>Ga0194112_10006695_pt1 | contig 15175 bp, 17 predicted proteins | sample TA2MahC400mmetaG_FD_146191 | JGI IMG/M metagenome (GOLD analysis project Ga0194112, IMG submission 146191) | Freshwater microbial communities from Lake Tanganyika, Tanzania - TA2015016 Mahale Deep Cast 400m | ecosystem: Environmental > Aquatic > Freshwater > Lake | place: Tanzania: Lake...
TATTTTTGTATTCTTCAACTGCCTTTATAAATAAACCATTCTGAGTCAATGTCCCATTTTTTGTGTATTTTGGCTGATCTAAGCCTTTCGGATTTATCGAAGGAGAGGTTTTTGCTTCATCGTGTCCTTCATATTCAAGAGTGAATCCATCTTCAAGGATCCTATCATGATAGGGCGCATTTGGACGCCTTGACATTAAAATTATTGAGTAGTGTGGGTTAATATTAAAGTTCATGCCTCTTTGCAAGGTCTGAACACTTTCAATATTACACATCTCTCTGTAACTCAGGATTTCATTTAACATAAATCTCTAGGGCCCTATTTTATACTAGCAAACTACATCAAAAAACCTCCAGTTTTTCCTCTCCCTCACCAAGTAATTCTAGAACAACATGGTTTCGGGACGTGCCTGGAGGCAAGCGATTGGCTATCTATAAATATTTATTGGTTATTTTCATCATATTTTATTTGGTAGGAACAAGTCATATTGTAGCGCTAAATGGCTATCTTTTCAAGTATTTCGATTATAGAAAGCAATTAAACCGTGTAGGTTGAAATGGTAATTTTCTTACTAGTAAATTCAAAATTAAAAATTCAAAATTCAAAAATACAACAATTCAAAATTCAAAAAAATTTTTGACTTTTGAATTGCCTGCCTGTCGGCAGACAGGGATTCTTTTTGCCTTTTTAATTTTGCCTTTTGAATTACCAAGCTACTATTATAATGGGCAGGCCGCTCACCTTTTATCCATTCAACGGGCTTTAAAGCTCACTTTTAAAACCACTTGAATACTAAAAAGGTGAGGGCCTGCCCCAAATCGGTAATTACACTACAAGAGCTATTTTAAAACATTTTGTAGTGCAAGCTCAAGTTTCTCTGTCTCCCCAGCCAACAACGGCAGTTCTCTTTTTGCTTTATCTAGCGTCCGAATAATCGCAGCTCGCCACTTCTTTGGCAGTGATTTAAACAGCTTTTTAATTTCTTGATCATCCACAATTACAGAAGTGCAAATCGCTTGCTGTATGTCCTTGAGACTCTTGTCTATTTTTCTTCTGCGGCTAGCTATAATTAACTTATGCAGACAGAAATTAGCAGGATTGGGAACCAGGATTTTGATTCCCTCGTCAACTATAGATACAGGATTTTCCAAAAGTAAACCTACAAACCTCAAAGGTATGGCATTGATGCCTAGCTTGTTAATCTTTATAGCCTTATCTGTGCCGCGGCCTTTCTCGGTGGTGATGAATTCAATCTTTAATTCGGCATTCCAAAGATATAAAGAGCCGCTTCTTTTAAACTCGACCATAAAACCCAAAGCCTCTAATTGCCTGATAAAATCCGAGTGGTCTTTACCGTGGTAGGGTGTCGGTACCAGAAAATCGATATCTTGAGTTCTTAAAGGGAATTCTTTTGCCCCCAGATGCTTCTGATACATCAAAAAACACCAGCTTCCGATTAACTGGACCCCTTCATTAAAAAGGCGGTTTTCTGAGAAAACCGCGAGAATCTTTCTGACTAAATCAACCACGCTTACGCCCTTCGCTTCTCTTCAAGATTTTTAGAGATTCCTCTACCTTCTTTAATTCCGCTTTTAAACTTTTCCTTTCGCTAATTTGCCTTAATATGTCTTCGGGTTTATCCTTGCCCAAATATTTATGAGCAATCTTATCGCCTATGCGTTGCTGTAAATAATAATATTTCTTTCCGGCGATCACCCTTTCTTTGATATTACCTTTTGGCAAAGACGCTATTTTTTCTAGAATTTTTTTTCTGGTTGCCAGGTAGTATTCTTTGGACTCGGACAAGATTCCTTTTAAGACATTCATCTTCTGCTCCTTTTACACTACATTATAGCATAAAACTAAAAAAGTAGTGTAAATTATTTTCCAAATTAGTTAACATGCAATATAGCGAATTATGCGTGAGGTATGATAACTACCGCAAAGGCATCTTATCCACTCCCAGGGAGCCATTAAAGCTTATTCTCTTTATATAGTTTCCCATATTTAACCTGTGGACTATATAACATATGTTATAACATTTATTAAGAAAATCCGGAAATGTTATAAGGGCATAATACGACATATTTGTTGTAAAAATAGGCGTCTGGGGCCCATCACCTTTATTCTGGGCAGGCCCTCACCTTTTATCCATTCAGCGGGTTTTAAAACCTCATTTTAAAACAAGTGAAATACTAAAAAGGTGAGGGCCTGCCCCCTCAATTAGCGTTAAATAATATAACTTATAAGCTATGTCGATATAGGTTATAAGCTATACTACAACAAGTCAACCTTTAGAGTAACTCCCAGTTGCAAACAGATACTCTTTAATGTCTCAAGGGAAATATTTTGCTTGCCGCCTTCGATGCGCGAGATAACCTGCTGAGAAACATTGAGTTTTTTGGCAAATTCTTCTTGCGTAAGGCCGGTTTTTTGCCGCGCCTGCCTTATCTTTAAGCCCACTTCTCTACAAATCATAGAAATCGGGTATTCTGATTCTTGCAGACGCAAATTGGCAAAAACAGGCTCTTGCTTCATGGCATCATAAACCGCTTGCCAGTATTCGATACGCGGATCATTCCAGGAGTTCTTGCGCATCTGTTTCTTTATTGCGTGCCAGCTAAGAAAGAAATCCTTGCGCTTTATATAATCGCTAAATACCTCTTTGGCGGAGTTTTTACGCGACAAAAGCAAGGCCGCCAGGCTTATAAACCGCGGATTATCTTTATCAGAGAAAATCTTTATTATCTCTCTTGCAGATATCTTTCTATCCCAAAGCCAATCTGATTTCATCTATAGACCTATCTCCTTCTTTAAGATTGCATCAATCTCGCCGGCTAAATGCTTATCAATTGCCCTAAATTCCACAAGTTTATCTGTCTTGATATCAGCTAAATCCGTTTTCATCTCGGCGCGGTCAAACGTCCTAAACCAGCGAATAAGGCCTTCCTTGCGCGTGGAATCGCAGAATTTAGTTGCAAATTCGGATAGCCGCATAAAAGTATGCGAGAGAAAGTAGATATCAAATAAATCCTTAGCCTCCTGGCGCCCACCGATGGTAATTTTACGTCCTACCTGATCTGTCTGTGCTATTGCCCCGCCTACAGCATAGATCTTTCTTAAATAAATATCCTCAAGAGACAGAATCTTTATTCCGTTAACCACCATAGTAGGGTTAATAAGAGGCAAAACATCCCTGACAAAATCAAGCTTTAAAGAGTCTTTTTGGCTAAGCTTAAGGCTATAAACCATAATTTCCACCTTTGACTTAGACAGGTTTTCTCCTATCAACTTGGCATCTTTTGCGGTTGCTTTTTTTAACAGCTCGATAATCTCGACGACCCTCTGACGGGAAAACTCTTGGGTAAAAAAATCTAAATCTAGCGATTGGCGGTGGTGGAAATAAAATTGCGAAAGCGCGGTTCCGCCTACCAGATAAAAATCATCGATTTTACCGGCGAGCTCCTTCAAGACTCTAGCTTGTGCTTTGAAAATAACTTCACTCATGGCTCAAGTATACAACATATAAGTTGTTTTGTCAAGTATTTTACAACATATTTGTTGTATTTATAACTTCTTAGGCTGAATTGGCTGTTACGAGGGCGATTTTGCCAGAGGTTAGCCAGTGGCAAAATCGCCCGAGCCGTTTATTCTATGGAAAACGCAGCACTTACCACCGCCATAACCTTCTTCTCTAAGCTAGAAGTATCATTCTCCCCATACCAGGAAACATCGGTTGAGGTAGCAGGCGTAATCTGGAAAACTCCCATCTTGGCAGAACGGATCACTCCCACCTTATTGCCGGTAGACTTGGCCATGCTCTCTGCCCTTTTCTTGGCATCTTCGGAAGCCTCAGAAAGCATCTGGATCTTTAACTCCGCAAGCTTGGTGTAGAAATACTGCGGCGTATCGGACATAAACTGCACGCCCTCTTCTATCAGAGCAGTTGAGCTGCGCGAGAGCTCATCCACCTTTTTTACATCATTTGATTCGATGCGCATGCCTTGGGAAAGCTCATAGCTTTCGATTTCGTTAGTGGCATTGCCTTTTGAGTCTTTCTTGAAAATCTTAGCCGTGGATACGGGAAGCACGAATAATTCGCTCTCCTTTATCCCTTTTGCCAGGATATATTTTTTCACCTTTTCCAAATCTTGTTGAAGCCGGTTATAGGCGGACTTTAGCTGGGCCTCGCGCACGCTAAATGACGCCGACCACACGATAAAATCAGAAGTGATCTTTTTTTCGGCGCTCCCGGTTACGCTTATTACCTCCTGGCTCATTTTCTTAAGCTGCAGGATGCCCTTGGTCAAAATCATGGTTGAGGCAATGGTTGCTACGGCAAAACATATTCCCAGAATAATGATCTGGGTGCTCTTTAAGACTTTTAGCCCTTCCATCCCTTCCTCCAATTAATGAGTGTTTTATTAACTTGTATGTCGTCTAGCGCTGAACGGTTGCGTAGCTTGAATCGTTATTGGTTGAACGGTTGCGTTTTTCTTAGACTTACGACGCTCAACGTTAGACGTTTCCAGCTACGCAAACGACTGACGTTTAACCCTATTTTTTAAGTTAACCGTGGTCACGGAGGGTCATGGTAGGGCTGTAATGATTTAATTATCTTAATTATCGGCTCGTGGTTGGTTTGAGATAGGATTAGCAACAGATAAGTCTTCATTTTACAACACCTAAAAAAATAAACCTCCACTTTTCAGTGAAGGTTTTAATTGATTAACGTCCTGGATTTATCCCTTCCAACTCGGGACTTTGCTTCTTATGTTGTCCCGAATCCTCTAGACTTTGTCGAAGGGCTCGGGACTTCCTAATTGTGTAATTAATCTACACCTTTAGGATTATCTTGTCAAGATAAAAAGGGCCCCTCACCTACTGGGATGGAATCCTATTTTTGTTTTTGGCTTCTCTGCCTCTTTGGAATAATCCAATAACTCCTTTAATGCCGTGAATACTATCTTAAACTGCTTATCGTATCTTGCCTCCATCTCCTCAATCTTGCGGCGCATTTCTTTATGGGTGGAGATCATCTGGCGTAATTTAATGAATGTCCTCATTATGGCGATATTAACCTGGATGGCTCTTTTGCTGTTTAGGACTGAAGAAAGCATAGCCACTCCCTGTTCAGTGAAAGCAAAAGGAGTATAACGCCTGCCACCCCAACTTGAGGTCACAAAATGTGATCTCAAGTTTGATATTCCAAAATGGAATCTCAAGTTTTTGAATTCTTTTTTTGTTAAACGAAAAACAAAATCTTCAGGGAAGCGGTCCAAGTTTCTATTTACTGCTTTATTCAAATTTCCAGTCGTGACTCCGTAGAGTTCAGCCAGGTCTCTATCCAGCATTACTTTCTGCCCGCGAATTATATAAATCATGTCCTCAATAATACCAACGGGAGTAACTTTTACCGCTATTTTTGTATCTTTTTTACTCATAAAAAAACCTCCAGGAATTTACTCCTGAAGGTTTTGGCAAGCGAAATTAAATTGTCGGCTATATTATAACTTTGAGCTGGAATTTGTCAATACAAAAAACAATGAGCCCCGCACCTTTTTAGTATTCAAGAGCTTTCTAAATTGAGCTTTAAAGCCCATTGAATAGATAAAAGGTGCGGGACATCACAAACTAATCACTTACTTAACGGTGATCCCGACTACAATACTGATCAATTTCCCGATATTCCCAATGTCCGCCGTCTTCAACCTCATATTTGACATAGTGGCCTTCCACAAAGATCTTCTTGCCATCGCGATACTCCGTATGCGCCGGGACATATTTCTTTACCCAGACATAATGCGGCACCCAGACCTTTTCCGTGCGCCTTTCGATAGTGCAATATTTTTTGCTTTGGCCGTAATTCCTCGAATGCCTGGCCGAAGCATATTCCCTGCGGCCCTCGCGCTCCTGGTAACGGTTGATCCCGGTAATCGTGCCGATGATATCAACCTTGCCTAAGGTCAAAACCCTTGCCCCTTCAAGGATGGCAAAGACCTTGCCGGCCTTGTCCCAATCACTGGCGTAACTGGGAACCGCTAACCCTATCAATAACCCTGTTATTATCAAAACTCCTAAGATTATCTTTTTCATTTTAATTGCCCCCCCTTCCACCAGCCATATCAAGTTATTTGGAGAAGAATTTTTCCTTGATGCGTTCTCTCATACTGCCTCTCTTCTCTTGCCGATGCTCTTTTCGCTCTTCCATTTTTGCCTTCATCTTTGCTTCCTGTTCAGGAGTGAGGATTTCTTTCATGAAAATGACCCCTTCTACATGCTGGCTTAATTTCTCACCCTGAAGAGCATTAATCTGGCTGACCAAACTATTAACCTTAGCCTGATCGACAGCTTCCTTTTCCAGCTCCTGTTTTAATGCCTGCTGTTTGGATTTAAGCTGTTCTCTGGTCGCCTGATTTTCTTTCTTTTGCTCTTCGCGATGCTTTTTAAGCTGGGCCTCCTGCTCGGGCGTAAGCTGGAGCTCTTTGGCGAAATTATCAGAGATCTCCTGGCGCTTCTGTTGCCATACCTGCTTGTTAAATTTTTGCGGCTGAGTAGTTTCCTCAGGCGGCTGGGCAAAGGCAGAGCTTAGAAAACATACCAAGCCTATTACTGCTACCAACACTAACATCTTATTTAATTTTCCGTTCATCTTAATCGCCTCCTTTCTACTCACTTAGACAGATGAACATTTTAAAAAGTTCCGTATTAGAGTAAAAATTCTTCTACAGAAGTCCCGAAATTTATTTCCGAGCTTCCGTTTCCGTTTTGCCCAAGGCTTGAAACAAAATCAATCTGCTCGTTGAGATAGAGATTGGCTTGCTTATTCCTTAAATACGGACGAAACATTACCGAAGCGATGATAATCACGACCGCGATAGTTGCCAAGGCAAATGCCGGCTTGGGATGAAAAAACATTTGCAGGCCCTCGAAAACTCCGCTCAATGCCGGTTGCGGCTTCTCGCCTCCGATTCTCTCTTTTATGCGGTACCAGAGATAATCCGGTGGGTTTTCCTTTTGCGCACTCTTAAAGGGTTCGATGGCGATTTTATTCACCGATTGAGCAAATTCGCGGCAGCCAGCACAGGAACTTAAATGGGCATTTACTTGGCTCTTTAGCTTTTCATCCAGACGATTGTCGGAGAAATCAGTAAGGATCAATTCTTTAATCTTTTCGCAGTTCATTTTAGATCACCTCTTTATTGGCAAAAGCCAAAAGTGTTTCGCGCGCTCTCTTTAAGCGCGAGCGCACGGTGTTTAAATTTATCTTTAAGGTCCTGGCAATTTCTTCGTAACTTAAATTTTGCATTTCGCGCAAAACCACACAGGCGCGCTGGTCGGGATTAAGCTTATCTAATAATGCCTTTACTTTCAATTCGTTTGCCTCTTTATCCACGCCTGATTCCTGGGGTGTTGCTCCCAGCGACTGGATCGCCTTGTCAAAATCCGCCCTGCGGCTTAAATCCTTGGACGTCTTTTTGGTGGCGTTTATTGCGGTGTTGACCGTAATCCGGTAAAGCCAGGTCTTAAAAGACGAACGGAACTGGAAATTATTTAAGTTCTTGTGTATCTTCAAGAATACCTCCTGGGTGACGTCTTCGGCGTCTTCGCGGCTATTGGTGACACGGTGCGCCACGTTATAAACAAAGCCGGATGTGGCTTTGTAGATTTGGTGAAAACTATCCATGTCGCCGGCTGCAGCCAGGTTTATTATTTTATCGGATATATCCTGCATATTTTTCTCTTCACTTTCTTAGACAACCAAGGGGTGAAAAAAGTTCCTTTATTTTGTCTTATTATATCACGATATCGGGTTTTTGTGATTTATGAATTGAGATGAGTTTTGCCTTGACAATTAATAGTTTTCAAGTAAAATTGAACGAAGCTACAACTTAGCGAACAAAGTGAAGCTAAGTTGTATAGCTGAGTCAATCCTTGACATCTTCGATGTCAAGGATAAATTCGCACTCACCTGTCTACCGACAGGTAGATAAGTTACGTCGTTAACACTCCGTAACTTATGTGCTCATTTAATTCAAGGAGATAAAAATGTCTAGAAAATGCGTAATCTGCGGAGTCGGCCCGATGGCCGGAAGAACAATCAAACGAAAAGGTCTTGCCAAGAAAAAAGGCGGCGTGGGTAAAAAGACCACCCGTACCACAAAACGAGTATTCCTGCCCAATGTCCAAAGGATAAAAGCGATAATTAACGGCTCAGTAAGAACCGTAATGGTCTGCGCCAAGTGTATCAAGGCGGGAAAAGTCCAAAAAGCCTAGTTAACTGGAAAAGGTAACGAAACCCGTATCGTCTATCGGTTAGGGTAACGGTCAAAACCGATTGACGTAACCCAAAAACGAAACGGGCATCGTAACCGTAACCCCTAAACGTAATCTCAAAATCCCCTAATTAACCTTTATATCCTTGATTTCCAACTGTATCTCGGCGGGTTTGTGCCAATCATCAATGGAAGGACTATAAACTAAATCTACCGAGCGCGCCTCGGAAACCAAATCAAATATATTTGCCTGCCCGAATCCGATCGCCTGAGCAGTCAATTTTCCGTCAGACACCCAGAATTTAATCGTATCCCTGCCCACAATGGTAGGTTTTGCCTTCACCTCAAGATTGCGCGAGCATAATAAAGGATAGGGATTTCCTACCCCAAATGGCTCTAAGTTTTCTATTGCCGAAACCAGGTTCAGGTCCAAGACAGATAACGGAACCTGAGCGTCAATATCAAGGCTGGGCACAAGGTCCAAATCGGAAAGAGTATTTTTGGCGATTTGGTTAATCTGGCTCTTAAATTTTTCAAGGTTATCTTTTAAAATAGTAATTCCCGCTGCGTGCCGGTGGCCGCCGAAACTTTCCAGGAACTGGGCGCAACCAGACAAGGCTTCAAAGAGATGGAATTTGTCAATGGAGCGGGCCGACCCTTTGCCTTGTTTTTTGTCCCAGGAGATAATTATGGTCGGCCTATAGAATCTATCCATAATTTTTGAGGCGACGATTCCTAAGACTCCCTCGTGCCATCCATCCTGTCCTAAAACAATCACGTAATGTTCCTTAAAATTCACATCCCGCTCAATCAAGTTAAGCGCCTGGCGCATAGTCTCTTCTTCTATTTTCTGGCGCTGGCGGTTATGATTATTCAAATCATTGGCCAGGATTTGCGCCTCATTTGCATCTTCGGTCAAGAAAAGCTTTAATGATTTCTCGGCCGAATCCATCCTGCCGCTGGCGTTTATGCGCGGCGCCAAAATAAAACTCACGAATCCGGGAGTAATCTTTTTATTTTTAAGACTCGCAGCATCAATCAAAGCCCTTAATCCGATATTCTTAGTTTCATTTAATTGTTTTAAACCTCCCTTGACGATAATCCTGTTTTCTCCGGTAATATCCATAACGTCGGCAACTGTTCCCAACGAAACCAGATCCAGGTCTTCGAAAGCGTCTTCACCTGAAATTGCCTGGATTACCTTAAAGACTACTCCCACCGCAGCCAGATCCTTAAAAGGATATTTGCAATCCGGCCGCTTGGGATTGACTAAGGCAAAAGCCTTTGGAAGCTTATCATCCACCGGCTTGTGATGGTCAATAACGATTACATCAATTTTTGATTTATTAAGCAGGTCTATTTCCTTGAAATTCGCCGTGCCGCAGTCAACGCTTACAAAAAGCGTGATTTTGTGTTGCTTGGCGAACTTGACGGCATTTTCATTTATGCTGTAGCCTTCATTTACCCGGTGAGGAATATAATATTTTGCATCAACACCCATTCTCTTTAATGCCGACAAAAGAATGGCGCAGGATGTTACTCCGTCGGCATCATAATCGCCGAAGACCAAAATCTTTTCTTGATCCTTGGCTGCCTTTTTTATCCTGTCTACGGCTTTTTGCATGTCTTTTAAGAGAAACGGGTCATGCAAATGCGAGATATCGCCGTTTAAGAATTTCCCCAAGGATTCATGGTCGGTCATTCCGCGGTTAATTAAAATCTGGCAGATTAAAGGATGGATATTGAGTTTTTGGCTCAAGTTTAGTTGTAAGGCGGGATTAGGGGCTTCTATCTTCCAGGCATTACGCATGGCTACATCTTCTCGGGTATTGATACATTCAAAAGCTTTAAGCCATTGGCTAAAACAAGGCGCGTGCCCTCGACCAGATCCAGCCGGGCAAGCATGAGTTTATGATTTTCGTTTATGACCTTGTGGGTGTCGTAAAACTTATGGAACAGGCCGGCTAATTGCTGTAAATATGAAACCAAATTATACGGATCAAGCATCTTCACGCAGGCTTCCAGTTCTTGCGGGAATTGCCCTAATAATTTCACCAGATCCAGCTCTTCAGGTTCATGCAAGAGGCTGATATCGGCTTTTTTAAAATCAACCTTGCCTGATTTCTTGATGATGCTTGCGATCCTGGCGTGGGCGTATTGGATATAATAAACCGGGTTCTCTGATGATTCTTTTTTAGCTAAAGATAAATCAAAATCCAGATGGCTGTCCACCCGGCGCATAAGAAAGAAAAATCTTGAGACATCGGGCCCGATTTCATCCAGTACTTCCTGCAAAGTGACATATTGGCCGGCGCGCGTAGACATGGGAACGGGCGAGCCGTCCTTAAATAAAGTGGCGAGTTGCACGATGATCACAGACAGATCATCCTTTTTTCTTCCCAATGCCTGGACCGCGGCCTTAAGCCTCCCGATATATCCGTGATGGTCCGGCCCCCAGATATTGATCACCCATTCAAATCCCCGTTTAAATTTGTCCTGATGATAGGCGATATCGGGTGTCAGATACGTAAAGGTTCCGTCGCTTTTTACCAGGACACGGTCTTTGTCATCGCCAAAATCCGTGGAACGAAACCAGACTGCGCCGTCTTTATCGTAGATAAAGCCTTTTTTCCTTAGGAACTCAACTATTTGTTTGACCTCGCCTTTTTTGCTAAGCTGCGACTGTGGGGTCCAGACATCAAATTTCACTTTAAAATCTTCCAGCTCTTTTTTAATAATCTTTAGGATCCTGCTTGCGCCAAACTCGGAAAATAAATCAATATTGAAATCTATTTCTTCTATCTTTTTGGGCTTTGAAGATTCAATCATTTCCTTGGCCAGATCATAGATGTAGCTACCTTTGTAACCATCGGAAGGAAATTCTTCCGGCTGGCCCAATAATTCTTTGTAGCGGCTGGCAATGGATAAGCCTAAAATCCTTATCTGATTTCCTTCATCATTTATATAAAATTCGCGCGTGACTTTGAAACCTAAGAATTCCATGATATTTGCAAGCGAATCACCCACTGCCGCCTGCCGGGCGTGGGCAACGCTTAATGGGCCGGTGGGATTGGCGCTGACAAATTCAATCTGCACCTTTTTGGACTTGCCCAGATCATTTTTCCCGAAGTTGTCTTTTTTGGTAAGGATCTCTATAATGGTTTCGCCAAGGATTTTATGGGAGAAAAAGAAATTGATGAAGCCCGGCGGCTCTACCTCAATCTTATGGATATACTCTGAAAGCCCCAGTTTGGAGGAGTTATTATTAAGATATGTCCTGATCTGATGGGCGATCTCAACGGGAGACTTTTTTAGCTCCTTGCAGACTTTTAGCGCCAGGTTTGATGCCAAGTCTCCGTGGGTTTTGTCATTCGGGATTTCTATATTTGATTGGGTTTGGGGATTGAAATTTAAATCAGGAAAGATTTGCTTTAGCGTATCATCGAGAGCTTGACCTATACTGGCCTTTAAATCTCTTATCATTAGGCACTTCTCTATCGGCTAGAAAATTAATCTGCACTTTTATTCTGGTAAGCTATTTTCTTGGCGTCCTGCCAAAGGTGCTCTAAATTATAAAAATCTCGGACCTTTTCTTCAAAGATATGAATCAGGATATCACCGAGATCTATTACTATCCATTTAGCCTGTTCGCGCCCCTCGGCATGGTGGATATGGACTGACTTTGCCTCAAGGCCATCAATTATGCCATCGGCAATAGCTTTTACCCGCCTGTCCGAGGAGCCGCTACAGACAATAAAAAAATCGCAAAAATTAGCAACCTTTCGCATATCAAGAATGACGATTTTCTCGGCTTTCTTACTAGATGCGAAATCGGCTACTAATATCGCTTTTGATTTTGAACTTAAAGACTTGGGAGTCTTGACTACTTTATTATTCCTCGTTTTAATTTCCTGTAATGCAAAACATGCTTGTGCCGCAGGCCGGGCATTTGCCTTTCATTGCCTTGCGCTTGTTCTTCATAGTAACTTCTTTTGCGTCCTTCATTTCTTTCTTATCTTTGCACTTTACACAGTAAGCCTTCATTAAACACCTCCCCTTTCTTTTTTAAACTTAATATTTTTTACCATAGAATTGGCGCTTTGTCAACTAATTCGTAATTTTAGATGAGAAACAATAACCTATTCCTCTTCAATCTCTCCGACAATTTCTTCTATCAAATCCTCAAGCGTAACTAAACCTTGAGTCTTCCTGTCCTTATCAACAACTATGGCAATCTGGATCTTCTTAAGCTGGAATTCCCGAAGCAGCTCATTTACCCTTTTTGTCGATTCTATATAATAGGGGGCATCTACAAGATCGCGCATGACAAAAAGCTGCTTATTTTTCATGATGTATAACATATCGTGGGCGTAGACTATTCCGATAATATTATCTATCGAGCCCTCATAAACCGGAATGCGGGAATGGCCCTCTTCCAGACACTTATTCAAGAATTCTTCCTGAGAAGCGTTAACATCGATGGAAGTAATATCTTCTTTTTTCTTCATTACTTGAGAAACAACGGTATCGCCAAACTCGAAGATCCGATGCAGCATCTTTCTTTCCTCATCGGTCAATACCCCTTCTTCCTTGCCGACCTCAATCATCAACCTTAATTCTTCTTCAGTCACAAGAGGCGACCTTTTGGCAGGACTGCCACCTAATATCCTTATAATTAGATTACCGAGCTTGGTAAAGAAATTGGCGATCGGACCAAAGATACCTAAAAGGACCTTCATCAGAGGCGCGATAAAAAGGGCAGTTCTTTCTGCATGCTGCACGGCAAAGATCTTGGGTGCAATTTCGCAAAATACCAAAATAAAGAAACTAACGCAAAAAGTAGAAATAATTACACCCAGCCTGGGACCATAGAAATACACAAAGATAGCGGTGGAGATACTTGAGATGGCGACATTGACGAAATTATTGCCAACCAGGATTGTGACTATCGCCTTATCCAATTTTTTTCCTATCAGCTCCTGGAGCGTTGCGGCGTTTCTTCTGCCGGTTTTAACTAAATTTCTTAATCTAATCTTGCTTATTCCGATTAGGGAAGTCTCGGAAGCCGACAGGAACCCCGAAACAATAGCCAGGAAAACCAATAGGGCAATAATTAAAATAATCATATCAATCTAAATAAAATATTTTTTGGATCTCTTTCTTGGATTTTTCTATCCCCGGTCCGACCACTGCTAGATTCATATTCTGATTTTTGAATATTATATTGGATATACGTAAAATATCATCAAGATTTATTTTCTTGATCTGATCAAGGATCTGATCATAGGCATAAGTCCTGTTCAATGCCATGGTGGATTCCCCCAGCCAGATCATGTGGTCTAAGGTATCTTCAAGCTCCATAGTGAGTTGTCCGATATAATATTCTTTGGCGCGCTTGAGTTCAGAGATGGATGGTTTTGACTTTCTTATTTTGTTTAATTCGGTTAAGACAACCTTGATAACTTCAACAAATTTCTTATGGTCGGTTCCGGCATGGACGGTAAAAGCTCCGGCGTCATAAAATCTTCTCGCGAAACTTGAAATCGCATAGACCAGGCCTCTTTTTTCACGCACCTCGTTAAACAGCCGGCTGGACATATTGGCGCCTAAGATTACGTTTAACAGGCCCAGGACGTGCCTGTCGGGATCTCCTCTTCTTAAACTATGAAATCCTATAGAGACATGAGTCTGCTCGGTATCTTTGGAAAACAGACTAATCTGCGGCTCTCTTTGAGATAACATTACTTTCTTGAAGCCCAAATCTTCTTCTTTAGCCTTACCATCAAATATGCCATTTGATAAACTAACCAATTTTTCATGCTTAAGATTTCCGCAGGCAGCTACGACAATATTGGCAGGCGTATAATAATAATTCTGAAAATCAAGGATTTGGGCCCTGGAGATTTTATCGACCGATTCTTCTGTGCCTGCGATGTTCAAGCCTAAAGGATGGTTCGGCCACATAAGCTTATCCAGCTCATCCTGCACCAGATGCGCGGGAAGGTCTCTATACATCCTTATCTCTTCGGCAATGACAGCCCTTTCCTTCTCCACATCCTGCGGTTTTAGAAGCGGGTTTAACGCCATATCGCTAAGTACTTTTAAAGCCAATTCTAGGTATGTAGCGGGGATTTTTACCAGATAACAAGTCATCTCCTCAGAGGTAAAACCATTAAGATTCCCGCCTACTCCCTCAAGCGACTCTTTTATCTGCCGATTGGAATATTTCTTTGAGCCCTTGAAAACCAAATGCTCCAGGAAATGCGCAATGCCTTTATTGTGGCTATTTTCATAGCGGCCGCCGACTCCGATCCAAATTCCCAAAGAAGCGGTTTGCCTCTGGGGCATGTCGTTAGTTACCACTCTTAAACCATTCTTTAAGACTGTCTTTTTATACATTTATTTTAGGGGATTATTTAATTGTTTAACGTATCTCGAAACTCTTTTGACTAAATCTTTGTTTTTGAGGTTGGCCTTGATTTTATCCACGATGGCGCTACCTACGATTACTCCGTCGGCAACTCTGGAGATTTCTTTTACGTGCCCGGCATTGGATATCCCGAAACCCACGCAAACGGGTTTTTTGGTAAATCTCTTTATTTGGCTTACCTTGCGCGATAAATCGCTAGCCAGGCTCTTACGCACTCCCGTAACCCCGGCAAGCGAAACATAATAAATAAATCCGGTGGATAACCTAGAGACCATTTTTATTCTTTCTTGGGAGCTGGTCGGCGCAACAAATAATATATTGGCCAGATTTATTTTCTTTGCAATGCTTATAATATCGCGCGCCTCTTCCGGGACCATATCGGGAATAATAATTCCGTCTACGCCAGATTTTTTTGCTTCAACCAGGAATCTTTCCTCGCCGAATCTAAAAACCGGATTGTAATAAGTCA
>Ga0194112_10006702_pt1 | contig 15167 bp, 15 predicted proteins | sample TA2MahC400mmetaG_FD_146191 | JGI IMG/M metagenome (GOLD analysis project Ga0194112, IMG submission 146191) | Freshwater microbial communities from Lake Tanganyika, Tanzania - TA2015016 Mahale Deep Cast 400m | ecosystem: Environmental > Aquatic > Freshwater > Lake | place: Tanzania: Lake...
TGGACCATGATCGACAGCGCGTCCACGGGCTCGTCATTGACCAGGATCGACATCTTGACCAGGTAATCCTCGCGGTATTCGCTGATCTGGTAGTCGAAGCTGGCATAGCCCTTGGTGACTGATTTCAGCCGGTCATAGAAATCAAAGACGACCTCGGCCAGCGGCAGGTCGTATACGACCATCGCGCGGCTGCCCGCATAGGTCAGGTCCATCTGGATGCCGCGACGATCCTGGCACAACTTCAACACGTCGCCCAAGTAATCGTCGGGCACCATGATCGTGGCCTTGATGCGCGGCTCTTCGATATGGTCAACCAGCGTCAGGTCGGGCATGTCGGCCGGGTTGTGCAGGTCGCGCACCTCTCCGTCGCGCATGTGCAGCTTGAAGACCACGGAAGGCGCGGTCGTGATCAGGTCGAGGTCATATTCCCGCTCCAGCCGATCGCGGATCACCTCGAGGTGCAAAAGGCCCAGGAAACCGCAGCGGAAGCCGAAGCCGAGCGCGGCAGAGGTTTCCATCTCGTAGCTGAAGGAGGCGTCGTTCAGGGCCAGCTTCTCGATCGCGTCGCGCAGGGGCTCGAAGTCGTTGGCGTCCACCGGAAAGAGGCCGCAGAAGACCACCGGCTGCGCCGGCTTGAAGCCTGGAAGCGCCTTGGTCGCCGGCTTTCGCTCATGGGTGATGGTGTCGCCCACGCGGGTGTCGCGCACCTGCTTGATCGAGCCGGTAAAAACGCCGATCTCGCCAGGCCCCAACTCCTCGATGTCCTTCATCGCCGGCGTCAGCACGGCCAGCTTGTCCAGCCGGTGGGTGGCACCGGTCTGCATCATCTTGATGTGGTCGCCCTTTCGGATGACGCCGTCCATCACGCGGATCATGACCACAACACCCAGATAGGCATCGTACCAGCTGTCCACCAGCATCGCCGTCAGGGGCGCATCGCGGTCGCCCTTGGGGGCCGGCAGGCGCGTGACGATGGCTTCCAGCACGTCGGGAATGCCCAGGCCCGTCTTGGCGCTGATGGCGATCGCCTCGGACGCGTCGATGCCGATCACGTCCTCGATCTGCGCCTTGACGCGGTCGGGTTCCGAGGCCGGCAGGTCGATCTTGTTCAGGACGGGCACGATCTCGTGCCCCGCGTCGATGGCCTGGTAAACATTGGCCAGCGTCTGCGCCTCCACCCCCTGGGTGGCGTCCACGACCAGCAGCGATCCTTCGACCGCGCGCATCGAGCGGCTGACCTCGTAGGCAAAGTCGACGTGGCCCGGCGTGTCGATCAGGTTCAGCACATAGGTCCGGCCGTCCTTGGCCGGATAGCTGATGCGAACGGTGTTCGCCTTGATGGTGATCCCCCGCTCCCGCTCGATATCCATGCTGTCCAGCATCTGGGCTTTCATGTCGCGTTCGGCGACAGTGCCCGTCAACTGGATCAGCCGGTCGGCCAGCGTGGATTTTCCGTGGTCGATATGGGCCACGATCGAAAAGTTGCGAATGAGGGAAAGCTCGGTCATGGCCGGGCTATACAGGGGCGCGAGGCCTACGAAAAGAGGGTTTCGCGGCCCTTGTCGCGATTGCCTCAGGGCACCGTCGGAAGGTGCGCCGCCTTCAAGAGCAGCAGCGCCACATCCGCGGACGAGGCCGGGTTCTGGCCCGTCACCAGCTTGCCGTCGGCGACGGCAAAGGGCTGCCAGTCAGGACCCCGCTCGTACTGCGCGCCGCGGGCCTTCAGTTCATCCTCCAGCAGGAAGGGCACAGTGTCGCTCAGCCCAACCGCCTGCTCCTCGCTGTTGGCAAAGCCCGCGACGCGGCGCCCTTCCACCAGCGGTGCGCCCGACGACAGCCGGGCCTCAAGCAGGCCCGCCGGGCCATGGCAGACAGCCCCGATGCTGACGCCCTTCTCCCAGGCCCTGGCCAGCAGGTTCCCCAAGGCAGAGGATCTGGGCAGATCCCACATGGTGCCATGGCCCCCCGGCAGATAGATGATCCCGCATGCGTCGATCTCGACATCCTCGACGCGCTCGGTGTTGTTCAGCCGGTTCATGGCCGCGTCGTCCGCCATGAACCGGCGCACATGATCGGTGACGGCATCGCCTTCAGCCGACGTGGGGTCAGCGGGCGGCCGTCCCCCGGCAATGCTGGCCAATTCCACCTGGTAGCCCGCATCCGACAGGATCCAGTAGGGTGCCGCAAGCTCCTCCCAGTAAAAGCCGGTGGACTTGCCGCTGTCGCCAAGCCGGTCATGGGAGGTCAGGATGATCAGGGCCTTTGGCATGCAATGTTCCTTTTCTGCTGGGCTGACGGGCAAGCATGTCCACTTGCATCGCAGTCGGTCGCCGGACAATGAACGCCGCGCCCCAAGGTTCCACGGCGACCTGCGCAGGCGAAGGACGGGGCGGGGCTGCAGGCCACGCAGCCGGCAAGGCCCCTCGATGGGGCCGTGGCCGGCTTGGCTTTTTTGCGGATGGCGGTCCGGGCCTTCAGCGTGGCGCCGGCCGGATCAGCCCGTCCACCGGTTTCGCGTCCGGGCTCCGCCGCATGCGGGCTTCGCGCCACATGGCATAGCCGCCGGCCAGGGCGATCATGCCCGCTCCCGCCAGCATGGGCAGGTCGGGGCGCTCGCCAAAGACCACTGCCGCCACCAGAAGCGCAAATCCCAGCCGCGTATAGCGGAACGGCGCCACGACCGACGCTTCTCCCAGCCGCGAGGCGGCCACCAGCGTGGCATAGCCCAAGACCCCAAAGATCACGGTCCCGCCCAGCAAACCCAGCTGCGCCAGATCCGGCGCCACCACCGCCTGCCCGCTCACCAGCCCCAGCACCAGTCCGCCCGGCACCATCGCCCCATAAGCCGAGGCTGAAAGCTGGTCCGACGGCACGCCAGCCGGGATGCGCCGCGTCGCAAGGTCGCGCAGCGTCAGCCCTGCCACCCCTAGAAGCGCCCAAAGCATCGCCGGCTGGAATGCCCCCGTTCCCGGCCGCAAGATCAGCAGCACGCCCGCAAATCCCACGACCACCGAGGCCCAGCGCCGCCAGCCGACCTTTTCGCCCAGAAACAACGCCGCGCCCAGCACCAGTGTCAGCGGCAAGACCTGCAGGATCGCCGAGGTCGAGGCCAGTTCCCCCACCGCCAGGGCGGTCACGAAACTCAGCGCCCCCACCACCTCGCCGAAATTGCGCAGCGCCACCATCGGATGCAGCAGGGCCCGCGTCCACAGCCTCTGCCGACGGCGTGCCATTCGCGCCCAAAAGACGCACATGGCCACCAGCCCCGTCGTGGCCAGCAGCTGCCACACGGGCATGGCCTGCGTCAGGGTCTTGATGAACGCATCCTCCACGGCAAACATCGACATGGAGGCGGTCATGAACAATGCTGCCCGCCCGTTGTCGGACAATCCTGCCGCAGAGGTCATGCGCCCTCCTCCAACCGCCTGACCAGGCCTGGGAGTTCAGCGAGGTTGCCAAGCTGGTGAAGGCGGGGATGATCGGGTGCATGGGCATGTTCCGCAGCCCAGGTCAGTTCATGCGGCACGAACACCCCCCAGCCGCCCAGCTCCAGCACCGGCAGCACGTCGCTGCGCATCGAATTGCCCGCCATCAGAAAGCGCTCCGGCGCAACCCCCTGCCCGTGCAGGACGCGGGCATAGGATTCGGGCGTCTTATCCGCGACGATCTCGACCGAGGCGAACCTGTCGGCCAGACCCGAGGCTGCGATCTTGCGCTCCTGGTCCATCAGGTCGCCCTTGGTGATCAGGATCAGCCGGTGCCCGTCCAGCGCATCCAGGGCCTGCTCGACGCCCGGCAAAAGGTCAACGGAATGAGACAGCATCTCCTGTCCAAGATCAAGGATGCGGCCTATGGTGCGGCCGTCCACCGCCCCGTCGGTCAGCTCGATCGCCGTCTGGACCATCGACAGCATGAAGCCCTTGATCCCATAGCCATAGCGTTCCAGGTTCGCCCGCTCGATCTCGAACAGCCGGGCGGCGATCGCCTCGGCCTCGCCATGCTCGGCCAGCAGGGCGGCAAATTCGGCCTCGGTCACGCGAAAGAAGGTTTCGTTCTCCCACAGGGTATCATCGGCATCCAGCCCGATGGCATCGATCATCGCCGTCTCCGTCTTGTGCCGCTCCCTGTCCGCGCGCATCATTGCCGTGAACGACCACAGGAGCCACCATGATCTTTGCCGTTCCCGACATGAGTTGCGGCCACTGCAAGTCCGCCATTGAAACTGCCATTGCCGAGGCCGGTGGCCAGGTGCAAGTGGATCTTGACGCCAAGCGCGTCACGGTGACGGATCTTTCCGCCCTGCAGGCCCAGGCTGCCCTCGAGCAGGCGGGCTTCCCCGCAACGCGCATTGACCAAGACTGACGGCCGCACGCCACCGTGATTGAGAATCCGGCGCATTTTTGCTATGGAGGATGCGGCAGACTGGGCAGGCAAGACCGGACAGAACCGGCCGCCCGGCAGATCAGACCAAGACATCGAGGAGACAGTTCATGCTCAACCGTTTCGTGATCGCGGCCGCCGCGATCGTCATGACGACCCCGCTTGCCATGGCGGGCCCCATCGACACCGCCTGCGTCCGCTCGGACCGGGCCCGTGGGAATGCGCCCCTGTGCGGCTGCATCCAGCAGGTGGCAAACCAGGCCCTGTCCCGGTCGGACCAGCGCCGCGCGGCCCAGTTTTTCCGCGAGCCACATCGCGCCCAAGAGGTGCGGACGTCGAAGCGCGACGCCGACAGCGCCTTCTGGAGCCGGTATCGCAGCTTTGCATCACGGGCCGAATCGCTCTGCCGCTAAGGGAACGCCCAAGCTGCCCGATGCCTGCACCGGGCAGCAGTTCTTACGTTCTTGCTCGTTCGGTGGCAGCGGCCCGGTGATGTGCCGGCCACTGGGGCTGGCCGCCAGTCACCCCAGGCGATCCAAGACCTCCTCGGTCAGCGCCGCCATCTCGTCCACGGCAGGACCTGAACGTGCGCGTTCGATGACGCCCAAGCCCTGGCCCAGCGTCTCTGCATAGGTCACGCGGTTTGCAACCTGCGTCTCGGCCACGGCTGCGCCCAGCTCCGTTGCCTTCTGCGCCACCTCGACCGCCAGCCGCGTATGGGGCCGTGTCCGGTTCAGCACCACCAGCACATCCGACTTTTCACGTCGCGCCAGATCCAGCACCCCCTCGGTCGCCCACAGGTCGACATGGCTGGTCGCAACGGGCACAAGCACGAGATCGGCGACGCGCAGCGCCGGCCGCAGGTCGCTGTCGATCTTGGGCGGAGTGTCGATGATGACGAAATCGAAGCGCTTCTTCAGCTTTTCGGATTCATAGCTCGCACCCCAGGCTGACGACGTGGAAAAATCCATCGCCTCGTCCTCGCCCTGCCCGGCCACACGCTCCATGAACCAGCGACCCATGCTTCCTTGCGGATCGGTGTCCACCAGCGCCACCGAATGCCCCCGCGCATGCAGGTTGACCGCCAGATTGACCGCAAGCGTCGTCTTGCCCGAGCCACCTTTCTGCTGCGCCACGGTGATGATCCGCCCTGCCATCCGATCCTCCTGTCACTTGGATGACAGGTTAACAGGCAGGCCTGCGATTGCACCATGTTTCTGCGGCTGCAGCATCACGGAAAGACGGCCTGCACCTCGTACATCACCGGCTCGAAGCTCTTGCACATGGCGTGGATGTCGCGGTTGCGACGGCGCATCTCGTCCGTACGCAGCATTGCCTGATAATCCTTGCGGTCCTGCCATTGCGAATAGGTCGCGATCCGTGTCTGCGCATCGTTCAGGTGGATCGCTCCGCCAAGGCAGCCGGGATGGCGGCTGATCACCTGCGACCACGCATCGGTCAGCAGGTCCAGGACGTCATGGGCGTTGCCGGGGGTGACCTCGAAGATGGTGATGACTGTCTGGCCAAGGAAGTCGGAGCTGATCCGGGGCATGGCGGGCCGTCCTTTCTGTGACGTGGCTTTGCCTTTCCAGCCTAGCCCCGGTCGCGCCGGAGTGCCAAGCGCCATTGCGGGCCGGCCGCCTCCTGGGCATTCTGCGCCGGATACGGTGAAAGGATCCGACATGACCCCTGTCTTCGACGGCCACAACGATTTCCTGCAGCGCGTGGTTGCCGCCGGACCCCAAGGCGCAAAACTGTGGCTGGAAGGCGACGGGACCGGGCATGTCGATCTTCCAAAGCTGCGCGCAGGCGGCATGGTGGGTGGGTTCTTTGCGATCTGGGTGCCCTCGCCCGCCGGACCCAATGATGGGGATGCCGTACGGATCATGGAGAACCCGCCCTATGCCCTGCCCCTTCCGGCGGAAATACCCCATGACGCTGCATTGCCCCATGCTTTCGCTCAGGCCGCCGCGCTGCTGTCGCTGGAGCGTACCGGGACGCTCGACGTGGTCCGCGATGCGGCCGGACTGCGCGCCTGCCTGGCCGGCGGCCGCATTGCGGCTGTGATGCACATGGAAGGCGTCGAGGCGATCCGCGACACAGATGCGCTTTATCTGTGGCATGCCGCAGGCCTGCGCTCGCTTGGTCCGGTCTGGTCGCGTCCGACCCGTTTTGCGGAGGGCGTGCCTTTTGCCTTCCCCGCGTCGCCCGACACCGGCGGCGGGCTGACCCAGGCAGGGCGCCGCCTGGTCGCGGATTGCAACGCGCTTGGGATCATGCTGGATCTGTCGCATCTGAACGAGGCCGGCTTTGACGACGTCTCGCGCCTTTCCGAGGCGCCGTTGGTGGCCAGCCACAGCTGCGTTCACGCCATCTGCGAAAGCAGCCGCAACCTGACCGATCGCCAGTTGCACCAGATTGCCGAGTCCGGCGGCCTCGTGGGCCTGAACTTTGCCTCCAGCTTCCTGCGGCCGGACGGACGCCGTCTGCCGCTCGAGGACCTGGAGGTAATGCTGCGCCACCTGGATCACCTGCTGGCCATCCTGGGCGAAGACGGCGTGGCGTTGGGTTCGGATTTCGATGGCGCGTTGATGCCGCAGGACCTGCCAGATGCCAGCGCCCTGCCGCGCCTGATCGACGCCATGCAGGCGCATGGCTATGGCGTAGCCCTGATCAGAAAGATCGCCTGCGACAACTGGATCAGCGTGCTGGAGCGCAGCTGGAAATCCTGACACCGCAGTCGCCATGATCGCGCGCCCGCCCGGCGCGGGCGGGTGCAAACGCTACTGGATCTGTGCTGCGTCGGCGGGCTGGTCAGTGTGGACCTGAGCCACCGCGATCATCTGCGCCAGTTCCGGGTCGGCATTCACGTCGGCCAGCGCAAAGCGCCCGGTCAGGCTGTCGGTCGACAACTCGACATTCGAAACCACCTGCGCGCCGGGCGCTGCGGGACCATAGGTCTGCCCGTTGACCGAGAAGTATATGGCTCCGGAGTTTCCGGTCCGCAGGCGCGGCGCTTCCTCCAGCTTGGGCAGCGTGAACCGCTCGCCTGCGTCCATGATCTTTTCCAGCAAAACCGTCCCCTCTGCCGAGGTCACACGCACCCAGGCCGGACGGGCCGCCAGCAGATGCACCTCTGCGGCGTCGGGCGCCAAGGTCCGGACGCTTCCCGCGGCTGCAACGACGGTCTCATCTGCCGGCAAGGCGGGTCCGAACATCACTGCATCCCCCTCCTGCGGATTTGCAGCGTCGTTGACGGATGCAATCACCTGATCAACCGTGGTCGCCGTGTCGCGCAGGCCGGGATCGATCGAGGCGATGGGCCCGTCCCGCGAAGTCAGAACCGGCGCCTCCAGAATCTGTGGCCGGTAAAGGCGGTCCATGCCCTCCGGCTGCGGCAGGTGTTGCGCAATCTCGGCAGTTTCCGTGGTTTCAAGCGTCAGGTCGGCCAGACCCGCCCCTTGTGTCGGATCAAGCTCGGTCACGATCGCCGGGACATCGTCGCCAGGGGCCAGCGTCACGCGCTGGACCTCTTGAAGCACCGCCCATCCGCCATATGCCAGACCGCTGATCACGGCAATGAGGACCAGGATGGCCCCGATGGCCCGAGGCTCGACCTCGGACCACAGGCTTTGTTCCTGCGGAATGAACAGGGCCCGGGGATTGGCCAAGGCCTCGGCCGGATCCGAGGGCCGGCGCGCGGGCTTCGGACCCGCCGCCGAGGGCGCCATGCCATGCGTGGGTTGAAACCCTGATTCGATGCAGAAGCGGCGAAAAGTCCAGTCAGGGTCCATGCCCAGATACCGGGCATAGGACCGCACATAGCCAGCGATGAAACTGGGCGCGTCAAAGGCCGATATGTCGCAATTCTCGATCGCCGCCACATAGGATGCGCGAATCCGCAGCTCCCGCTGCACGTCAAGCAGCGACTTTCCCAAAGTTGCCCGTTCGCCCCGCATCAGGTCGCCAAGACGCGTGTCATCATCGAGGAAGGGAAGTGTTTCCTCCACCTGCGCGAACTCCTCTGCCGGGTTCTGTGCCCGCAGCCTGCTCATTGGGTATGCCTCATACGCCTGTTTTCGGCAGCTCCGAATCAGAGCTTACCACTGCTTCTTTACCTACACGTTATCACGCAGGCGAGAGCAGTTCATCCGACGATTGAGTCAGGCACTCAATTCGGCGCGATTCAAGGCACAGTGCGACCACAGCGCATCCATCGCGCGCACCAGGTGGTCGATCTGCTTGGGATCATGCACCGGCGAGGGCGTGAAACGCAGCCGCTCGGTCCCGCGCGGCACCGTAGGGAAGTTGATCGGCTGGACATAGATGCCGTAATCGCGCAGCAGCATGTCCGACAGGGCCTTGCAATGCACGGGATGTCCAACATGAACCGGCACGATGTGGCTGCCATGGTCGATGATGGGCATGCCGAGCGATTTCAGCCGCATCTTCAGGATACGGGCATGCAGCTGCTGGGCGTCGCGCAGCTTTTGACCCTCGGCGGTCTTCAGGAACGAAATCGAGGCCGCCGCACCCGCTGCAACCGCAGGTGGCAACGAGGTCGTGAAGATAAAGCCCGGCGCATAGGACCGAACCGCGTCGCACATCTTGGCGCTCGCGGCGATATAGCCGCCAAAGACACCGAAAGCCTTGCCGAGAGTGCCGTTGATGATGTCGACACGATGCGCCAGCCGGTCGCGCTCGGCCACGCCGCCACCACGCGGACCGTACATGCCGACGGCATGGACCTCGTCCAGATAGGTCAGGGCGCCGAACTCCTCAGCCAGGTCGCAGAACGCCTCGATCGGTCCGAAATCGCCGTCCATCGAATAGATAGACTCAAAGGCAATCAGCTTGGGGGCGTCGGGATCGTCGGCCTCCAGCAGCTGGCGCAGATGGGCCAGGTCATTGTGGCGGAAGATGCGCTTGGCGCCACCGTTGCGCTTGATCCCCTCGATCATCGAGGCGTGGTTCAGCTCGTCGGAATAGATGATCAGGCCGGGAAACAGCTTGGGCAGCGTGGACAGCGTCGCGTCGTTGGCGATGTAGGCGCTGGAAAACACCAGCGACGCTTCCTTGCCGTGCAGGTCGGCCAGCTCGGCCTCCAGCCGCTTGTGATAGACGGTCGTGCCGCTGATGTTGCGCGTGCCGCCCGAACCCGCTCCGGTCGCATCCAGCGCCTCGTGCATCGCGGCTAGCACCACCGGATGCTGCCCCATGCCCAGATAGTCGTTGCCGCACCAGACCGTGATTTCCTGCCGCTCGCCATCCGGACGGTTCCAGACGGCCTGCGGGAACCGACCCTTGGCCCGTTCGATATCGATGAAGGTGCGATAGCGCCCCTCCTCGTGCAGACGGGCAATGGCCTGATCCAAGGCGGCATCATACTTCATTGCGGGCGTTCCCTTGCATAGCTGGCTGGGTGCGATCATTGTCCGATCACGCGCGGCCTGACATTGATAGAGGTCAAACCGCAAAATTAACAGGCCAAAAATGCCCTATTCGACGAAAGGCGCAGGCCGGAACCCAAGGTTATTGCTGCGAAAGGTAGGAAATATGACGGAATCGGCAAGGCTGGAGGACATCCTGACGCAGCTGGATGCGGGGCTTGATGCCGCGCTGGACCGGCTGATGGACTTCCTGCGGATTCCTTCGATCTCGACGGACCCGGCGCATTCCGGCGATGTGCGCCGCGCCGCCGGATGGCTGGCAGCCCAACTGACCGGACTGGGCTTTCAGGCGCAGGTCCATGACACGCCCGGCCACCCGATGGTCACCGCCCGCTCCGCGCCTGGTGGCGCCCGGCCGCTGCTGTTCTACGGCCACTATGACGTGCAACCGGTGGATCCGCTGGAGTTGTGGAGCCGCCCGCCCTTTGATCCGGCGATCGAGGAAACGAACGCCGGGCGCGTCATCCGCGGCCGCGGCGCTTCGGACGACAAGGGCCAGTTGATGACCTTCATCGAGGCCTTCCGCGCCTGGAAGGCCGTGCATGGCAGCCTGCCCACGGACCTGATCCTGCTGTTCGAAGGAGAGGAAGAGTCCGGCTCGCCCTCCTTGCGGCCTTTCCTGCGGGAACATGCCGGCGATCTGCGCGCGTCGCTGGCCATGATCTGCGACACCGGGCTTTACGCAGATGGACGTCCGGCCATCACCACCCAGCTTCGCGGTCTGGTCGGACAAGAGGTCGTCGTGCGCGGGGCGGACAGGGACCTGCATTCCGGCAGCTTCGGGGGCCTCGCGGCCAACCCGATCATGGTGCTGGCACAGGCGCTGGCAGCCCTCAAGGACCAGGACGGACGCGTCACCCTGCCAGGCTTTCATGACGGGGTAGAGGATCTGCCCGCCGATCTGGCGCGCGACTGGCAGGCGCTGAACTTTGATGCCGCCGGCTTCCTGAGCCGCGTCGGCCTGTCCCGGCCAGTCGGCGAAAAAGGTCGCACGCCGCTGGAAATGGTCTGGAACCGACCAACGGCCGAGATCAACGGAATCGCCGGCGGCTACGCCGGCGACGGATTCAAGACCGTGCTGCCGGCCGAGGCGCGGGCCAAGGTCAGCTTCCGCCTGACCGGAACGCAGAACCCCGAGGCCGTGCGCGTGGCATTTCAGGATCATGTCCGACGGTTCGTCCCGGCCGATTGCACGGTCGAGTTCCACGACCACGGGGCCAGCCCCGCCAGCGTCATGGACATCAGCGATCCCGCCTTTGGTCAGGCCAAACGCGCCCTTGGTCAGGAATGGGGCCGCGATGCCGCCTTTATCGGGGCCGGCGGCTCCATCCCGATTGCCGGCGACTTCAAGGAGATCCTTGGAATGGACTCGTTGCTGGTGGGCTTTGGGCGCGACGACGACCGCATCCATTCCCCGAACGAAAAATACGATGTCGAAAGCTTTGCGAAAGGCGCCCGGTCCTGGGCCCGAATTCTGACGGCTCTGCGTGAATGACGAAAGGCGGGCCCAAGGGCCCGCCTGCTCGACCTGCCGACCGTTCCCGTTGGAACCGTCAGCTGCTGGCGGTGCAATAGCTCTGGCTTGAGGTCCAGGCGGCAATGTCCGCCCGCTTGGACGAATTGCGCATCGGCGCCCAATCCCGCGCCACGCCGCGCCATCCGCTGCCGTCACGGGCCACGGCATTGTCCCGCCCGACCTGATGCGACATGATCTTGACCGCGCAGGCCATGTTGTCGGCCCCGTCCTTGATGTTGCCGTCGCAGCCGTAATGACGCCACGTGGACGGCGCGATCTGCATCAGCCCCAGCCAACGCCCGCCACCCCCGGCCGCCTGCGGATTGTAGGTGCTTTCATGCTTGGCCACTGCCGACAGCAGCCCCGCCCAGAACGCCTTGCGGCCCGGTTCGGCCAACTGCCGATAGTTGGGGCAGAACTCGGAGATGTCGTTCGGCACGCGCGACATGATCGTGACGCCCTCGCGGTCCAGCGCCTCCAGCGTGGCGCGCGTCCACTCGTCCGAACCGTTGCGCTCTCCCCACCGCATCGGAGGCTGCTGGGCCAGTGCCAGTTCCTGAGCCTGGGACGCCGCAGCGGCATCCGTGGAAGGCGTTGTCGAACAGGCGGCCATCAGGGCCAGGGCGGCAAGGGAGAGCGCGACGCGCATTGGAACCTCAAAAGGCAATTTCGCTGCAACTGCCTTAGCCAAGGTTCCCCATCACGCAATGAGCTTGTTCAACCCTCGGCGAGATCACGCCCCCAAGGTATAGAACGATGCTCGGAAATCCGCCGACGGGCGGGGAAACCCAAGGAGGAGATCATCCTTCTCACAGGTATTTTAACCATCGGTCGATGCGGCGGTTGATTCGGAGGAACAGATACCTGCCGGAAACGCGCCAGGCCGTGACAATCGGGCGACCGTGTCCTAGAACCTCCGCCAGACCGTTCCGCCGCAGACGAGGCCCCCGATGCTTGACCTGACCTATACCGCCCCCCAGCCCAAGGTGATCCAGGGTGCCAAAAGCGACTGGGAGCTGGTGATCGGCCTCGAGGTTCATGCGCAGGTCGCCTCCAAGGCCAAGCTGTTTTCCGGTGCATCGACCAGCTTCGGCTCCGAGCCGAACAGCAACGTGGCCTTCGTGGATGCGGCCATGCCCGGCATGCTGCCGGCCATCAACGAATTCTGCGTGGCGCAGGCGGTGCGGACCGGGCTGGGCCTGAAGGCGGTGATCAACAAGCGCAGCGCCTTTGACCGCAAGAACTATTTCTATCCCGATCTGCCGCAGGGTTATCAGATCAGCCAGCTTTACCACCCCATCGTGGGCGAGGGCGAGGTGATCGTGGACATGGCGCCCGGTGTCGCCCGCCGCGTCCGGATCGAACGCATCCACCTGGAACAGGATGCGGGCAAGTCGATCCATGACATGGACCCGACCATGAGCTTCGTGGACCTGAACCGCACCGGCGTTGCCCTGATGGAGATCGTCAGCCGTCCCGACATCCGCGGCCCCGAGGAGGCCGCGGCCTATGTGGCCAAGCTGCGCCAGATCATGCGCTATCTGGGCACCTGCGACGGCAACATGCAGAACGGCAACCTGCGCGCCGACGTGAACGTCAGCGTCTGCAGACCCGGTGACTATGAACGCTTTCAGGAAACTGGCGATTTCACCCATCTCGGGACACGCTGCGAAATCAAGAACATGAACTCGCTGCGCTTCATTCAAGCGGCCATCGATCACGAGGCGCGCCGCCAGATCGCCATTCTTGAGGATGGCGGCTCCATTGTGCAGGAAACCCGGCTCTACGATCCCGACAAGGGCGAGACGCGGTCCATGCGCTCCAAGGAAGAAGCGCATGACTATCGCTATTTCCCTGATCCCGACCTGCTGCCGCTGGATATCGAGCAGGACTGGATCGACGACATCGCCAGCCGCATGCCCGAACTGCCCGACGAAAAGAAGGCGCGCTTCGTGCGCGACCTGTCACTGTCGGAATATGACGCAAGCGTGCTGACCGCTGAGGTCGAGAATGCCGATTTCTTCGAGGCGGTTGCCGCTGGTCGCGACGGAAAGATGGCCGCGAACTGGGTCATCAACGAATTGTTCGGGCGGTTGAACAAGGAAGGGTTGACGATCCAGACGTCGCCCGTCTCGGCCGCACAGCTGGCTGGCGTGATCGACCTGATCGCCAAGGGCGACATTTCCGGCAAGATCGCCAAGGACCTGTTCGAGATCCTGTGGAGCGAAGGCGGCGACCCCGCGCAGATCGTCGAGGCCCGCGGTATGAAGCAGGTCACCGACCTGGGCGCCATCGAGGCGGCAGTGGACCAGATCATCGCGGACAATCCCGCGCAGGTGGAAAAGGCCAAGGCCAATCCCAAGCTGGCAGGCTGGTTCGTCGGGCAGGTTCTGAAGGCGACGGGCGGCAAGGCCAATCCGGCGGCCGTTAACGAGCTGGTGGCCCGCAAGCTGGGCCAATAGGCTGAACCACAGGTCCCGGCCCATGGCCGGGACCTTTTTCTGCGCGCCCCATCCGTTCAGGGACAGGACGATCATGTCAGACCAGGTTTATGAATATTCGGTCATTCCCGCGCCCAATCGCAGCGAAAAGATCCGCGACGCCAAGACCTCCAGCGACCGTTATGCTGTGACGATCACTGCCGAACTGAATCGCATGGCAGGCGAAGGATGGGAATACCTGCGCGCCGACGTCCTGCCCAGCGAGGAGCGCAGCGGGCTGACCGGACGGACGATCACCTATCACAATCTGTTGGTCTTTCGCCGTCCCAAACGGGCCGCGGACGCCGAACTGAAGCGTCTGCCGCAGCCCTCTGCGGCCGAAAGCACGGCACCCACCTCGACCAGTACGACCGGCCAGCCGAACGCCTGACACGGCACAGCCTGTGGCCCGCGGGCCTTACCGGCACGGCACCGTTCAGGCCGCGACAAGCATGGGATGCGGGCAGAAGCTGGTGATCTCGACCTGTCCCGGTGAAAAGGTGCAAAAACTGCCGGCCGGCACCTCCTGCCAATCGGCTTCGTCCGTTTCCAGCGGTTCGGAAACAACGGCCCACCCTTGCCTTGTTTCGGACCATCGGTGATACAGCGAAGGGGCGTGGTCGTCACTGCTGTAGCGCAGCGCATGAAGACGTTCACCGTCCGACAGCGCGCAAGCCGCGCGCACATACGGCGCCTCGCCCCGTTGCCGCGCCAATGCACCCATCTTTCCCAAGGCACGCTCCATTGCGCCCTTGGGATCCTCCTCAAGGCCCTCGCCCAGGGCGATCAGGAACAACGCCTCGCTGTCGGTCGCACCCTTGCGATGGGGATAATGTTCGTCCCGGATCAGCACATCGGCATGGCGGCGAAAGCCGTCATAGCCGCCGAACTGCCCGTTATGCATGAAGGACCAGCGGCCGACCGTGAAGGGATGGCAGTTGTTGCGGCTGGTTGCCGTTCCCGTCGATGCCCGCACATGCGCTAGGAACAGCCCCGACCGCACCTGCGCCACCAGGCTGCGCAGGTTGGGGTCCGACCATGCGGGCATCACGTCGCGATAAAGACCCGGTTCGGGCCGCTCGCCGTACCAGGCAAGGCCGAAGCCGTCGGCGTTCACCGCCGTCACGCAGCGCGTCGCGCCCTGGCTTTGCCGGATCAGCGAATGCGCCGGCCGGCTGACGATGTCTTCCAGAAAGATAGGTTCGCCCAGATAGGCGGCCCAACGGCACATGCCCTGCCCCTTCGTGTCTACTTTGTGACAGAGCTACCACGAAAGGATGAAGGTTTCACCTATTCCGTGGCCGGAGGCGTTTCTTCCACGATCACGAGGTCGCGTTCGCT
>Ga0194112_10006703_pt1 | contig 15165 bp, 10 predicted proteins | sample TA2MahC400mmetaG_FD_146191 | JGI IMG/M metagenome (GOLD analysis project Ga0194112, IMG submission 146191) | Freshwater microbial communities from Lake Tanganyika, Tanzania - TA2015016 Mahale Deep Cast 400m | ecosystem: Environmental > Aquatic > Freshwater > Lake | place: Tanzania: Lake...
ATAGACGCTCATAGAGGTCCTCCTTCCTGGGGAAGAGCAGAGAACCCCCGAGCTTCACGCCGCCCAGCACTCTCCAGTTTTTATACACCCAGCTCAGACTCTTCCGGAGAAAGCGGGCGACCTCCTCAGGAGTGAGTATATCGCCAGGTCGAAGCGAGTCAACCCCGTCTGGCTCTGCGTTAATGCTCATCTCTGCACATCCTCATTTTTATCTTTTGTTAGAGGCGTGCAAAAAAAGACTTGCCGGGTCGCTCACGCAAGGCAACATGGGGTGGGAGAAGGTGCTGACGTATTCAGCCAAAGGTCAAGCCAAGGAGGGGAAGATGTCTGATTTGGTGAGGCCGCCGGTTCCCTATGCGCTGGTGGAAAACCTGATCCAGAGGTTGGAGGCGAGTGACCCTACCCTGGGCCGCATCGCCAAGATGGCCTACCAGGGCGCCCTCAAGAAAGCTGAGATCGTTGCTCTGACAGTGGGCGAAGCCGAGAGAACGATGGCTGCAGGAAGGTTTAGGCGGAATTTGCCGGCCGTGCGAGAGATTGTTCAGGCCCAGATAGCCCATTTACGGGAACAGCGTCTCCCCCTCACCGACGCAACCCCGCTCTTTCCCCAGGACCGCCGAGGGACCACATACCATCTTCGCCAATTGACCCGGCGGATGAAGATCTTCAGCCGGCCTTACCCCTGTTCGCCAACTCTGGATAAAATTCGGCAGAGCGGCATTTGCAAATATTATGAGAACTTGGGCGGAACCAACCCTCTTAACCGGGACGGGAGATTGGCTGAAGCCTCCCGGTTTGCAAGGGTCAGTCTGCGGCAGACCCGGGATATCCTCCGGGGTGCTATCCCATGCCCAAAGGGATATCTGAGGCATAGGCAGATCATCCGATGTGCCAGTTGCCCGAGCCCCTGCGGGATCATTCCTTCAAGAGGTGGTCAGGTTGAAGGTCCCAGCAGACAGCCCGCCTCTTCCACCATCCCTTTACCTGAGGTGGCAGGGGTATTGCCGGAAACTCCCCGTGCAGCGGGTCGGGGAGGAAACATCGGCGGCGGGATAGAAACCCGAAGGGATGACAGCAGACGGGACCGGAGTCGGGTAGATGACCTGGTGCAGACACATTTTTCTCAGGGTGATGAGGCTCTTAGCGAGACTCTGGCAGACGACCACCGCGATGCGGAGGATGCGGAGAAATGCGACGTGTTAAGAGTGGAAAATGGTCAATCCGAGGACGATGAAAACGATGAGGAGTATTGGGGCGACTGTGACCAACCGGAGGACGATGATGATCCTTACTGGAATACTTGAATCATGGGCCACGGCAATCTCCTCCTGGCCTGACCCCTTCCGGATGCTCAGGATGACCTTTTACAAATTTGGTAAACCACTCCGCTGAACTCAACCTGTTATATGAGACGGGTGGTTTCCTTCTCCTGTTGAGCTTTCCCTTTACCCTGCAAATTGTCATCCCCCACCGATCTTCTCTCTCGACCAATCTTATCAGTCCGCCTGAATGTCTTTTTGTTGCAAGGCTCTAACAAAGAAATAAGAGAAATCCATTACCTGGTTCGGCCAGAGATGTTGGCCAAATTATAAAAAATACCAGCATGTTATAAGGAGATACGAGGAAAATGAATTATTACAAGAACTTGAAGTCAAAAACAGAACTTGAAGAGGAGGTCGCCAAAGCCCGCCGAGCGATACGGCCGGAGCAAGCCGGACCAGGAGTCCCAAAGGCGGACCCCGAAGTCGAGCGTCAAGCGCGAGTCCTGGCCGGAGACCCTCTCCTCTTCAAAAAGCGTCTCGACCTGATGAACCAGGCCGGGGTAATGGGAGAGCGAACGATCATGGCCATGTATTTTGCCACCCTGGACAGCCGGCTGCTCCCCGAGAACACCGGCAGCCCCAACACCTTGGCCTTAAAAAACTCAGGGCATTTCGGGGCGGGGAAATCCTTTACCCTGGCCCAATGCCTGGAGATATACCATCCGTCCTGCTACTACCTGATCACCAATGGCAGCCCCAAATGCCTCTATCATCTCCAGACGGGGCTCAAGCACAAAGCCCTCATCGTGACCGAGGGTTTTCAGTTCCAAAAGGCCAACGCCGTAGATTCAGAGTTGGTCTACGCAGTGCGGTCCCTGCTCTCGGAGGGCCGCATCCGTTACCTCACGGTGGAGAAGGATCCGGATGGGGGTCATGTCACCGTCGAGAAGATTCTGGAGGGCCCGACCTCCTTCATCACCACCACGGTCATGGAAAAGCTCGAGGCCCAACTCGAAGACCGGCTGTTTACTATCCATCCCAATGAATCCGTGGACCAAACCAGGGAAATCATTCTCGCCACCGCCCGCCAATCGGCCGGCCTGTGCCCGGGTCTCCCTGCCAGCACCGTGGCCATTTGGAGAAAGTTTCACCGAAATCTGCAACCAGTGAGCGTGGTGGTCCCGTTCGCCCCGCGCCTGGCCGAGAACCTTAATAGCCGGGGCACACCTCCCATTAGTCTGCGGCGGGCTTTTAAGCGGGTTCTGGCGGTTATCCAGGCCGTGGCGTGCGCCTACCAGGGTCAGCGTCAGCGAGATCCCCAGGGCCGGGTGATTGCGGAGATGGCTGATTATTATATGGCCCTCCAGATGGTGGAAGAGTGCTTTCAGGAAAGCCTGGGACAGCTGGCCGAAAAGCACCGGGCCCGTTTGGACATGATACGAGCGGAAGGCCCGGTGCTGTTCAGAACCCTGGTCGAGACCTGGAAGGTGAGCAAAAGCGCGGTGTCACAATGGGTCAGAGGACGAATCCACGACGGGGTCATAGCCTGGTGCGACCGGAATGGCGGAGAATTTCCGGACGACGCCTCGCTCACTCGGGCGAAAAAAACCGGGTTGGCTCATATCAAGGCCTTGGAGCCCTATCTGGGTCAGGAGGCCGCCGGCTTGCCCACCCCCTTCCAACTGACGGATGATCCTGAGTGGGATGAGGGAGGCAGGTTACATCGCCGGTATGATTTGGAATTGTCATTTCGCCCGCACCCCCCCAAGGTGGACAGACCTGTTCAGACGGTGTGCAGTGCCCAACTTAACAGCGGAGATGACAACCATCTATTTGATATTATTGATATTAGTGGCATCAAGGCATCACCTGTACAGGTGTTAAGGCCTGCTGGTGATGAAACCCTGTGGCCGACCTCTGGAAGTGGGTCGGGGGAAGAAGCGAGCGTGGCAGACCTGCTTAAAGATATTGAGTTTTAGTTGAAGGAAATAGCCCGAGCCCCTCAGCCGGGGCATCAGAAAATCCGGGACCGAAAGCCCTTCAAAGGGTTGGCCTGTCAGGTTGGCCCTTTGAGGGGTTAATCTTTGCCAGGGGAAATCGAGAAACTGCTCCTCCAGGCGAGTCTCCAGCCAATCCAGATCCAAGGGAATGGTGGACCGGAGAGGGCCGGCCTTCACACCTAAACACCTAGGGCCGACAAATTAATTTGCTAAATATTCCAACCAGATGAATCAATCTTCGCTGTTAACCCCGAAAATGAACACCGTTTAAACACCTATCTACACCCCCCTCTCTTGACGGACCATTCCTCATATTCCCGCCAAGAAACCCAAACGAAGATCCTCCATGCCTTGAATGACACCGGACCCCATACCTGCCGGTACATCAAGAGCAACGGTTTTGACTGTGGGAAAGTCTGTGGGGTCAAGTCGCCGGTTGGTTTGACGTACCGGAAAGCCGGCAAACGAGGCTTGATGCCTCTGGTCCAGGCCCAAGAACATTTGGGAAAAATAGAGGAGTTGGCCAAGGCAGGACCCAGGCAGCTTGCGGGAAAAATCCTGGCCAATTCCTCCTGTGTGGAAGCCCTGGCCGTGGTGGCTGAAGAAGACAGCGCCAAGTTTGAAGAGCTTTGCCAGCAGTTGCGGGACAAAGGAGTATTTGTCAAGGATATCGACGCCATCAAAAAGGGCCTCAGCAGCAAACGTCGGGAACATCGGGGTTTGCGTCTGGCCGTACCGGGGGAAACACCTTCCCTGGTGAAAGTCATGGACGTCCTCCCCCATGCCCCCGTCAACGATGATCTGTTGGTGCCGGCGGGCTGGGTAGTGGATCTGGCCACGGGTGTCACCAAGTTCGTCTGGGATCGCAATGCCCCGGGAGAAAGTCAACCATTGCCGGTAGCCCCCTCTCCCATCATCATCGTGGGGAGATTGAAACAGGTGGGGAGCGGCGCGGAGGCGTTGCGGTTGGCCTGGTATCGAGACGGGCGCTGGCAGTCTCAGACCGTGGACCGCAAATCCCTGGCCAGCAAAAAAGAGATTGTGGAGTTGGCCGATTATGGGGTCCCGGTGACCAGTTTGAATGCCGGCCTGTTGATTGAGTTTCTGGCCGCCTTCGAAGCCCAAAATCTCAGTTCTCTCCCTCTGGCCACAGTCACCGATCACTTGGGCTGGGTTGATGGCAAACAGGGCTTTCTCTGGGGCGCCACTCATATCCGCGGAGATGGTTCTGCAGGGGAAGCGATGGACTTGGAAGAGATATCCCCCCGAGATTGGCAGCCGGGCCATATTGCCTTTCGGGGTCATGATTCTGGTGACCAGCAGATTGCCCAGGGCTTTTGCGCCAGTGGGTCCTATGAAGGCTGGATTGCCGCCATCAACCGGCTTTTTTCTTATCCTTTGGTCGTGGCCGGATTGTATTTTTCACTGGCGCCGCCCTTGTTGGACATCCTGGGGGCTGAAAATTTCACCGTGGATTGGGCCTACAGCACCTCTACCGGTAAAACCACGGTGTTGCGGGTGGCGGGGTCGGTCTGGGGCAATCCTGATGGGCGGTCTATGGCTACCTTAGTGCACACTTGGGATGCCACCAAGGTGTGGATTGAACGGGCGGCCTCGTTGCTCCACGGTTTACCCTTGATCCTGGACGACACCAAGCTGGCCGGCACGGGGCGCATGAGAGATGCTGCCGCGGCCAAGATTTCCCAAGTCATCTACCAGATTGCCGCAGGACGTGGTCGGGGGTGGGGTTCGGTCCAGGGCGTGCGCACTACCGGTTCCTGGCGCACGGTTATGTTGTCCACCGGCGAGCAATTGGCGGTGAATTTTACCTCGGGGGATGGGGGCTCCAGGGCTCGAGTCATTTCACTTTGGGGCGCTCCTTTCAGCGCCAGCAGTGAAGATATCGCCAAACTGGTCCAGGACACCAACCTGGCAATACGGGAACATTATGGTCATGCCGGGCCCAGGGTCGTGCAGTTTATTTTACAGAACCGGGACCACTGGCCTTTGTGGCGGGCAGAGTATGGTCGGTTACGGAGCCACTTTGCCCATCGCGCGGGAGGCAATCCGGCCGCCAGTCGGATAAGTGAATACTTTGCCACCTTGGCCACGGTGATCCCCATCATCCATGCCGCCCTCCCTGAACTGAGACGAGACGTCCACCCCCAGAAGATTCTCGAACCGCTATGGACTACCGCCTTAATCCGGGCCCATGAAGCTGACCGGGCCACTGCTGCCTTGGAGGTGGTATACCAATGGGCTGTTTCCCACCAGACTCCTTTTTGGGGCAGGCACCAGGTTTTTCAAGATCAGGCCCGGGTTCCTCCTGGCGGGTGGTTGGGCGCCTGGGGAGAGGACAACTGGCATTATCTGGCAATTGCCCCGCCCCATTTAACCAAGGTGTTGACAGATAACGGCTTTGATGCGGCGGCGATTTTGGACACGTGGAAAGACCGGGGGTGGCTGCAGACGGATACCAAGGGGCAAGGAAAACAGGTGCGTATCCAAAACCTGCGGGTGTATTGTTATTGCCCCAGGAAATCTGTCCTTGAAGAGGTGCTGAACATTGACGGCGCGGGTAGTTCACCAGGGGATCGACAGCCGGTCCACCACGTCCCGCCGCGCCAGCACCCGGGAACAGAGCTCCCAGCGGTCCTGGTCGGGATCAATAGTTTCCTGATAGCGTATTTCAAAGACGTCCTGGGCCCGGCGCCGGAGATGCAGATACCGGTCCATCATGGTTTCCAGTTGTTCCTCGGTTTCGATCCAGTCGTCCTCGATGGTGTCCGGCAGTCCGACAAAGATATCATAGCGGTCCTTCATCCGGCGGGACAGCGCCTGGTAGACCTTCTCGTCCTGGGTGTCGTGATAGACGAGGTTGAGCATGTCCACCGTCCGGCGCGCCTGCCCGATTCTTTTGATCCGCCCCAGCCGCTGCTCCAGCCGGGAAGGATTCCAGGGCAGGTCGACATTGATGAGCGTGCCGAGGGTTTGCAGGTTCAAGCCCTCACACGCCGCATCCGTGGCCACCAGGAGACGGACCTCACGCTTCTTGACGGCTGCCTTGAGGTCCTCACGCTCCACCGCAGCAAAGTCGGCGCCGCGGAACAGACCGCTCTTGCCCGCCCCCGCGTAGACGCCTATGGGCTCAGCCGGCAACAACTTGGCCAGCTCGGCGCCGACGAAGAAGGTCGTGTCGTAATATTGGCTGAAGATGATGCAGCCGTGCTCGAGCCAGGTCTTCCCTGCAGTGCGCTGTTCGGTGAGGAAATGGCGCACCGCGGCCAGCTTGGGGTCCCGCGCCTCGTCCCGGGACAGCTCTGCAATGATCGTGGCCAGATAGGCGCCCTCGTCGGGGGTGAGGGCCTCGAGGGCTGCTTCGATGACCCTGGCCTGCTCTTCGTCTTCCAGTATTTCCCGGCGCAGCATCTTCTCCGCAGTGGCGCGCCCCGAGGCAAAGCTCGAACAGATGCGCTGCAGCAGCAAGGTCTTCATGAACCCGGCGGCCTTGGTGCGCTGCCGCAACGCCTCCGTAAACGCCTCGGCCGCCTGGTAGGCGAGGTCAAAGGGATGGTTCGTGAGCAGACCCAGACCCCTGAACCCCACCCCCGGGTAGGCGGTCGCCGGGGCCTGGGGGTCAGGATGCACGTTGACCCCGACCCTTTCCAGAAGACCGGCCTCCTCCAGCGTCTGCCGGCGGCGCAGCACGGTGTGGCGCACGACGGGGTTGTGTTCCCGCAAGAAACCAGGCGCCAGGGCTTGGGCCACCGCCTGCTGCTCGGGAAAGCCCAGGGAGCCGAAGCCGCGCTCCGTGAAGAAGGTCCGCTCGGGGAGCCCCAACTGCAGGCGCAGCGTCGCAAAGAGGGCGTTTTCGCCGCCGGGCGGCAGGGGATTCCTCAGCCAGTCCCAGGCCTCCCGTTCGTCCGGCGGGATCGCCTCACCTTTCACCACGGGGAGGGCCTTTTCCCAATCAGGCCAGCGTGCATACGGCTCGCGGCCCACCACGAAGTCCGCCCCCGAATTCAAAATGCGCAAAAGGTCCCAAAGCTCGTAGACCTCGGTCTGGATGGGCGTCGCCGTGCCCAGCAGCAGATTGCGGGTGCGCTCCCCGATGTGGAGCATGAAGTCAAGGAGATTGTTGGACTCCCGTTGCTTTTCGCCCAGGCCGCCCCGCCGCCGCGCCTTATGGGCCTCGTCCAGGACCACGGTGCCGTATTTCCGCCCCAGCAGGTGCTGGCGCTCCTCCGAGTCATGGAAGATCAGCCCGGTGGAGATGATGGCGATGCGAAAGGGGCAGCGGACGATGTCTTCCGGCCCCCGGGTCTTGATGATGTGCCCCTTGGGGTCGAGCCACACCTTCTTGGCGGACAGCCAGACCGCGCTGGGGATGCCCAGCTTGTCCGTGAGCTCCACCTGCCATTGCAGGGTCAAGGTGGCCGGACAGAGGATGAGCACCGGACCGTCGTCCAGCAGGGCCGAGAGCATGGCGCTGGCCGCCAGGGACAGCGTTTTGCCCACCCCCACCTCGTCGGCCAGGAGCAGCCGGGCCTTGCCGTAGGTCTCCCGGTGCTGCAGGAACATGGTTACGAAGGAGCGCTGCCACGGCTGCAGTTGTTCCCCGCCCCGATAGATGGGACTTTCCACCAGGGCCGCGGCGGGCAGCTCTCCGGCCTGGGCCTCTGCAAAGAGAATCTCCACCCGGTCGGCCACCCGCTTGATCTCTGCCACGATGGCCTGGGGCAGCGGGTAGGCGTCCTGCCAGAGGGCCTCGAATTCCCCCTCCACCCAGGCGACCCCCTCAGGGGAGGGGTCCTCCCAGAGAATCTCGTAGTTGTGGGCGAAAGCACTCTTGCTTTCGTTGATGGAGCCCAGGAAACAGGTCTTGGAGCCGTCGGCCGCTTCAATGACCCCTGCCTTGCCGTGGATGAAGACCCGGTCCCGGGGCGCCACCCGGACTTCCACCCGCCCGCTGCTGAGCAGGTCGTGGAGCTTGCGGCACCGGTCCCGGTGCAGCAGCGCCTCCACCTCGGGGGAGGCCTCGTTCCACCGCTCCTTGAGGGCCGTCTCCCGGACGTGCCGGGAAATGGCCACGTCGGCTGGGTCCAACTCGCTGTTGCAGACGATCTTGACCGTGGGGATGGCGGCGATCTCTTCGCCCACCAACTCAAAGATGGAGCTGCGGAAGTAGCCGGCGATGCGTTTGTAGGAGCGGGCGCCTTTCAGCCTGGCGTTGAGGAAGGCATGGTCCAGGCGCTGGCGGCGGGAGGAGAAGCGGTTGATTTTGGTCATCTCCCCCTCCGCCTCACCCCAGCCGCTGGTGCTTGACCAGGTCGCGCAGCACCCGGGCCGCGCCCTTCTCGGCGTCGGAGAGGGCCAGGAACAGGGTCGCTCCTTTGCGGCCCAGGTGTTCTCCGTCACCCAGACCTTGTTGGGCTACAGCCTACTGGCCTACCTCCTGGAGCATGATGAGCAGTCGCAGACCATTGGCCATCTCTTCCGCCAACTGGAAGAAGAGACCGGCAAACTCACCTTCCTCGACCGTCTGTGGCAATAATTCGTCACGTTCATGAAAACCGTGCTACACACCCTGGCTCATTTTTGTGATGCAGGATCCCAGTTTCGAGCCTGTCTCGAAACGATCGTCAATACTTTCAACCACTTTTCACCCATGCAGGGATGCGCAACTTGAGTAAGATGGAAATTAAATCCCCCATACACAGGATTAACGGGAAGGATAACTGAAATCTTAACAGAATTTCCTCTCAGCTAAAAAGAATAACCGGATTCCGTTCGCTCGGTTCTTTATATCGCATCATTATTTAAAGCCGCATCGATTGTGAGGTGCCCCCCAAAAACAACAGTCTCATTTTGGAGCTAACGGCATAATCGTATAATTAAGTTAGATAGTTTGCTTTAATTATTAGAGCCAGTAATATTAATTGAAAAAGATCAACCCATACAATCCAAGAATTTGTTATTAATATAGGTATAATCCTTAAAATTACTTGAAGGAAAATAAATACAACTATGATTTTTCCACCACGATGATACGAATCAGAAAGCTCCCAGTCGCCATTATACAAAGCAACAATGCTGCGAGTGAGTCCGCATGATGGGCATTCTTTTCCGATCATTTTTTTTGCGAGACAACCAGGTGGTGAGAATTTAAAACCTAATGAATTTTTTGCGATACCTGGAATAGTCATAAAAAAGGGGGCCAAAGACGTAACTATTAAAATTATACCTAAGGCCCCACTTAGATACTTATATTCCCTTAACATATTATTAAGAGAATTTATCTTCTCTGAAGTGATCGTTGCATTTCCCGCTTTGCAGATTCACCTGCCGAAATAATGCTAAGGTATTGGAATCCAGAAACCACCACTCCTATGCAGCTTATTGTAAGAGCAACGATAGCAAATGTTCTTTTGGCCTTTTGGGAATATGCTATGCCTAAACCTATTCCTGATATAATTGCTGCAGGAATGCCTATAAAAAATGCAAAAGCACCAACACAAGGAATAAACGAACCCAACATTGCTATTAGGCCAAAAACAAAGCCGACCACAGATATAGCTGTAACTGTCCCAGATTCCTTTAACTCCTCTGACATTGCCGAATTCCTCCATTTTATTTATTGAGGCAAGATTGCACCCCAGACTTAGCCATCATGGTCAAAAATGGCTTTGGAATTCTCTTTGCCCGAAGGCATACCCCAAACTTGATGTCCTTAAAGCCTGATCCTTCTGTTGGAACCTTGATGGCATAAGTTTCCTTAATCTCAGATCATGGGCGGCCTTGGCTACAGCGGTCCAAACTAGGTTATTTAGTCTCTATGACCGAGACCGAAAAAATTCTCCCAAATGATAATATGCCCCTAAAACAAACAATCCTCCCAGCGGGTATATATCCAAGCACATATTGGGCGAAAAATCAATTATTTTCTCTGATTTTGGGAATACCATATCCCTCGGCACCCAGAAATTCTAAGGCTGGTAGGTAAGCCTAAGAACTCTTGGCCAGCACCGCCCGGTAGTGACGATCCAAAGAAAAGGGAGAGCCCTCATGGACATACCATCTCCGGGCGTGGCAAGAAACCCTGGCCCCTACTTTGATCAGGCGTTTGATGAGCCAGTTGATGGACAGCTTGACTTCTTCGCCCCAGACATAGAACTGCCGGATCATATGCAGCAGGTTGTAGGCCAGAATCCCCACCTTCAACCGGGCATGGTTGGCATCGAACCGCTGGCAGCTGGTCTTGTCCCACCGCAGGGTGTTCTTGCCTTCCTTGATTCGGTTTTCCACATCCCCCCTGCCGTTATAGACCTTGATTACCTTGCCGGCCGGCAATCAGGAGCTGGTCACCACAAAGCCGATGCGGGGGAACAACTCGCCCGGTGCCACTCGATCTTGGCCACCACCCGGCGGGGCGTAGGCCAGCTCTTCGCTTGGTACCGGAAGTCCACCACTTTGACCTGAATCCCACTTTTGGCAGGACGACCCACCGGCCGGTTCAGAAGAGGTTCCAAGAGGTGCATCAGGATTGCATTGCCGGGTAGCCGGATGAAATACGTGATCCGGTGTTCTTCGCAATATTCATAGGTTTCCGGGTTGGTAAAAGCGGCGTCGCCCCGCAACCAGAAAAGTTTTAACCAGTCCAGGGCGCTGCTGGCTGCAAGTTTCCCCCTTCTGGGGCACTCAAAGGTCAACCTTGCGGAAGTCGATTTTCTCCGAGACTTTTGTGGAGCCGGTCTTTAGGGCCAGATCCAGGAGGTCTTTTCGCCGCAACTTGCGCAGGCCTTTCTCCAAACTGGTCTTGGTGACAGAGAGCAAAGGCCATACCTCTTCCCGGCTGAGGCCGGCTTCCAGCAAGACTGCAGTGACCTGCTGAGGGTCAAAGTCATAGGACACGGTCTCAGCGGGGCCGAACTGCATATCCCCCACCTGCACCGGGCCGAAGGCCTTCACCCAGTCCTTGAGGCGGCCGGTCAGCTCCTTCTCCATGTTCCTCAAGGTGAGCAGCAGGGCGGCGGCCTTTTCGGCCTGCTCCCGGGTGGCCGGGGCCAGGACCTCCACGGGCGCCAGGGCCTGAGCCATGACCGGGCAGTGGGCCGTAACGCCGCAGTGGGAGCAGAAGGAGCCGGGCTTGGGGTCGAAGTGTTTTTCCCTCTCGATCCTGGAGATTTTGTCCATGAGCGTGTCAGGTACTTCCTGCAATTCCGCCGGGGACATAAAAACCTCCACCTCTTTGCCATAGCGGAGGAAGTGAAGACGGAGCAAAATCTCGCCGGCCTGGGGGTAGACTGCCTGACGGAGGCCCCAGCCGTAGGTTAACAGCTGCAGGTCCTTCTCCACCGTCTGCGGGATCACCCGGCTCGTCTTCCAGTCACAGATCACCGCCATGTTGCCCTGCCGGAAGTGCCAGTCCAGCACCATGCGGAAATAACCCCGGCTCCAGGCGGTGGGCTGCCATTTGCAGTTGAAGGCCAGCCGGGCCTCCACGCCCCAGGCCTCCAGGTTCCGGGGGAGCAGGAAGGAGTTGACGAACCTGGACCAGATGGCCAGAACCTCGGGGTGGTCAAACCCGGCGGCGTGCTTTTCAGCCCACTCCCAGTCGGTTTGGCGACCATGCTCAAACAGGCGTTTGAGGTAGGTCTCGACCATTTCGTGCAGGGTCCGGCCGATGAATAAAGGTTCGCTCTCGGCCCGGGGGACGCCGTCCAGGTGGACGGTCTTGTAAGCCCAGGGGCAACGGTCATAAAGGTCAAGACGTGAAAAGGAATACTGCTTCCTCCGTTTTTGCGCGGCCATGGCCGACCTCCTTGAAAAATAGAGCAGCTCTCCCGGGAATCGGCTTCATGAGAAGCCTGTGGTGGGCCGATCCCGGAGGAGGCAGGGTTAGGGTGGGGTTAAAAGAGGGCCGGCTTGTCCTTGTCGGGGGGAACCGGATTGAGGTGTCTTTTCCCCTTGGGGGGAGTGGGAACGAGGCGAGGGAAATGCGGCCTCCTCCGGACCGATCTCCACCCTCAGGAGACCATCCTCCTGGGTGGGGAGTTCGGTAACGGTCAAGCCCTCAGCACCGACCGGATGGTGATCGGGTAAAGGGGCCAGCTGGTCCACCGGGACGTCGCCGGCATCTGCGGATAAGGTAACCACCTGCACCTGGCTCTCCTGCCCCTTACCTTCCTTGTCAACCTCCGTGACACCTTTAGTCGCCTCCGCCCCCTCAGGTGTCGCGGTTTCATCCCCCATCCCTTCCGGGTAAAACTCCGCGCCGGTCTCCGCCTGTTCCTCGGGCGGTTCGGCGTGGGGTGGGAGCAGCAGCCGCCGGGCCTCCACCTCGATCTGCTCCATCCGCACCTGGTGCTCCAGGCGCCGGCGGGCGATGTGGTATCCCAGTTCGGCCAACTGCGTCTCCGAACCCCGGTATTCCAGACTCACCACGAACACCACCATGTTTTGTCCGGTCGTGGGCGTGGTGACCGTCTTGGGGGAAAGAACCAGGTGAAGGGGAATGCCCGCCAGAGGCCCGCCGGTGATGGTCTTGATGAGGGCCAGGGAAGAAAGGATGGCGTTGACGGTGTTCCAGGAAGTCGTGCGGAACTTCCACACGCCGCCGATCCGGTCCGTGCCCTCGATGAGCGCCTGGAGGGTGCCCAGGATTTTGCACCGGTCCTGGCCGGTGTAGAAGGGGTCCTGGCGTTCACAGGGGCAGGGGACCTCCTGGTACTTTCCGTTCTCCCCGGTGAACCGCTGGGCCGCCTCCCCATCCCCGGAGCACCAGCAACGGTTGCCCCGATAACAGGCGTACCGGGTCTGGAAGTTCAAGTCGATGTGGTCATAGAGCAGCCTGACCGGGATTTCCGTGATCTTGCCGCCTTCCGGCTTGAGCCGGGCCATCAGGGCCATGTCCGGCATGAGCCGCCCGGCCGCGTCCCGCTGCAGGGTGGTCACCAGAAAGTGGTCGAGTTTGCGGGGCTGGGCGAACTGCTTGCCGCCCTGGGAGGTCTTCATCTCCCCCTTTTCCCCGATCTTAATCTTGCCGCGTTCCGCCAATTGTGGCGTTAAACCTTTAACAGCCATGCGAACTTCTCCTTTTGATATAGGGTTTTTATTTAGAGGGGATGATGTAGGGCCTCACAATGCTCCAGCGGCATAAGGCGCCCCAAGAGCTTGAACCAGGCTGGTAAACATAGGGGTTTGGCGGGTAATAGCCCGTGGAGCCGTAGAGCCGGATAACCTTCTTCAGGTTACTGGGGTCTCGGCCCAGGTAGTAGTGTTGCTTGCCGGGCTCGGCCTGGGGGTCGTAATAGGTCGCCCCCACCCCCCGGCTCTCGTCATACCAGCAGGGGCGGGTACTGCAACGGTATGGGAGGCCGCCGCACCCGCCAACCCACAGCATCGCCATAAAAGCGGCCAGCAAGGTCAGTCCTTTAATCTTCGCCATTGAGATTTCCTCCTGTCCCGGCGGGTTTTCCATCGCACCAGCAGGCCGCAAACCAGCCAGCCGGCGATGAAGCCGACTAAAAACCATAAAATGTAGATTCCTTTCATAGCCTTACTAGCTCCGTCTCCTCCTAGAAAAAGGGGAGACGGCGCCGGTCCGCCTCCCCTGGATTGCGACTGTCCCGGTTTACAGGGTCATGGGCATGACGAGGAAGAAGCTGTTGCCGTCGTCGCCCCAAAAGCGGACGGGCCGGCCCGGGCCCATGACGTCCATGGCCACCTCGTCGCCCTTGATGGCGTCCAGGGCATCCAGCACGTACCGGGCGTTGAAGCCCAGCTTGAGGGGCTGGTCGGCATGAAATACTGCCTGAACCGCTTCCTTGCCCTGGCCCACTTCCGGGTTTTCGTGGCTCAGAAAGGCATGGGACAGTTCCAGATCGAACACCACGCCCTTGAACCTTTCGTTGGACAGCAGGGATAGCCGCTTGAGTGCTCCGGCCAATTCCTGCCGGTTGAAGATAAAGCCGTGCTCATGCTGCTGCTGTGGAATGATCCGCCGGTAATCGGGGAACCTCTTCTCCACAAGCCGGACCGAGAAGTGCTCCCCGCTCCAACGGGCCAGCAGGTGCAGGGCCTTGTCTTTGACGCCCACCAGAACCGTGGCCTCTTTGGCGTTTTCCTTGAGGAACCGGGCGATCTCCACCACGGCCTTGATGGGGACCAGAATGCCCCCGCCCAGGTCCAGGCGGGCCACCTCCGGCATAGGCCGTTCGCTGACGCTCAGCCGGTGGCCGTCCGTGGACACCAGGCGGAGATAGGTTTCCCCGTCATACTCCAACTTTTCCCAGAAGATGCCGGAAAGGAAGTAATTGTAATGATCCGCAGATACGGAGAAGGCGGTCTGCTCGATCATCTCCAGAAGCGGCTTGGACTCAATGCTCACCATGACCGCTTCGTCCGGTTCGGGAACCAGGGGGAATTGATCCGGGTCGATGGTGTTAAATTTGTAGCGGGATTCCCCGGCCTCCAGGGTGACATGGCCGTTACCGGCGTTGAGGGTCAAGGTGGCTTCCGGCAACGTCTTGAGCACGCTGGCGAAGGTATGGGCCTGGACGGTAAACGCGCCCTCTTCCTTCACCTCGGCTTCCAAAGAGCCCCGGTAGCTGACTTCAAGGTCCGTGGCCGAGATGCTGATCTGGCCGTTTTCGGCCTTGACCAAACAATGGGCCAGGATGGGCATGACGCCCCGCTTGTCCACGATTCCCAAAGTGCTCTGGACATTTTTAACCAGAGTTTCCCGCTTGACGGTGATCTGCATGGCGTGCCTCCTTATCGGCAAGATTCTTGGCGCCGCAATCCTCCCAAGCCGGGCAGTCGCGGCAGTAGTAGTGTTTGCCCTTAAAATGGCAACGGCGGGCAACCTCTTGGATCACCCGCCGCTGTTCGTCCAGAAGCCG
>Ga0194112_10006712_pt1 | contig 15153 bp, 13 predicted proteins | sample TA2MahC400mmetaG_FD_146191 | JGI IMG/M metagenome (GOLD analysis project Ga0194112, IMG submission 146191) | Freshwater microbial communities from Lake Tanganyika, Tanzania - TA2015016 Mahale Deep Cast 400m | ecosystem: Environmental > Aquatic > Freshwater > Lake | place: Tanzania: Lake...
TCCACGCGCCCGGCCGGGCGTTCGACGTGGCCGAGATACGGCTCGACTACGTGCGGGAGCCGGACCTGAGGCGGCTGCTGGAGGGGCGGCCTTGTCCCGCCATCGTCACTTGCCGCCCCGTCCGCGAAGGGGGGCGGTGGGCGGGCGACGAGGGGCGGCGGATCGCGCTCCTGGAGGAGGCCGACCGCCTGGGGGCCGACTTCGTGGACGTGGAGCTTGAGGCCCTCCCGCGCTTCCGACGGCAGGGCAAGGCACGCATCATCGTCTCATACCACAACTTCGAGGAGACGCCCGCCGAGATCGAGGCCATCGCCAGCCGAATGGAGCACGCGGAGGCCGACATCGTGAAGGTGGCGACCCTGGCGAGGTCGCTCCGCGACAACTTGGCGATCTTCCGCGTGCTCAAGGCCGCCCGCAAGCCGACCATCGCCGTGACGATGGGCGAGCACGGCCACGTCAGCCGCGTCCTCGGCCCGAAGTTCGGGGCATTCCTCGTCTTCGCCTCGCTCGAGGCCGGCCGCGAGGCGGCCCCGGGGCAGGTGCCGGTCCGCGACCTGCTCGACCTCTACGGCTTCCGCCGCATCGGCCCGGCCACACGGGTCTACGGCGTCATCGCCAACCCCGTCGCCCACTCGATGAGCCCGGCCATCCACAACGCCGCCTTCCGGCATTGCGGCGTGGACGCCGTTTACCTGCCGTTCCGCGTGGATGACCCCGCCGACTTCATCCCCGCCTACCGCGAGCTGCCGGTTCACGGCTACAGCGTCACCATCCCCCACAAGGAGGCGGTCATCCCGCTCCTCGACGAGGTGCAGCCCCTCGCCCGCCGCATCGGCGCGGTCAACACCATCGTCCTGCGCGATGGCCGCCTCTGCGGCTCGAACACCGACTGGTCGGCCGCGGTCGCCGCAATCGAGAGCGGGTTACGAGGAGAAAAAGGGCTTGGTGGCACAGGCGTCCCGCCTGTGGCCCACAGGCCAGAGGCCTGTGCCACCCTCGCGGGCAAGACCGTCCTGCTCCTCGGCGCGGGCGGTGCGGCGCGCGCGATGGCCTTCGGGCTGGCCGAATGCGGCTGCCGCGTCATCATTGCCAACCGCACCCACGAGCGCGCCCTCAAGCTCGCCGCCGAAGTCGGCTGCGAAGCGGTCCCCCTGGATGACCTTGCTGCTGCCGCTGGCTCCGGCGCTGAGTCACGCGTCACGCGTCACGCGTCACTCCCCTACGACATCCTCGTCAACGCCACTTCCCTCGGCATGCATCCGAAGGTGGACGCCACGCCCCTCAACGCCTCGCTTCTTCGCCCTGGGGCGCTCGTCTTCGACAGCGTCTACAACCCCCTTGAGACCCGCCTCTTGCGCGAGGCCCGTGCCGCCGGCTGCCGCACCGTGGACGGCCTTGAGATGTTCGTCAACCAGGCGGTCGAGCAATTCGAGCTCTGGACTGGCCTCCCCGCCCCTCGCCCCCTCATGCGCTCCGTCGTGGAGTCCCGCTTGCGCGGCTGAGACGCGTTGGCCGCTTGACATGCCTGCCGTGAAACGCTATTGATCTATCACGGGACCCGACAAGCATGTAGAAAGCGTACAGGGAATCGGGAGAAGGAGCTATGCTTAGGCGGTTCAGAGTCCAGGGCTTCAAATCGCTGGGTGACGTGACACTAGATGTCCCCAAGCTACTGGTTCTCTTTGGCCCGAACGCTGCAGGAAAGAGCAACTTCCTGGAGGCGCTGCAATGTCTTTCGCGGTTGGCCACTGAGCGCACGATCAAGGACGCTCTGACGCCACCTATCCGTGGGTACCCGGTCGAGGCGTTCTGTATTCCGCCGGGGGGCATCCGTGAACTGATGGGTTTGCAGAAGGTGTGCTTCCGGCTTGAGGCCGATGTGCTGCCGAAGTCCGAGCCCCGAGCTCTGAGGTACAGGGTAGAGATTTCCGGCGACCCACGAACGGGGTCCTTTGGTGTAGCCGACGAGTACCTGGCAGGTCTACAAAGCAAGAAGGACAGGCCTCTTGGGAAGCCGGTGATCGAGAAGCAGGGAGACAGGTTCGCAGTGCGGGTTCGGGGCAAGCCGGCGCACCCCAAGTACGAGCCCGTAGGCACGAATCACACAACCGCATCTGTCCCCTCCTATACGGGGAGCAACTACCCTCACATTGACCAGCTCCGTAGGGAGTTGAGCGCCTGGCGGACCTACTACCTGGATCCCCGGGTCGCCATGCGTGAGGCGAGACCGCCTTCAGAGGTCATTGACATCGGCCCGCTCGGCGAGACGATCTCGCCCTATCTCTACCGGCTGAAGATGGAGCGCCCGAAGGCCTTCCAGGCGATCCAGCGCGCCCTGCGGATGCTGATTCCCTCAGTCGAGGGCCTTGACGTGGCACTTAATCAGGAACGCGGGGAGCTGGAGATCATGATCCTGCAGAATGGGGTCCAATACCCCACGCGGATCATTTCGGAGGGAACATTGCGGGTCCTCGCCCTTTGCTCCTTGTGCGTCAATCCGTGGCGCTCGGCGTTGGTGGCCTTTGAGGAACCCGAGAATGGCATTCATCCCCGCCGCCTGGACCTGATCGCGCAGATGCTTGTTTCTCTGGCCACTGAAGACGGCACACAGGTGGTAGTGACTACACACTCCCCCCAGTTCTGTGATGCTGTGTGGAAGCAGCGGGAGGCGCGCGATGAGGTAGCCCTGGTTGCTGTTCGCAGGGACGGAGCGCAAACCGTTCTGGAGCCTTTTAGCCCCACGGGGCCGTTGTTTAGGGAGACGGAAGTGGGCGAAGCTCTCACCTCCCCGGATGAGGATGGCGTGTTCGAGGCATTGATCCTGAGGGGCTTGGTGGATGAGTAGGCCCGCCCGGATTGACGTGTTCTGCGAGGACAGGGCACACGAGGAGTTCCTCAAGCCTCTGCTCCGGCGCACCTGTACTGAGAAGATGGTTGACGCACGGATCGAGGTACGCGCCGCCCGAGGTGGGCGGGCCAGGGTCTTCGACGAACTCAGCACCTACCACGCATTTGTAAGGAATAGTGGGCGTCCCGTCCCCGACCTGCTGGTCGTGGCTATCGACGCCAATTGCAGTTCCTACGCAACGAAGGCCCGCGAAGTGCGGGGGAAGATAGACACCGGATTATTTCCCCACCACGCGGTTGCTTGCCCTGACCCCCACATTGAACGGTGGTACATGGCAGACGCGGAGGCCTTCCAGCAGGTCGTGGGAGTCGCGCCACTGGCAGTGCAGCCGAAGTGCGACAAGCAGACCCGCAACGTGCTGAAGAAGGCCCTGGTGGACTCGGTGAAGGCAGCGGGCCACCCGACCATCTTCGGAGGGATCGACTTCGCCGCCGATCTTGTGCGGGCAATGGACACCTTCCGGGCTGGAAAGGCGGAGCCGGGGCTGAAGCACTTCCTTGAGGAAGTCGCGAGCGCCCTGCGGCAGCTCAAGGCCGCCCTCTGACTTCTCCACAAGCAACGATGTGTCCTATCCTCAAGGGTCCTCGTTTGAGGGTGTCCCTCGTCCGCACCCTCAGCGGAAGCCGTTGAGGGTGCCACCCGTGTTCGGGCCGCGCGAGCGGGGCGCGAAATTGGGCTTGACAGGCGGGAGGCCGATCTCCTATAATTAGTTGAGGCTAACTTTCTTGTGTGAGGTTCACATTGGCCATGCCTGCGGAGCTCTCATCCAGCCTCGAGGACTACCTGGAGGCGATCTACCACCTCGAGCGCGCGCAGCGGGTGGCCCGCGTGCGCGACATTGCGGAGCGCCTCAGCGTCCAGATGCCCTCCGTGACCGGCGCCCTGCGCGCGCTGGCCGCACGAGACCTCGTGAACCACACGCCCTACAGCTACGTGACGCTGACGCCGGCCGGCGAACGCGTGGCACGCGACATGGTGCGCCGCCACGAGGTGCTCACCGGCTTCCTGTCGGACTTCCTGGGCCTCGACCGCGTGGCCGCGGAGCGGAACGCGTGCGCGATGGAGCACGCCATCGAGCCGGTGGTGCTCACCCGCCTCGTGGCCTTCATAGAACAGGAGAAGCAGCAGCCATGAGAGGTCCTGCGTGCGAGGCGGCGCTCCCAGGGAGGCCCCTGAGCAGCGTGCCAGAGGGCGAGACGGTGCGGCTGGTCGGCGTGGAGGCCGGCCACGGCCTCCGGGCGCGACTCGCCGCCATGGGCCTGGTGCCTGGCACCAAGGTGCGGATGATGCGGAACAGCGGACACGGGCCGGCAGTGGTGGAGGTGAAGGACACGCGGCTCGCCCTCGGGCGCGGCATGACCCTTCACCTCCGCGTGGAGTAGCTGATGGCCTGCCACGACGACAAACCTGCCCGGCCGGGCAGGAAGGATGGGGCACTGACCGTGGCCCTCGCCGGGAATCCCAACTCCGGCAAGACGACGATCTTCAACAACCTCACCGGCGCGCACCAGCACGTTGCGAACTACCCAGGCGTGACCGTGGAGCGGAAGGAGGGGGAGTGCACCCACTGCGGCAGACGCCTCCACGTCGTTGACCTCCCCGGCACCTACAGCCTGACCCCGTACTCCATTGAGGAAGTGGTCGCCCGCAACTTCCTGATCGAGGAGCGGCCGGACGCGGTGGTGGACGTCGTGGACGCCTCGAACCTCGAGCGGAACCTCTATCTCGCGGTGCAACTCCTCGAGCTGCGCGTGCCGCTGGTCCTCGCGCTGAACATGAGCGACCTCGCGGAGCGGCGCGGCTTCGCCATCAACCACCGCCACCTCAGCGAGCTCCTCGGCGCCACAATCGTGCCCACCGTGGGCCACAAGGGGAAGGGGACGCCCGAGCTCCTCGACGCCATCGTGGCGGTGGCCGAGGGCCGCGGCCTCCCGCGGCCAGTCGAGGTCACTTACGGGCGCGAGGTGGACGAGGAGCTCGCGAAGCTCGTCCCGCTCGTGGAGGCCGTGCCGGGGCTCTCGAACCACCACCCGCCCCGCTGGGTGGCCGTGAAGCTGCTCGAGGACGACTCGCTCATCCGCGAGAGCATCGAGCGCCTGGGCGATGGCGCGCGGCCCCTGCTCGATGCCGCGGCCGCCTCGCGCCGACACCTCCAAACCGTCTTCGGCGACTCCCCCGAAATCGTCATCGCCGACCGCACCTACGGCTTCATCTCCGGCGCCTGCGAGGAGGCCGTCACCCGCACCGTCGAGGCGCGCCACACCATGTCCGACCGCATAGACAGGGTGGTGATGCACTCGGCGCTCGGCATCCCCACCTTCCTCCTCCTCACCTACCTCGTCTTCCAGTTCACCTTCACGGTCGGCGAGGCGCCCACGGGCTGGGTGGAGTCCTTCTTCGGCTGGCTCTCCCAATCGCTGGCGCACCTGTGGCCGAAGGGCGCGGAGAGCCCGCTCCGCTCCCTCCTCTGCGACGGCGTCATCGGGGGGGTGGGCGGCGTGCTCGTATTCGTCCCCTACATCATCCTCCTCTTCCTGGCCATCGCGGTGCTGGAGGACACGGGCTACATGGCCCGCGCGGCGTTCATCATGGACCGCGTGATGCACAAGATCGGGCTGCACGGGAAGAGCTTCATCCCGATGCTGGTCGGCTTCGGGTGCAACGTCCCCGCGATAATGGCCACGCGCACGCTCGACACGCGCCGCGACCGCCTCGCCACCATCATGGTCCTCCCCCTGATGAGCTGTAGCGCCCGCCTTGTGGTCTACACGGTCCTCGTCGGCGCCTTCTTCCCGAACAGGGTCCTCGTTGACCTGGGCTTCATGGCCGTGCGCACCCAGCCCCTCATCCTCTTCAGCCTGTACGCCCTGGGCGTCCTTCTGGCCATTGCGGGGGCCAAGCTCCTGCGGGCCACCGCGCTGCGGGGGGAGACCCTCCCCCTGGTGATCGAGCTGCCGCCCTACCGCGTGCCGACCCTGCGCGGCCTGGCCATCCACGTCTGGGAGCGCTCCCGCCTCTACATCAAGAAGGCGGGCACCATCATCCTCGGCGTCGCGATTGCCCTATGGGTCCTCACAACCTATCCAAAGAAGCAGCGCTACGCGGAGGACTACGAGGCCCGCGGGCGGGCGGCGGCTGAGGCATACGCCCGCTCCATGCGCGAGCTTGCGGAACCCCTGGGCCTTCCGGCCGCGCACGCGGGCCAGCTCGAGGCCCTCGCGCGGGCCGATCTCGCCCTCGCCGAGGCGCGTGAGAACCACTTCGAGCACGAGGCCGGCCACAAGGAGGCCGTCGCCCGGCACGAGCGCGCCCTGGCCGAGTTGCGGGCCGGCCCGGCGGGCGCTCGCATCGCAAGCTTCCTCCAGGTGCGCCAGACGATCGAGGAGGCCCGCGGCCGCTTCGACCAGGCGATGCAGCGCTACAACCCTCCCGACCACTCGCCCGCCCACGTCAGCCTGCTCCGCCACCTGGAGGATGACCTTGCGAAGCCCAGGAGCAGCGATGCTGCCGCCTACGCCGCCGCGTCGGCGTATCTCGACAAAGCCCTTCCCGCCTACGAGGGCGAGCTTGAGGCCATCCGCAACGGGCAGGCCGCCGAGGACATCGCCCACTCGATGGCCGGCCGCATCGGGCGCCTCATCGAGCCGCTCATCCGCCCGCTGGGCTTCGACTGGAAGATCGGCACCGGGCTCCTCGGCGCATTCGGCGCACGTGAGGTCTTCGTCGCCCAGATGGGCATCATCTACGCCGTCGGCTCGGGCGAGGAACACGTCGAGGCCCTCCGCGAGCGGCTGCGCGCCGAGTACACCCCACTGGTCGGCTTCTGCATCATGCTCTTCTTCCTCATCAGCCTCCTGTGCGTGCCCACCACTGTCATCACGCGGCGCGAGACGGGCAGTTGGGGCTGGGCGCTCGCCCAGCTCGGCGGCCTCACCGCCCTCGCCTACATCCTCACCCTCGTCACCTACCAGCTCGGCCGCATCCTGGGCGCCTGATGCGGGCCCTCGCTACTGGGTCTCGCCGCCACTGGGCTTGTCCCAGTGGGCGGCCACGCAGGGCCGTGGATGGGGCGAGGCCAAGATCATCACCAAGATGACCACCTGCGCGCGCCAGGAGTTGGTCATCTTGACATCGGGGGCAGCGCGCTCCTCGTTCGAGCATAAGGCCAGTGGCCGCAAGCATATATGGCGGCGGTCGCACCTGCTCAAGCCGCCTCCTCAGGCCGGCCAAGATCATCACTTCGTCATCCGGCCTGGCGCCATGGGTAGGCAACGGCTCAATCGCCCCCGCCCACACACGATAGCAGCAAGAGGTGCAACGGCTGTGACGCCGTGCAGTGGCGTGGCCGGTGCCTTGCGGCGTGACGCCCGCTTCGGGCGGCCGCCGTGTCTTTGCCCGCCACGGCACGGCGGCACAACCGTTTGCACCTGGCCTCCCACGCTTCGTGTGTGGGCCGGGGCGATGGCGCCGAAGACAACCGCTTCGCCCCACCAGGCGCGCCGGACCGCGCGTCAGCCCGTCGGACTGCGGCGGCTCGACGCCGCTGTTCACAATGCTCGCAAGACGCTCCGCCTCACACCAAGCAGAATAACCGAAGAGAAGGGATCCGGAACCGGTTCCCGAGGCAGACGCTTCTCACTACACGACCTGGATACGGCTCAATGCCGACACTGCGTTGGAGGTTAGCATTTCCTCGTAGACGCTAAGGCTGCAAACCACGGCGTGTAAGACGTGACTCCAGGAGGCGCATTGCACCCTCTTGCCCTCAACGAAGGCATAGGGCTCGCCTTCGACAACGAAGATCCTGGTGTCATGGCGGTGTATCCCGTTCGCGTGAAGGCTATTGCGCATCCACGCTGGCACCAGGAGAGCATCGAGCTTTGCTTGGAAAGGCTGGATACCCGCCCTTTCGGCCAGCAACCTGACAGCTCTACTGAAGGGCCGAATAGCGCGCTTGCCGGTCATAGCGTCCAACACCTGGTTCACGCAGTTCTCCAACGCAAACTGCACCATGGTCAGGAAGCTCAGCTTGGCGTTCTTGTTGAGATCCCCCAGCATCGATTTCAGGTCAGCGGTGCTGGACAGGCCCAGCACCGCCAGCAGCGCGGGTACGTTGTTGGGCCGCTCCGCGCTCTGTTGCAGCTTGATCGGGGCGGCTGCGAGTGTATTGCAGAACTGCCGCACGTGGACGATCGCTTGCACCCTGGCGTCGTCTTCGCCAAGGCCCAGCCTCTCTACAATCGCGTGGCATTTGTCTTTGATCGCTTGAACTTGCATGCCTCTTTCGCGCCAGTTCTCCGCACGCACAAATGTCATGTGATTTACCCTCTTGGCTCCTGAAGGCGGCGCGCCCGAAGGCGTAGAGGCAACACGACCACCACAAAGCCCGTGTGCAAGTATGCACACCCTACCCGGGCTCCCGGTTTGCTCATCTTCTCTCTGTGCTACAAACATGCAGAATCTTGTTTTCCGGAAAGATTTTTCCTCCGCGTTTGGTTGCGGCTTGCCGCGATGGGGTTCTCCGTGCTCTCTGTGGTTGAGTCTTCCTCTTCAAACCAACTTCATCGCGATCTGCTCGTCAAGAATCTCCTTGACGGTCAGGGCCACGATGGCCTTGCCGGTTTGCTTGAAGAAGCGACCGATCTCGTCGAGAGCATCCTGGGAGTAGTCGAAAGCCACGAAGAAGCCTTTGGTGCGTTCCTCGCGGACCATGACGGCCTCGAAGGAATCAATGTCGGGGCGGCCAACGCGGTCTTTCTGTTTGACCTGGATGGGATACCAGAGGTCCATGAAGCCCAGGTCCGTTTGTAGTGCGGGCTTCAGCCCGTTCTGAGACGGCCTGAAGGCCGCACTACCAACCTTGGGCATGGCGGCGACGGGATAGATGCGGCCGTCAATGCCCTGGTCGCCGACCTGAGCCTTGTTGGGGATGCCGCCGAGCGCGATGACGGCCCAGTTCTCGAACTCGAAGGGCGGTATCTTGGGGAGCTGGGCGCGCGGTTGCATGTTCATTCGCAAACGCCGAGAATGAGTACGGGGATGTCGATGTCAGACACGCCGCGATGCTCCAAGTCCCACACGAACTGCTCGAAGTAAGAAACCCCAGAGGACATCTCCTCGGCAAATACCTTGAGTGGCACGATCTCGACACCGGCGTCAATAATGCCGAGGTTATGGAAAATGGTCATCTTCGCGCACACGTTATAGACCATGAACGCATACTTGCCGAACTGGACCTCAAGGCCCAGCTTGTTCTTCACAAAGTCGATCTCGCGGAAGGCGCCCTTGGACAATGGCGCTGGTGCGTGCTTTGGCGCGTAGTACTGTGTCGGGTAGTCGCAGGGCACCTTGTAGCTCTGCCAGCCACCGCGGGCCTTCAGCTGCGCCGTGAACGCCCTGTTAAGCGCCCGAGGGCTGAAGAGCAGTCTGCCAGGCATCGTCTTCTCCCTGCTTACCTTCGTCTTATATCTCGTGGCATCAACAGCTTCAACCACTTGCTCGAGTTCCTTCAGTTCGTCTGCGTACTGTGCTTCGACGGTTTCCTGCCCACGATTGAAGGAGTACAGACCCGCTATCCTCACTGAACTGGCTCCTCTCGCCTCACGAGTTTGCTGTCGGGGGAGGGAACGTACACTGGCCGGTCCATCGGCCGCGTGGGTAGTGCGCCGATTGAGGCTAGTGCGACCCTTTTCTTGGCGATCTCGATGTATTCGGGGACGATCTCGGCGCCGGCGGCCCTTCTCTCGTGGATGATCGCGGCCACAGCGGTAGAACCAACCCCCATGTACGGGTCAACCACCAGATCCCTACGGCGTGTCATCGAAAGCACTAGCCGCTCTATCAACTCTACGGGGAACTGGCAAGGATGGATGGTCTTCTCAATGTGGTTGTGCTTCACGTTCGGGATGACCCAAAGGTCCCCCGGGTTCTTACCGTTCGGGTTACACGAGTACTGCCCAATGCGCGGCCCCTTGTAGTACCGCTTGCCAGGGTACTTCTGCGGCACCCTGATCGGGTCAAGGTCGAACACGTAATTGTCGCTCTTTGTGAACCAGTTGATCGTCTCGTATCTGCCGGAGAAGCGCCTGCTGCAATGGAGGCCATGCTCGAAGTGCCAGATGATCCTATTCCGCATGTGCAGGTTATGGGATGCGAAGTGAGGGTACAAGAGCACATCAAGGGGAAACACCTCACCGTTGCAAACGTGGTTACCGACCTGCCAGCAGATGCTGCCATCTTGGGCGAGTATACGGACGCATTCCGCGATCACCTTGCTCTGCTGATCCAGGTACCGCTGGAGGTCGAGTCGGGTTTCGTAGGCTTTCCCGATGTTGTACGGCGGGGACGTGACGACAAGCCGCGCACTCTCGTCAGGGATTTCCCTCAGGAGATCCATGCAGTCCCCGGCATAGAGGGTTACCTGCACGGACTCGGAGAAGTGCGGGCTTGCCGACAAGCCGCACTGACCATACAGGGACATCTGGTCCGTGACCAACGTATCAATGTCGGCCTGTTTCTCGCGCTTTCCCATCAACCGCTCCCTTTAGCGGCTCAGTTTCGTGTTGGCAGCCCTGGACCCTGCTATGATACACAGTCATCCAGGGATTTTCAACAGGATCACGTCTACCGCTCCGTCAAGCGAGCGCCAGTCGCAGTGGTAGTAGAAGGAGCCGGTCTTCTTGAGGACGCGGGCGAGTTCGACGCAGCGGGGGCGCATGAATTCGATGTATGCCTGGGTGGAGGCGTGGCGGTCGTCGAAGGCGCGCTTCTCGCGGGTCTCGCCCCAGAAGACTTCGTAGTTGCGGTTGGAGTTGAAGGGCGGGTCAATGTAGATGAGGTCCACGCAGGCGTCGGGGAGCTTGCTCAGTTGGTCGAGGTTGTCGCCGCAGTAGATGACGCGGGTGTCCACGAGGGCGGAGGGCTTGGGGGCGGGCATGCGGGCTTCTCCTCTCCCACGCGCTGTCAGCGGGAAGCTTGAGGCGTCGCGCGGGACCGCGGTTGAGGATAGCGCTCGGCGGGCGAAAAGTCCAGCGCCCCTCGTGCGCCCTGCGCGCATGTCAGGGGATGGATGGATGAATGGATGGGTGGATGGGTGGATGGGTGTCAGACAATCATCCATTCATCCACCCATCCAATCATCCCCTCTGTTTACGGTCACAGGCCGCGTTACGACGGAAAGACCTCGTCGGCGGTGCCGGACATGATGCGCTCTTTCTGGGCGGGGGTGAGGCCGAGCTCGTCGAAGAGCGCCAGGTCCGCGGCGATCTGGCGGGCCTGGTGGACGAGGTCGCCGGGCACGGTGCTGTCGGTGCCGAACAGGATGCGGTCGGCGCCGCAGAACTCGACGGCGTTCCCGACGGCCTGCTTGCGGATGTGCTTGGGGGTGCCGGGGGTGAGGTCAACGTAGCTCTGCCAGCCCTCGCTCTTGTAGCCCGCGGCGGCGCGCATCCGGCCCATCACGGCCAGGCACTCCTCGCACCAGGGCCAGGAGATGTGTGCCATGGCGAAGCGGATGGCCGGGTAGTTCATCAGCTTCTCGAGCCAGAGGGGGCGGCAGAAGCGCGAGCCGTCGTCGTAGCCGTAGAGGATGCCGGTGTGGAAGAGGATGCTGGCGCGCAGCTCGTTCATCTTGGCCCAGAAGGGCTCGAGGCGCTCCTCGTAGGCGTACCAATGGTCGGGGATGATCTTGATGCCCGCGAAGCCGAGCTCGGCGAGCGCCTCTTCGGCGAGGCCGGCCATGCCGGGGATGGCGGGGTTCACCCAGGCCAGGCCACTGATGCGGCCGGGAGCGGCGTCGAAGAGCCGCTTCGCCTTCAGCAGGTTCTCACGGGTCGTCCGGAGCGACACGCGCTCCGTCTCCGAGCAGAGAAGGATACGGGCGACGCCGTTGGCGTCGAGCCGCTTCACCACCTCCGCCGCGTCCGGCTCGCCGTGCATGTGGACGTGGCAGTCAACGATCCTCATCGGGAGCCTCCGTTCTTGAGGGGCGGGTGGCGATGAGATATAGGACGTATAGGACGAGTAGGACCAATAGGACTCCGGGCAAGGCGTAGGGGCCGCGCTTGAGGTCGAGGGGGTTCTTGCCGTTGTTGAGCACGATGGGGATGGCGAGGAGGATGCCGAGGATCGCCTCGCCGGTGATGAGGCCGGCCGCGAAGAGCACCCCGCGGTGATGGCCCTTCGTGCCTTCACCGGCCCGTTGGCGGCTCGCTGCCCAGGCGACGATGCCGCCGAGGAAGATGGCAGCGCCCAGCTCAAGCGGCAGGTAGATGCCCACGGCGACCGCAAGGACCGGCGTGCGGAAGCGGCTGCCGCGGCTGCGAAGGGACTCGTCGAGCGCGATCACACCCACGGCCACCCCCGCGCCAACCGCCACCATCGCCCAGGGCAGGTCTTTGGCGAACACGCCGCGCGCCACCGACGCCATCAGCGTGGCCTGCGGAGCGCGGAGCGGCTTCGGGTGGGCGAGCGTCTTCTCGCCTATCCCATAGGCGGCGAGCAGCAGCGCGAGGATGGGCGCCATGACGAACGCCGGCACGAGCGCCCCCGCGGCCTCCATCACCTGCTGCTTCCAGGGGGTGGAGCCGACGATGTGGCCGGTCTTGAAGTCCTGGAGGTTGTCGCCGCTCATCGAAGCGGCGCAGCAGACGACCGAGCCGATGAGGACCGCGGCCGCCGGCCCAGCCGCGCCCCCCACGCCGAGGGCCAGGAGCAGCAGAGCCGTCGTCAGCACCGTCGAGATCGTCACCCCCGAGATCGGGTTGTTCGACGAGCCGACGATTCCCGCCATGTACGCCGCGACCGCCGAGAACAGGAAGCCCGCGGCCAGCATGATGACGGCCATGAGCGCGGCGACCGCGGTACTCCCCACGACGTTGCGGAAGACGAAGAACAGCGGCACCACCGAGGCGGCCAGGGCCACGCCCACCCACTGCATCGGCGCGTCGCGCTCCGTGCGGGGCACGCCGCCCGCGCCGCTGCGGGACCGGCGGTAGGCGGCCACGCCCGAGGCGATGCCGCGGGCCAGGCTCGGCCACATGCGCGCGATGGCCCACAGCCCGCCCACGATCATCGCCCCGACGCCGATGTAGCGCGTCTGCGTACTCCACACCTCCTCCGCCCACTTGGCCGCCGTCACCTCCGGCTCGGCCGGCTGCCAGGGCGCCAGGAGCGGGATGGCCACGAACCAGTTGGCCGCCCCGCCCAGGAACACCAGCACGGCGATGTTGATGCCCACGATGAAGCCCACGGCTGCCAGCGCGGGGGCCAGCCCCGTGGCCACGCAGGCCACGGAGTTGCCCACGCGGCAGGCTGCCCCGACGCCCTCCGTCCAGAGCCCCAGCCCCGCCTGGCCGAGCTTGGAGAGCGCGCCGAGCGCGCCGCCAATCGCGATCAGCCCCACCCCAGCCCCGCCGCGGTCGCCCACCTCGAGCACCCGCGCCGTCGCCACCCCCTCCGGGAAGGCTAGCTTCGCCTCAACGACGAGCGCGCGCCGCAGCGGCACCGCGAACAGCACCCCCAGCATCCCCCCCAGGCCCCCGAGCAGGGTCGTCTGCCAGTAGTCGAAGTGGTCCCAAGTCCTCAGGATGATCAGGGCGGGGAGCGTGAAGATCACGCCGGCGGCGAGGGCCTCGCCCGACGACGCGGCGGTCTGCACCAGGTTGTTCTCGAGGATGTTCGAGCGCTTGAACAGGCGGAGCACGGCCATCGAGACGACCGCGGCGGGGATCGAGGCCGACACCGTCATCCCGGCCAGCAGGCCCAGGTAGGCGTTCGCCGCCCCCAGCACAACGGCCAGTGCGAGGCCCAGCACCACCGCCTTCAGCGTGATTTCCGGCAACGTGTCGCCCTGCACCGAGCTCACCTGCCGCTCCTTCTTCAGCGCGCACCCCCACGAGGCCGCCATTCTAATGAAATCCGCCGAGCGAGTCCATCGGGCTGTCCGAGTCGGGGCGTCATGGCGGATTTGGTGGGCACTCCCGCAGCGCAGCCGCAACCCTCCCAGTTGCCATCGGTCGCGGGATAGTCAAACATTCTATAGAATGTTTGACTATCACACGACAACGCAGGCGGGTATAGGAGCCGCGCGGCGGTCATCACGTTTCGCCGGCGATGATCAAACATTCTATAGAATGTTTGATCATCGCACCTCGCTGCACGAAGGCAGGGCCCGCCAGCGATGGGGCGGGGTCAAACGACGAGGCAAGCTCCGCGGGCCACCAGTCTGCTACGCCAGCCTATGTAGTTTCTGTTGCCGAAAGCCCTGGAAAGGGAAAACGTGACCGCCATGTAGCCGCGAGCGTCCCGCTTGCGGTCTTTCGCGGCCCCTCGACAAGCGGGACGCTTGTCGCTACAGGAATCCGTAACAGAAACTATGTACTAAGGGGAGCACAAAACAGTCTACACGGAATGGCACTAACTCAAGGGCTCGCGCCAACCCAGCCCCCGCAGGGGGCGATAGCGCGGTAGCCACGAGCGTAAGCCCGTGGAAAGGGGTGAGCACCCCGATTCCAGCCCCCGCAGGGGGCGGCAGAAACCATGTGACGTGTGCGAATCGGGGCTTCTGCCGCCCCCTGCGGGGGCTGGGTAGGAGGCAACGCCGCGTCCCACGGGCTTACGCCCGTGGCTACCGCACTGCCGCTCTGCGGGCTGGCCCGCGCCCTTAGCCCGCATTTCTCAGCGTGCCGTGAAAAGGCACTGGCCCTTAGCGGGAGTAAGACCCGCCTGGCAACTGTCGCTCCTGCCAGTCGGGTGCCCGCACAGCGGGCGCGGAGCCGTTGTGGAGGTAACGAAGCAACGGGAGCCTTCGGTGCAGAGGGTCGCATTGGCGACTCGGCGAGCGTGCAGGCCGTAACGTGAGTGAACGCTGAGCAGGCCCCGAAAAGGGTGACACGGGCGCCCGTTGCCGGCAACGGGCTCCCGCCCGCCTGACATTCGGGGAAGGCCGCCGCCGCTGGAGATGATGAGCGAAGCCTCCAGTGGTCCCGTCGGGGTAGTGGCGACGGCATGCATGCACAGGGGACCGGGTGCAACACGGGAAGCCCCACGGGGTGAAGGGGCGTGCCCTTCAACTCGCAGCCCGCGAGGGACGTGCGGGGCCGCGTGGGGTGTCCGAGAAGCCCATAGTACCTGCGAAGTCGGGGAAACCCGATGGAGGGAAGGGGCCTCGGTTCAAGGCGAGCGTCCGCCGGAGTGCGGGACCTGGAGATTGGCATGGGCCTAACACCTCCGCCAACGGTTCAGAA
>Ga0194112_10006718_pt1 | contig 15144 bp, 16 predicted proteins | sample TA2MahC400mmetaG_FD_146191 | JGI IMG/M metagenome (GOLD analysis project Ga0194112, IMG submission 146191) | Freshwater microbial communities from Lake Tanganyika, Tanzania - TA2015016 Mahale Deep Cast 400m | ecosystem: Environmental > Aquatic > Freshwater > Lake | place: Tanzania: Lake...
TTTTCAGTGCTGGGCTCAGCGACCTTGGCGTTTAATCCACTGAGCGAGGACTATATCAGGGAGTATATGGGTTTGCCTCGCTGGAGCGGCGATCTCGGAACGTGGACGACCATCTGGCCAATGGTTGGAGTACGGTACTCCGGTTCCAAGGCGCATACAGAGGAAGGATTTTACGCCCAGGTACAAATTGGCTACCTCTTAGAATCCTCGCCAGAACTTGATGTTTCGTATTCAGGTACGAGGTACACGGCGGAATCGACCTCCGGAGGCGCGTTTGCTTATGGATTCGGTGTTGGGGCCACATTTGCGCGAATTGTCAACGTCGGACTGCGTTTTGTCATAAGTGAACCGATGTACGTCTGGAACGTGGAAGAAACGCAGAGCGGACCGGGTTTTTGGGTCCGTCGTGGTTTTTACTACGAAGACTACCATCCTACCACGATCATTCAGATTTTGGTGGGAGTGACATTCTGAGTAGCTATGCAATACTGCGCGTAGCGGCAAGGTGAGACTTCTTTCAGCGTCCAACGTAACTCGTCGTTCGGCGGGAGTCAACAGCATTGTGCAGAAAGAACTTCAAGCAGCAAGAAAGGAGGCTCTCATGAAGGGGATTGGAGTTGTCTTTAATATTGACGCATTGGGTGGAGGCGTCTACGGATACGAGGCATGGTGTATCTTCATGCGAAATCTCAACCCCGGCCAGATTATCGGCTGCACGCTGCGGGAGGGAGATACGAATGAAACGCTGTTCGGCAATGGCCGAGAATTCTGCATTGCTGTGTTCGGGAGCGATTCGAATGTAGAAGCGGTGAAGAAGGCATTCATGCAATGTTCAGAAGGAGGACTTGCCCCGACAGATAGGCGCTTCATCCTGAGCCCACAGTTGGAGAGAGAGCCGCTCGTTGATACGGGAGAGATCGATTCGGCTGGAAGGTTAGTGCAGCGCCAGTGGACTCGATTTGTCCATGATGAATGCAAGAAGGGTGGATGGGGGTACGCGCCAAGAACCGTTACAGTCGAGCTTTGTCCCGAGTTGAAAGCCGAACTGAAGACCCTTCAAGAAAAAACTGTATCAAGCATGGAATCCATTGTGCAGCAGAAGGATGTCGCTTCGCGACCACACGAAAGCAAACCATGGTGGAAATTCTGGCCATGACAGTCGATAAGCGACGCTCTCACGTGAGCGTGATCGTTCCCCTGAGGCGCCGCGAGCAATCGACATTTCAGGCGTAAGTCTTCCTCAAGTCAAAACAAGAAACAAAAAGGAGAACATCATGGGCTGGCTTCGATCTTTATTCAGTGGCATACAATCGCAGGAAGGGTCGTCATCCATCAATATCACAGTCGGGATGAGCTACGACAGAGTCGTTCGGCAGCTTGGACCGCCACGCGATGCAGGCGTGTCTGGGGCGGACATCCTTGGACGCGGTTCGAGCGACCCAAGGGTCTCGGATGTATTTCTCTACTTTGAAAAGCATCCGAGCGCAGATTACAGCATTCGTTTTTCGCACGGGAAGGTTGTGAGCTTCAAGGAGTATCCTAAGGGTTCATGAAACATCATTGGAAGAGGCTACAGACATAGGTATTTAGTGCAGGCTCTTTGGCAAAAGGGAATCACCGCAACCTGATATGCGCGACGCAGGTTAATTCATGGGCATGAGAGTTGTCGACTTGCGCGATGACAAGGAGCGACAGATCGAAAGAAAAGCCTACGCGGGCGAGAGCCTTGGGCCGGAAGTGGACCGGCCGGTCGCTGAGTTGACTGAAATCGGCAGGAAGGACGGCTATTTGTCGATGAAGCCCGGCGGGAAATTCGATGAGAGCTGCAGGAGTATTCACACCCGCAAGATTGGCGAAATGTTGGATCAAAGGGGCGGCATGGATTTGATGCAGGCGGCATGCTATCGCGTCCGTTTCCCCGTGATCTGGGCGTTCGTGAAAGCGTTTGGCGCCAAGGGGAACGACTGGAGAGGAAAGAAGCTCATACGAAAAGGATTCGAATTTGTCAAAGCTATCAACGCGGGCATTGCTGAGAAGGCTATTGCCTTCTTCCAAAGAGAGTTGAAGGAGAGGGAGCAGGCGGTGCTGTGAGCTGAGGTTTGGGCAGATCTGAGCATCAGCAGCCAAAAGCGCTCGTGCCGTTGGCACCCATTAGTCACCTCAAATGCAGGATGAAGATTCATTCAACAACCCCTTGGCCGCTCAAATCATTCGTGATGCAACCCTTCAGCGATATTCGAGAGGGCTTACAGGTTCTTTAGCGTCTAAAGCTCCGATGTTTTGTTTGCCGGCGGTGACAGAGACGGTGCAAATCTTGCCAGCAAAGGAGAATACGAAATGAGCATACGTATGATAGGCATTCCTGCGCTTGTTCTCACCGTTGTTGCTCCCATCTCAAACACGAATCCGCAGGGTTATAAGCCAGCATCGTTCGAGCAAGCCTCTCGACAGGAAAAACTTGCTGTGCGGGCTCGGAGTGATGATCCGTGGATCCGTCGAATGAGAGAAGTAGGCGGCTTCACTGATCAAGCCATGCTTGCCACGCTGGCCTGCAATGACTCTGATAAGTACGTGAGACGTGCGGCCATCGAACGTCTCACCGATCAAAACTTGCTTGCAACCATTGCTCGCGGTGATCCGGATTGGAGCATACGTCAAACTGCCGTCAGGAGTATTGTAAGCCAGAATGTTCTCGGCGACATAGGTCTAGCGGATTCGGATAAAAGAGTCAGGAGGGTTGCTGTCGAGAGACTGACGGACCAGCGTGTGCTGTGTCAGATCGTCCAAACTGACCTTGATAAGAGTGTGCGGGATTCGGCCCTCAAGAACATAACCGATCAAGACGTCCTTGCCGAAATTGTTTTCAGTCACCTCGATTCGCACATCAGGATGCGGGCTGCCGATAAGATTACTATACCAGATGTACTCTCAAAAATCGTTTGGAAGGATATCCACTGGGCCACCGCCTCGAATGCGATAGGCAATGTAATAGATGACTCGCTTCTGTCTATTATCGCGCTGAAACACCTTGATGTGAGAATTCGAGAGCAAGCGGTCAAAAAGATCTCCAGCCAGAAAGCCCTCGAGGAAATTGCACAAGTAGACCCGTGGAGTACGATACGTCTTGTGGCCATCAGGAAAATCGCCGATCGAAATACTCTGTTGAGAATTGCCAAGAGCGATCCATACGACTATGTCCGTCGGGAAGCTCTAGAAAGGGCCGGTATCACAGACGCCCGTGAGATTTCTCGCACGGGTCCACCCGAACCGACTCTTGACACAACAAACCAGTCTGCTCTCGCTGAGATCGTCTGGCATCATCTGGATGACCGTTCTCGCAAGCAGGCTCTCCGACATATTTCCGACCAGGGTATTCTCGCTGAGCTTGCCCAACGTCACCTGGACGGCTCGATACGGGAAAGGGCAGTCGCTGGCCTCAAGGATTCTTCGCTTTTGAATAGTCTACTCTGGTCAGACCCAGACCCAGGCGTACGAGAGGAACTGTTGAAGAAGATCGATGGTCAAACTCAGCTCGCCAAGATCGCCCGGGATCATCCCGATAGCAGGGCTCGCTACGTTGCTGTTCAAAGAGTCACAGACCAAGTTACGCTCACACATATCTCTCGAAAGGATCCTATTGCGGATATACGTTCCAACGCAGCAAAGCGTCTCATGAATCAATTGACTCTGGCAGAGGTTGTGGCGAATGACCCTGAACTAGATGCGCAGCTATCGGCTTGCTACAATCTGACCGACCAGAAGCTGATGGTCAAACTGGCAGAAAGGGATCTACCACAGCAAGTTCGGACCGAGCTCATCAAGAAAATCACCGATCAATCTTTTCTCGCTCGAATTGCACTGCAAGGAGAGTACCGTCTCGTGGCATTACAAAACGTCAAGGTTCAGTCGGTGCTTGCAAAAGTGGCAAACGATGATCGAGTCGATGAGGTGCGCCGCCGTTCCATCGAGAAGCTGACGGACGAAAAGCATCTTGCGGGAATTGCCAACCGCGAGCCCAACAATTCGAACCGCGAATCAGCCATCCGCAAAATCACGAGCCAACGACTTCTACAAGAAATTTCTCAGAGGGAACCGGTATCGTCTATTCGGGCGATCGCCGTAGAGAAAATTAAGAGCACGAACACCCTCTTCAAAATAGCGTGTACGGACCCCTCTGTGGAGGTACGTAATCTAGCCGCCAGCAACATCAAAGACGTCAAGGTACTGAAGAGGATAGTCGTGAAGCCTTCTGTGACAGAGGGTGTTCGCGCAGATGCGAGTCAGTCCGCTCTCGGAGAAATCGTCCGAAATCACCTTAGGGACGAAAGCCGCCGAACGGCGTTGAGGCATCTAACTGATCAATCTGTGTTAGGGGCAATTGCACGCGGACACCTCGATCAATCGATCAGAGAAGCAGCGGTAAATCAACTCGTTGAGCAGTCTATTCTTTGTGAGGTTGCATTGCAATGCAAAAGCAGTGTGACGCGACGGCAAGCCCTGAAGAAAGTGACGAACGAGGATGTCTTACTTGAAATGGCTCGCAATGATCCTGACGAGAAGATCCGCGATGACGCTAGTGGTAGGATCATCGACCAAGCGCACCTCATAGAACTGGCGAGGAGTTCGTCAGAGGCCGGATTGAGATTCGAGATCCTAACAAATCTCTACGACTCAGAGGCGCTCTCTTTCCTTCTGAGGTATAATAGATATGAGTCAGCCTACGAGAACTTTCTCAAGTTGCCTGTAAAGATCAGCGGGACCTTGGTGAGTGCACAAGGCAAGCCGGTGTCGGGAGGGAGAATCTGCTTCATACCTGAAAAAGACGGTGGGCTTGATATCAAATTGAAGGATGGAAAAATTGCCAACCCCTGCGCTCAGAGCGATGAGTTTGGACGATTTGTAATCGAGGCCTATCCGGAAGCCGACGCGTTCACAGTTGGATTGGACCACGGAACATCAATTTCGCCAGCGACATCACTAGACGGCAGGCAAATTAACTTCAGAGTCGAGGGGCTGATAAAAAAACTCAATCTCGGAAAAATTGCCGTTAAATAGCAGGTTGAATAATAGGGTGCATCCTGATTGGACGGTCAACGATTTCGGCAATAGAGAGTGCAGAACCGAGCCCAACTGAGCATTCACTTATGCAGAACTTCCCAAATCCCTTTAATCCGACAACGAATATCTCATTCAATCTTCCATCAGAATCATTTGTGTCGCTGAAAGTCTTTGATGTTTTGGGAAAAGAAGTAGCCGTGCTTCTGTCCGAAGAAATGCCTCCCGGGAAGCACACACGGCAATGGAATGCATTGTCTTTTCCAAGTGGTGTTTACTTCTATCGATTGCAGGCCGGTTCATTTGTCGACGCCAAGAAAACGATCTTGCTGAGGTGAGGGGCTACTGCAACGGGCAGGCAATTCCACAGCGATCAGTGAAATCGGGGGATTCTGCACGCGTTCTACGACCTTGTCGATTGAATCGCGAAGTCGTGGGATGCGGTTGCGATGCTGCCGCATCCACGGACACCTTGCTTGGCTGACAACTACTCCGATTTCTCGGAGTGCAATCGCAGACGAGACAACGGTACATTCAAACTCTCTCTACACCGCACGAGCTGAAGGAGAGAACACATGAACAAATTTCCATGCCTGAAGAGCGTTGTGTTTCTTGTTGTCGTATGTGCGTACGCCGTAGCTCTTTTTGGCTGCGGACCTTCGAAGAGGGAGTGGCAAAAGGCCCAAGCAACCGGGCCCGATGCGCGGGAAGATCAGAGCATGGTGTATGACGGCTACCGAGAGCGAGCGATTCTCTTCGGGGGCTGGAACGGCGGCGACAATTTTGGAGATACCTGGGAGTGGGATGGGGACACGTGGAGTAAGACGACTTCCTCAGGCCCGAAGGCGCGCTTTTCTCATGTTATGGCATTCGACAATGCCAGGAAGAAAGTGGTGATGTTCGGCGGCAGAGCGGATAGACTTCTCGGAGACACCTGGGAATGGGATGGTCACCAATGGACGCAATTCAGTGAATCTGGTCCGTCTCCCCGCTGCGATGCGGCCATGATCTATGATGAAGCCCGTGGCAAGGTGTTGCTCTTCGGCGGAATCGGGGGAGGATTGGGAGCCATCCTGAGTGGCGAGGAGGTACCCGCGCCACGGAAGGTGGTCATCGAATCCGAGACCCAGCGGATCACGACGACTGTCTTCGGGGATCATCCTGACAGCTGCCGGTGGCTCGGGGACACCTGGCACTGGGACGGACAGGCTTGGTCGAAAGCATCCGACTCGGGACCGTCTGAACGCTACGACCACGCCCTCGCGTACGATGCTGCGAGAAAGAAGATCGTCCTTTTTGGGGGGATCGGAAAACAAGGCAAGCCCCTTGGTGATACATGGGAGTGGGACGGGCAAACATGGACACAAGTGGCTTTGACCGGACCGGATCCACGATTTGGGCACACGCTCGTCTACGACAATATGCTCGATAGGGTGATACTGCTCGGTGGTTGTGTCTCTGAGGTGGTCGATGCCAAGCTTCAGCGCGATGCATTCGGTTTCTCTAATAGGCTGAATACCGTCTGGTCCGTTGTCCGAATGCCGGCGAATGACATCTGGCACTGGGACGGAAAAGCCTGGAATCGAAGTGACCAGCCTGGACCACCCGCTCGCTATTTCCACTCGATGGCTCTTGACGATGCCCGCGATCGGATCGTTGTCTTTGGGGGACACGATTCGAAGGGAAGGCTGCAGGACACTTGGGAGTACCGACCATGAAGAAAAGGATTTCCTTTATCGATGGACCTATGTGATCCACTTATCCTTGATGACGATCGGCCAACATGGTCCGATGGAGGAACCGAGTATGAACAAGAGGACCGTAAACATTCTCAAGATGCTTTTCGCGTTCCAGCTGCTCTTGTCCGGCTGCGCTAAAGAAGAGCCGGGCATCGAGGGTAACTGCGGGCAGTGGCTCTCGAATGACACCGTCGCAGTGAAAGCCCTCGCGGTGTACGGCAAGAGAGAATTCTTCCAGACTGAAGCGTCCTTCTGGCACGTGATCATGAACATCCGGAATGATCGACCCGAAGACCTCGACATCCGTTGGGTGCGGGGGGAATTCTCAGGCAAACGCGTTCAGCCGAACATGGTATGGTGCCCGCTTTTCCCCCTGGACAGCCTTCCGGAACAATACACCGTCAAGCACATCGTTAACGTTGGGCGCATCGGTCAAGCGCAAATAGACGCTGCGGAGGCCGATCTGGACTTCGCCCCTCGCAAGCTGCGAACTGGTGAGACGTGTGCCACCCTCGTCACGCTGGCGAATCCCGGCGAGCCGTCTCAACTGAAGATCAAGGTCTGCTTTGCGAACGGCAGTCAGACCCGGCCATTCCTGATCGCCGTGAGCAGACCGGAAGAGAATCGCTGATGTCGAGATTTTGCTCCAGTTCCCGTTGATTTTCAAAATCAAAGGAAGGAAGCGACCAACCATGAAAAAGCGTTATGGACCCTGCATTTGCTGCGCGGCACTCCTCGGTCTGCTTCTTGCCATCGTTTCCTGCGACAAAGACGAGGAAAGCTCTGTCACCGGCGGTACGTCCACCCCCACCTACGGCATGACCGACTTGCATGGGACGTGGAAAGGCGAAGCGAAGAATTCCTCCAACACCGTCCAGCTGAATGTGACAGTCGACTCGCAATGCAAGGCGACGGGTAGCGGCGTGAGCTGCACCTGGTCCATCGACAACACCGGCAAAGTCACCGGGAGCGGCTCGTTCTCGTTCGTCTCAGGCCCGTACCTGACCGTCGCAGCGTCTTCATGGTCGCTCCAGATGAGCTCCGACAAGAAATCGATGACGGGGACGATGGAGGTTGCGTATCCGACGTTGCACGGGATGAGCACGACCTTGACGAAGCAGTAGCTCCGGACGTCAAGCGATCGTGAATCCACCCCAGCAGGGGAACAGGGAGGTCATATGAGCACCTGGATCAGAAGAATCACTTCCGTCCTTCTCAGCGTGAGCTTTCTCCTCATGTTTGTCGGAGTCCAGAATGCCACGGCGCAAACAGGCTGGGAGGTCACTGCATGGACCGTCGCTCAGATTCTCGGTCTCGCTACGAGCCCCACCGGATATGTCTTCGCCGGGACGTGGGCGGGCGGGGTGTTCCGTTCGAGCGATGCAGGGAACACCTGGACGTCCGTCAATACAGGGTTGACCACCAAGAACGTATATTCATTCCTGGTTGATCCGCGGGGACCCATTTACGCCGGGACGGATTCCAAAGTGTTCCGCTCAACCGACAACGGAGATACGTGGGAAGCTCGAGCCACAGGAATTACTTCGCTGAATATTCACGCGCTCGATGTCAATTCGAAGGGTGATATCTTTGCGGGGACGTTCAATGGAGTCCACCGTTCGACGGATGAGGGACTCACATGGACGCTTGTCAATTCCGGCTTGACGAACGTCTACGTTCGCTGTGTGGAAGTGAATCCGAAAAACGACTTCCTCTATGCTGGAACGGCGGGAGGCAGCGCCTTTCGCTCCACCGATCGCGGCAACAGCTGGACGCCCACCGTCATCGCTGTGGCACAAGCCGACGTCCGGTGCTTCGCGTTCACGAAGGAGGGCTTCGTCTTGTGCGGAGTTGCAGGATACGGTGTCTATAAATCGACGGACGACGGCGCGACCTGGACCCATACCGGTTTAACAGGAAAAGAGATAACCTCGCTCGTCGTCAATTCCGAGGGAACGTACTATGCCGGTGCTTACGAACCAGTGGAAGGGATGTCTGTCTCGACGGACGGTGGAACGACCTGGCATAATTTCAACGACGGCTTGCTGAATCGTTATGTCAATTGCCTTGCGATCGATTCGAGGGGCGTTCTGTTTGCTGGTACCTATGGCTTCGGAGTCTTTCGTACAATCCAGCCGACCACTGCTGTGGAGCGCGGTCCCGATGGGAGCGCTACATCCTTTAGCTTGTCGCAAAATTATCCCAATCCGTTCAACCCGACGACGACCATCGACTTTGCTCTACCGCGAACCTGCCGTGTCGTGTTGAACATCTACAACACACTCGGTCAACAGGTCAGTGAGTTAGTCAATGCCGAAATGGCGGCCGGCATCCACTCGATCCAATGGAATTCCGGATGGCTTCCGAGCGGTGTCTATTTCTATCGTTTGCAGGCGGGCGGTTCCGTCGAGACAAGATCGATGGTCCTGGTGCGCTGAGCGTCACGGTAACGAAGCAGTGAGGAGAAACCTGAACCGCGACTCGCGATCGCTCTACAGGGCTCTCAGAAACCGTAACTGAAGAACGGCTCGTGGTGGAGACTTTGGAGGTTACCTCATACCAACACCAACTGAAGGACAAGAGAAATGAAGTACATGGAAGTAGATCGTCCGCTGGGCGATGGCCGTTGCTCTGACGATGACTGTCCCTGCGGGGAATTAGGCGTGACGATACCACGAGGCGAAGGGTATCTCTACATTTCCAAGGAAGTTGTTGAAATCCGTACGGACTGCCCGACCCTTCGCGAGGCACAGGAGAAGATACAAAGGATGAGACCTGGGGCATTCATACTCACTGCTCAGGGTGTCTTCACCCCGGTTTTGATGTGCGAGCAGGGCGCTCGAAAGAGGGGGCTCAACCTCGAAGTCGCCGCCGCGGACGCGAAACACTGGTGGGAGACCGGACTCGTCCCGTTGCGGCCGACGCCTATCGTTTCGCGGACGGAGCTGGAGCCGGAAGCCGTGGAGGGGAAATCGGAATCACGAGAGCAACGCTGGTATGACAAGGACAAGATCGCCGTATTCGGGCTAACCCCGTCGAGGGAGGCACAGGTCAAGATCGTTCGAGACTACCAGCAGGGGCGAGCAGCACCGGGAATCACCAAGGGAGTATACGACCTGGCTTGGTACGATTTGGCCCTTTCTTCTACCGCGCGCACACTCTTGGATGGGGAAAAAGAGCGTTCCGCAGTGGCTCTCGTCATCGGAATGGCGCACGAAGACTCAGAAATGCGCTCGCTGGTTTCTGAGCTGCTCGGCAACATCGACCGAAATTGGAGGGAGAGTGAGGCTGCAGTTCGGGCCATTCCTTTCCTGACCCTTGCTTTGAAAGGCAAGAAGAGTGCGAACACGCTGCCCGAACTTGCATTACGTGACATAGACCCGACGCTTGCCAAGGAACTGCTTCAAAGCATTGATCCGCATTGGACAAGGAGCAACGGCGCGAGAGTCGTTGTACCGGAATTGATTGCAGCGCTTGCAGGTGAAGATTCGGATGTCAAATTCAATGTGGTGACCGCATTGGGAGAACTCGGTGATGCCCGGGCCGTCGACGCCTTGACAAATGCCTTGAAAGACATGGATCCGAAAATCAGGAGGGCGGCGGCACGGGCCCTGGGAGATACAAGAGAGATCCGCGCGGCGAAACCGTTGATTGCAGCATTGGGTGACAAGGACTCGGGCGTTCGACAGAACGCATCGATTGCGTTGCGGGACGGGGTCGGCGGAAAAGCAATTGATCCTCTTATCAAAGATGGTCTGCTCAGCCGATCGCCTGGAGTCAGAGCACAAGCCAAAGAAACACTAGATCAGATCGATGCCGGCTGGCGGAATGGCAAAGGGGCGGAAAACTGCTTGCCCGTATTGATCAGGAGGCTGAAAGACAACGACGGATCCGAAAGAGCGAGGGCTGCCCTGGCATTGGGAGTAGTGAAGCATCGCGGTGCCGTCGAGCCGCTGATCGAGGTACTGAACGATAGAGAACGCAGGGTCCAAGTTGAGGTCGTGATCGCCCTGCATGAGATTGGAGACGAGAGATCAATAGGTCCATTGAAAGCTCTCGCAGCCAGGAGGCGAGGATTCCTCGACGTGTTATTGTTTCGGCCCAACGTGCAGGAGTATGCGCGGAAAGCGCTCGCTGAACTGCAGGCTGCTTCGACGGCCTCGAAACAGTAAGAATGTACATCCGGGCAGTGGCAAAAATCCGTCGGCAGAGACTGCCCTCTCGCCGGGGGGGAGCCGGTATCAAGCCCACCCCGAAATCCACGGCTATCGCGGTTATGCCGGATCGAGTTGGGAGAAGGAAACCTCAATGTTCTCGAACTACTGCATTGCAGCGTACGTCACGCGAGCGTCGAACTGACCCTCGCTTCCGCTCAATTGAAAGGAGCGAAAGGAGACTCAACTATGCGATACATCCTCATCTTTGTGTGTATGGTGGCGTGCCTCTCAGCCCTCTTCCCGGGCTGCAAGAAAGCTCCACCGGTCCTGGATCGACTATCGAGAACTGCGGAGACGGACAAGGCTACAAGGTTGTCTTCACCAAGCAAGTCGACCACTACGAGGCCGGCTATGGCGTACCAGGCCAGGATGTCATCACGGTCTCGTGCCTCGTCGGACCGGCAGGCGCGACAGTGTCCAATTCCACCAACGGGACCTACTACTGCGCCGGGACTTACAAGCTCTCAACATACCAGACTGCGAAGATTGACATCGCATGGGGTGGGACGACGTCGTACTCCATGCACGAATCGTTCAACATTCCGTCCTCTGGCACCGGTACGTTCAAACTCAAATGCAATAAGACCTCCGGCGGCCAAGGAAACATCTTCCTCACCATGTCCAGCGGATCGAGCTGGATGTTCAATACGGTCTTGGTCAATGAGTAGTAGCTAAGCAGGGAAGTAGTAAGTGGGGAAGCAGTGAGTAGTGAGTAGCTAAGTAGGGAAGTAGTAAGATTGCGGACGATACACTGCGAAGCCCTGCCCCACGGTCAAATAACCCGACCTCATCCAAGCATCTAGGGATATCACTATGGAACTCACTTCAGGTAGATATCGCTGGCTAATTTTGCTTTTTGCGCTCGTCGGAACAGCAGGCGGGTGTGCCACCTCTGAATTCTTCAAGCGACTCGATGCCGAACATCTCCAGCGTGAACATCAAACTCAGCTCATTCTTTTGAACTATTCTCCTCTGAAATACTACTGGGAGATTACGCACGAGGGCTCGACGAGCCGGTACGAAATGCGAAAGGGTTCATACCCTGGGGTGCCTCCCGTGTGGCAGTCCACTGCCGAGGAAGAGTTGGATTCGGCTCTGCTGGGATACCGCAGTGTTCCGAGCGTCGCGCCGCTCACGCGGGAGATCTATCACCAGACCCTCGAGCGGACGCTCTCCTCAAGCACGTATCTGCAATTGCAGCCCGAATTCTTGATCCTCACGGATTCTACGGTCCGAAGACCTTCGGCCGAGGACAGCCTTCTTTGGCTTGAGTTCCCGTACGACAGCATCGTCGGAAAACCCGATTGGTTTCTGGTGCTGCACGTGACCGATATCGGCCTGATGAGGACAGGGATCCGCACGGGGTCGGGGCTCGCGGGCGTGCTCGCTGCTGCTCTGGGGACGGCACTCTCTGAGAAGCAATGGTGTGTCTGGTTGTCCGGCACGCTGCTGGTTGTTGACGCCCAGACGAAGAAGATTCTCTGGCGGGACTGGCTGGGATTTCGACAGCCTGTGCAAGAGAAACTTGAAGAATTGCTCAACTCTGGGAGGCAGGCGTTCATGAGAGGCCTCGTTGTCGCACTGAGCAATGCAGCAGCCAAACATTCGGCAGATCTTCTCAATAATGGATGGGTAGACTGGAATCACCCGTCAGTCGCGAATTTCCTGCTCTCGAAGAGTGAGATCGACTCCATCACCACCCGGCTAGCCGAGATCAGCCAATAGAACTCGCCGGTCAAATCGCGGACACCGTCGCATGGCTCACATTCAACCCGGAGAAAGAGACATGTATCGTCGAATTGTGTTTGCCGTCGCGTTTGGCATCTTCATCGGATGTCCACTGCTTGCCCAGGAGCAGACGACGCCACCCAGCAGCATGCAGTACGCCGGGCTCTATGGATCGGTGTTGTACCACAGCACGTCGAATTTCCCGGTCACACAGAGTTTCTCGTTCTACAGCAGTCGGCCGTCGGCCTTCAAGAGCAGCGCATCGTCCGGGGGGATAGCTGTTGGATACTTCACCACTCTTTTCTCGACGCGGCAGGGATACGCAGGATTGGAGCTGGCGTACTCTTGGTCGAACTTCAGCGATCCCAACGTACAGAAGAAATCGTTTCATTTCTTCGACCTCTTCCTACACATCGGGCTTTCGCCGGCGGCGGAGGCGCGCTTCGCTCTGTACGGGATCTTCGGAGGAGGTCTTCTCTATCACTCCGAAGAGGATGAATCGGACCTCGGGCCTGTCCCGCTGGATCCATTCGCGACCCCATCTTTCGCTTCTCCCCCCGATTACTACCTGGCGGAATCTGTGGGCGCTGTGATGTGGGGCTTCGGAATGAGGGTAAGACCCGTGGGGAATCTCGTGCTGAGCTTCGAGTACAAGTGGATGTATGACTCGTCGTCCGAACTCGACATGGACAGACCCGTTCCCGGGATGTCGGATTGGTACTACACGAAGAGCTCGTTCGATCCGATCGGGAATCGCCTCTCCATCGGGATCTCTTACATCTTCAGCATGCTGGAATAGTCCTTAGCGGCTCCGATTGTTGCCGCTGCAGACGATGCCGCCACAGGCTTCGTCCCGCAGCACTCCGTCTTTCTTCATCCCATTCTTCCGATACACCATCACTCCACCATTCCACGACTCCGTTTCTTCATCATCCACCATTCCGTCATTCCGTTCCTCAATCACTCCATCATTCGACTGATACGGTTTTCACTTTCGTGTGGATTTTGTCCTCGCGAGTTCGTTAAATTTGTCGGGCAGCGGGGGATTTCTTGCGGCGCTATCGCGCAAGCTTCTCCGGGAGTTCTGGGCTGAAGCCCGATACAGTTTTGGGTTCCCGTTTACCCCGAGCTAAAGCTCCGGGCAATCTGAACTGAGATTTGCCACAACGGCCATCTAAGAATTGCCACGCCCTTTGCCGCTTTGTGGCATGCCTTAGGCACGCGGGGGTTGATTGGCTCGGGAAGAATCCAGACAACAACGATTGCTTGAAGGAATTCAATGACCGCTAGCCATTCGAACGAACCACGCGGCGTGGCGTGCGACCGCACGGGACAACAGGTCCCCTTGATTGCACTCGAATTCCAGAATAGGAAGTTCTGGATCTGTCCGCAACATCTTCCTATGCTCATCCACGACCCCAAGTCGCTTACCGGGAGGCTGCCCGGAGCTGAGGGCATGGAGCCGGCAGAGCATCACGATTGAAGCGATGCACGAGGCCGTTCCTGCTTGCGCAGGGGTGACATCGAATCGGACGTCATTCCCGCGAACGCGGGAATCCAGAACTAGGCTCTGCGTGGCAGCGGTCGAATAAATCCCCTGCTCGTCCTGACTGGCGTCAGGACTCGCGTCCCCTTTGAGAAAGGGGAGAGGTGATTGCTGTTGGCTTCGTTCTCGCCGTGACAAGAAGTGCCCTCTGAGGCGGAGGGATGTGTGCAGAACAGTGCGGTGCAAGATGACTGATGCTCACCGCCTATCGCTAGTACGATCTGTGCACACCATCATCTATCTTGTGATGGCAGTCTCGACGCTCGCCCTGCTCTATGGGGGGATTACCGGTTCGGATGGCTGGTGGCTCTACACGGCGTTAATTCTCCTCGCGGTTGAAACCTTCGTGTTTGTGGGAAACGGAATGAAATGTCCCCTGACGTCTCTGGCCGTCAAATATGGTGCTGAGAAAGGGTATGCATTTGACACCTTTCTGCCAGAGCGCTTCACTCGTTACACCTTTAGGGTGTTCGGTTCGATGATGTGCGTCGGTTTGTTTCTGCTTGCATGCCGTTGGCTGAGTTTAATTAAGATAGACACGACGAGTCAAACAGCTCGCGTCAGTTCGAGTCCCGACCTCTGGTCGAGAAGAACCGTTCCTGGCCTGTAGCACCTCTCGACTTCCTGCCAGAACGCGTGGCGGGCAGGCGATCGCGGTGACTTGATACTTCTTTCTCGTCCGAGCACCTGGCTCGCAACCTTGTTCCTGAGTTCATCGGCCAATTTCGTATTGCCTTCCCAGTCACCTTTTCGTATCTTCCAAAATCGCCCACGAGCGTTTTTCGCGAGTGGTTGCGATTTTGAGAATGCCGCTTCGTTTTCTGAATCGGGATCTGCAGCAGCGCTTGTTCAGTATCCG
>Ga0194112_10006720_pt1 | contig 15143 bp, 14 predicted proteins | sample TA2MahC400mmetaG_FD_146191 | JGI IMG/M metagenome (GOLD analysis project Ga0194112, IMG submission 146191) | Freshwater microbial communities from Lake Tanganyika, Tanzania - TA2015016 Mahale Deep Cast 400m | ecosystem: Environmental > Aquatic > Freshwater > Lake | place: Tanzania: Lake...
ACGGTTGAAAACCAGAAGAAGAACAAGCCTCGTGACAAACGCTTCGTCACCCAGGAGGGCTATTTGCTCTTGACGACCAATGCGCAGTCAATTATCGACCGATTGCCATCGAAGAAGAGATAATGGGGATATCACGACTCTTGAGTGGACATAAAGTGAAGCTCGTACAGACCAAGGAGGGTTCGTCGATGAGAACAACAGACCTTCTGACCATCATAGGGTTGGCATTGACGTTGCCGATGGCGAGCGCCCATCCTCAAGAATTGCACAAGATTCCATTCGGCTCTACAGGTAACACGATAGAGCTCACGGTTGTGAACACCACGGGATCCGTGCTGCCAGGAGCGACTGTGCGAGTGTCAGGTGTGCCTTCCTGGCTCAAGTTCGAGAACACTGAACAACCCGTTGCAGCTCTGAGACCATCTGAGGAACATCCTGTCGTATTCACGTTTTCGGTGGACAGGTCTGCTCCGGTCGGCGAGGAGCATCCGCTGGGCTTCATCGTCGCGACCCCTGGTGGTGACAACTGGACAAAGGAAGTTACGCTGTCCGTCGCTCCACCGAAGAGCTTCGAGTTGTTTCAGAATTTCCCCAATCCATTCAATCCGGTCACGACGATCAGCTACCAACTCTCGGTGGATAGCCGTGTAAGTCTCAAGGTGTTTGACTTGCTTGGACGAGAGGTCGCAATTCTGCTCGAGGAAGATCAGGTCGCCGGCTATCACTTCACCCGTTTTGACGCGAGCGGCCTAGCGAGCGGCGCCTATGTATTCCGATTGGTCGCGGACAACCGGCGGGATGAAAAGATTGTGCTTCGGCGAGTCATGGTGGTACTCAAGTAGTCTCCGCCACCCGGAACCGCAAATTCCCTTGCCTATTTGGAGGAAGATACTTAAACTTCTGGTGTGGACTACTTAAGAGGAGGTCGGTATGAGACGGGCGATAGGTGTTCTACTTGTCTTGGTTTTTCTCTTGAGCGAGGGCCTCGCTCAGCTTCCTCAGCCGGATCAGAATCAGTCTCAAACCAAATCGGCTATCAACTCACCGGTCCAAAGGCCGGTCCGACCCGTCAGGCGCAGCTCATCAAGCTTCCAATCCATGATTGCCTACGGCAGTTTCGCCCTCGGGGACGAGGAGCGCTTTGGGCCGATGATGCTGGTGCAGTATTCGTTCAATCGGACAAGTCGACCGCAATTCGATCTTTTCGCTGGTGTCCTCTTTCGCACCGGTTCGTCATCCCCCATCGATGAGCGCGAATATGTCCCGCTCGCCTCCCATTTCGCCTATCCTTACCGTTCCTACCCTTCATACGGTGACTACTACACTGACCCGTATTACCGGAGACCGCTCGTCAGCATCGGGGCTGCGTTCTTCGGTGCTGATGTTTCGCTCTATCTGGCCGAGGGAGATGTCCGGCCGTACGTCGGCTTTGGTGCGTCGTTCGCATTCTGGTCGCACCTGAACAGCGTAAGCGGCACGATTGCGCCCAACCTCAAGGCGGGCCTCGATGTCCGCGTTGCCGATTCCTTCTCGGCCTTCGGGGAGGTGCGGAGGATGTTCGGCGTTCCCACCTTCATCGGGCCTACCACGCCGAAATTCGATGGCCTCACCGCCGCAGCGATTGGCCTTGCGTTCGCTCCCCGGTTCTAGCCCACTCGCCCGTCAAGCCATTTCAGAAGAGAAGGGGGCGCAATTTCTGACCCGGCGCGTTCGTCCTGCAAGCTCAGGGGATGAAAGATCACATCTCCGGGGGAGGGAAACAGCCCTGATGGGAAATCGGCGTTTCCGTGATGTGTTTGTTCACGGAGTTCTTCACTGAAGTACTTCCATTCGAGCACGCAACGCCTCGATCTCGGTCGATCGATGCCCCTTCAGCTCACCAATCCTCTCCCTTTCAATTACACTGATGATCTGTCCCGCCGAGATCGAGGGGGGCACGAGTACGTAGTCCGCACCTGCCTCGTAGAGAGCGACTGCTTCCCGCACCGAGTTAGACTGCACGATGATCGTGGCTGGGACGCCCCGTCCCTTGAGGTATCGAAGGATCGCTGCGTTGGTTGTCCCGCGCAGGTAATCGTCGGACACAGCACAAATGATGACGCTGGCGTGGTCGATGCCTGATCGTTCCAGGGTGTCAAGCTGACTGAGGTCTGCGTACGATGCAGAGATCCCGCGCCGCTTAAGCCTGGTGAGCACCTGTGGATTGAAGTCAAGCACGTGCAATTGCTCACCCCGTTCTGTTAAATCGTGGACAAGCGCACTGCCTAAGCGATGGCAGCCCAGGATCACGATCTTCTCTCTGGCCGGCGCGGCTACCGTCTCGTCTTGATGGTGGGAGCTTCTGAGGCCTGCCTTTTCCAGCAGGTGCGCGACGCGCTGCGCAACCATGTGAGCGCTTCCCGTCAGGTACGTCGAGATCGTCGACGTCACAATAAGGGTGATCACAATGAGCGAGACGATCTCCCTTGAGATATGCTGGTAGCCAAGACCGAACGTAGCAATAACAAGTGAGAACTCGCTCGATTGTGCGAGGAATAGGGAGGCAAGAATTCCAACCCTCGAGCCCAGCTTCACTGAGTAGGAGAGCGGAAAGATTGTCAAGAACCTGCTTGCAAGAACGAAAGCAGAGAGGAGAAGCCCCTGCAGCAGAAGCGTGGGGGAAGACACGATGACCTGCATCCCGAGGGAGACGAAGAAAAGCGTTACGAAGAAATCGCGAAGAGAGCGAATCTTCACGATGACGTCATGACTGTACGGGAAAGTGGAGATGCTCACCCCTGCGATCAGCGAACCCATAGCGATGGAGAAGTTGGCTGTCAGCGCAAGCCAGCACATGATGAAGCACCACGTGATCGACAACACCAGCATAAGCTCTGGGCTGCGTGCTACCTGTGCAAAGGCCCGCGGCAGAGCGTATCGGCTCACAAGGAAGCTCAGCGCGATTAGCCCAATGCCTGCCGCGAACGACATCGCCAGCGACCCAAGCGCCAGGTCCTCCAGATTGCTTTGAACTGCGAGGACAAAGATGGCAAGGACATCCTGCACAAGCAGCACGCCCAGACTGATCCTCCCGGGGAGCGTGTCGAGTTGGTTGCTGTCGGAAAGTAGCTTGACGACAATCATCGTGCTGCTGAAAGAAATCGCCACACCGATATACAACGCCTCCATTCCAGCGTATCCAAGCCCGTGTGCTACCAGAAGTCCCAGCCCGGCACAGGCAAGCACCTGAACTGTCCCGATGACACCGGACGCGGCACCGGAGCGGGCAAACTTCTTGACGTCGATCTCTAGCCCGACGATGAACAGGAGAAAAGCGAGACCGAGCTCCGAGAGGGTGGCAATCTGGTCCCAGTTCTCAATGAGCTTTAAGCCCTGTGGTCCGATCAGAATACCAGCTGCGATGTAGCCGAGGAGAAGGGGTTGGCGAAGGAGGCGAGCAACATACCCCATGAGTGAAGCGGCAACGATCGAAAGTCCAATGCTGTAGAGAAGTCCGGAATGCACTCTCTGGTTCCGATGTGGGTGAACAGAACGTACAATTTTACGAAATCTCTTGCTAACGTTCAATCCGCCAGAGCACCCTCGCACGCGCGCTCTGACAAGGACCACATCCATCTGACGAACAACGACAAACACGGCATGACATCCTTGTCTGTCGGTTCGCCACCGTAGATCGGAATCGATTGCTTCCTCGTCGGATCAATCCCGATTCTGCTGAGCATCGCGATTGCGAGAGCCTCTGATAACCTCGGCGTTCCTACGCTCGTACTTTCAATTGCCGTCGGCATGCTCCCAAGCTTGGCAAAACAGGGCGCGATTGAGTTCGATGGTCCCGGCTTGGTGCAGTCTATCGGCATTATCGCCCTCATCGTTACCTTTTCGCCAACGGGCTGACGAGCGCGTTGCCGACGGATCAGGGCAAGCTCTACGTGATGACCACTGCACGCAGGCGCAATTCGTGACCCCGAATCATCACGAAGGCGAATCAGGTGTTGTCACATGGGAAATTCCTGAGGAATTGCGATGTGTTCGCCGAGGAGGGCGTGCTGCTTGTGGCAATTAAACGGGGCGATTTCTTCCAATTCGGTCCGGCGATCGATACAATCACGAAGACCGGCAACACACTGGCTGTGATTGGAGATCCGGAGCAGAATCAGAGCGTACGCGCAGCCCTCAACTACCGGTGACCCCCTGATTCTGGTGTACTTGCCAACAGGCGCCTCTCGAGTCAAGCAGCCAAGATCGTTGCCTTACTACTTCATCGCCGCAACGCTTGCCTTGAATTGCTTGTATAGCTGATAGGAAGGGAGCGTCTTCTTCCAAAATCCAAATCGGGTGGTCCAGGGAAAGACTTGTGTCCGTCGGATTTCTCTGACATCATCTGCAAGCCGAAGGGGCCCTGATTCTGCCGCCGCTGCAAATTTGTAGCCTGCCTCAGCAACAAGCTCCTTCGTACGAGCATCTAGCGCGCCGTAAGGATATGCGAAGGAGAGCACTGGGAGGCCGACGATCTGCTCCAGCGTCGCTTTCGATTCCCGCAGTTCCTTCCTGACAACTTCCAGATCCGCTCTCACTAAGTTGATGTGGGAAACCGTATGCGAACCGATCTCGATGCCATAGCGAGATAGCTCTCGGAGCTGCTGAAAGCTCAACAGCCGGGCCTCGGGCTCTTCAGGATCCCAAGAGTTGATCCTACGTTCTGAATCGGTGACGGCGAAGATTACGGCACGGTATCCGTACCGTCGAAGGAGCGGAAAGGCAACGGTGTAGTTGTCCTCATATCCATCGTCGAACGTTAGGATGATTGGTCGTCTCGGCAGCGCTCGCCGTCCGCACGCGAACTCTTCGTGATCGCGAAACGTGATGGTTTCGAAGCTGCGCGCGTGCAAAGAGCGCAGCTGGGCCTCGAAGTCCTTGACTCCGACCCAGATGCCGTGCGCTGAGCCGGTAGGTGGACAAGTGACAACACGATGATACATGAGCACGGGGATAGTTGTGGGGGAGTGCATCTGGATGTAGGACTTCTCGTAGATTGCTTGAATCCGGGCTGCGACCGATTTCGAGTCGAAACGCCGCCGGGCGAGCAGCGAAGCCCTTTCCAGCTCAGGCCGTGTCGGGGGGTGCTCGAGTATTCGGATGAGATCGTAGACCACGATGTTTGGTTCCGCTTCATCAGGCGTGCCGGTGTCGCCGAAATTCGTGGCGGCAGCATCATCAAAAGTCTCCGCACTTACAACACCGACGTAATTTGATTCCCCGAACGCGATGACTGGTCTTCTCAAAGCCATCGTCTCCGGCACAAGGCGGCCGGACGCGATCACGACGTCGGACGAAACAATGCGTTGGGCGATGTGGGCAATTTCCGCGCGGAACCCTTCGAGGAAAACCACCGGCTGGCCTGCAGCTCGGTTCAACGATGAAATGAGTTCGGGGATGTCGGGAGGAGTGATCAGCCCACCTATCACGGTGAAGGTCGCTCGATGGTGCTGCAGCACCGGTGGGAGGACGTGCTTCAACAGAAAGCGCGCGACGTCACCTTTTGGGCCCGTCAGCCGTCCAATGAAGAGTATCCGCCGCGGATCCTCTGCGGCTCGCGACGGCGCGCAATTCGAGGCACATCCAACCGAAGCCTCCCACCGCTCGAAGGGAATGCAGTTGGGAATAAGGGTGACGTGCTCGGCACGAATTCCGAGGTCGTTGACCAAATGGCTCTTCACGGTCTCAGCAATCGCAATGATGTGGCGGCCGTAGATGTTGAATGCCCTGCTGGATGCGTGGATGTGCTGTCGCCCGTGTACTGATGACACCAACGGTCTCTTGGTCAGACGCGCAGCGAAATACGACACCCAGCTCGCCGCGCGCGAATGGGCGTGCACGATCGCGATGTTCTTCTCCCGGATCAATCGGACGAGCGAGAGCACGTTTCGTATGCGTTGGCGGTAGGAACGTCGTCCGATCGGCATCGGAAGATATGCGGCTTTGGCGGGGAGCGTTAACGTGTCCGAAGCAACGAAGACGGTGTGACCGAGGTTTACCTGCTCCTCGATAAGCGAAGTAGCATAAGCCTCTGCTCCCGTAACTTCAAACTGTGAAAGGACGTGCAGGATGTTCACGCGGCCTCCGACGACGTGTGAAATTAGGAACAAAGCCGTTGATTATCAAGGAACGATGGCCTGAGCCGAGCGTGCCGTTCTCTCAGTCATCGGCAAAGGGAAGCCGTCGTTCAGAGCGGTTACTAGTCCAACTCGTGAGCCCTGTACTGATGGGGGAGGAAAAAGCGAAGGTGAGGTTTGCTCCCCCACCTTCTTCAGCGATGCACCGGGTACCCGGGTGGGTGAAGGTGAAGGTCAGCCTTCTTTCTTCTCACCCTTCTTCTGAGGCTTCTCTACCTTCTTCTTTTTTGCTTCTGTGCCTCCTTTCTCGGCGGTTGCCTCCCTTGCTTCTCTTATCCGGTTGACTTTTGCCTTAACGGTTTCACTCTGCTGTGGCGAAGATCGCCAGAAGAGCAAGCACACCGAGGAATTTCTTCATACGATTCTCCATGGGATTGTGTTGGCGACTCGTGATTGACAAGCAAAACAGCCAAGAGAGAACAGCCGGGCTCTCACCAGTCGATGAAGCCGCGACGAAACTTCATTGAGGTGGGAGAAAGAGGAGCCACGTTGTGTTTGCCAGCAAAAAAGACCTCCCGAAGAGCATTATCGGGAGGTCTGCGAACCGACGAGAGGCGCCATGTTCTGTGCTACATGCCAAGCCCGCCCAGCAGGAATACGGTGATGAGCACCCAGATCACCCACAGCACGACGGCGACCGTGATGCCGCTCCCGGAGGGCTTCTGTGCGTAGCCGCTCAGCCCGATACCGAGAACAACGACTTGCCAGATGGAGAAGACGTTCAGAGACGCTAGAACTCTGTGCATCGTGTCGGTGGGCTTGAAGTCGGACAGGACTGCCAGAGCTGCGCTCGGCGAAGCGTACATCGAGCCCAGCCCCATCATCATCAGGAGTGTAATGAGTGCTCCGAGGATGCCAATCCATGATGTCGTTCCCCAGAGTTCAAGGTACTTCCCGTACCCGGCCGGTGCCTTGAGAACGATCTTCCCCGCTAACCAGAGGATGAGCGCTGCGGCGAAGAACATAATTGATATCGTAACGAGGCCCCCGATGATGCCAAACACGATCATCATCCCCCCCATCCGGTCCATTTGCGCCGTTGCCTGATCGGCCTGTTCTTGGGTCATTTGACCCGAGTCAACGCGCTCTTGTAGCCGTTGGCTTTGGGAATCCATGAACTGCGCCCTGATCGTTTCATTGGTAAACATTACGACGGAGAAGAGCGAGGTCATGATGATGAGAATGATCAGAGGAATGAGCCAGACGCTGGCTCGAGTCGGAGATGTGCGAAGGCCTTCAAAAGCTTCAGACGGAGAAGCAAAGACGTTCACGACAAGATTTCCGAAGGAAATCGCTGGTGTTGATGGGGCCTGTTCTTCCATGGTGACCTCCTGGTTTTTGGGCGGGGTGTGCTCCAGTGCACTGAAAGGTAAGGGAGAGAAAACTATTTTTCAAAGGAAAAAAGCGGTCCAATACGTTGACATTCGGAGCATAAAAGAATATATTTTGTGGGTTTTGGAGCAATTGCGGGTCAGAGGGAGCCTTGTCGAGGACAGCCCACCAGAGAATCGAGACCTCTAGAGACTATGGCTGATATCGAAGAACAACGGCGTAAAGTCGAAGAGCTGAAGCGAAAGATCCTCGAGCAGAAGCGCAAAGGGGCCGAGCCTCAAGTCTCGCCCGAAGAACAGGCCCGCCTCCAAGCCGACGTGGAATCGAAGCGGAAGGTTGAGGAGGAAGCGAAAAGGGCAGAGGAGGAAGCCCAACGCAAAGCGGAAGAAGAAGCAAAGCGTCGGGCTGAAGCAGAGGCGAAGCGCAAAGCGGAGGAGGAAGCCCGCCGCAAGGCTGAAGAAGAGGCGATGCGGAAGGCCGAAGAGGAGGCGAGGCGCAGGGCGGGGGAGGCCGCGAAGTTGAAGGAGGAGAACGAGCGGCGTCGTGCCATGGAAGAGGCACAGCAGCAGGCGGATCTTCTGGCTAAGAAGAAGGCGGAAGAAGAGGCACGGCGGCTGGTCGAGGAGGCCGAGCGCCGTCGCCAGGCTGAGGAAGAGCAGCGAAAAATTGAAGCGGCAAAACGCAAGGCCGAAGAAACACGGAAGAGGGCCGAGGAAGAGCGTCGGAAGGCAGAAGAAGCCGAGCGGGCGTCGCAGGCGAAATCAACCACGGATGCGAATGTGCTGAATGTCTATTCGCAGGTGCTCAGGCAGGCGTGGAAGGACGGGAAAATCAGCCCGGACGAGGCAAACCTCCTTGCCGCATTGCGCAGTGCGCTCGGTGTATCGCAGAAGGATCACGAGTCCGTGCAGCAGGAGATCCAAATCGAGATTTATCTTCAAGCGATTCTCGACGGCTGGAAAGACGGGGCAATCACACCGCAGGATTCTGAGAGGCTCGATCAGCTTCGGGAGCAGTTCCACATATCCGCGGAAGAGCATCTTCGATTGGAAAAGCAAGTTCGGCGAGAGATTCTCAAGCAGAAGTCATAGCTGGCCCATACTGGTACGCCATCGCGTTCAACGCAAGGATGCGCTTTTCGATCGGTGGATGGGTACCAAGCAATTCAGCAGTCAATCCCTCCTTTGAATTGATATTTCTCCCCAGCGGATCAACAATGCACAGGTGGGCAGAGCCGCGCTTGATGGATGCTGTCGGTGCCTCAGCACGATCGAGCTTCCTGAGCGCGCTTGCCAATCCGAGCGGATTTCGCGTCAGTTCAGCGCCGGATGCATCAGCAAGATACTCACGTTTGCGCGAGACGGCCATCGCCATGAGTTGCCCGATCAGCGGGGCAAGGATGATGCCGATGATCCAGATCACCATCAAGATCGCGCCGAGACTGCCTGCTCCTCCTGAACTCCGTTTTCGCCTCGAGCCGCCGCCGTACCACATGGAGCGGCGGGCCCATTCTGCCAGCAGAAGGACCGCGCCGAACAAGGCTGCGACCACCGTCATGAGGCGGACGTCGTAATTGCGAATATGGCTCATTTCATGAGCCACGACCCCTTGAAGCTCTTCCCGGTTCAACGTATTGAGCAATCCCTGCGTCACAGCAATGGAACTGCTCTCGGGATTCTTTCCTGTAGCAAACGCATTGGGGTCATCATCGGGGATAACGTAAACGCTGGGCCGGGGCAATCCGGACGCGATCGCCATTTCCTCTGTGACATTCAACAACTGTTTGTGGGATGGAATATTGGGATCTGCGGGCACCGCTGAGGATGAGGTGAGCACGGCTTTCGCGCCGCTCTGAAGGCTCCAGAACGATGACCCGAATCCGAAGCTAACAGCCAGCAGGGTCCCGATCGGAAGGAAAAAATCCTCGCTCACCGTGCCAAGGTAGAAAGCATCGAACCCGAATCCGATGAATGCGAGAAAGAGCGTGAAAGCAAGCATCACGAGGAGGGTTGATCTCTTGTTGTGAGCTTGCTGTTCGTAGATATTCTTTCCAGCAGCCACGGGAGCCTCGGCTATTTCTTCAGGGATAGGTTGACCGTTGGAACTTGTCGCTCGGCGGCAACTTCAATTTCGAACAGCTCGGACGGTTTGAACCCGAACATCGATGCGATGATATTTGCAGGAAAAACCTGCTGTGCGATGTTGAACTTGGTCGCGATGTCGTTGTAGAACTGACGGGCGAACGAGATCTTGTTTTCCGTGCTCGTGAGCTCTTCCTGCAGCTGCTTGACGTTTTCGTTTGACCGGAGCGTCGGGTAGTTCTCCACGAGTGCAAAGAGTCTGGACAGGGCCGAGGTTAGCACATTCTCTTTGGCTGCGGAATCCGCAACCCCCGTGGCAGAGATCGCTGCATTCCGGGCCTGGATCACTTTCTCCAGTGTCTCCTGCTCGAATTCCATCTGCCCCCTGACGGTATTGACAAGGTTCGGTATGAGGTCGTGTCGGCGCTTGAGCTGAACGTCGATCTGTTTCCAGCCGTTGGTGACCTGATTTCGGAGCGTGACGAGTCCATTGTACTTTACGATGACCCAGAAGGCGAGGAGAAGTACCGCGCCAAGGAAAAAGTAGAGGATGATCATATCGGTGACTCCTTATGCTCGTTGATGGGCTAGAAAATAGAGTACGGGATCTCGAAATTCAATGAGAATGTACCAGCAGGGGCGACTATGATTGCGACTGAGGGGGCAAGAGGGGGTAGGGTGGGAAAAGGAGGGTTTTTTTGTGATTTTCGCGTACTTGGAGTAGATGAAGAAAGTTCAAGGAGGATCGAAAAAGCTGTTGACTTTAGGGTATAGAGTTGCTATATTGACAAGCCCGGATAACGGGGAAAGGCGTGATAGCGCCGGGTTTCTTTGATTGTGATGTCTGATAGATGCCCATGGTTCATGGGCATTTTTATCGTCGGCCGGAGAGAAGAGCTCCGGCGTGGCGAATTGTTCTTTGACAAAGTGTGCATAGCCTCGAGTCAATTGAACAGGGTTTTGAACCTTGGCAATTGAATCGAACGCGATTCAACAATGCCAACTTTCAAACTTGAAGTTGAAGAGTGAATCTACAACGGAGAGTTTGATCCTGGCTCAGGACGAACGCTGGCGGCGTGCCTAACACATGCAAGTCTCGGGAGAAAGAGGTAGCAATATCTTGAGTAAACCGGCGCAAGGGTGAGTAACACGTAGGCAACCTGCCTTCAGGACGAGGATAACTCCGAGAAATCGGGGCTAATACTCGATGATGTCCCGATACGACATCGTGTCGGGATTAAAAGCTCCCAAAGAGTGCCTGAAGATGGGCCTGCGCCCCATTAGGTAGTTGGTGAGGTAACGGCCCACCAAGCCGACGATGGGTAGCTGGTCTGAGAGGATGATCAGCCACACTGGAACTGAGACACGGTCCAGACTCCTACGGGAGGCAGCAGTGAGGAATATTGCGCAATGCTCGAAAGGGTGACGCAGCGACGCCGCGTGGAGGATGAAGGCCCTACGGGTCGTAAACTCCTTTTGAGGGGGAAGAATAGCTCCGTATCACGGGGTTTGACGGTACCCCTAGAAAAAGCACCGGCCAACTACGTGCCAGCAGCCGCGGTAATACGTAGGGTGCAAGCGTTGTCCGGAATCACTGGGTGTAAAGGGAGCGCAGGCGGATTGGCAAGTCCTTGGTGAAATCCTGAGGCTCAACTTCAGGCCTGCCAATGATACTGCTGATCTTGAGTGCAGAAGAGGAAGACGGAATTCCTGGTGTAGCGGTGAAATGCGTAGATATCAGGAAGAACACCGGTGGCGAAGGCGGTCTTCTGGTCTGTTACTGACGCTCATGCTCGAAAGCGTGGGGAGCAAACAGGATTAGATACCCTGGTAGTCCACGCCCTAAACGATGGATACTCGATGTCGGATCGCAAGGTCCGGTGTCCAAGCTAACGCGTTAAGTATCCCACCTGGGGAGTACGATCGCAAGGTTGAAACTCAAAGGAATTGACGGGGGCCCGCACAAGCAGTGGAGCATGTGGTTCAATTCGATGCAACGCGAAGAACCTTACCTGGGTTTGAAAGGCAAGTGACAACCGGTGAAAGTCGGTCTCCCCGCAAGGGGCACTTGTACAGGTGCTGCATGGCTGTCGTCAGCTCGTGCCGTGAGGTGTTAGGTTAAGTCCTGCAACGAGCGCAACCCCTGCACTTAGTTGCCATCAGGTCACGCTGGGCACTCTAAGTGGACTGCCTACGCAAGTAGTGAGGAAGGTGGGGATGACGTCAAGTCCTCATGGCCCTTACACCCAGGGCCACACACGTGCTACAATGGCCGCTACAATGGGCTGCAAGAGCGCAAGCTGGAGCTAATCCCGCAAAAGCGGTCTCAGTTCGGATTGAGGGCTGCAACTCGCCCTCATGAAGCTGGAATTGCTAGTAATCGCGGATCAGCACGCCGCGGTGAATACGTTCCCGGGCCTTGTACACACCGCCCGTCAAGCCATGGAAGCTGGGGGTACCCGAAGTCGTTTACCCAATCCCGACGCAAGTCGGGAAGGGAGACGCCTAAGGTAAAACCAGTGACTGGGGCTAAGTCGTAACAAGGTAGCCGTACCGGAAGGTGCGGCTGGATCACCTCCTTTCTAAGGAGACTTGATCTCGATGAAAGTCGGGATCGAATCTCAAGAGACCATCCTTGTTCGATGCGATTCAGGCTGTGCACACTTTTCATTCTTGAAATGGGAGATTGAGAAATGGGAAAATTGACTCACGGTTCTCCTTTTTTCCATTTTCGTGTTTCCCATTTTTTCATTTCCTCTGGGCCTATAGCTCAGTTGGTTAGAGCGCACGCCTGATAAGCGTGAGGTCAGTGGTTCAACTCCACTTAGGCCCACACGCTGGCGTGAGATGACCGAGCTTGGTCCTCCGCTCCAGGAGTCAATTTCAAAATTTCTAATTTGGAAATTTGGAAATTGTGTCTGGGGCTGTAGCTCAGTTGGGAGAGCGTCTGGTTTGCAACCAGAAGGTCGTCGGTTCGATCCCGATCAGCTCCACAAGTTCGGTTCTGCGCCAAAGGCGCATCCGCCTTCGGCGGAGATCCCGATCAGCTCCACAATGGCAGTGAGGAGTTCTGCGCCAAGGGCGCACCCGCCTCTGGCGGGGAACCTCCTCAGTTCCACGATGGGAATAAGGAATGCGGAATGATGATTGCGGAATTCAAAAACGCATTCCGAAATCATTTTGTTCTTTGACAATTGAGAAGATGAACGAAGCGCCCGGGCTAGTAGTCCTTCCGCGCAAGTGGATTGACCAATGACGGGAGCAGAGTTCAATGCATAACCTAAAGTTTCTCGTCCAAAACATTATTGATGCACCGATCTCCGCCTCAGGTGGAGAGTCTGTCCGTGAGTCAATAACGATTTTTGGTTAAGTTACTAAGGGCATATGGTGGATGCCTTGGCACCAAAAGGCGATGAAGGACGCGGCTACCTGCGATAAGCGTCGGACAGGCGGAAACAGCCTCTGACCCGACGATTTCCGAATGGGGCAACCCACCGAGAGTTATGTCTCGGAACTTCCCGCTGAATTCATAGGCGGGAAAGAGCCAACGGGGAGAAGTGAAACATCTCAGTACCCCCAGGAAGAGAAAACAACCGTGATTTCCCCAGTAGCGGCGAGCGAAAAGGAAACAGCCCAAACCTTCTGATACGCTCAAGGCGACGACCGTTGTATCGGAGGTGTAGCGGGACTCTCAGGCTGAATCGTCGATAAGCCGGGGAGTGAGAAATCAATTCGTTAGCTGAATCTTCTGGAACGCTGGACCACAGAGGGTGATAGTCCCGTAAGCGAAAACGGATTGACTCCCGAGAGGATCCCAAGTACCACGGAATAAGTGGAAGTCTGTGGGAATCTGCCAGAACCATCTGGTAAGGCTAAATACTCTTTGGTGACCGATAGTGAACAAGTACCGTGAGGGAAAGGTGAAAAGCACCCTTAAGAAGGGGGTGAAATAGTACCTGAAACCATATGCTTACAAACGGTTGGAGCAAATCCTCCGCCTTTGGCGGAGGAGGAGTGACAGCGTGCCTTTTGCTTAATGAGCCTACGAGTTGCTCGTACGTTGCAAGGTTAAAGTTCTCAGAACTGCAGCCGTAGCGAAAGCGAGTCCTAACCGGGCGCTTGCCCCGACGCAAGTCGGGGATCAGTAACGTGCGGCAGACGCGAACCCGTGTGATCTACCCTTGGTCAGGGTGAAGTGGGGGTAACACCTCATGGAGGCCCGAACTGATGTGGGTTGAAAACCGCTCGGATGAACTGAGGGTAGGAGCGAAAGACCAATCAAACTCGGAGATAGCTCGTACTCCCCGAAATAGCTTTAGGGCTAGCCTCGTGTCATAATATCACGGAGGTAGAGCACTGATTGGGCTAGGGTCGTCACAACGATACCAAACCCAGACAAACTCCGAATTCCGTTGATATGTTTCACGGGAGTCAGGCGACGAGGGATAAGCTTCGACGCCGAGAGGGGAATAACCCAGACCGCCAGCTAAGGTCCCCAAATCGAGGTTAACAGAGAAAGGATGTCGAGTTGCTCAGACAACTAGGATGTTGGCTTAGAAGCAGCCATTCATTCAAAGAGTGCGTAATAGCTCACTAGTCAAGCGACTCCGCGCCGATAATAATCGGGACTAAACCTCGTACCGAAGCTGCGGATACCCCGACGCAAGTCGGGATGTGGTAGGGGAGCATTCCATCGACATCGAAGGTGTCTCGCGAGGGATGCTGGAGTTGATGGAAACGACGATGTAGGCATAAGTAACGATAAGGAGAGTGAAAAACTCTCCCACCGAAAGTCTAAGGTTTCCTGAGCAACGTTAATCGTCTCAGGGTTAGTCGGACCCTAAGCTGAGGCCGAAAGGCGTAAGCGATGGAAAACAGGTTGAATATTCCTGTACCTGTGTGCAATCGTTTGACTATAAGGGGTGACGCAGAAGTGAAGTCGGGCCAGCTGTTGGCTTAGCTGGTTTAAGCCTGTAGGCGTCTCGGGTAGGCAAATCCGCCCGGGAGTTATCGCCGAGAGGTGAACAGGGCGCCCGTATGGGCCACAACTCGACGTAACCAGGCTGCCAAGAAAAACCTCGTATAGGAGATTGCAGACAGTCCGTACCGCAAACCGACACAGGTAGATGAGAAGAGAATTCTCAGGTGCTCGAGTGAGCCGTGGTTAAGGAACTCGGCAAATTGACCCCGTAACTTCGGGATAAGGGGTGTCCCGACCGGTATAAGCCTGCGCGAAAGCTGGTCGGGATCGCAGTGAAATGGGCCAAGCGACTGTTTAACAAAAACACATCTCTATGCTAAGCCGTGAAGGCGACGTATATAGAGTGACACCTGCCCGGTGCCGGAAGGTTAAGGAAGCGGGTCATTCTCTGCCGCAAGGCGGAGAGGAAGCTTGCGACCGAAGCCCCGGTAAACGGCGGCCGTAACTATAACGGTCCTAAGGTAGCGAAATTCCTTGTCGGGTAAGTTCCGACCTGCACGAATGGTGTAACGATTTGGCCACTGTCTCAACCACGGGCTCGGTGAACTTGTGGTACCGGTGAAGACGCCGGTTACC
>Ga0194112_10006726_pt1 | contig 15138 bp, 14 predicted proteins | sample TA2MahC400mmetaG_FD_146191 | JGI IMG/M metagenome (GOLD analysis project Ga0194112, IMG submission 146191) | Freshwater microbial communities from Lake Tanganyika, Tanzania - TA2015016 Mahale Deep Cast 400m | ecosystem: Environmental > Aquatic > Freshwater > Lake | place: Tanzania: Lake...
AAAAGCGTCCTGAACGCCCTGTGGAGGAAACGGCTGAAGCGCATGACGCGCCGCCGCGACGTCGCCTGGCTGAGCGGCGCCTGTCTCATGACCCGGCGCCGGGCCCTGGAAAGGAGCGGCGGCTTCGATGAGGATTTTTTCCTGTATTTCGAGGACATCGACCTTTGCCGCCGCATCCGGAAGGCGGGCTTCCGGGCGGTTTTTTTCCCCGGGGCGAGAGTGTTCCACGCCGGAGGCGCCTCGGCTTCGGCCGCGCCCCTGCGGAACCGCCTGGAATACCGGCGCAGTCAGCTTCACTATTACCGGAAACACGCCTCCCGGATCTCCCGATGGCTCCTGAGGGCCGCCCTGAATGTCGGCGCCCGGCTGGACTTGATTTTCCGCGGGGCCGGGTCTGAGAAAAGGGAGTTCGCCCGCGCTCTGCTTCGTCTCCTCAAGTCTCCGGAAAGGACTGTCCCCCGGGGAAGAACCCGCGTTCTGGAGGTCATCGACAAGCCGTTCCTCGGGGGGGGGCAAAAGACCGTGCTCCTCCTGGCCGGGGGCCTGGACAGGAGGGAATTTGATGTCAGCGTCTGTTCGGCGGGGGGCGGTCCCCTGGCCCGGGAGCTTGAGAAGCTGGGCGTACGGCATTTCCCGCTGCCCCTCGACAGAAAGGTGAGCCCGGGAGTCGTCCGGAGACTGCGGAAGCTCATTCTCGAGGAGTCTTTCGACATCGTTCACACCCATGGCGGCGTGGCGGGTCTCTACGGCCGGCTGGCCGCTCGGCGGACGCGCGCCGCGGTCGTCCACACTTTGCACGGGATCCATTACCTTCACTACCGCCGTCCCCTTCTGAGAAAGGCCTTCATCCTCCTGGAACGGCTGATGTCCCGGGCGACCGATGCCGTGGTCTGCGTCTCCCTGTCCGACCGCGACGCCGCCCGGAGGCACAAACTGGCGCCGGACGGGAAGCTCCGCATCATTAAAAACGGAATCGATTTCCGGACCGCGCGCCGCCGGAAGAAGCCGGGGACGCTCAGGAAGGAATTGCGCCCGGGGAGAACCGGTCCGGTCGTCGGCGCGGTCGCCCGCCTTCACCGGCAGAAGGGACTGGTCCACTTTCTGCGCGCCGTGCCGGCGATCCTTAAGGCCCATCCCCGGGTCCGGGTGGTCATCGCCGGCGGAGGGCCCTTGAGGGACGGGCTCGAGGAAGAAGCCGCGCGCCTGGGAGTCCGAAGCGCCGTGCTTTTTCTGGGGGAGAGGCCGGACGCGGCGGACATCCTGGGACTCCTGGACGTCTTCGTCCTTCCCTCGCTCTGGGAGGGGCTGCCTTACGTGCTGGGCGAGGCGGCTCACGCCGGCCGGCCGATCGTCGCCACGGACATCGAGGGAACCCGGGAGGTCCTCCGGGACGGAGTGAACGGCCTCCTCGTTCCCCCCGCCGACCCCGAGGCGCTGGCCCTGGCCGTCAACCTCCTCCTGGGGGACGCCGCGCTCCGCGCGCGCCTGGCGTCCGCCGCGCGGAAAACCGTGCCGGGGCATTTCGACCTGGGACGGATGCTGAGACTGACCGGGGCGTTGTATCGCGAGCTCAAAACGAATTATAATCTTCATCCATGAGAGCGCCCAAGAAAGTCGCCCTCGTTCACGACTGGCTGACGGGGCAGAGGGGAGGGGAGAAGGTCCTCGAGGTGCTGGCCGAGCTCTTCCCCGAGGCGCCCGTCTACACGCTGTTCCACCTGCGCGGCAGCCAGGCGCCCGACATCGAGAACCGGACGATCCATACCAGCGTCCTCCAAAAAATGCCCCTGGCCAGGACGAAATACCGGTCCTATCTGCCTTTTTATCCCCTGGCCGTTGAGCTCTTCGACCTCCAGGACTACGACCTCGTGATCTCCAGCTCGCACTGCGCGGCCAAGGGGATCATCCCCCGGCCGGACGCGCTCCACGTGAGCTATATCCATTCCCCGATGCGCTATGCCTGGAACGCGTACCATACGTATTTCTCCGGAGCCCGGCTCGGGCCCCTGTCCCGGTGGGTTGTGCCGCCCGTCGTCCACTATCTCCGTCTCTGGGACGAATCCTCTTCGTCCCGGACGGACGTCTTCGTGGCCAATTCGAGGAACGTCGCCCGGCGCATCGCCAAGTATTACCGCCGCCGGGCGGCGGTCATTCCGCCCCCCGTGGACACGGAATTCTTCCGCCCCGGGCCGGAAAAGACCGAGGATTACTTCCTCATCGTTTCGGCCCTGGTGCCCTACAAGCGGATCGACAGGGCGGTCGCCTTGTTCAACCGGACGGGGAGGGAGCTGCGTGTCGTCGGAAGCGGACCGGACCTGAAAAGGCTGAAGAAGGAGGCCCGGCCCAACATCCGCTTCCTCGGCAGCCTCGCTCCGGAGGACCTCCTCCGGACCTACCGCCGCGCCCGGGCTTTCCTCCAGCCCTGGGAGGAGGATTTCGGCATCGCCGTCCTGGAGGCTCAGGCCTGCGGGGTGCCGGTGGCGGCTTATGGACGGGGGGGGGCGGCGGAGACCGTCCTCCACGGCCGGACGGGGATCCTCTACGACGAGCCGACCGCCGCCGGGCTGGGGGAAGCTCTTGACAATTTGGAGCGGCTCCCCTTTAATAAAACAGCCGCTCGAAACAACGCCATGAGGTTTTCCAGGAAGATCTTTAAAAACCGGATGTCCCGGTTCATCAGCCGGGCTTGGGCCGAGAAAGCGGGTTCGACGTGATCACGCAGAAACGCGTCAAGCTGATCGGCCTGTTCCTCCTGAGCGACGCGCTCGGCGTGCTCATCGCTTATTTCTATTCCTACGCTTTTCGTTTTTTCGCCTATATCATTCCCGTCGACCCGGCCAAGGGCGTCCCGCCCCTGTCCGAGTACATCCTCGTCTTCCCGGTGTTCTTCGGGCTCCATCTTTTCCTTTTTTACCTCCAGGGCTTCTACCGGTCCCGGCTGAAGAGGACCAAGATCGACGATTTCATCCTCATCACCCTCAATGCCGGGCTGACCATCCTCCTCGTCCAGGCCGTCCTGAACTACCTGTTCGCCTACAGCACCGGAACCGCGCCGCTGTTCCGCATCACCTTCAAGCTGTCGCACGGCTTCCTGGCGGTCTATTTCCTGGCGGTCGTTCTCCTCGTCTCCTTCCTGCGCAACCAGGTTTACTACATCCTCAAGCGCCGCTACGCGCGGGGATTGAACCTCCAGAATGTGGTCATCGTCGGCGCGGGTGAGATGGGCCGGACGGTGGCCCAGAAGATCGTCCAGTACAAGGACCTGGGCTACATCCTCAAAGGGTTCCTGGACAACGACCGTCCGGCGGGCGAGACCGTGGATATCGACGGCGGCATCCCGGTCCTCGGTCCCGTCGCGTCCCTGGAGAGGGTCCTCGAGGGGGGCGAGGTCCACGAGGTGTACGTCGCCCTGGACCTGGGCAACTATGCCCAGATCCAGGAGACGCTCAAGGTCGTTCAGAGGTTCACCGTCCGCCTGCGGCTCATCCCCGACCTCTTCCAGCTCCTGACGCTCAAGTCCAATATCCAGGACCTGGACGGCATTCCGGTCATCTCCATCGACGAAGTCTCCCTGCGCGGCGGGAAGCTGGTCGTCAAGAGGGTGATCGACCTCGCCGCCTCGTCCGTCCTGCTCGTGCTCCTCTCGCCCCTGTTTCTGGTGGTGGGCCTCCTGGTCAAGCTGACCTCGCGCGGACCGGTGTTCTACAAACAGGAGCGCGTCGGGCTGGACGGCAAGGCCTTCAAGCTCATCAAGTTCCGGACGATGGTCAGCGGCGCGGAGAAGGACAGCGGCCCGGTCATGTGCCGGCCCGGGGACTCGAGGATGACGCGCCCCGGCCGCTTTCTGCGCAAGTTCAGCATCGACGAGCTGCCGCAGCTGGCCAATGTCCTGAGAGGCCAGATGAGCCTCATCGGTCCCCGTCCGGAGCGGCCGTTCTTCGTCAAGGATTTCCGCGAGAAGATCCCCAAGTACATGCTCCGCCACAAGGTGAAATCCGGCATCACCGGCTGGGCCCAGGTCCACGGGCTGAGGCAGGACTCCTCGATCGAGAAGAGGCTGGAGTTCGATTTCTACTATATGCAGAACTGGTCCCTGTCCCTGGACCTGAAGATCGTCTGGATGACGCTCCGGAAGGGCTTCATCGACCGGAGCGTGAAGTAGGCTTCCCCCCCCCTCCCCGGCGGCTTCGGGCGAGTCCCAGGACGAACCCCGTCCGGAAATAATGACCGGCCGAGACGAGCGTGGCCGCCAGGGTCAAGAGGAAGGCGGCGGACAGGAGGCCGGCCGGCCTCAGCCCCAGGGCGTTGCACAGCAGGACGAGGAAGAGACAAACCATCTGGCAGATGGTGCTGATCTTCCCCCACAGCGACGGGGGAAAGCTTTTAACGGCCGCCGCCCGGTAGAGGACCCAGGCGCCGATGACGATGGCCAGGTCGCGGCCGATGACGACCGCGGTCAAGGCCGCGGGGACGGCGTTGGGCCGAGAGACGGCCGGGAAGGAGCAGACGACGAAGGCCGCGGTCATCAACAGCTTGTCGGCCGCCGGGTCGAGGAAAAGCCCCAGCTTTGTCTTTTGTCTTAGCAGGCGGGCGGCCAGGCCGTCGAGAAAATCCGTGAGGGCCGCCGCCGAGAACACGAGGAAGGCCGCCAGGGGCCGGCGTGCGACCGCGGACCAGACGAAGACGGGAACGAGAGCGATGCGCCCCAGGCTCAGGATATTGGGCACGTTGAGCGGCCCGGAGGGGGGGGCGGCCGGGGGAGAGGTCATGTCCGGCGCCGCTATCTCACCAGGGCGACGATGAGGTCGATGATGCGGACGGCCTCGCGTCCCGGGACGGGCTGGTCGGGGCGAAACGATTTGTCCGGCCCGAGCTCCATGAGCTGCAGGGACACGACCTCGGTGATGACCTGGAAATACAGGTTGTCGGTCGAGATGTCGGAGATGCGGATGATCTCGGGGGGGAATTGGCGGATGAAGGGCCTTCCGCCCCCGCGGCCGAGATAATTCACCAGGTTCATGACCGTCTTGGCCATCTCGGCTCGGGACAGGACGCGTTTGGGCTCGAAGGTGTGGTTGGGATAGACCTCCATCAGCCCCAGGGCGGCGACTCTGATGATGAACCGGGAGGCCCAGGACGTGGCGATGTCGATGATGACCGGCGTCCGGGCTTCGATGTCTTGCAGATGATCCTTGAGTTTGACTCCGATCAGAGCGGCCGTGTCCTCCCGCGTCACGGCGGCCGAGGCGGGGATCAGTTCGTACTGGCTCGGGAGCTCGAAGATGCCCAGCCTGTTCTTCAGCTTCTCCGCCTGAGCCAGCGCCTCCTTGTTCCTGGGGTCGAGGTCCAGGATCTTCTCATAGGCCTCCAGGCTCCGGGAAAGCTGACCGGCCTGGAGCAGGGACTCGGCGTACTCCCTTAGGATCTCCCTGTTCTTCGGGTCCAGGGAGGCCGCGGCGCTCAAGTGCACCAGGGCGTTGTTCGCCTGTCCCTGCCTCATGTACAGCCGGCCGAGGCTCAGGTGCGCTTCCAGGGACTTGGGGGAGAAATGAAGCGCCTTGTTGAACGCTTCCATGCTCTTTTCCATCTGTCCCTGTTCGAACGCGGCGACCCCCTCGCGGAGCAGCGTCCGCGTCTGGAGCTCGCGGATGGCCTCGCTCTGCTCGACGGCCCAGGCGTTTTCCGGGTTGCGCTTCAGGACCTCCAGGTATTCGTTGAAGGCGGCCTCCGCTCGGTCCGTCTTCTGGTAGATCTGGGCCAAGCCGATGCGGCTGATGGTCATCTCCGGGTGTTTTTTCAGGGATTCAAGGAAAAAAACCTCGGCCGCCTGGTCCTGCTCGCGGAGCAAAGCCACGTGGCCCAGTCCGGCGTCGTAGAAGGGGCTCGAGGGGCCGAGGCGCAGGAAGAGCTGTTCCGCCCCCTTGGCGTTCCCCTGTCGGATCCGGCTCCAGGCCTCCTCGAGCATAATGCGCTGTTCGAGCGTCAAGGAGGTGAGCGACCCGGACGGCAGGCCGTCGACATGGAAGGCGGGCAGGGGAGGGCGCATCGAGGCGCAGGCCCAGCCGAGAGCGAGAGCGAGACAGAGGGCGGCGGCCTTTTTCAGCATGGCTGTTCTCCTTCGACGAGGTCGGGCAGAAGTTCCCTGACGGATTCCGGCCGGGCCATGAGAGTCAGTTCCACGCCGTCCGGACGGTCGGACGCCTTGAGGACGACTCCGCGCGCGGCAAGCTCGGGCAGCAGGCCCCGTCGCTCTTCGGAAAGCCTCAGCCGGTAGAGACGGCGGTCTTGGAAGAGCAAGCTCCTGAGGAGGCTTTTCAGGTCCGGGACACCCCGGCCGGTCTTGGCCGAGAGGAAGACCCGTCCGGCGGACGGCAGGTTTCCCCGGGGGGGCGCGATCTCTTCGCCCCCGGGCAGGAGGTCGACCTTGTTGTAAACGCGGACGAGGGGGATGTCCCCGGCGCCGATCTCGGCCAAAATGCGCTCCACGGCTTCGGCCTGCTCCTCGTGCCGGGAGGAGGAGAGGTCGATGACATGGCAGATGCAGTTCGATTCGCGCAGTTCCTCCAGGGTGGCCCGGAAGGAGGTGATGAGCTCGACGGGCAATCGGCGTATGAAGCCCACCGTGTCGCTCAGGAGGAAATGCATTCCGTCGGGGAAGGAGACGCGCCGCATGACGGGGTCGAGAGTGGCGAACATCATGGGCGAGGTGAAGACGCGCTCCCGGGTGAGCGCATTGAACAGGGTGGATTTCCCGGCGCTGGTGTAGCCCACGAGCGACACGAGGGGCGCGGGGGAGCGCTTGCGGCTCGTCCTCTGCCCGGAACGCCTCAGGCCGAGGCTTTCGATCTGCCGCTTGACCTTGGTGATGCGGTCTTGGATGCGGCGGCGGTCTTCCTCGAGCTTCTGCTCTCCGGGGCCTCGGGTCCGGATGCCGGCGCCCGGCTGGGAGAAGGACTTGCCCCGGCCGGCCAGTCGCGGCAGCCGGTACATGAGACGGGCCAGCTCCACCTGGAGCTTGCCCTCGCGGGAGGAGGCCCGACGGGCGAAGATGTCGAGGATGATCTGGGTCCGGTCGACGACCCGGGCGGGCAGGGCGTCCTCCAGGCTGCGCTGCTGGACGGGCGTGAGGTCGTGGTCGAAGAGGATCAGGTCGGCCCGAAGATCGACGGCCATGGTCTCCAGCTCCCGCACCTTGCCCCGGCCGATGAACGTCCTGGGACTGGGACGGGGGCGGGACTGGCGGACGCGGCGTACGACGACCGCCCCCCAGGCTCCCGCCAGGCCGGCCAGCTCGTCGAGGGAATCTTCGGCGCCGGTCCTTTCCTCGGCTGTCAGGGAGAGGTTGACGAGGATGGCGCGCATCATCTAGGACCGCAGGCTTCCCACATAATCGGCCACGGCCGCCCGGTCGTCCGCGGGAAACCAGGCCACATCTTTCATTTTTTTGAACCAGGTCATCTGGCGCTTGGCGTACCGCCTCGTGTCCGTCTTGGTCAGCGCCGCCGCCTGGGCGACGGTCAGCGTCCCCTCCAGGACTTGAAGCACATGGCGGTAGCCGAGGGCCCGGAAGGGGGGGGCGTCCCGGCCGAGGCCGCGGCTGAGATGGGCTCTCACTTCCTCCACGATGCCGGCTTCGAACATTCTGTCCACACGCGATTCGATCCTCTTCACGAGGTTCCGCCGATCCAATTGTAAACCAATTCGGGCCGGCTGAAAATCCCGGAGCCGGGACTCCGTCCGGGCGAAGTGCCGCGAGAGCGGGATGCCGGTCAGAGCGTGGACCTCGAGGGCGCGGATGATGCGGACCTTATCCCTGGCCGCGATGCGGCGGGCGCAGTCCGGGTCCACGGCGGCCAGCCTGCGGTGAAGGCTTTCCACGCCCAGGGAGACGGCCTCCTTCTCCAGGTCCCTCCGGATCCGCCGGTCGCTTCCCGGGCCGGGGAAGAGACCGTCCAGCAGGGCCTGGAGATACAGCCCCGTTCCGCCGGCCACGATCGGCAGGCGTCCCCGGGCTTGTATGTCCCGCACGGCCTGGGAGGCCAGGCGGGCGAAGTCCGCGGCGGTGAACTGGGATTCCGGTTCGAGGATGTCCAGGAGATGATGGGGGACGGCTGCGCGGTCGGCGGCCGAGGGCTTGTCCGTGCCGATGTCGAAGCCCCGGTAAACCTGCATCGAGTCGGCGTTGACGATTTCCCCCCCGAAACGGCGGGCGAGGAACAGGGCGAGCGCGCTCTTGCCGACGGCCGTCGGGCCGAGGACGACGAGGACGATCTTGGGCTCAGGTTCCAAGCGTCACCAGGAACCAGACGGCCAGCAGGGTCAGCAGCAGGAGCAAGCCCAGGAGCTGGCGGCGGGAGGTCGCCGGGCTGCTCATCTCTCCAGAGCCTTAACCAGGGCGGATTCGTGATCGTTGCCCAGGGTCCGTTTGACCATGAGGACTTCCGCGGTCAGGATTTCGTCCAGGACGCGAAAAAGATTCTTGGCGTCCCCCTCGTGGAACAGGCCGATGTGTCCCCGAAGGAGCGCCTTGACGTCCGGACACCCGTCGGGGTCGAGGATCACTTTGGGCAGTCCGGGTCCGAGCCAGCCGTTGACCTCCTCCAGGGCTTTGTTCATGATGCTCGCGGCCACCGGTCCCACTTCCTTGGAAACATAGCGGTAGATGATCCCGGCCTTGTGCCTGAAGTGACCGAGGATCTTGTCGTAGTCGGTGAAGGAGAAATCCGAGGGCGTTTTTTGATGGGGCCGGGAAGCCGCCGGGCCGGCCAGCTCCGCGCAGGCCAGGGCGAACAGAGCCTTGGCCGTATCGGACCGGGAAAGATGGCTCCGGGTGAAGACCTCTTCCGCGGACCGTCCTTCGAGGAGGTGGAGGACGTAGCGCTCGTGCGGCAGGAGGTTGGCCGGGCCGGGGTGAGAGGGCGAAAGGGCCTGCCAGGGGTTCCGGTCGCGGCCGAGCCAATCTTCGAGGGTTTCCAGGCGGCTCATGAGCCGGACGCCCTCCAGGATCAGTTGCGGGGTGGGCATGCCGGACAGAAGCAGCTCGAGGTCCAGCGTCGCCGCGGGAAGGAATTCAAAGCGGCCTCCCGGCCTCTCGAAGAGAGCGACGAGACGGTCCAGGAAAAATGTCTCGAGCTCGCGCCACAGAACGCACGCCTCGAGGCCGCCCTCCCGCATAAGCCGGCTGACGAGCGGCCGGGACCCCTTGGGCGCCGGGCTCCCCAGGCGGCGCATCCGGGCCGGCGTCAGCACCCCCCGGTCGCCCAGGTGCCTCAAAAAACGCCTCTCGTCCAGCGATTCCTCCTCCAGGGCGAGGAGGCCCCTGACCAGGCTCAGACGGTGTTCCTCCCGGCCCTCACTGAGGACGAGGGTGCCCGTCTTTTTTTTCTGCCACAGGCGGTGGAGAACCCGGGGCAGAGGGATTTCGCTCAGGCTGCCCTGAACGGGGATTTCTTCCATGCTCTCAATGTATTCGGCCCGGGCGGGCGTGTCAACGCATCCGCTCCGCCTAGCGCCGGGAGAGGGCCATCCCCAAGCCTCCCAGACCGACGGAAACGGAGGACAGGAGCAGCCAGGCCAGGAAGGAGACGAGCAGGGCCTTTTTCCCGTCGATGTCGAAGACGGCCGCCAGGCCGGCGGCGAGAACGCCGAACATCCACAGCCGGAAGAAGTCGAACGGGCTGAGGGCCAGGAAGAGAAAAGAGCGGGGGGTGAGATCGGGGAGGAAGAGCGCCGGACCCGTGACCACCAGCGCGGTTTTTTTCGTCAAGACGACGCCCAGGCGGACGGCGTTTCCCAGGAGGCCGTCCACCAGCCCGGCGTGCAGGTACACGGACAGGACCGGCTTGAACTCGCCGCGCCGGGAAAAGACGCGCCCCAGGAGGAAGACGATCCCGCTCGAGATGAAGACGGCGGCCGTCGCGGAGAGGAGCCCCAACAGGAGAGGAATGACGATCAGCCACTTGGGCATCCGGCTCAGGTCCGGCGCCTCCCGTCCTTCGACCTGGAAATGGCTGAGGGCTTCCTTGGAAGCGTAAGGCATGACCAGGACGGTGTACAGGGCCAGGACGACGAGCGTCACAACGAGGACGTCCGCCCAGACGGGCTTGGCCGCGACCTCCCGGAGCGTCGCCCGCGGCTCGAAGAAAACGCCCTGGATCCTGGCCGGAAGGTTCATCCCCGCCTCCGTTCGTCTTTCTCGATCCGCCCGTCTCGGATGTGGATGATGCGCTGCGTCTGCTGGGCCACGTCCCGGTCGTGAGTGACGACGATGATCGTGTTCCCTCGAAGGTGGAGCTTGTGGAAAAGCGCCAGGATCTCGCCGCCCGTCCGGGAGTCGAGATTCCCGGTCGGCTCGTCGGCCAGGAGGAGCGACGGCTCGTTGACCAGGGCCCGGGCGATGGCCACCCGCTGCCGCTCGCCCCCGGAGAGCTCGGACGGCCGGTGGCCCATGCGGTCCTTCATGTCCACCATTTCCAGGGCCCGGCGCGTCCTCTCTTCCCGCTCGCTCCGGGAAGCGCCGCGGTAGATCAGGGGCAGCTCCACGTTGCGGAAAGCCGTGGCCCGGGGCAGCAGGTTGAACACCTGGAAGACGAACCCGATCTCCCTGTTGCGTATGTCGGCCAGAGCGTCCTCCGACAGGTCGCTGACCGGCCGGCCGTTGAGCCGGTACTGTCCCCGCGTGGGCGTGTCCAGGCAACCGAGGAGGTTGAGCAGCGTGGATTTGCCCGACCCCGAGGGGCCCATGATGGCCAGGAACTCATTGCGGGGGATGGTGAAGCTCACATCGCACAGGGCGGGAACCCGCTGTTTGCCGAGCTCATAGACCTTCCACAGCCCCTCGGCCCGGATCAGGGCGCCGTCGCTTCCATTCGTCCCGGTCATGAGGGCGTCTTGGCCGCGGGCTTCTCCGGCTTGATCAGAGTCCCGTCCTTGAGCTGACGGAGGGCGCCGTAGGGGCCGACGACGACCTCCGCTCCCTCCTCGGGACCGGAGACGATCTCGATCATCAGATCCCCGGCGATGCCCTTGAGGACCGGAACGAAAGCCGTCTTATTGTCCTTCCCGACGACGAACACTCCTTCCTCCTCGGCCCGGCTCCTCGACTTCCGCTCGGACAGCTCCTCCGGGCGCTCCCGGAGAACGAGCGCGGCGATGGGGACGGCGAGCACGCTTTGTTTCTCGGCGGTGATGATGTCGGCCGTGGCGGACAGGCCCGGTCTGAGGTTCGGGGGCGGTTCGTCCAGAGTGACCACGACCTTGAAATCCTTGGATTCCTGGGTCGTGGCGGACACGGCGCCGAGCCGCTGCAGGGCGGAGCTCCCCACTTCAGTCACCCGGCCGGCGAGGACCCGCCCGGGCAGGGCGTCGACGTGGACCTCCGCCGTCTGGTCGAGCCGGACAGCGATCACGTCGGTCTCGTCGACCTGGACTTCGACCTCTATGATGGACAAATCGGCGATGGTCATGAGGACCGTTCCCGGGTTGTTCATCGTTCCGATGATGGCCACCTCGCCCTCCTCGACGCGGAGGCTGGTGACGACGCCGTCCAGGGGAGCGCGGAAGACCGTCTTGCCCAGGGCGTCCAGGGTGACGCGCAGGGAGGCTTCGGACTGCTCGACCTGGTGGAGGATGGAGTCGTGCTGGGCCCGGGAGATGTCGTACTGGACCTTGGCCGCTTCCATCTGTTCGCGGGAGATGAGCTGGCCGGCGAAAAGCTGCTCCTGACGTTCATGGGTCGCCCTGTCCTGGTCCCTCTTAACCCTCGTTTTTTCGAGCTCGGTCCTGTAGAAACGAATGATGGCCCGGTCCCGGTCGGCGTTGGCTTCATACTGGGTGGAGTCGAGCTTCAGCAGGAAATCGCCCTCCTTGACGCGCTGACCTTCCCGGACTCCGATGCTTACGATCCGGCCCGGAAGGTGGGCGCTGATGTTCACGCTTTTTCTGGGCCGGATCTCGCCCGAAGCGGATATGATCGAGGTCAGGTTCCGGCGGGACAGCTTTTCCACGTTGACCTTGACCGGATTCTCCCTCCCGGAACGAAGATTGAAGAGGAAGATGATTCCCAGGAAAAGGAGGACGCCGGCAATAATCAGCGCTTTTTTGCGCCTTTTGAAGAAGCTCATCTTGGCGGGCATGGGGCTTTCCTTTCCTGAATTTCATCATAGCCTACTACGGGGGAAAAGGCAAAAAGTTGGCTTTCATTCTGGTTGTTTCCTCCCGATAAGTTAACGTCCGGGGGAGGGGCGATGTCTCACTACCGTCCATGCGGTTTTTCTTGGATGCGCCCGGCGCCTCCGCTCGGCCCTCGGGGAGGGTCCCATCCCGGAAAGCGGCGGTTGCGGGGGGGGCTGAGTGTTGCTATGATATCCAGCATGCCCCGTGACCGAATGCCGCTGTTTCGCGCCGCAGTCCTGGGTGTCTTGATATTGACCTGGCTCTACGCCTGCCCTCCTCCCGGACCGACCATGATCCCTCCCGTCGCCGCCCCGGGGGACGAGGGCGGCACACCCGTTCCCGAGGGGATCGAACCCGAGGAAGAGACTCGCCCTGACTCGGCGGAGTCGGAGCCCGAGCCCGCCGGGGCCCCGGACGATTTCGCCTCGCTTCACGTGTTCACCGTGCCCGGCAACGTCGCCTGGACGGACACGGGCTTGGATGTGTCCGAAGGCCAGGGGCTTGTCGTCCTGGCCGAAGGCGCCATCTCCCTCCAGAAGGGCAACCCCACGGCGGTCTGCGGCCCGGACGGATACGGCTTGAGGACGGCACAGCAGCCGCTTCCCGACCACAATTACGGGGCCTTGATCGGAAAGGTCGCCCTTTTCCTGTCCAAGCGCACCGATCCCCAGACGGGCAGAGAGATCCGGGAGGAACTGGTGGAAATCTTCCCCCTCGGCAGCCGGGGCGAGGTGACCGCGCCCCTTCGCGGCCGTCTGTTCCTGGGAGTCAACGAGCTCGTCGTCGGGGACAACGAGGGGGCTTTCCGCGTGCGGCTCTACCTTCTTCGCTGAGGAGGCGGTCCGCCGTCAGGCGCCCGACTCTTCGGAAGCCATGTCTTGAGTATTCTCAGCTTTCCGGGCTTGGAATCTTTCCATGAAGCGCGTATTGTAGCCGCCTGTTTGGAATTCCGGGTGGGCGAGGATTTTCAGGTGGAGAGGCAAATTGGTCTTGACCCCGACGATGGTCGTCATTTCCAGAGCGGTGATCATCTTCTTGATGGCGATCTGGCGGGTCGGGGCCAGGGAGATGATCTTGGCCAGGAGCGAATCGTAGTAGGGCGGGATCTCCCAACCGCAGTAGGCGGCCGAATCCACCCGGATGCCCTCGCCGCCAGGAAAGACCAGGAAATCGATCTTCCCCGGCGAGGGGACAAACGTCTCCGGGTCCTCGGCGTTGATGCGGCACTCGATGGCGTGGCCGCGCATCTCCAGCCCCTCGGGGACGGAGAGCTTTTCCCCCGCGGCCAGACGGAGCTGCATCTTCAGCAGGTCGATGTTGTAGACGGCCTCGGTGATCGGGTGCTCGACCTGGACACGGGTGTTGGCTTCCATGAAGTAGAAGTTTTTCTTTTCGTCGACCAGGAACTCGAACGTGCCCAGGCTCTGGTAACCGAGATACTTGGCCGCCTCCTCGGCGGCGGCCGTCATCTTCCGGCGCAGCCGCGGGTCGACCATGGTCGAGGGCGTCTCCTCGATGAGCTTCTGATATTTGCGCTGGACGGAGCACTCCCTCTCGCCGAAGGCGTGGACCCGGCCGTGCTTGTCGGCCACGACCTGGATCTCGATGTGCCGGGCGCTGGTCAGGAACTTTTCCATGTACAGGGACGGGTCGCCGAAGGCGGATTTGGCCTCGTTCTGGGCGATGGGAAACTGTTCCTCGAGCTGGGCGGGGTTGAGGGCGATGCGCATGCCCTTGCCCCCGCCCCCGGAGGCCGCCTTGAGGATGACCGGAAAGCCGAATTGCCCGGCGAGCCTCTTGGCCTCACCGAGGTCTTGGAGGACCTTGTCCCCGCCGGGGATGACGGGCACGCGGGCTTTTTTCATCTCCTGCCGGGCCCGGTTCTTGTCCCCCAGGAGCCGGATGGCCGAGGCCGGGGGGCCGATGAAGAAGATGCCCGAAGTCTCGCAGATCTCGGCGAACCGGGCGTTTTCCGAGAGAAAACCGTAGCCGGGGTGGATGGCGTCGGCCTTGGTGATCTCCGCGGCGCTCAGCAGGTTGGGGATGTTGAGGTAGCTGTCCGAGGCCTTTGCCGGGCCGATGCAGACCTTCTCGTGGGCCAGGAGCGTGTGGAGGGCGGTCCGGTCCGCTTCGGAATAGACGGCCACGGTCTTGAAGCCCAACTCCCGGGCGGCGCGGATGATGCGCAGGGCGATTTCCCCGCGGTTGGCGATCAGGATTTTAGAGAACATGCCGTCAGCCGGTCTTCAGGACGGAGAACAGCTTCTGGCCGAACTCGACCGGCTTGGCGTTCTCGACGAATATCTCCTTGACGATCCCCTCGACATCGCTTTCGATCTCGTTCATGAGCTTCATGGCCTCGATGATGCACATCGTCTGTTTCTTTTTTACGGGCTCGCCCGACTCGACGAAGGGAGGGGAGGTGGGGTTGGGCGCGCGGTAGAACGTCCCGACCATGGGCGAGGTGATGAAATGGAGGTTTGACTCCTGGTCGGGGGCGGGAGTCTCGACGGCTGAGCCCGGGGGAGCGGCGGGCGCGGCGGTTGATGCGGGTGCCGACCTGAATTCCGCCGCCGCGGCTGAAGAGGTGTTCTTGCTCATCCCGATCTTGAAGCCCTCCACTTCGAGCTCGAAATGGGTCAGCTTTTTTTCCTCGAGCAACGCGATGAGCTTGAGGATCTCTTCGTAATGAATAGCGGGTTTTTCCATTTTCACCACCTGCAAAAGCAGTAATACCTTAATCGTGAGGTGGAGTATTGTCAAGGGGAAAAAGGGCGATCCGTCCTCGAATGAGGACGCTCTTTCATTCTTTTCGCCCTGGTCTGTTTACACCGGACCGGGAATCCTGTATGGTGGTTTCGGCCGTGGGTGATACGGAAAGACCGTGGGAATTCCGAAAAAAAAGATCGGCATCCTGACCGGAGGAGGCGACTGCCCCGGCTTGAATGCCGTCATCCGGGCGGT
>Ga0194112_10006727_pt1 | contig 15137 bp, 7 predicted proteins | sample TA2MahC400mmetaG_FD_146191 | JGI IMG/M metagenome (GOLD analysis project Ga0194112, IMG submission 146191) | Freshwater microbial communities from Lake Tanganyika, Tanzania - TA2015016 Mahale Deep Cast 400m | ecosystem: Environmental > Aquatic > Freshwater > Lake | place: Tanzania: Lake...
CCTCCACGGCCACCAGATCAACCACCAGGTCAACGTCCGCACCGGCTCCGGTTACGAGACGTTCCACGGCGGCCACGACGTCCTCTTCTCCCCCGATCCCACCTACCTGCCCGTTGACCTCCAGTACGGGCCCGATGGCGCCGTCTACGCCATCGACTGGAGCGACACCCAGCACTGCCACAACCCGCGGGACGAGATCTGGGACCGCACCAACGGCCGCGTCTACCGCGTCGCCTGGGCCGCGACCTGGCGGCCCGCGCGGGTGGACCTCGGCCGCCTCGACGACGCGGCGCTCGCCGCCCTCCACGGCCACGCGAGCGAGTGGCACGTGCGCACCGCCCGTCGGCTCCTGCAGGAACGCGCGGCTCGTGGCGCCCTCGCCCCCGCTGCCCTCGCCGACCTCCGCGCCCGGGCCGATGACCGCGCGGCCCCCGTGCCTCGACAGCTCCGCGCCCTCTGGACCCTCCACGCCACCGGCGCCCTCGATGCCGCCCGCCTCACTGCCGCCCTCGCGCATCCGGACGACGCCGTGCGCGCTTGGGCGGTGCATCTCGCCACCGAGCAACCCGGCCACCCGGCCATGCCCGCGGAAACCTTCGCCCGCCTCGCGGCCTCCGATTCCTCCGCCCACGTGCGCCTCGCCCTCGCCTCCGCCGTCCCCGCCCTGCCGGCGGACGCGCGCTGGCCCGTCGCCTCCGCCCTCGCGCGGCGATCCGAGGACGCCACCGACCGGTTCCTGCCGCGCCTCGTCTGGTCGGCGCTCGCGCCCGAGGTCACCGCCGACCTGCCCCGCGCCTTGGCCCTCGCGAACGAGACCGCGCTCCCGGTGGTGGCAGACTCCCTGCGTTGGTTCGCTGCACGCCAGCCGGCGGGCCGCGAGGCCCTCGCGGCGGAGGTCGCGGCCGGCGGCTCCGTGCGCACGCTGCGCGTGCTCGCCTTCGCCCTCGAGGCCGAGGCCGGGCTGCCGATGCCCGCGGCTTGGCCCCGCCTTGCGGCGCGCTTCGCTGGCGCCGCCGACCCGCACGCGCGCGACGCCGTGGAACAGCTGGCCGCCCTCTTCGGCGACCGCTCCGTGCTCGGCCCGGTGCGCGCGCGCCTCGCCGACCGCAACGTCCCCGCGGCCGAGCGGCGCCGCGCCCTCGACCTGCTGCGCCGCACGGGCGATCCTGGCGCCGTACCGCTCCTTGCGGAATTGCTGGGCGACCCGGACCTGCGCGCAGCCGTCATCCCGCTGCTCGGCGCGGCCCCCGACGCCCCCGCGGCCGCCCAAGCCCTGCTGGGCGCGTTTCGCGGCCTCGGCTCCGCCGAGCGCAACGCCGCGCTGGCCGTCCTCACCGGGCGCACCGAGCTCGCGCGCGCCCTCCTCGGCGCCGTCGCCGCGGGCTCCTTCGACCGGCGCGACCTCACCGCCCTCCACGCCCGGCAGCTGCGGAAGCTCGGGGACCCCGAGGTGAACCGCCGGCTGGAGGGAGTCTGGGGCCGGACTGCCGAGGCCTCCACCGACGCGAAGGCCACCATCGCGCGCCTGCGCGACACGTTCCGCAACGCACCCGTGTGGGCCTTCGATGCCGCGGCGGGCCGGCGCACCTACGAGCGCCTCTGCGCCGCGTGCCACGTCTCCGGCGGCCCCGATGCCGGTCGCCTCGGACCCGACCTCGCCGGCACGTGGCGCCACGGCCTCGATTACTTTCTTGAAAACATCGTCGACCCAAACGCCGTCGTGGGCGCGGCCTACGAGCTGCACGTGCTGACGCGGCGCGACGGCACGGTGGTGTCGGGGATGATCGACCGCGAGTCGGAGACCGCCGTGGTGGTGCGGACCGTGGCGGAGACGGTGACCATCCCGCGGGCGGACATCCGGGAGCGGCAGCGGACGACCCAGTCGCTGATGCCGCCCGGCCTGCTCGAGGCGCTGCCGGAGCGGGAGGCGGTCGAGCTCCTGAAGTACCTCACCGAGCCGCGGTGAGGCGCGTCAGCGGGTGGGCCGGAGCTGGAGCAGCACGTTGGCGGCGGTGATAAGCGCGCCGCCGACGAGCAGCCCAGCTGTGAGTGTTTCGTTGGCGTAGGAGATCCCAGTCCAGGCTGACAGCCAGCCCGGGAGGAAAAGGGCGAGGCCGGCGGCGAAGACGGGCTCCACGCAGTAAAGCAAGCCGGCCTCGGTGGCGGAGATGCGCGGCTGGAAGGCCGTCATCAGCCCGAAGGCCCCGAGGGTGCAGAAGACGGTGAGCGCCGCGGTGAGGCCGAGCCAGGCGGGCGACTGCCAAGGGCGAAGGAGCGCGGCGGCCTCCGGCGCGAGGGCGAATGCGAGGGCGGCGAAGACCACGGCCTTGGTCGCGAACATCACGAACGTGATCGGCAGCGTGCGGTTGCCCGCGAATTCCGCGCGCTCAAGGGTGAGGATCTGGACCATGAAGAAGACGGAGCAGAGCAGCGTCTCGGCCTCGCCGCGGCCGAAGTGCAGCGGGATCTCGTTGGGGGCGAATGGGTGGAAGCCGCCGAGCACCGCGACGCCGGCCAGCACGAGGCCGCCGGCCAGCCAGACGAGCGGCGCGGGCAGGCAGCGGACGCGCCACGCAATCCACGCCGGGATCAGGACCGCGTAGAACTGGGTGAGGAAGGCGGAGGTGCTCGCGGCCGTGTACTGCAGCGCGTCGGTCTGGAGCAGCATCCCCGCAGCGCCGGAGAGCCCGAGGATCAGCCCCTGGCGCCACTCGGCGGCGGTCGCGCCGCGCAGCACCCCGGGGCGGAACGCGAGGAGCAAGAGCGTCGCGAGCAGGAAGCGCGGCGCGACGGTGCAGACCGCGAGCACCCACGGGCCCGCTCCCGGCAGCAGCTCCGCCTGCAGCAGGCCGGTCACCTTGACCAGCGGGAAGCTGAGGCCCCAGAGCAGGTTCGCGAGCAGCAGCATCGCGATCGCCCGGGCGCGGACGGAGGGGGCGGGGGAAAACACGGCAAAGAAAAGCCGCCGCGAGGGGACTCGCGGCGGCCGAGGAAACCGGGACTCGGGTGCCTTACTTCAAGTTCTTCGAGACGAGCTTCGTCATCTCGAACATCGAGACCGCAGACTTGCCGCCAAAGACCGCCTTGAGAGCGTCGTCGGCGTTGATCTGCGTCCTCACCTTCTTGTCTTGGAGGCCCTTCTTCTTGATGTACGCCCAGAGCTTCTTGGTCAGCTCAGTGCGGGGGAGCGGGGCGGCGCCCACGACAGCGGCAAGCTTGTCGTTGGGAGTCACCGGCTTCATGAACGCGGCGTTCGGCTTACGAGCGGTCTTCTTGGCCATGGTATTTGGTTTTGATTTTGGGTTTTTCCCTCTGAAACGAACACCGTTCTAGAGGGAACGCGCGGCGCTTGCCTAGGAAAATCTTTGCCCCCGCCGCCGGGGACTCCGGCCGCGGCAGGCTTGGCGGCGGCCCCCAGGTTGCGCCAACCTCACCCCGATGCCCTCCGCCGCCGCCCGCGATCACTCCCGCGCCGTCCTCCAACTGGCCGGCGCTGCCGTGTGCTGGAGCTTCGCTGGCGTGCTCATTAAGGCCGTCGCCGCCACCTGGCCGGGCCTCGCCGTCGCCGGAGGCCGCGGCGCCGTCGCCGCCATCTTCCTGCTGCTGACCAACCGTGGCCTGCGCTTCCACTGCTCGCGCGACCAGATGATCGGCGCCCTCGGCTACGCGGCCTGCACGATCACGTTCTGCACCGCGACGACGATGACGAGCGCCGCCAACGCCATTCTGCTCCAGTACACCGCGCCGGTGTGGGTCGCGCTCCTCGGCGCCTGGCTGCTGCAAGAGCCGGCCACGCGGGTGGACTGGCTGACGATCGCCGCCGCCCTCGGCGGGATGACCCTCTTCTTCCGCGGGAGCCTCGCGCTCGGCCACCTCGCGGGCGACCTGCTCGCGCTGCTCAGCGGCGTCTGCTTCGCGGCGATGACGATCGCCCTGCGGCGCCAGCGCGACGGCTCGGCGGTGGAGTCGATCATCCTCGGCAACGCCCTCGCCTTCGCCTTTGGCCTACCGTGGATCGTCGCTGCGCCACCGCTCCCACCGGCCGGTTGGGCCGCGCTGCTCGCGCTCGGCACGGTGCAGCTCGGGTTCTCCTACTGGCTCTACGCGCGCGCCATCCGGCACGTCACCGCCCTCGAGGCCGTCCTCATCCCGGTGATCGAGCCGGTGCTGAACCCGGTGTGGGTGCTGCTGTTCGTCGGCGAGCGGCCCTCGGGCTGGGGCCTCGCCGGCGGCGCGATCGTGCTCGGCGCGGTCACCGCCCGGGCCGTCGCCTCGATCCGCGCTCGCCGCCGCGTCTGATTTCCAGATGAAAGTCCCGCTCCTCCTGCTCGCCGGCTCGCTCGTCGCGAACGCCGCGCTGCTCGCCACCCTCGCGCGGCGCCCCACGCCTCCGCCCCCCGCCTTACCCGCGCCCGCGCGGCCCGCCCCGGCGCCCGACTCGGCGGGGCGCCTCCGCGCCGCCCTCGCCTCCGGCCAAGCCCGCGACCTCGAGGCCGCCGGGCTCGACCCCGCCGCCGCGCGCGACCTCCTCCTGGGACGTCGCCTCGCCGCCGTCCTCCAGCGCCCCCGGCCCGCCGGCGGCGAACGCTGGTGGCGCGCCGACCCCGCCATGGGCCAGCACCGCGAGCAGCTCCGCCGCGAGCTCGGCGTGATCCTCGGCGAGGCCCTCGGCGACGACGCCGGGCTCGCCGGCCCGGGCCTCGACTTCCTCCCGCCCGCGAAGCAGGCCGCCCTCCGCCGCATCGACCACGACTACGCGGACCTCCGCGCCCGCTTCGGCACCGGCGGCATCGTGCTTCCCGCGGACCAGGAGCGCCTCCGCCTCCTCGCGGCCGAGCGCGAGCGCGATCTCGCCGCCCTCCTCTCCCCGGAGGAGCGCGCCGCCTACGACACGCGGTTCTCGCCCTCCGCCGCCGTCGTGCGCGCCCGCTACGGCGAGGGCCTCGAGACCGAGGAGGAATTCCGCCGCGTCTTCGCCCTCCAGCGCACCTTCGACGCGCGCTTCCCCCCGGAGACGGCCGCCACGCGCAACGACCCCGCCGGGCGCCAGCAGTTCGCCGCGGCCCAGCGCCAGCTCGAGGACGACGTCCGCGCCGCCCTCGGCGAGGCCGCCTACGCCCGCGTGCGCCGCACCCAGGACGGCGACCTGCGCAACCTCGAGGGCCTCGCCACCCGCCTGAACCTGCCGACCGACACGACCGCCCGGCTCGCCGCCGCGCGCGAGAACTTCGCCACCGCCTCGCAGCGCGTGCAGGCAGACGCCTCCCTGCCCCCCGACCAGCGCCGCGCCCGCGTGCAGGCGCTCGCCGCGGAGGCGCGCACCACCCTCACGCAGACGCTCGGCCCCGAGGCCGCGGAGGCCTACGCCCGGCAATCGCCCTGGGTGACGATGCTCCAGGGCGGCCTCGCGTTCAGCCTGACGCCCCCCGCCGACCTACCCGCGCGCGCCCAGGGAATGAGCGTGTTCCCCGTGCTGCCCGCCGGCGCCAACGCGGCCGGAGCGGTCCGCCAGGCGTTCATCACCGAGTCCGCCGAGGGCGGCGCGGGTGGCAACCGGATGGAGGTGCGCGTGCTCAACTTTTCGACCTCCGGCGCGGCGCCCGCACCCAACGCCCCCCCGCCCTCCGGCGGGACACAGATACTGGTCACCCCGCCGCGGCCCTGAGCCGGAACGGCTGAGCGAACGGGCGCGGCTCACTCGTCCTCGGGCCCGCCCACGACCAGCAGGCGCACCGCGTCGAGCCGCAGCCGCGCTTGGCTGATCGCCTCGCCGATCCGCCGGCGCTGCTCCGCGGCAAGCTCGATTTCGGCGGGCCGCACGGTGTCGTTGATCCGCCGCAGGCTCTCCAGGCGCGCCACGCCCTCCGCGAGCACGGTGTCTGCCCGCGCCGCGGCCGCCGCCCGCAGGCCCGCCGCGACCGCGTCCGCCCGGGCCTCGGCCGCCTCGAGCATCGCGCGCAGGAGGTCGCCGTTGAAGCCGGGCCGCTCCAGCAGCGGCCGGAGCTCCCGGTCCAACGCTTCCGCCGCCACCGCCGCCGCCGGGTGTTCCGCGGTGCGGTCGCGGCCGCGGAGATCCACGACCACGCGCACCGGCGCGGGCGCGAGGAACTCGTCCACGTGCCACCGCGCGTCCGCGACGGTCTCCAGCACGAACAGCACCTCGAGCAAAAGGTCCGGCTCGTCACCGGGCAGGCGCGCGCAGGCGGCGGTGCCGGCGGGCGACTCGAGCAGCAGGTCGATGGTGTCGCCCATCAGCGGATGGTCCGCGGTGAGGAAGCGGAGATCCTCGCGCGCGAGGGCGCGGCGGCGCTCGAAGGTCGCGAGCATCCCTTCGGCGGGGAGCGAGGGGAAGCCCTCGACGTAGGCGTGGCTCGGATCGAGGAAGAGGTCGCCCTCCTCGTGCTCGCGGATGCGGACGCCGAAGTGGTCGAGCAGCTCGACGAGGAAGCGCCGGGGAAACGGGTCCGCGTCGGCGGCCCGCACCTTGGCGACGACGGCCGCGGCGGCCTCGCGGTCGAACGAGCGCAGCTCGAGCAGGCGGTCGCGCCCGCGCTGGAGGCGTTCGCGCAGCGCGGCGCGGAAGGCGGCCGTCTCGGCGACCAGCGCGGCCAGTTCCCGCGGGCCGGGCTCGCCGTCCGGCGCGTAGGCCGTGGCGAGGTCGACGAGGCGCCCGCGGAACTCCGCCTCGTACTCGTGGCCGCCGTGCACCGGCGCGGCGAAGGCGTCGAGCCCCTGGTCGTACCAGGTGGCGAGGACCTCGCCGGCGCCGCCCGCGAGGTACGGGACGTGGATGTGGACGTCGGCGCCCTGGCCGATGCGGTCGAGGCGCCCGATGCGCTGCTCGAGGAGCGCGGGGTTGAGCGGGAGGTCGAGGAGGATCAGGTGGTGCGCGAACTGGAAGTTGCGCCCCTCGCTGCCGATCTCGGAGCTGAGCAGCAACTGCGCGCCGTCCGGCTCGGCGAACCAGGCCGCGTTGCGGTCGCGCTGCACCAGCGGGAGGCCCTCGTGGAAGAGGGCGACCTTCGCGCTGATCACCTCCTGCAGCGCGGCGGCGAGGGCGAGCACCTTGCGCTGGGAACGGCAGATGAGGAGCGCCTTGGCGCCGCGCTCACGCCGGAGGAAGGCGGCCAGCCAGGCGACGCGCGGGTCGTCGCGGAAATTCGGGCGCAGGTCCGCGTCCTCCCCCGCCGCCTCCGCCCGCAGCTCGCGGGCCAGGCGCGCGTGCACCACCACCGACGCGCCGTCGACCGGGGCCGGGCAGTAGCGGCGGCGCGGGAATCCGGTCATCGCCGCGCGGGTGTTGCGGAACACGACCCGGCCGGTGCCGTGCTGGTCGAGCAGCGTGCGCAGCAGGGCCTCGCGGGCCCCGGGCCGGCCCGCCGCGAGCTGGTCGAGGTGGCGCGCCAGGGTCTCCGAGTCGCGGTCGAAGATCTGCCGCAGCGCCGTCCGATCCGCCGCGGTGAGCGGGCGGCCCTCGATCACCTTGCCCGCCACGTCGGCCACGCGCGCGTAGCCCTCGGCCTCCGCCTCGAAGCGCGCGAGGTCGGCGAAACGCTGCGGGTCGAGCAGGCGCAGGCGCGCGAAATGCCCCGCCACGCCCAGCTGCGTCGGCGTCGCCGTCAGCAGCAGCAGGCCCGGGGCCGCCGCCGCCAGCTCCTCGACCAGCGCGTACTCGGGGCTCGCCGCCTCCGGGGACCACGCGAGGTGGTGCGCCTCGTCGACGACCACCACGTCCCAGCCCGCCGCCACCGCCTCCGCCCGCCGCCCGGGCAGACCCGCGAGGAAACTGACGCTGCACAGCACGAGCTGCGCGCCGAGGAACGGGTTGCGCCCCGGGTCGCTCGCCCCCGCGGCCTGGCAGCGCGTCTCGTCGAGGATGCTGAACCAGAGGTTGAAGCGCCGCAGAAGCTCGACGAACCACTGGTGGGTGAGGGCCTCCGGCACGAGGATCAGCACGCGCCGCGCCCGGCCCGTCGCCAGCAGCCGCTGCAAAATGAGGCAGGCCTCGATCGTCTTGCCCAAACCCACCTCGTCCGCCAGCAGCACGCGCGGCGCCTGCCGCTCCGTCACCTCGGCGAGGATGTGGAACTGGTGCGGGATGAGGTCGATGCGGCCCCCGAGGAAGCCCCGCACCTCCGACTGGCGGAACCGCGCCCGCGCTTCCAGCGCGCGCCGCCGCAAGTCGAAGGTCTCCGTGTCGTCGGCGTCGCCGGCGAGCAGCCGCTCGTGGGGCCGGCTCACGCTCGTCGCATCCGCGATCTCGTCCTCCCGCAGCCGCCGGTCCGCGCCGACGTAGGTCGCGAGGCCATCGGTCTCCTCGACCGCGGTGATGACCAGCCGCCGGCCGGCGCGGTCGGCGACGGTCTCGCCGGGGCGGAAGAGGACTCGGCGCAGGACCGCGGTGCCGAGGGCGTAGAGGCGCTTCTCGCCGGTGCCGGGGAAGTCGACCGCGACGCGGCGCGCGGCGGGATCGACGGACGCGACCACGCCGAGCCCGAGCTCGGGTTCACGCTCGCTGAGGCACCGCTGGCCGGTCTTTCCGGGGGACATCCGGCGAGGTTACGGAGGCGCCGCCGCGCTTGGCCACGGGAAACTCGCCATCCGCCTTGTCGGGCGCGCCCGAAGCCGTACCGTCGCCGCCACGATGAACGTCCGCCGCCGCCTGTTGCCCGCCCTGCTCCTCCTGCTGGCCGCCCTGCCCCTGCCGGCCGCGTCGCCCGCGCCGCTCCCCGAGCTGCCGCCGCGGCTGCGCGCCCCCTCGGACCAGGCGGAGTTCCGCCGCCTCGTCCTGCCCAACGGCCTCAAGGTGCTGCTCGTCTCCGACCCGAAGTTCAACAAGTCGGGCGCGGCGCTGATGATGCCGGTGGGCCAGATCGACGACCCGGCGGCGCGCGAGGGGATGGCCCACTTCCTCGAGCATATGCTCTTCCTCGGCACCGCGAAGTACCCGGAGCCGAACGACTACGGCAACTTCATGCAGTCGAACGGGGGCTACAGCAACGCCTACACCGCCAGCGACCACACCAACTACCAGTTCGAGGTGCGCCACGAGGCGCTCGCCGAGGGTCTCGACCGCTTCGCCCAGTTCTTCATCGCCCCGCTCTTCACCGCCGAGTTCACCGGCCGCGAGATCAACGCCGTGCACAACGAGGCGATGCGCCATGTGCAGAACGACAGCCGCCGCCTCTTTTCCGTCCTCCGCGAGGTCTACGCCCCCGGCAGCGGCGAGAGCAAGTTCTCCACCGGAAACAAGGACACCCTCGCCGGCGCCACCCCAGCCGAGGTACGCGCCTTTTACGAGGCCACCTACTCCGCCGACCGGATGGCCCTCGCCGTCTGCGGCAAGGCCCCCCTTGACGAGCTCGAGCGCCACGCCTCGAAACTCTTCGCCGACATCCCCCGCCGCCCCGTCACCCCGCCGCGCCGCGTACCCGCCTTCCTCCCCCGCCAGGCCGCCCTCCGCGTCGTGCAGGTCGAGCCGGTCAAGGAGGTCCGCAGCCTCCAGCTCGAGTTCGTCGTGCCCGCGACCCGCCCGGACTTCCTCAGCAAACCCGATGAGCTCCTCACGCAGCTGATCAGCTACCCGGGCCCCGGCGGCCTGGTCGAGGCGCTCAAGCGCGACGGCCTGATCAACAGCCTCTCCGCCTTCGCCTGGGAACGCACCGCCGACTACGGCTCGCTGATGATCGGCGCGGACCTCACCCCCGCCGGCCTCGCGGCCCGCGCCCAAGTGACGGTCCGCATTCTGGCCTACCTGCGCCACCTGCGCGCCGCGCCGTTCCCGGCGGACTTCTACCGGGACCGCGCGCGCATCGCGCAGCTCGACGAGAGCTTCCGCGACCGCGGCGAGGGCGCGTCGCTCGCCACCAAGCTCGCCAACCAGGCCGGCTTCTACCCGCTCGAGGTCGCCGAACGCGCGGGCGACGTCTGGGGCCCGCCCGACGAGGCCGCCTACCGCCGGCTGCTCGACGCACTCACGCCCGACAACCTGCTCGTCGCCGTGATGGCCAAGGGCGTCCCGACCGACCGCACCGAGCGCATCTACCAGGTGAAGTACTCCTACACCGAGGACGCGGGCGCGGGATACCAGGCCCTGCTCGCCGCGGGCGGCCCGGACAGCTTCCGCCTGCCCGGCGCGAACGCCTTCCTGCCCGGCGCCACCAACGTGCTGCCAGAACGTCCCGCCGCGCTGGTCGACGAGCCCGGCCTGCGCCTGTTCTGGGCGCCCGACGCCGAGTTCCAGCGCCCGCAGGTCGCGCTCAGCCTGCGCTTCGTCCCCGTCGCCAGCCTGGCCACGCCACGCGGAGCCGCCCTGCTGCGGCTGTTCGACGCCTGCCTGCGCGACCACCTCGAGCCCGCCAGCGCCGACGCCGCGCTCGCCGGTGTGGACGTCAGCCTCGAGGCCTCGCTTGAGGGCTGGAAGCTCTCCGTCGCCGGCTACGGCGACTCCGGCCTCCGCTACGCCGCGCACGTCGCCGCCCGGCTGCGCGACTTCAGCATCACCCCCGACCGTTTCGAGGCCCTGAAGGAGGCCACCCTGCGCGGGCTCCGCAGCTACGTGCAGACGGAGGCCTACACCCAGGCCCGCAACCGGCGCGACGCGCTGATGCGCGAGCACCTTTTCCTGCCGCCCGAGACCCTCGCAGCGACCGAGGCCGCCACCTGGGCGGACGTGCAGGCGTTCGGGCGCGAGTTCTTCGCCCGCGGCGCGGTCGAAGCGGTCGTCCACGGCCACCTCGCCCCCGAGGCCGCGGTCACGGCCGTGCGCGGCCTCGCGCGCGCGATCGGCGCCACCCCCGCGCCCACCGGTGAACTCCTCCGCCGCCGCCACCTGCAGCTCCAGCCGGGCGAGAACGTCGTCGATTCCGGCCCGGTCGAGGGCGTCAATTCCGCCTTCGTCCGCGACTACCTGCTGCCCGACGACACCCCGGACGTGCGGGCGGCCGCCGCGGTGCTGGGCAACTTCTTCGCCGACCCTTTCTTCAGCGAGCTGCGCACCAAGCAGCAGCTGGGCTACATTGTGGGCGGCGGCGCCGGGGGCTCGCTGCGGCACCGCTACTTCGCGTTCGTGATCCAGTCGAGCACCCACGCCCCCGCCGAGCTGCAGCGCCGGGCCGAGGCGGTGATCGCGGGCTTCCCAGAGGAGTTCGCCAAGCTGACCGACGAGCAGTGGAAGACGCTGGTCGCCGGCGCGCGCTCGGGCTTCGAGGAGAAGGCCAAGAGCATCCGCGAGAAGGCGGAGCTCTTCTTCGGCCGCGCGTTCACCTTCGAAGGCGAATGGGACCGCCAGCAGGCCTCCCTCGCCGCCCTCGACCGGCTCACGCGCGAGCAGACCCTCGGGTTCTTCCGCACCGCCCTCGACCCGTCCACCGCCCGCCGCCGCACCGTGCTGCTCGCCGGCAAGGACCACCGCGCCGGCCTCCCCTCCGCCACCTTTACAGACCGCGAGGCGTGGCAGGCCCAGCGCCAGTTCCGCTGACCGGTCCGGTGCCCGCGGGCCGTGGGCCGTTCCTCAGCGATCCACGTTGGGCTCGTGCCGCGGATCTCGGGAGCCTGCTCGCGCCTCGCGCGTGAACGGTAGTCGCAGCTGCCCGAGCAACCCGGGCGGCATCGGCTCGTGGATGCCAAAGTTCGCGGGCACCCGGTCGCGCGGCAGGTAAAGGGTGCCGAAGAGCCAGTCCCAGGCCGGCAGCAGCCCGGCGAAGTTCTTGTCCCACGCCTCGCGGTCCCGCGAGTGGTGCCACCGGTGAAACGCGGGCGACGCCAGCACCAGCCGGAACGGCCCGAAGTCCCAGTTCACGTTCGCGTGGAGGAAGATCGCGTAGAGAGTCAGTACCGGCGCCGCGGCCATGGTCAGCACCGGATTAAACCCCAGCAGCAGAATGGGGAGGACTTGGGCGACGCGGTTGACCAGCTCGTTCACGGGGTGCACGCGGACGCTGCCGAGCCAGTCGAGGTCCTCCGACGAGTGGTGCACGGCGTGGAACGGCCACCAGCGCCCACGGTGGAAAATCCGGTGGGTCCAGTAGCCGATGAAGTCGATCAGCACCAGAATCTCCACCGCCTGCAGCCAGAGCGGCTGTTCGCTGAGCGGCCCGAAGCCGGTGAAGGCACCCGTGCGCACGGCATCCGCCGGCACCACGCCCGCCGTCACCAACAGCGCCGCGACCACCACGAGTACGCCGCGCACGAGCGGCTTGGTGATGACCGCGGTGAGCACGAGGTAGGCGGCGTCCGTCCCCCACCCGCGCCGAAAGAAGGGCTGCGCGCGGCCACGGCGAAGCGCCAGCACGCGCTCAAGCAGGAAAAACAGCGCCGTCAGCACAGCGAGCGCCAGCAAAGCGCGGACCAGGGGGGCGACGAGGTTTATCATTGTTAAACCAAGATGACCGTACCCAACTTCCCCCCCGGCACAAGGCCGCGCCGCGGGCCGGACGGGAAAGGTTCGCCGTCGCGCCGCCCGCCGGCCACAGCTGGGGGACGATCCCCCGTCCCGCGATGCGCCTCCTCCTCCCGCTGCTCCTCCTGCCCGCCGCCCTCGTCGCCGCCGCCCCCTCGCCCGCCAGCGTGCGGCACGTCCGCACCATCGCCGGCATCGCCGAGCACACCCTCGAGGCTAACGGCCTCACGATTCTGCTGCTCCCCGACCGCTCCGCCCCGGTTCTCACCTTTATGGTGACCTACCGCGTCGGCTCGCGGAACGAGGTCACCGGCACCACCGGCGCCACCCACCTGCTCGAGCACCTGATGTTCAAGGGCAGCCGCCATTACCACGCGGGCAACGGCCAGGCGTTCGACACGCTCCTCGACCGCATCGGCGGCATCAACAATGCCACCACCTGGCTCGACCGCACCAACTACTACGAGAACATCCCCAGCCGCCACCTCGCGCTCGTCGCCCGCCTTGAGGCCGACCGGATGCGCCACCTGCTCCTCCGCGAGGAGGACCGGCAGCTCGAGATGACCGTCGTCCGCAACGAGTACGAGCGCGACGAGAATGACCCCGCGGCCACGCTCGACAAGGAGGTCGCCGCCGCCGCCTTCCTCGCCCACCCCTACCAACATCCGACGATCGGCTGGCGCTCCGACATCGAGAAAGTTTCCATCGCGAAACTCCGCGAGTTTTACGACACATTTTACTGGCCGGACAACGCCACCGTCTCCGTGATCGGCGACTTCGAGCCCGCCACCGCGCTTGCGCTGCTCGCGGAGGTCTTCGGCCCTATCCCCCGCGCGCCCCACCCGATCCCGCAGGTCTACACCGAAGAACCCGCCCAGACCGGCCCGCGCCGCGTCGTCGTCCGCCGCCCCGGCGAAGTCGGCGTCGTCCAGATCGCCTACAAGTCCCCCGCCGCCCGCCACCCCGACCAGCCCGCCCTCCAGGTGCTCGCCGAGATCCTCGGCTCCGGGAAGACCAGCCGCTTCTACCGCGCGCTGGTCGACACCAACCTCGCCATCAACGCCACCGCCGGCGCCGGATTCTTCCACGATCCCCACCTCTTCAGCACCACCGCCCTGCTCGCTCCCGGCATCACCCACGAGCCCGTCGAGCGGACCCTCCGCGCCGAGGCCGCGCGCGTCGCCCGCGAGGGCGTGTCCGCGGAGGAACTCACCCGCGCCCGCGCCAAGCTGCGCGCCGCCACCGCCTACGGCCGCGACGGCGCCTTCGCCATCGCCGGGCAACTCAACGAGGCCATCGCTGCCGGCGACTGGACCCTCTACGCCACCCTTCCCACCGCCCTCGAGGCGGTCACCACGGCCGACGTCCAACGCGTCGCCGCCCGCTACCTCATCGAGGACCAAAGCACCGCCGGCTGGTTCGTGCCTCCCGCGGTCGCGCCCTCCGCTACGGATCCCGCGACCGCTCCCGCGACTGCGGGCCCCGGCCCCCGCGGCTACCGGCGCCCCGGCGAGGCCCGGAAGAACCGCGCGGAACCGGCCACCGCCCCGGGGCAGGCCTCCGCGGGCGCGCGGCAAGCCGCGGCGGTCGCACCCCGCGCGCGCCGGCGCGTGGTCGCCGGGATCGACGTGGTGACGGTCCCGACCGCGATCCGCGAGGTGGTCACGCTGCGCGCCGCCTTCCCCGGCGGCGCCGTGGGTCAGCCCACCGACCGCCACGCGCTCGCCGACCTCACCGCCGCGCTGCTCGACCAGGGCACCGTTACGCGGGACAAGTTCGCCGTCGCCGCGCTGCTCGAGCAGGCTGGCGCCACGGTCACCTTCAGCGCGGGCACGCACACGGTCGACGTGGCCGCGAAGTGCCTCCGCCCCGACCTGCCCCTTGTGCTCGGTCTCCTCGCGGAACAGCTGCGCGCCCCGCGCTTCGATCCCGCTGAGTTAGCTAAGGCGCGGCGCCAGCTAGCCGGCCAGTTCCGCCGCGAACTCGAGGACCCCGGCGTCCGCGCCCGGCTCGCCTTCGCCCGCGCCGCCTTCCCGCCCGGCCACCCCAACCACCGCCCGGCCCCCGAAGACTACCTCGCCGACCTCGAGCGCACCACCCTCGAGGAGGTCCGCGCCTTCCACGCCGCCCAGTACGGCCCCGCCGGCGCCCGGCTCGTGGCCGTGGGCGACGTCGACGACGCGGTGCTCGACGGCGCCCTCGCCGAGGGCTTCCGCGGCTGGTCCGGCGGCCGCGTCTGGACGCCACCGCCACCCGCCGCCGCCCCCGCCACGGCCCGCGTCGAGCGCCTCCCGCTCCCCGACAAGACGAGCGTCGCGCTGCTCATCGGCGCGCCCTCCGGCCTCCGCCACCGCGACCCCGCCCACCTCGCCGTCGCCACCGGCACAGCCGTCCTCGGCAGCGGGTTTTTCTCGGCCCGGCTCCTCGACATCATCCGCAACCGCGAGGGCCTCACCTACGGCATCGGCGCCGTCCTCGGCGGCGACACCCACGTCGACGGCGCGTGGACCCTCCAGGGCACCTTCGGCCCCGAGCTCCTCGCGCGCGGCCAAGCCTCCACCCTGCGCGAATTGCGCCGCTTCCTCGCGGATGGCGTCACGACCGAGGAACTCGACGCCTTCAAGGTCACCCTCACCGGCTCGTTCCAGCTCGGCCTCGCCACCACCGACGGCCTCGCGGGCGCGCTGCTCGCGTGCCTCCAGCGCGGCTACGGCCCGGAGTGGATCGACGCCTACCC
>Ga0194112_10006728_pt1 | contig 15135 bp, 10 predicted proteins | sample TA2MahC400mmetaG_FD_146191 | JGI IMG/M metagenome (GOLD analysis project Ga0194112, IMG submission 146191) | Freshwater microbial communities from Lake Tanganyika, Tanzania - TA2015016 Mahale Deep Cast 400m | ecosystem: Environmental > Aquatic > Freshwater > Lake | place: Tanzania: Lake...
CAACGCCGCGTTGCTCGGGGCGGGCGAGCAGGGCAAGGCGCTCATGGAGGCCACGCGGCGGATTCCCGGCGTGCGGTTTCAGGCGGTGTGCGACATCTGGCCGTACAACCGCGGCTGGGCGGCGCGACGGCTGCGGGCGTACCGGCATGGGTTCAACGCCTACGAAGATTATCGCGAGATGCTCGACAAGGAGAAGGGACTGCACGCGGTCATCGTGGCCACGCCGGACTGCTGGCACGCGGAGCACACGGTCGCCTGTTTCCACGCGGGGCTGCACGTCTACTGCGAGAAGGAGATGTCCAACACGCTGGAAGGGGCCCGCCGGATGGTCGAGGCCGCCCGTCAGACAGGCAGGCTCCTGCAGATCGGCCATCAGCGGCGCAGCAGTCCGATCTACGGCTTCTGCAAGGAGAAACTGCTGAGCGAGGCGAAGCTGCTCGGGCGCATGACCGCGATCAACGGACAGTGGAACCGGTCCGTGCACGAGCCCGTCGGCTGGCCCCAAGGGACGGGGCTCGAGGAGGCCGCGTTGAAGAAGTACGGCTACGAGTCGATGCACCAACTGCGCAACTGGCGCTGGTACAAGGGTCTGGGCGGCGGGCCGATAGTCGATCTCGGCTCGCACCAGATCGACATCTACAACTGGTTCCTCGGGACTCGGCCCACGGCGGTGCTCGCCAGCGGCCGGAACAACTACTACGACCAGGCGACCCATCAGTGGTACGACACGGTCATGGCGATCTACGAGTACGCCACGGCAGAGGGCTCGGTCAGCGCGTATTACCAGACGATCACGACCAACAGCGGCCAAGGGTACTACGAGATGTTCATGGGCCACGAAGGGACGCTGCTGGTCTCCGAGCGGGCGTCGCGCTGCCGGGTCTATCGCGAAAGCTGGGTCGCGCCGACGAAGTGGGAGCGCTGGACAGCCAAGGGCTACCTGGGCGACGCGGTGGAGCCGGAGAAGAAGCCGGCGGCCCAGGCGACCGGGCTGGACAGCCGCGAGTCCGAGCCGCCGCCGTGCTACCAGTTGCCGGAACAGGTGCAGTCGGACAAGCTGATCCACCAGCCGCACCTGGAGAATTTCTTCGACGCCATTCGCGGCCGGGCGAAGTTGACGTGCCCCGCCGAGGTCGGTTACGAGACCGCCGTGACGGTTCTGAAGGTCAACGAGGCTGCCGAGGCGGGCCGGCGGCTGGAGTTCAAGTCCGAGGAGTTTGTGGCGTAGCGGCCACCAGACACGGACCGGAAAAGTAGAATGTCCCCTTTTCCGGCCGTGTCCGTCCGTGCGCTTTTACCCGAAGCTGTAATGCTTGCGGACGGCCTTCTCGATGTTCCAGACGCAGTCGAGGTCCTGCGGGAAGATGACGAGATCGCCCGGCCCGAAGTTGACGGATTCCTTGCCGTCCGAGATCGTGACCTTGCCTTCCAGAATCAGGCAGGTCTCTTTCTCCGTGTAGGACCAGTCGAAGGTGCTGGGCTCGGCCGTCCAGATGGGCCAGCTCTGGCAGCGCTCGACCTCTTCCGGCGTCGGCTTGCGAATGACAATATCCTTGATCGTCGGCATACCGGTCACCATTTACGATTTATGATTTACGATTTACGGATCAGCGACGCCAAATCTTAAATCGCAAATGGTAAATAGTAAATCCCAAAATGGGCTCTGGTCATTCTGCGGCGGTTTCGGTAGACTTTGGGCTTTCCGTTTCGTGGCCCATGGGGAAACCGATATGTCCGTGGAATCTGATTCGTTGGACCACTTCCGGCGGTGGTTCGACGCTTATACGAGCCGCTTCTTCGGCGACGATGAATGCATCAATGCCCATCTGCGGATGAAGCAGGAGCATACCGAGCGGACCTGCGCCCAGATCCGCGGTCTGGCCGGGCATCTGGCCCTCGACGAGCGGCAGCAGCAGATTGCCGAGTTGGTCGCCCTGTTCCACGACATCGGCCGTTTCCCGCAGTACGCCCAATACCGCACCTTCAACGACGGCAAGAGCCTCGACCACTCGCATCTGGGCGTCGAGATCCTCCGGCAGAAGGGGGTCCTGAACGTCCTGCCCCGCGACCAGAGGCAGTGGGTGGAGACCGCGGTCGAGCATCACGGCCGCAAAGTCCTGCCCGCCCATCTGAACGGCCAGGGCCTGCTGTTCGCCCAGCTGATCCGCGACGCGGACAAGCTCGACATCTATCGCGTGGTGATCCAGTTGTACCGCCGGTACCGGGCGGACCCGGAGCACTTTCCCTGGAAGCTCGAGCTGCCCGACGAGCCGCACTATTCGCCGGCGGTGTTCGAGGCCGTCGCCCGCGGGCAGCTCATCGACCACACCATGATGCAGACGCTCAATGACATGATCCTGTGCAAGCTGAGCTGGGTCTACGACATGAACTTCGCCGCGGCCCTGGCCCGGCTCCGCGCGGAGGGCTTCCTGGAGCAACTGCTGAGCTTCCTGCCCGCCACGCCCGCGATCGAGCGTCTGGGCGCGCAGGTCCTGGCCTACGTCGAAACGCGCGTCCACCAGGGCGTGGGGTAGGACTCGCGCGGGGGAAAAGCTATGCTCTTACGAGCACACTACGAACCAGGACCTTCGGCCCAGTGCCATCTGCCCCCACAGGACGTAGTCGCACACTCACACTCCCCAGTGCCCGGTTTGAGTTGACGAACAGCGGGCGGACCTTTAGCATAGTGGCTCGTTCGCTGGGTTCAAGCAACATGGGCGCGGATGCCCAGGGATTCAGGATCACGGGCCAAAGGCCCGTATGGCAAAGGAGCAGGCATGCAGAGCATTCTACAGACGACGATTCCCGGCCGGGAGCCGGTGCGGGGCAAGGTGCGCGATATCTACGATCTCGGCGACAAGCTGTTGATCGTCGCCACGGACCGCATCAGTGCGTTCGATGTCGTCATGGCCAATGGGATTCCCTACAAAGGCATTGTCCTGACGCAGATCTCGAAGTTCTGGTTCGAGTTCCTGGGCGGCCAGGTCGAGCACCATCTGCTCTCCGACGACGTCGCGAAGCTGCCCAAGCCGTTCTCGGATCACGTCCAGCAGCTCCAGGGCCGCAGCATGCTCGTTCGCAAGGTCCAGGTCCTGCCTATCGAGTGCGTGGTGCGCGGCTATCTGGCCGGCTCGGGCTGGAAGGAATACCAGCAGAGCGGCATGGTTTGCGGCGCGAAGCTGCCGGCGGGACTGAAGCAGTGCCAGAAGCTGCCCGAGCCGATCTTCACCCCGGCCACGAAGGCCGAACGGGGTCTGCACGACGAGAACATCAGCTTCGAGGAGGCCGCCCGGATCGTCGGCGCCGACAAGGCCCGGTACGTCCGGGACAAGAGCCTCGAGGTCTTCCAGAAAGGCGGCCGGTACGCCGAGAGCAAGGGCCTGATCCTCGCGGACACGAAGTTCGAATGGGGCGTGACCGAGGACGGCAGGATCATCCTGATCGACGAGGTGCTCACGCCGGACTCGTCGCGCTTCTGGCCCGCCGACCAGTACGCGCCCGGCCGCGACCAGGAGAGCTTCGACAAGCAGTTCGTCCGCAACTACCTGGAGGACATCCGCTTCAACAAGTCCGGTCCCGGCGTCGAGCTGCCGGCGACCATCGTCGAGAAGACCAGCGCCAAGTACATCGAAGCCTACGAGCGCCTGACCGGCAAGCCGTTTGCCTGGAAGCGGAGTTGAGGTAGAATGGGCCGGCGCCGCCTTTCAGAAATTGTGCGGTTGAGATTGCTTCGTCGCTGCGCTCCTCGCAATGACATCAAGGGACATCATGTGTCATTGCGAGCGAAGCGATCTCTCGTGCACCGTCGCCGAAATACGAAACACGTGCGGACGACAGCCGTCTTTGGAGGTAATGTCTATGGCTGACAGGTCCGGAGACTGGTTCGCTCAGGCCCAGAGAGATCTGAGCCACGCCGTCGATGCCTCCAAGGGCGGGCATTTCGAATGGGCCTGCTTCAGTGCCCAGCAGGGGGCGGAGAAAGCCGTCAAAGCGGTCTACCTGCATCGGCACGGGGAAGGCTGGGGCCATTCGGTGCTGAAGTTGTTGGAGGGTCTCGCGGACCATGTGAGCGTCTCCACGGACCTGCTCGATGCCGCCCGGGCTCTCGACAAACACTACATTCCCACCCGGTATCCGAACGGCTTCGATCAGGGCTTCCCGGGCGACTACTACACGAGAAAAGAGGCCGGCGAGGCGATCGAATATGCGCGACAGATCATCGAATTCTGTCAAGGTGTTCTTCGCGGATAAGGAGCGCGTCCTGCGGGAGCTGCGGGCGTGGGCGGCCGATCTGAAGCTGCGGCGTCCGGAGGTGGCAAAGGTCGGCCTCTTCGGCTCCTACGCGACCGGCACGTACGGCCCGCGCAGCGATGCGGACCTGCTGATTCTCCTGCGCGCCAGCGACAAGCTCTTTCGCGACCGGATTCCGGAGTTCCTGCCGGCGCGGCTTTCCGTGCCGTGCGACGTGTTTCCTTACACGATCGCGGAGATCGAGAATCTCCGGCGCGACGAGTCGCCTTGGATCAAGCACATCCTCAAGGAAGTTCTCTGGCTCTGACGCCGCACGGCTGGGCCGGGCGCTTCTACGCCAGCGGCACCAGCTCCACCGACCGGAGGTTGATCGGCTGCCAGTCCTCGGGTATGGGCCGCACGGTCAACTCCATCCGGCCCGCCGTGGTCAGCTCGACGACGCCGAGCTCGACCTCCTGGAACCGGCCGTAGTCTCCGGTGACCGGTGCGCGGGCCACCAGGCTCTGTGCGCCGAGAACGACGCGGAACCGGCTGGGGCTCAGGGCCGCGATCTCCGCCAGAACCTTGAAGCGGCCGGGGCGGGCGACATCGAGCTCCCACTGAACCCAGTCGCTCGCCTCGTTCCAGTAGCCGAGGTTGTCCCGACCGGGGCCGGCCTCATAGCGAATCTGCTCCCCGTGAACGATTGCCTGCGCCGCGGACAACCGCGAACAAGGAGCCGCCGGCTCGAAGGCGGCGGGCGACGGGATCTCGCGCGGGCAACTGTCGGCCACCGTCTGCGCCAGGCTCTGGAGTTGCTGGATGTCGCCGGTCAATCGTCCGTACCCGCCGGCCAGGGCGGCGATGGCGGCGCCGGCCACCTCGCCGATCATATGCCGGGTCGTCTCGCGACCGGAGGTCTGCTCCTCCGCCAGCGTGCGCACGGCGGCCACCGCCCGGCGGGCGGTGTCCGCCACCTTTTCGACCTCCGTCTGGAGGCTCTGCTGGCTGCGCTGCATCGTCTCATAGAACGCGCTCAGGAGGCGAACGTTGTCCTGCAGCGTGTTCCGCGCCGTGGCCTGTTCGCAGGCGACATTGGTGACGTTGCCGGCGACCGTCCGGGTCAGCTCGTGAAGCTGCCGCAGGTCATCCGTCAGTTGTCCCTGCCGGGCCGCCAGATTGACCAGGGCCGTATCGAGCGCCTCTTGCCGGGCTTGCAGTTTCTCGCCCAGAGCGGCCTGCCGCGTTCCGACGCCGGTCATTTCGTTCATTATGCGTCGTGCCGCCTCGTGCATGGAGGTCTGTTCCGCCGCCACGGCAGTGACGGTGGCGGTGGTCTGCTTTCCGGTCTCCATCATCTCTTGGACCTGCCTCCGGAGCGTGGCATGCCCCTGGTGAATGGCCTCCAGCGCCGCGGCCTGCGCGTAGGTGGCATCGCTGACACTTCCAGCAATGGTCTGGGTCAGCGCCTGGAGTTCCTGGACTTCGCCGGTCAACTGTCCCTGGCTGGTGGTCATCTGATCGATCACGCGGCACGTGGTCGCATGGCAGGCCGTCTGATCCGCCGCCACGCCGTGCACCGCCGCGATGACTTGACACGCGGTTTTCGCCACGGTCTCGACCTGCGTCTGGAGAGCGTGCTGGCTCTGCTGGATGGCCTCGGTCGCGGCGACCAAGGCCCGGGCACGGTCCTGCAACACACCATGGGCGGCGGCCTGCTCGCGAGCGACCTCGGTCACCCCACCGGCCGTCGTCTGGCTCCATTCCTGCAGTTTCTGGAGATCGCCGGTCAGTTGTCCCTGACCGCTCGCCAGCGCCGCCAGGGCCGTGTTCAGGACCTCATGCCGGCCGCGCAGCACCTCGTCCAGCGCGTTTTGCCGCGCTTCGATGCCGGCCATCTGGTCGGCGACGTGTTGGGTCGTCTCCTGGATGGCTGTCTGGCCCGCTGCGGCACCATTGACCGCGGTCAGGGTCTTTCGGGCGGCATCCGCCACGGTCTCGACCTGCGTCTGGAGAGCGTGCTGGCTCTGCTGGATGGCCTCGGTCGCGGCGACCAAGGCCCGGGCACGGTCCTGCAACACACCATGGGCGGCGGCCTGCTCGCGGGCGACCTCGGCCACCCCACCGGCCACCGTCTGATTCAATTCCTGGAGTCGCCGGAGATCGCCGGTCAGTTGCCCCTGACCGCTCGTCAGCGCCGTCAGGCCCGTGCTCAGGGCCTCTCCGTGACCCTGCAGGGCCGCGCCCAGCGCGTTCTGCCGCGCTTCGAGGCCGGCCATCTGGTCGGCGACGTGCCTCGTCGCCTCCTGGATGGCCGTCTGGCCCGCGGCGGCATCATTGACTGCGGCCAGGGTCTGTCGGGCGGCGTCCGTCACAGTCTCGACCTGCGTCTGGAGAGCGTGCTGATTCTGCTGCATGGTTTCCGTCACCGCGGCCAGAGCCCGGGCACTGTCCTGCCAGGCCCCATGGGCGGCGGCCTGCTCGCGGGCGACCTCGGCCACCCCACCGGCGGTCGTCTGGTTCAATTCCTGCAGTCTCTGGAGATCGCCGGTCAGTTGCCCCTGACCGCTCGTCAGCGCCGCCAGTGCCGTGCTCAGGGCCTCTCCGTGACCCTGCAGGGCCGCGCCCAGCGCGTTCTGCCGCGCTTCGAGGCCGGCCATCCGGTCGGCGGCGTGTTGGGTCGTCTCCTGGATGGCCGTTTGGCCCGCTGCGGCACCGTTGACGGCGGCCAGGGTCTGTCGAGTGGTTTCCGCCAAAGTTTCGACTTGTGTCTGGACAGCGAGCTGGCTCTGTTGAATGGCCTCGGTTGTCGCGGCCAAAGCCCGGGCGCTCTCCTGCAGCGCCCCATGGGCGCCGGTCTGCTCCCGTCCGGCCTCGGCCACCCCGCCGGCCACGGTCTGCATCAACTCGCGCAGCTTCTGGAGATCGCCGGTCAACCGGCCATGGGCGGCGGCCAACGCCGCAATGGCCGCATTCGTTCCCTCTTGCTGGCTCTTCAAGGTCTCGCTCAGGACGGCCGCGCCCGACGTCCCGCTCTGCAGGTTCGCGACCAGCCGGTCGATGCTGTCCTGCAGCAGACGCTGAGTCCCTTCGTCCTGCGCGGTCTTGACGCTGAACTGCAGGTTGCTCTTGTGCACCGCTTCACACAGGCGGGTCTGGGTGTCGTGAATGGCGAGGACCTGCGTTCCGATCGGGTGAATGCCTTCGGCGATCCGGTTGAGCCAATCGGCGCAACAGGCCAACGTCAGAGACACCGCCACCAGCGTGCACAGCAGCGCGGTCAGGATGAACAGGACGATATCGCTGGTGCTCCAGATGCTGGGCGGCTGCTTGGAAACCGCGGCCACCGCGACCAGAATCGGCACCAGGATCAGCAGCAACAGGGGCCCAAGCCACTTCACCATGGTGCTCTGGCCGGCATGCGGCTCCTCGAAGGCTTCAATCGGAGTGCTTGTTTCCTTCATGATCGGCTCCTTTCATCCCTATGAGAGGCGCGCACCCGCCACAACGCGCGCCCGCAGGCGCTGCTTCATCGGCTGGATTCGGGCCGGGATTCACTCCCCTGACACCCCGGCCCTCAAGAATGGCATAGATCGGCCGGCAGGGTTTCTCCGATGGGAATCCCCCGGCCCGGGACGTCCGGAAATGTGAAAAAAGAAACAATGACCCGGTAGAAGGTTAAGAAAAGAAGCCACAGAGGTCCCAGAGAATGTGAAGTGCGATGGTTGACTCTTGCTTGTCGATTGGAAGAGGCGCAGACGCGTCTGACTTCAAACTTCAAACTTCTTCTTCTCTGTGTCCTCCGTGGCCCAGATGCCTGTTTGGCCTTTCCGTGTTACTTCTTCTTCTTGCCGAAGAGGCTCTTCTTTTCCTTGGCGGGTTTCGCGGAGGCCTCTCTGGCGGGCTTTTGGGCCTTGGCGGCCTTCTCTTTCTGGGGCTTCTCGGCTTTGGCTTTCTTGTCCCTGGCCGGCTTGGCCGCTCGGGGCGCCTTCTCGCGTCCGGCCATGAAGGACGCGCCGAACACGATCAGCGCCAACACGATCCCGCCCCCCGCGAGGTACCAGATCAGGCCCTGCACGGAACTCAGGATTCCGGGCGTGACATGGCGCAGGCCCGCGACGGCCACAATCGCCGTGTAGAGCAGCACGACCAGCGGCAGAAACAGCAGCATGCCCAGGATGTTGCTCTGGGCATCCGGGGCCATCTCGGCGTAGGCGGGCGCCAGCGTCGCCGGCATGACCGCGACCGGCTCGGGCACTGCGGCCTCTTCCTCCGCCGGGGCGTGGTCGGCTTCCGCGGTGATCTCGTCGAATGAGGCCTCCTTCCCAACCTCCACCGCCTCGCCTTCCACCGGCGTCGCATCCTCGCCGCCCTCGGAGGTATAGATTTCGTCCAGGATGCCGCCGAGCGAGGTGTCGTCGGCCTGGAGCGACAGGTCCAGCAGGCCGGAGCCGCTGCCGAAGCTGTCCAGGCTCACATCGTCTTCGATCTCTTCGAGAGAGGCTTCGGCACTGGTGCCGGTCGCGGCAGCCGGCCCCGCGGTCTCCGCCATCGAATCCTCCGTCACGTCGTAATCGGTATCCGTCTCGCCCAGGACGCTGATGCCTTCCCCGGTCAGGGCGGTGTCCATATCGCTGATGTCGCTGCCATCGGCAAGGACGCCGGATTCCTGGGCAAGCGAGATCTCTTCGCTCGAGCCTTCCGCCTCGTCCACCAGCAGCGGCTCTTCGGCGGCGGGCGACTCCAGGTCTTCCGCCAGGAACAGGTCCTCGGCAGCGGCCTCGGCCGCCGGCAACGCCTCCTCCGGCTCGATCCCGCCGGACTCCTCGGCTTGCGGCTCTGTCACGGCGGACGGCGAGTCCTCCAGGAGAAAGTCCAAGTCCGAGGCTTCCTCGGCCGACTCCACGGCTTCCAGAGCCGGCGCCGCCTCCTCGTCCGGCGCGAAGAGGTCATCCCCAACGGACTCGCTCACGGCACCCGCGGTGTCTCCCAACGCTTCGGCGGGCTCTTCGACCGTCAGCTCCTGAAGCTCCAGATCGTCCGCCGTGATATCGATACCCTCGGCCAGCAGCGCGTTGACCTCCTCGATTTTGAAGAGCAGGTTCGATCCATCGCGGAATTCCCGGAGCTTGCCGTCCTTGGCCAGTTGCTTGACCTGGTCTTCGGTTTTGCCGAGTCGCTGCGCCGCTTCTTTGAGCGAGTAGAACATTCCAGCCATAATCTACCTTCTCCAAAAACCCCAAGACGCGCCGTACCGCGTCCCCGGGGTCCCCAATGCGAGGGTTCGCGCTTGAGGGCCCGTATATCGCCCGAACACAATTCCCTAAGATGCGTATTTTACCGCAATCCCGCAGTTTATGCAACCTTTTTTGCGGACACTTTGGCCGGAAGGGCGCGACCCGCTTGGACCGAGGCCGCGGCGCGGCGCCTGCGTGACACGCCCGGCCTGCCCCTGCGGGAACGACATCCCACGGCCAAGGCGTTGGCCGGCCCTGGGTCCCATAACCGCCGGCGGCACTTTTTCCAGGCCGGCTGTTGCAGGGCTGTGGTGCGAGACGGTATAATGGCAGCCGTTGTTTCTGGTGTTTGGGCGGGGTGTAGCTCAGCTTGGCCGGAGCGCTTGGTTTGGGACCAAGAGGTCGGTGGTTCAAATCCACTCACCCCGACGTATGGTGGGACGGAAGATCCCCGGACCCGCCTTTTCCCTGTCGGGCATTTTGCGGTTCACGCCGGTTCGCCTCTACCCTGCGTTCCCCGTTGCGGCCGGGCGGCGGTTGCCGACGAGATAGCCGAGGCAGAACGTCATGGCCGTGGCCAGCGGGAAGTGCCAGGGCCAGGCCAGCGTGATGTGCACAGGCCGGCCGTCGGGCATTGTACCGACCACGGCCAGGCTCAGGATCAGGACCAGCAGCACCGCCAGGGCGATATAAAGGATCTTCTCGGGCTGCGGCCGGAGCCGGCGAAAGGCCTGGATCAGGAGAAGCGCCGAGGCCATCACGACAATCCCCTGCGCGATCGGCTGATGCCAGTTCAGGGAGAAGACCATGAGCATGGACAGCGGGACGCTCCACAGCAGACCCAGGTCGTCGCGCCGCGTCGGCAGGAAGGCCAGCAGGAACACCCCCAGCAGGCCGCCGTAGGTGTAGGCCGCCATGGCCAGGGCGAATTGAATCAGGTCGGCGTACGAGCGGGCGAGGACGTCGCAGTAGATGGCAAAGGCGGTCAGCAGGACGCCCCAGATCAGGACGATGACGCGCGAAGCCATGACGTAATGGCGGTCGGAGGCCCGGGGCCGGAGGAACGGCTGGTAGAGGATGGAGATGGTGGACTGGGACAGGGCCGCCAGGAGCGAATCGAGCGTGGAGATCGCCGCAGCGAAGATGGCGGCCATGAGCAGGCCGGACAGCAGCGGCGGCATCACGTCCACGATGTAGACCGCGAAGACCTTCATGGAGTCGGCCTCGACCACGACCCGCTCGGGCGCCGTCAGCGGGATGTGCCGGTAGTAGACGAAGACCGCAGCGCCGACGAACAGCAGCAGCAAGGTCAACACTTGCGACAGGCTCGACCAGACGATGGCCCGGCGCGCGGGCCCCGGACCCTTGCAGGTGAACAGGCGCTGGACCAGCATCTGGTCGGTGCCGTGGGAGGCCAGGGTCAGGAAGCTGAAGCCGATCAATCCGCACCAGAGCGTGTACGCTTCACGGGCATTGAGATTGAGGTTGAGGACCCGGAACTTGCCGGCGTGACGGGCCTCGGCGACAATGGCGGCCAGACCACCTTCGACGCTGGTCGCGGCGAACGCCACGGCGGCCACCGCCCCGAGCACGAAGAGCAGGAACTGAATCGCGTCCGTCCACACGACGGTCGTGATCCCGCCCATGATGGTCCAGCCGATGGAGACGACGCCGATGATGACGATGGACGTGACGACGTCGGTGCCGGTGACGACCTGGAGGGCTTTGGCCGCGATGTAGACGCGGGCGCCCTGGGCGAGGATGCCGCCCACCATGAAGAGGCCGGTGGTGATGTTCTTGACGCGCGGGCCCAACTGCCGGCCCATGTACTCGTAGGGCGAGTAGATTTCGCGCTCGTAATAGGCGGGGATGAAGAAGTAGCCGATAAGGAAGCGCGCCAGGATGGTCCCGAGGGCGAGCTGGATGTAGGTCATGTCGCCGCCGGCGGAGAAGACCAGGGCCGGGACGACCAGAAAGGTCGCGGCCGACAGCTCCGTGGCGATGATGGAGCCACACACGGCCGGCCAGGGCAACTTGCGGCCGCCGAGAAAGAAGTCCTTCATCGACGCCGGCCGGCCGGCCAGCAGCCCGCCCAGCACGGTCGTCAGGACGAGGTACGCGACGATGACAAGCCAGTCCCGCGTGGTGAAATTGCGCGCGACGGCCTCGAGGGCGGCCCCGACGCGGCGGGACTGGATCTCCTGTTCCAGCGCGGCCAGGCGCGCCTCGGCGCGCCGGAGGAGTGCCTCGTGCTCCCGTACGACGCGCACGGCGCCCAGAAACACCGGCCCCATGTCGTCACGGCCCTGCAGGCGCTCGGCGAACGAGGTCCAGCGGGCCGTGGCCTGCACGAGTTCAGCCCGCTCGGCGCCGGCGGCGCGCCACTGCGCCCGCAACTCGTTCAACTGCGCCAGCACGGCGTCCTTCTTCGGGCCGCCGGCCGCGGCGAGCAGATCGTCGTCGGAGATCTCCTTCCCGGAGACCTCGGTCGTTGCCGAATCCCCGGCCGCCTCGGACGAGGGCGCCTCCCAGACCGCACGGGCCCGCACCTGCACGACCGCGGGAAAGGAGCCGATGAAATCGTCGAACCGGACGGAATCCTGCGCCGGCGCCGCGCGGGTCGCCGCCAGAACCATCAGTACAACAATCGCCATCACCGGCCTTCGGCCGCAACCAGAGGCATGAAACCACGAAGAGCGCGAAGGCCACGAAGCAAGAGAAGGAGGTGAGAAGATAGGAGGGTGCGAAGGGGAGAAGACGCTCCGACCTTCTCGCGTTCGTACCTTCTTACCTTCGTCCTGGTCCCATCTTCTTCGTACTACAATCTTGCAGAACGTTGTTTTTCGTGCTCGATTTTGACTAGAGCGTTCATAACGTCTTGATCCATAGTGCGTTACAGCACTTTTCTCTGGGACGAACTTCCTGGTTGCGGCCGATGGGCGAAGCCCGAGGCCGCGCTGGGCTCTTCGTGTCCTTCGTGGTTTCGACGGCTCTGTCCGCTTTCTTCGCATCGGCCGACGGGCGCCTGCTCGTGTCTGCGGTGCAATCATGCTGTCTCCCCGGCGTCCGCAATGGCCCGCCGTAGAATCTGGTCGTTTCTTGCCAGGATTGCCAACGCCCGGTCCAGATCCACGCGCCCAAAGTGCATCACGACGGCGGCCTTGAGGTGCCCCTCGGCCCGCCGGAGCAGGGCCTGCGCCCGGGCCCGCGCCAGCCCGGTCAACTCCATCACGATCCGCACGGAGCGGTCGCGCAGCTTGTTGTTCACGGCCCGCAGATCGACCATAAGATTGCCGTGGACCTTGCCGAGCTTGATCATGGCGGTGGTCGTCAGCGTGTTGAGCACGAGCTTGGTGGCCGTGCCCGCCTTCATCCGCGTGGAACCCGTGACGACCTCCGGACCGACGACGGGATTGATGATGATGTCCGCCGGCAGGGACTTCACCGCCTCGGGCGCGCACGTCACGAACACCGTCGCCGCCCCGATCCGCCGGGCCCGCGCCAGCGCCCCGTGCACGAACGGCGTCAGGCCGCAGGCGGCCAAGCCCACGACCACATCCTTGGCACTCACGCGCCGCTGGTCGATGGCCGCGGCGCCGTGGTCCGCGTGATCCTCCGCCCCTTCGATGGAGCGGACCAGGGCCCGCCGCCCGCCGGCGATGATGCCCTGGACCAACGTCGGTTTGACGCCAAACGTCGGCGGACATTCCGAGGCATCGAGAACGCCCAAGCGGCCGCTGGTGCCCGCGCCGACGTAGAAGAGCCGGCCGCCGGCGCGGAAGCGGTCCACGATCAGGTCGATCGCGGCGGCGATCGGCTCCCGCTGCGTGCCGACCGCCTCCGGGACGGTCTGATCCTCCGAGTTGATCAGATCGACGATCTCCAGCGTCGACAGTGTGTCAATCTGGGCGCTGCGCGGATTGCGCTTCTCGGTGGTAGGCAGGCACTTGTGCGTCATACGGGTCGTCCCGGCACGATCTTTCCCAGGACGACCGGTTCGCTCGCCCCGGTGGCCGTGGGGATGTTGTTGGCGATCCCCCGGATTGTGGCATAGGCCAGAAGCGCGAACGAGACGGCCTCCTTGGCATCCACGCTGATCCCGAATTCGTCCGTCGCGCGGATTCCAACGCCGGCGAGCCGTTGCCGCAACATCCGCACCAGCGTCGCGTTGTGGGCGCCCCCGCCGCACAGGATCATCTCGTCCGGCAATCGCGGCAGGAAGCGCTGATAGGCCAGGGCAATGCTCGCGGCGGTGAACGCCGTCGCGGTCGCAACCATGTCCTCGGGTAGTAGTCCTTCCCGGCGGGCCCGGCCGTACAGCCATTCGCAGTACTGCTGTCCGAACTCCTCCCGCCCGGTGGACTTGGGCGGCCGGCGCCGAAAGAACGGATGCCGTAACATCTCTTTCAGGAGTCCTTCATGCACATCCCCCCGGCCCGCCAGCATCCCGCCGCGATCGTACTGGCGCTGCTCCTTCGTGACCAGGCGCATCATCCCGTCGATCACCATGTTGCCAGGCCCCGTATCGAACGCCAGGACCTCGTTCGTAGTGTGCTCGTCAGAGCATATCTTGGTATCGCGGGCATCCTGCCCGCGCTTCGAGGGCGGGCCGCCCTCGGCACGGAAACGCCTCGCGGCGTCACTACCAACGGGCAGGAACGTCAGGTTGGCGATGCCGCCGATGTTCTGCACGGTCCGGCACAACCGCTCGTCGCGATAGAGCACGCTATCGGCATAAGGGACCAGAGGCGCCCCCTCGCCGCCGGCGGCCATGTCGCGCGGCCGAAAGTCCGCCACGGTCGTGATCCCCGTCCGCTGGGCGATCCGGGACGGCTCGCCGATCTGCAGGGTCGAGCCGAGAGCCCGCCCGGCGTGGCGGCCGCCTTTGGGATAGTGGTAGATCGTCTGCCCGTGCGAACCGATGAGGTCGATCGAGCCCAGCGGAATGCCGCTGCGCTCGCAGAGCTTGACGATCGCCTCGCCAAAGACCTCGCCCAGGACGTGATTGTAATGGCAGATCGCATCGAGTCGCGCCGTCTCCGGCCAGCAGAGGCTCAGGATCTCCCGGCGCAGGGCCGAGCCATACGCAAACGTCTCGAACGCGCGCACGAGAATCTGCACCGGGGGGGCGGTTCCAGAGGATGGAGAACGGAGGACGGACGACGGCGCTGTCCGCTGTCTTCTGTCTTCAGTTCTCGGTCTTGCACCGCGCGTCCCGCGGGCCGCAGACACGTGAATGTCCACGATCGCCACATCGACGCCATCCGCGGATGTGCCGGACATCAGGCCCGCCACGCGCCATTTGTCTTTGCCCGCGAGTTTCGCGATCACGTTGCTCATCGGCCCCACCACGCCGGACCCTGTTCCAACCCCGGGGGCGCGCGACGCACGACCCGCCCACCGGCGGGCGGCGACATCCGGTCCGCACCCCGTACCGATACTGCCGGTTCGGACAGGAGATTATAGCAACCCTAGGGCAGGCGGGAAATCGGATTCGCCAGGGCAATTGCATGTGAGCATGAACTTCACCGTTTGGAGTTCCGCCTTCAGACGGGTCGGAGAGTGTTCCGGCGCAGCCGGCTCCAGCTCCCAGGAACACGGAAGAAGAGGAAGGTCGGACTGTTGGACCCGCCTAATGAGTTTTGACGAACAAAACCGGTAATCCCAG
>Ga0194112_10006735_pt1 | contig 15125 bp, 23 predicted proteins | sample TA2MahC400mmetaG_FD_146191 | JGI IMG/M metagenome (GOLD analysis project Ga0194112, IMG submission 146191) | Freshwater microbial communities from Lake Tanganyika, Tanzania - TA2015016 Mahale Deep Cast 400m | ecosystem: Environmental > Aquatic > Freshwater > Lake | place: Tanzania: Lake...
CCTTCGCCTGAAACACGCCCGATGCCACGGGGCGCGCCAGCCGCGCCCCACCCTGCTGTCCCCTTGCGCGGAGCGCCCCTATGCACCTGATGCCCCTGTCTGCCGACCCGAGCGCCCTCATCGCCCAGGCCGCCGATGACACCACCCGCCACGATCTGTGCGCACAGACCTCGCTGTCGATCCGCAAGGAACACGGCGGCGTGCTGCCCGGCCTGCGCGTCTATCAGAGCCGGGCCGAGATCCGCGTGGGCGCCAACGGCAAGCCTGTGCCCACCCGCGCCCAGCAGACCGCCTACGAAGTGCTCATCGACGGGCGCCGGGCGGGCTACATCCTGGGCCTGGAAGAGGGCACGCCCCACGCCCGCTGGATGTTCGCCGCCACCAACGACGACGGCCCGATGGCCAACCCCAGCCTGGCCGGCGCCCTCTCCGCGGCCGCCACCGCCATCGCCACCGGCACGCCCCTCGACGAGGGCGCGCGCGATGCCTTCCACGTCTGGTACGCCGAGTGCAACCACAACGCCGATATCCGCTCCAAGGAGCTGTTCGGAATCTGATCTCAGGAGCGCCCCTATGAACAAAGCCCCCTCCCTCGCGGCCCTCTTCGGGGGCGACATCGAGGCGCGCATCGCCAGGGCCCAAAAACGCCACGCCCAGGAGTACGCCTGGACCCAGGCGCACTGCATCGGGCATGACGCCATCCTCGCCCGCCGCCCCGCCGACGCCCCCGCCCGCCTCAACATCACCTCCCTGCCCGCCTGGCTGGCGGTCGCGGTGGGCGCGGGGGTGCACTCCATCCCCGCCCGGGCCCTGCCGACCCTGCCGGCGGAAGACTACCGCGCCATCTTCGATGCCCCCACCCCGGAGATGGAGGCGCGCATGGGCGCCTGGGTGCAGGCCGTCATCGCCGCCCTCGGGCCCACCGACATCCTGCGTTTTGAACAAAAGGCGCCCTACGACCTGAAGTCTGACCTGTCCAGCGGCAAGCCCAGCCGCGGGCTCTCCACCGATCACAAGGGCCACACCACCTTCGACATCTGGGGCGAGGGGTTCTACGACACCTTTCGGGCGCTGCACACCGACACCGTCCGCCCCTATGCCCGCCCCTACGTGGCGCCGGTGCTGCTGGACGGCGGCCCCTATGCCCGCCCCTACATGGCGCCGGTGCTGCTGGACGGCGTGTGGGCCGATTACGACGGCCAAGAGCATGCCGGGGCCTGGCCGGTGGAGTTTCGCGTCTTCGTGCGCGGCCTGCGCGTGGTGGGCGTCTCCGCCTACTACCCGCAACGCCCGCTCGACGACACCTGGCTGGAACCCGCCCGGCAGGCCGCAGCCCAGGCCCAGCGCATGCTGGACTGGATGCACGCCCACCACCTCGGCGTGGGCAACGGGCAGCTCTGCGCCGACACCGGACCCGACGCGGGAGAGGCCCGTGCCGAGTGGATCCCCGAGCACTGGGGCCCGCAAGACTGCACGCTGGACTTCCTGTGGCCCGCCGATGGGTCTGGGCCGGTCTTTCTGGAGGCCGGGCCCGGAGGCTGGCGCCAAGCCGCGCCCTGCTGCTTTGAATCCGACACCCCCGGCACGCTCGAGGGCGTGAAACTGGCCCTCAACGGGCCCATCCACCCCCTCCACCCCTGATCCGCACCCGCGCCGTCCTCTCCCGCAGGACGGCGCGGGGCTTTTGCCCCACCTCTCCTCCCCTCTCTCCACCCGCGAGGACACATGCCACACACCCCCCGCACCTTCTCCGGCATCCAGCCCTCCGGCGGCCTGACGCTGGGCAACTACCTCGGCGCGCTGGAGCGCTTCGTCCACCAGCAGCACCAGCGCGACAGCCTCTTTTGCGTGGTCGATCTGCACGCCATCACCGTCGAGCAAAGCCCCGAGGCCCTGCGCGCCCAGACCCGGGCGGCCGCGGCCGCCTTCCTCGCCGCGGGCATCGATCCCTCCAAGGCCACCCTGTTTGTCCAAAGCCACGTCCCCGCCCATGCCGAACTGGGCTGGATGCTGTCTTGCGTGGCCCGCGTGGGCTGGATGGACCGGATGACGCAGTTCAAGGACAAGGGCGGGGCAAACGCGGAGGCCGTCAGCCTCGGCCTTTACGCTTACCCCGCGCTGATGGCGGCCGACATCCTTGCCTACCAGGCCACCCATGTCCCGGTGGGCGCGGACCAAAAGCAGCACGTCGAACTGGCCCGCGACATCGCCGCGCGCTTCAACCGCGTCTATGGGGGTGCCCTCTTCCCCATCCCCGAGCCCATCATCGAGGGGCCGGCCACGCGCGTGATGTCGCTGCGCGACGGCTCGGTCAAGATGTCCAAGTCCGACCCCTCGGACGCCAGCCGCATCAACCTCACGGATTCGGACGACGCGATCGCGCGCAAGATCCGGCGCGCCAAAACCGACCCCGCGCCCCTGCCCGAGCACCTCGACGCCCTGGCAGACCGGCCCGAGGCCCGCAACCTCGTCCAGATCTACGCAGCCCTGGCCCGCACCGAAGTCCAAGACGTCCTCGACCAGTTCGCGGGCCAAGGCTTTGGCCCCTTCAAGGCGGCGCTGGCGGACCTGACCATCGCCACGCTCGCGCCCATCCGCACGCGCATGGCGGAGCTGCTGGAAGACGAGGCCCACCTCGATGCCATCCTCGCCCAGGGCGCCCGAAAGGCCAACGCCATCGCCGCCCCCGTGGTGGCCGAGGCCAAGGCCCGGATGGGCATGCTGGCGCCGCGCTGACACCACCCCCCGCGCCCCCGGGCGCGGGGGCTTTTTCTGGCGCCCTTTTTTCTGGCCCCAACACCACCACATCGCCCCCAACGCCCTGCTGCCCGAGGACCCCGCGATGCCCCACCCCTTCCGCCTTGCCGCCCTGCTCGCCCTGAGCACCCTGTCCGCCCTCCCCGTCGCCGCCCAACAGGCCGGTAGCCTGCGCCCCGTGCCCATCACCCAGCCCGCGGCCGTGCGGATGGTGCTCCTCAAACGCGACAATGCGGCCGATACCGTGCTCCCCGATCTGGTCACCCCCCAGGCCTGCCAGGCCACCATCGACGCCCTCTATGCCCTCGACAAGGACCTGCCCTACACCGGCGCGATGTGCATCGACCCCATCAGCGGGAACATCATCCGCTACGCTTCCGGGTTCTGATCCCCCTCCCCTCGTGTGCTGATGACTGCTATGCAATCAGCACACGAGCGGAGCCCCCCATGCGCGACACACACGCCATCCACCCCCTCGCCCGCCTGGAAGGCACCATCGACCTCTGGGCCTGCGTGGCCGCTGTCCTGCTGGCCAAGGCCGCCTGGTTCATCACGCCCAAAACCCCCCGCACCATCGCCCTCACCGCGCTGCATGCGGCCAACATCGCCGTCGTTGCCGCCTTGACCTGGCTGTTTATGGCCCCGCCCAACCCGGTGGCCCACATCGCCACCCAGGCGTCCACCCTGGGCACACCCGCCCCCATCGAGGACGCCCCGGTCGTGACCGCGTGGGATCCCATCATCACCGAGCGCGCCGCCCACACGCTGGCCGCCCCCAGCCCGCACACGCTCCTCCTCGCCGCCTCGGCCCGGCCCAGGACCCGCCCCGATGAGCTGTGCGCCGGCCTCAATATCTACCATGAAGCCCGGGGCGAATCCCTGCGCGGGCAGGTGATGGTCACCCACGTCGTCATCAACCGCACCAAGGCGGGCTACCGCGGCGCCAAAACCCTGTGCGAGACCATCCACTCCCCCGCCCAGTTCTCCTGGACGCTCGAAAACCCCCGCCAGCCCGATGGCCAAACCCTGGCAAAATACCGCACCATCGCCAAAAAGGCCATCGCGGGCGTCTATGTCGATCGCACCCACGGATCGATGCACTACTACAACCCCCACACGGTTGACGCCTGGTGGAGCAACGCTTATGTCGAGGTGCGCCACGAGGGCAAGCACCGCTTCATGCGCTAACCTTTTTTCCGGAAACACCCCTATGCAACGCTCCACCGCCCTGAAGTGGGAAGCCGCCCTGCGCACCACCCCTGCCCAGTATGACACCGCCCAGATCGGGATGCGCATCGGCGACACCCTTTGCCTCTCCCCTGTGGGCGTGCTGTGCGCCTTCCTCGATCCGGAAGGCTTCGCCACCGCCTGGGATGGTGTCACCCAAACATGGCATGGCCAGATCTGGTCCCTGCCCCCCGCCTGGACCAAGTCCTGCAAAATGAAGGGCGACATCTGGGACCTTTATGCCGCCAGCGACCAATTCTCGGACTTCCACGCCTTCGCCGACTGGCTGGTCGAAGAAACCGAGCCTGGAGTCTTTCGCTACCAGTCGATCTGATACGCCCATTCCCCTTGCGCCCCCGGCACGCCGGGGGCGGTATTTTTTGCCCCCTCACAAAAAAGAGAGGCCCAGAGGTCCCTCGGCCCTATGTACGCAGGGGGGCGATTGGCCCGGTCGACCACAACCGGACCAATCGCCCCCTCAGCATAGGGTCTTTCCCATGAACGCGTATAGCTCGACCGCCTTCTCCACCGACGCCCAGCGCGCCCACCACTGGATCGACGACGCCATCACCCCTCCGCCAGCCCCGCCACCATCTCCCAGGCCCTGGGCGTGGTGCTGATGTCGGGCAGCCGGACAGCTGCCCGCGCCGCCGAGGCGCGCGTGCGCGCCCTCGCCCAGCACCGCCGTTTCCACGCCCCCCTGCCCACCGATCGCCTCGATGTGCCGATGGTGTGGAACGCCGCGCCCTGCAAGGAGGCCGGCGCGCTCCTCGCCGCCACCCGGCCGCTCTCCAACGACAACACCGCCAACCCGCCGCGCCGCTCAGGGGCGGGCCTGCTGCTGGGCGCGCTGCAATCCTCCAAGGCCGCCACCCCCACCGCCCAGCGCGCACTCCATTCGCTGTGCCTGTGCGACACCCCCGCCTTCTGGGCCCCAGCCGCCGCGCGCATCGGCATGCCCCTGGCCCGCCTGCGCTTCGATGCCGCCTTCGGCCTGACCAGCGCCGGCGCCGCCCAGGCCCTCGACACGCGCCTCGCCGCCATCATCCCTGCTTCCACCTGGGAAGAGGTCTCCCTGGCCCGCAGCACCCGCGACACCATCGCAGGCCACCTCGGGATCATCCACGCGATGGGTGGCCCTGCTGCCACCGCACAGGCGCTGCTGTCGCACAGCCATACCTTCCGCTTCGTGTCGGCCATCACCCCCGACCAGGCCCAGGCCCTCGCCGCGCGCTTCCCCAAACCCCACACCCTGCGCGGCCTGCCCACGCGCGCCATCGGCGCCGCCATCACGCCGCTGCTGCGCGCCTGATACCACCCCTTTCCCGCGTTCGGCCCCGCCCCGCAAGCACGGGGGGCGGGGCCTCCCTTTTTGCCCAGAAGGAGCACCCCTATGTCCGCACCGATGACATCAGCCGCATGGCGCGCCCTCGCCGCCACCCTGCTGGCCGCCGCCGACGCCGCAGAGGTCGCATGACCTCCATGGACGCGTCCGTCTTTATCCGCCTCACCCATGCAGCCCAGCCTGACATGCCCGCCGACGTGCGCGCGCCCGCCATGGCGGGCGCGCTGGCGCGCGTCGAGGAGCTGCTCGGCCCCCAAGCCGACCCGCAGGGCCGACAGCACGCCACCGCCATCGTCCTCGAATCGGGCCTGCCCGCCCTGGCCCGCGCCGCCCTGGCCCCACTCCTGGCCCACGGTCTGGGCGTCCAAGAGGCAGCCCACGGCCCCTACTTCGCCTGGGGCGGGCCGGCCCACCCCGACGGCGGGGCCTTGCTGCGCGCCCTGGGCACGGCCTCGGCCCGCGTGCGGACCATGGGCGGCAACGGCGCGGCCCTGCTGGCTGAGATCCTGCTCTACCACCTCGACGAGGATCCGGATCCGATGCTCGTGCAGGCCCTCCACGCCCTGTGCCTCGTCGAGGACGCAGCGTTCTGGACCCCGGCCCACCCCGCCGTGGTGCCCGTGCTCGTGGATGCGCGCCTCAGCAAGCGGGCCGAACTGCCCCACTCGGATGCCCAGGCCGCGCTCGATGCCCGCCTGGCCCAGGTCCTGCCCCTGGACGCCAGCCTCGATCGCTGGGAGCAGACGCTGCCCCCGCCCCTGCCACCGCCGCCCTCGATGCCCGCCTAGCCACCATCCTGTCCCCAGAGGCTACCCGCGCCTATTGGCGCGATCACCTGCCCGGCCAGCCTCCCTTCCTTATCCCCTACACCCTGCACGGGCTGGCCGCCCTCTACTCCTTGTGGGGCGCACCAGAAGTGGTCCAGGCGCTCGGGCAGATGCGCCACCAGGGCCAGGCGCTCTACACCCACCACCAGGCCTTGGCCTGCGTGGCCCAGTTCCCGCCCCGGGACACCTTCGCCCAGCACACCTGCGCCCAGCAGGCCGACCTCCTCGCCCCCCTCTTCCAGAAAGCCACCCTATGAGCACCCCTGGCCCGCGCCCCAGGCCCCTCCCACCCCACCTGGTGTTTGCCCGGGCCAGCAGCTGCGCGGTGCCGGGCATGCCCGCCGATCTGCGCGCGCTCGCGCTGCACACCACCGCCCAGGCCCTGGAGGCCTGGGCGGGCAAAGCCCAAAGCCTGGACCACACCCTCACCCTCGTCGATGCGGTGCTCACCAGCGGGCTGGACGCCCTGGCCACCACCGCCATCCCCCTCTTTGCCCGCCTCACCGCCGCCCATGGCCCCGTCCCGCCCCGCCACTTCGCCTGGCACGGGCCCGCCAGCGCCACCGCTGGGCACCTGCTGTTGGCCATCTTCGCCCCCCTCAAGGACCGGGTGCTGGAACCGGGCGAGGCCCTGGCCCAGCTGCTGCGCCTCTTTGCCAGCCATCCCCCCACAGACCCCACCGCCCAGGCGCTCCACAGCGTCATCCTGGCCCTCACCCCCGACCAGATGCCCCCCGCGCACGCGCCCATGCTGGCCACCCTGCGCTGCCGCGGCGTGCCCGTCCTTGCCAAGGCGCCCAGCGCGCTGCACGATCTCGACGCCCTGCTCGCCGCCAGCGTGTCCGACAGCGCATGGCTGGAGGCCTTCGCGCTGCACAAACAGTCCGTCCAGGCCCTCGCGGTGCTCACCGCCCTGGCCTCCTCCAAGGCCGTGATCGCCGCCCTGCGCGCCGGGCCCTCCGAGCTCGAGCGCGACCCCAAACTCCACGCCACCACCCTCCATGAGGCCACCCGCCTGCGCGCCCGTATGCCCGCGCCACATGCCCTGCGCGGCTTGAGCGCCCTCGAGCAGCGCGCCCGCCTGCTGGCCCACATGGAAGACCACCCCTAGCCCCCGCCCAGGGCCTGCCCCCAGGTCTGGCAGGCCCTCGAGCGGGCCGCTTTCCATCCCCTCCGGAGACGCCGATGCGCACCACCCTCGCTGTCCTGTCCGCCGCCCTCGTGCTTGCTGGCTGCAAGCCCGACAGCCCCAGCGCCACCCTCCAGCCCGACGGCACGCTCCACAATGCCGATCACAGCTTTGCCTGGGCCCCGCCGCTCGACGATCTGGACGCCGACGCCACCGTGCTGGCACGCGGCGTGTGGCAGGAGCCGGACGGGGACGTGGTGACCTGCACCGTGTGGGACGGAAACCTGTGCACCGATTCGCGCGAAAGCGACGATTCGCTCGACACCCTCGAATCCCTCGGCCTCGTGGCCGCCGGTGCGCTCACCGGCAGTGCCCTCTCTTCCGCCAAGACCAAGGCCAGCCGGGGTGCCTGGGGCGCGCCTGTCTCCGCCAAGGAAAAGGCCCGCAAAAAACGCACCACGTCGGCATGGAGCTCGCGCTCGCGCATGCAAAGCTCCACCCGCCGGCGCCGCTGATCGCCCGCCACCCCACCAGAAAGACCGGCCGCCACGCGCGGCCGGTCTTTTCCATATACCCCCGCCTGCCGCCCTCGCATCCGCCCCCTCTCGCCGGTGCGAGAGGCCGGATGCACCACCACGGTGGGTTTGCCCGGACACCCCCCTCTCGGCGCCGCTGCTCCGGGCCCACAGGACCACGGCCAGTCTTCCCACCACCCCCGTCTCCCTTTCCCCAAGGGCGCACGGGCCGAGGGCCACAGCTCACCGCGCCCCTTTGGCGAAAGGCCTCCCCTATGACCACCATCGTCCTCGATTCCGCCCTCCTGTCGGCCCTGGTGTCCGACATCCTCACCCTGACCGGCGTGCCCATGGCGCACAAGTCCGCCTGCCTGAACCGTGTCGCCGCGCGCCTGTGCGGGACCCGGCACAACTGGGGCTATGTCACCGGCCACGCCGGGCCCATCGTCGCCCCCGGTGCGGCGCTGCCCGCCGCCCCCCAGTCGGACGCACCCCGCCATTCGGGAACGCCCGACTGCCACCCCGCGGTGGCGCAGGCCGCCGCGGCGGTCTATACCCACACCGCCATCACGCCCAGGACCTGGATGCTGGTCGGCAAGCTGCTGGCCGAACACCCCATCCCCACCGGGGGCACGGACGTGGAGGCCGCCCTGGACCAGGCGCTCAACGCCATCAGGGCATACCCCGCCCAGCCCACAGGCCAGGCCGCGGCTGATCGGTCGGGCAGCATGGGCACAGGCACGCCCCGCCTGTTCCTCGACGACCTGTGCGCCGCGCCCGCGCCCAAAGAGGCCATCACCGCCATGCTCCAAGATGCCCAGCGGGCGCGCGCCAGGGCCACCAACCCCCACGGGTGGCACACCACGACGGATGGGGCCGAAACCATGGCCCAACCCACCCTGCTGGACGAGATGCCCATCCCCACAAGCCCGATCATGCCCAGCCCCAGACACCCCGGAGGCACCTGGCAGGCCGGGCTGCTTCCCACCTTCGACACCTCCATCAACGATCTGCTGGACCACCTGGACAGGCAAGGCGACACACATGCCGTCTTGCTGGCCTACATGCACCAAGAACGAAACGCCATCCAGCGCAGCTTCGAGGCCGCCACCACCATCCCGCGCCATTGGCAAGAACTCCACAGGATGCTGGCCCGCGATCCACGTGACATCGCGCGCAACACCCAAGACGCAAGCGATGCCATCCGCATCTGGATCACCACCTTCCTCCCCCCCTTCGCCCCCCAGCTGCATACCCTCCTGCAGCTCTAAGACACAGCCGGCGCCCCAAGGGGCGCCGGTTTTTTTTGCACCCCTGGCCACAGGCTGCGTCAGCGGGCCTCCGCATCCCCAGCCCGGATCGGGGCGCGCGCCAGATCCCGCTCCAGCAGGAACACCTGGCTGGTGGTGTTGAGGACGGCCAATGGGTGGTCTTTCCCCAACAGCCCCCTCTGTCCCTCTTCCCCTTCCACCAGCCGCGCCACCGCGCGCAGATCCCCGCTGTCCATCCCCTCTAGCGCCTCCACCGCCGCATGCCTGGCGACGCCCGGCGCCCGCCGGGCCGCCGCCATGTTCGCCACATCCACCCCCTTCTCCTCGAGGGCGGCGCGCACGCCCTGGGTGGCGGGCAAGGGAATGGTGCTGGTGTTGTCGGCGCGGGCCATGGCGGTATCCTCCAAAAGGTGTCCCTCTTGTATATCGCCTTCCCCTGCATATGCCTCCATCCACAGACATCGCAACCTCCCCGGGGTGGGGGACGGGTGTCCCACCCCGAAGAGGTTCGCCATGAAAAGCCCCATGATCACCCTCAACCCCGCCCTGACGCCCTTGGACCTGTCCCACCCGGCGGCCGTGCGCGGCGACTACTCGGAACTGCGCGTCCTCCAAAGCGCGGCCGGCTTCTATGTGGGCACCGAGTACGAGGAGTTCGACGCCCAGGGCACCCTCGTGTGGAAAGAGCCGGGCTCACGCGACAGCCTCGGCTACTGGAATACAGCCGCAGAGGCCGCGCGCGAACTGGCGCAAATGGAAGGCGGCGATCTCTCCGAAACCCGCTACCACCCATAATCCTGTCCGGTGGGCCCAAAAGGCCCGCCTTGTGCCCATCCCCATCCGGAGCTGCCCATGACCCGTCGCCGCAACCTCTTTATCGCTATGCTTTCCCTTGCGCTGCTGGCCGCCCTGCTCAAAGAATGGCAAGGCGACCGCCTGAGTTTCAGCCCCTCCGCACAGGCCACCATCCCCACCCACCACGCCCCCGACGCGGGATGGCGCAAAACCACCTTTACCCGCACCACCCTCGCCACCTGCCTCGATGCCCCGGCACACCACCGGCCGTTTTGCGTCCACGCACTGGAACCCGGCGAACAGCATATCCCCGAAACCTGCGAGCCCTTCGAGGGGCGCGTGCGCTGCTCCACCGATGCCGGCATGGCCACCGACACCGACAAGCCCGTCTGGATCCGCATCACACAGGCCACCTTGACCCGCGCCGAGTGCCTCGCCGAAAACCCCCAGATGTTCATCGCCTGCGACCAGCGCGATGGCGCGCAGTCGATCTGGCGCGTACCAGCCTCTGAACGCCATTGAGATCAGGGTGCGCCCGCGCCGGGCGCACCACACCTCTTGACACCGCGCCCGAGCGCGCCATTCCCCACCGCGGAGTGTTAGCCCACCCCCACCCGCTAAGCGCACACCCCACCCGCAGGCACAGCCTGCGGGTGGGGTGTCTTTGGCCCTGTCTTCTTGCAGGCAGGGCCTAGCGGGCCTCATCCCCCTTGCGCCGGGACGCGCTGGCCTCCATGGTGCGCTCCATCCAGACCTCCTGGCCCGCCTCGTGGAGCACGGTCAGCGGGTGGGTGGGCTGCATCAACGGAAGACCGCCGCGTGTGGTGGAGGCCAATTGCGCCACCGCCAGCCCTGTTACGGTCAGGTCCAGCTTGGGCTCGTCCAGCGCCTGGCGCACCGCAAGCACGCGCGCGCGCAGCGTGCGCGTCTCCCGATCCGGACTCGGCCCGGACAGCGTCTCGATCATGTCCGCCGCCATCTCCGACTGCACCGCCTTCTGGAACGCCGCCACCGCCGGGGTGTCGCGCCGGGACAGATCCCAGCGCACGCCCGCAACTTGAGCGTCGCGATCCGCCCCCAGATCGCCCCAGCCTTCCTCCACCATCCCCCGGCCCTTGTAGGCCGAGTCCATCAGCGCAAAGGCCGCGCGATCGCGCCCCGTGCGCTCGGTCAAGGCCAAGGCGGTGGTGTTGATCACCCGGCGCTCCTCGGTCGGGACATAGGCCACCTCCCTGCTCACCTGGTGCATGCCGTAGGCCAGCGCCTCCGGCAGCGGGCCCATGGCCACCAGGTTGTCGGCGGCGCGATCCGCGCCCTTCCTCTTTTCCCCCCGCAGCAGCGCCACCTGCGCCTGGTGGGTGGCGCGGCGCAGCACCTCCACCGGCATCGGGCGCAGGTGCTCTACCCCCGATTGGGTCTGCGCGCCCAGCCGCCCCGTGGGGAGGTGATCAAAATAGTCCTGCTCCAGCGCGTCGTTGCCCACATCGGGCAATGCCCCCGCCACCACAGCATAGTCTTGACCCTTCTGCATCGCCCCATCCTCCAAAAAAAACAGGCCCACTCTATATGCCCCTTCCGCCGGTTTTCCGCCCCTTCTCCATGAGAAGCGGAAAACCAGCCCCAACAGGAGCCACCCCCATGACCGCCCAGATCATCGACTTCGCGACCCGCACCACCGCCTTCACCCGCGGCGACGCCCTGATGGCCCAATCGGCACAGCGCACCACCGACATCCTGGCCCGCAACGGCCTGGCGCTGCGCACCACCGCCCCCGCCACCTGGATCCTGACCGACGGCCAGGTCACCTGCGCGCGCATCTTCCGCTCCAACGGCACCTGGCACATCGCCACCGCCCCCCACGCCGCCCACCTGGTGGCCGCTGTGCTCGAAGAGGTCCTCGACCAGGCCGCCTGATCCCAAAGACCGGCCCACGACCACCCCCCACACAGGACCGCCCATGCCCCGTATGCCCGCCTTCCTCGCCCGCCTTGTGTCCACCCCGGCCGCGCCCCGCACAGATGCCGAACTCGTGGTCCGGGTGCAGGCCTATGCCGAGGGCCTGGATCCGCAGGCCAAAGACGCCTACCTGGGCGTGTTTGCCCTCGTGGAGGCCATGCTCGCGCGCGCCCCCGCGTCCCAGACCTGGTGGCTCGACACCCCCTAAACCGGGACGCGCCAGGCCGCGGAGGCCGCCGCCCACACCGGGCCGCTGCGCGCCTTCCTCGACCACCACGGCGTGCGCCTCGTGGCCTACACCAGGCGCCTGTCCATCCTGCCCCAGGGCACGCCCCGCCCGGGCAGCATCGGGGCCGCCCTCAAAACCCACCAGGATGCCCAGGCCCACCAGGACGATGCGGTCTGCGATCTCGCGCGCCGCATCGCCCGGCCCCGCTAGGGCGCCCACATATCCTTGCCCCACAGACCGGCTCCAGGGTGGGCCGGTCTTTTTGCACCCCCTCCCTGGTGGCGGGGAACCGGTGTCCCGCCCACAAGGGAGTGTCCCCCCATGATCCCCCTGCTCCCCGCGCCCAAGACCACCCGCGCCCCCTTCCGCCGCCAAGACGTCCTCTACATCGGCCTGCGCGCCATCAAGGACACCCTGGCGCGCGGCACCATCCCCCTGGCCAACACCGAAGGCGCACCGGCCGTGTGCATGTCGCGCTCCTTTGCCATCGCCATGCTCTTTGCCGAACGCCACGGCGATGGAGGGGGTGTGCTCGCCCTCGATCGCGCCGCCCTCGCCCGGCGCCAGCGCATCCGGCCCCACCGCGACCAGGTGCTGTGCACCAAAACGCGGGCGGCCGGCTACAACGAGGCCGAAGAGCGCGTGGATGCCCCCATCACCGACATCGCCCCCCTGGTGCTCGCCGCCTGGGAAAGCGGCATCACCGCCGCGCTGCGCGCCAACATGGCCGCCGTGCAGGCCGCGGGCTTCCTCCTGGGAGACGAGCCCCCCATCGACTGGGATGGCCTCTTCTCCTATGACGACGACACCACCGAGGCCGCCTACCAGGAGGCCCTGGCCCTGGTGGCCTGACACACGGAGCACCCCCCATGTACGCCTTCCTTACCACCGGCTTTGCCCGCCCCGGACGGTCTTTCTACCTCGACGATATGGACGTGCGCGCGGGCGATCGCGTCATCTGCCGCTCCGATCTCACCGGCGGCGCCTTCACCCCGGGGCGCGCCTATACGGTGAACGCCGATCGTACCCTCACCGACAACACCGGCACCCCCGTCTTTCCCTCCGCCCGCTTCACCTACGCCCCCGGTGGCCGGCACCTGTGACGCCACAGGCACACCCGAGGATGCCGGGCGCATTGCCACCGCCTCCGCCCTGCGCGCCCACCCCTGACCCCCACCGCCGCACCGCCGGCCCCCACACCCAGGCCCCTATGTCCCATACCCCCCACACCCCCGCCGCCAACATCATCACCGGCTGCGCGGCCTACATCGCCCTGCTGGAGGCCCCCGCCAATGCCTGGGGGCGCCACCTCGGCCCCGAGGGCGACAGCGCCACCGTGCTCGTGCGCCTGTGCTCCCAGTTCGGCTCGCAGGCCGTCGAGGCCGAGCTCAAGCGCCAGTTCGCTCAGGCACGCGAGCAGGCGCGCGACGCACGCCTCGCCCTGGCATAACCCCCATTGGAAACCCGGGTGGGTGGCCTGCCCTTCTGGCGCAGGGCAGCCCGCCCATCCCTCATACCTTTGGAGCCCACGATGTCGCAGCAGCACACCACCACCCCCGAATATACCGGTCCCAGCGCGCGCACCATGTGGTGCATTGGCCTCATCATCTTGTGGATCGTGCTGGTGGGCCTGCGCGAGATCCACTTCTATAGCGAGTCCAACCGCTGCGCCACCCGCTGGTCGGAAAACGGCCACCAGTTCTCCACCCACCGCGGCCCCGTGTTCGGCCACAGCGCCTGCCTGGTGCGCGTGGGCGACACCTGGGTGCCCGAAGAGCGCGCGTTCTTCGGCAACCAGCCCATCACCATCACCCGCTAGACCACGCGCGGCCCCCGGGCCGCGCCCCTTTTCGTGCCCCGGAGGCCCCTATGTCCCTCTCGCCCATCGACGTCTTCCTGCGCGCCGCGGGATCCGCCCACATCCACATGCCCGCGCAGCTGCGCCAGCCCGCCCACGCGGTCGCCCTTGAAGCGATGGCCCACATCGGGGGCGAAACAGGCGAGGAATCGCTCGACCAGGTGATCAGCGCCGTGCTGAAATCAGGCTGCCCCGATCTCGTCGAGGCCGTCTTCTCATGGCGCGATCGCCACCCCGAAGCCTGGGCCAAGGCCGCCTCCTGGGCCGAAAAGGACGCCTTCTTCTCCAACCCCGGCGTCCACACCGCCCTGCGCCTCACCCCCACCTGGGCCGGCACGCCCTGCGCGCGCGTGGGCGCCCTGTGGCTCTTTGCCGCCCATATCCACCCCGACTGGGGCTTTGTCGCCATCCACCACCTGCTAGACGCCCACAGGGCGCAGCCCGATGCGGGGACCGACCGGCTCCTGCTGAGCCTGCTGGCGGTGGAGGACGTCTGGCAAAAGCCCGGCCAGGAGGCCTCCATCGACTGGCTGGTGCGGGCGATGCTCAAAGGCGAGCGCCACACGGCCCCCGCCGTGTGGGCCGCCCTCGCCCAGCGCCTTTCGGGCGTGGCCAGCCCCGCCACGTTCATCGCCGCCTACCGGCGCGCCAACAATTACCGTGGCCTCTTGGTGCTGCGCGCCTTCCAGCCCACCTCCACGGTCGTGCAGGCGGTCCAAACAGTGGGCGTGGGCTCGGTGGCCGACACCCACACCCTCCACGCGGCCACGCGCCTGGTCGCGGGCATGATCACCCAAGACGACGCCCTGCAGGCCTTCGCCTGCCCGGACGCCTTCGCCGCGGCCGTCGATGCCCTGCGCGTCTATGTCCGCCACGGCAAGCCCAGCCGCAAAAAAGGCTCCCCCGCCGATGCCTGCACGCCCGAGGCCCAGGCCAAGCGCGCGGCACGGGCGGCCAAGCGGGCGGCGGCCGCCGCCGCGCTGCCCACCATCCCCGGTCCCGCGATCGTATAGAGCCCCGATGCCCACACCCGCCGACATCTTCGCCGCCACCGCGGCCGCCTGCCACCCGGCCTTCCCGCCCGCCCTGCGGGCGGCGGCCCAGGCCGCCGCGCCCGCCCTCCTGGCCCGCATGCGGCCCGAGGGCTTCACCATCGCCACCGCCGCCACCGTCCTCGAGGCGGTCTTTCGCTCCGGCGAGCCCACGCTCGTGGCGG
>Ga0194112_10006737_pt1 | contig 15123 bp, 13 predicted proteins | sample TA2MahC400mmetaG_FD_146191 | JGI IMG/M metagenome (GOLD analysis project Ga0194112, IMG submission 146191) | Freshwater microbial communities from Lake Tanganyika, Tanzania - TA2015016 Mahale Deep Cast 400m | ecosystem: Environmental > Aquatic > Freshwater > Lake | place: Tanzania: Lake...
CGGGAGAGGCCGAAGATCGGACAGGGACCATGGCAATCCTTCGACAGGCCCATTATCCCATAAAAAACGATGACAGGCAATCCGTTTTGACATATCATGAGACGTCGTTCCCGAGGAGGTTCCTCCGTGACCGAATATGATTTTTCGTCCCGCCGCCCCGAAGTCGATCCCGGGGCTTTCGTCGCCGAGGGCGCCCGTCTGATCGGCCGGGTCATTCTCCGTTCCGGGGCCAGCGTCTGGTTCAACAGCGTCCTCCGGGCCGACCTGGCGGATATCGAAATCGGCCCGAACACGAACATTCAGGACAATTGCGCCGTCCACATCGACATGGGGCTGCCGACGAGGCTGGGGGCCCATGTCACGGTCGGCCATGGGGCGATCCTCCATGCCTGCACGATCGAGGACGAATGCGTCATCGGGATGGGGGCCGTCATCCTCGACGGGGCTATCATCCGGCGGGGTTCGATCGTCGGGGCCGGGGCCCTGGTCCCTCCCTGCAAGTCCTATCCGGAAGGCTCTTTGCTCCTGGGGACTCCGGCCGCGGGTGCCCGCAAGCTGACGGAGGAGGAGATCAGCCGTCACGTCGGCCACGCCCTCGAGTATGTCTCCTTCTGGCGGGCTTACAAGGACGGAGGGATCGGCTTCTTCCGCCCCGTCGCCGGCCCTCAACCCTCTGTCAAGGACGGGGGGGCGTCTTGACTTCATCCTAACCGCATGTTAAGGTAAGGGGGCGGAGGGGTCCCATGCAAACCGTTCTCCCCCATAAGATCCGGAAGGCCCGCGAGGCGGCCCGTCTTTCCCAAGGCGCCTTTGCCCGGGCCCTCGGGCTCTCGTCCGAATACATCTCGCTTCTCGAAGCCGGCAAGAGAACGCCGTCGATGGCCACGCTCCACAAAATCTCTGGTTTTCTCAACCGCGACATCGGCTATTTTTTCTACGAAAAGCCGGCCCCTCCCGACGCCTTCACGCTCCTTTTCCGGGCCGAGTCCGTGGACGACCGGACGCGCGAGGAATTGCAGAAATTCCGGCGCTATTGCGACGACTACCTCCGGCTCGAAATTTTCACCGGCCGAAAACTCGAGCTGGCCCCCCTGTACGGCCCGAACACGGCTCCCGAACACATGGCCGACGAGGAGCGCCGCCGCCTCGGTTTGGGCCAGGAGCCCATCCGGGACGTCTTCTCGCTCTTCGAGTCGAACGGCTGCCGGATTCTCCGGATGCCGATGCCGGCCGACAGCAAGGTCAGCGGGGTGTTCATCTATCTCGAGGCGAAGGGGGCGGCCTTCGCCCTCGTCAACAGCGCCCAGTCCGTCGGCCGCCAGGCGTTCAGCGCGGCCCACGAATACTGCCACTACCTCAAGGACCGGTCGGAAGGGCCGGTCATCGACAATCCCGATGTCTTCGTGGACGAGTACGCCTCTCTCTACCACCCCCGGGAGCCGTTCGCCCAGGCCTTCGCCGCCCGCTTCCTGATGCCTCCGGCCAAAATCCGGGAGATGGTCGAAAAAGAGTTCCGGTCGCAGCGGGTTGGCTTCGACGAGGTCCTTTATCTCAAGCGCTATTTCGGCGTCAGCACCCTGGCCATGCTCCGGACCCTGCGGTCTCTGGGCTACGTCTCGAAAGCCCAGTCCGACGAATTCGCCCGGATCGAACCTGCGGCCCGGGAGAAGGAGCTTTTCGGAAACCTCTCGGACGGAAACGGCGAGGGGGGGGGGACGGCCGGAGCCGTCGGAGGATGGATCGCCAAGTTCCGACGCCGGCCGCTGCCGAGCGACCGTTACAAGCTCCTCCAGAGGGAAGCCATGGCCAAGATCGCCCGCGACCGGGCCCTGCGGAAGGCCGTCCAGAAGACGCTTCCGGCCGGGCCGGAGGAGGCCGGAGGAGGGCTCGATGAACAAAGCGATTAAATATCTCGTCTTCTTCCTGATTTTCGACGCCGTCGTCATCGGCGCCTATTTCGGGTATCGGGCCCTGAGGGGAGGGGGAGGGCCGGGCCTCGCCGGCGTCCCCTGGGTCACGGTCGACGAGGACTTCGAGCCCCGGAACGAGGTCGAGGCTTTCATCAAGGCCGACGCGGAAAATCGGGGGGCCTTGCCGGTCCAGATCCGGAACTTCGGCTCCGACAAGAAGGCCCTGAAGAGATTCAAGGGCCGGGAACTGGCCAGGCCGACCGAAAATATCCTGAACCTGTTCTTCAAGGGCCTGGCCGACTGGATGATCGTCGAGATCAAGATTAAAACCGGGGGAGAGATCGAGGCCGTTCGGACCGTTCTTTACGTCCTCCAAAACACACAGTGGAAGGTCGGAGACTCCGGCTCCCTGCTCGACTAGGGCAGGGCTCAGCGGATTTTCCGGGGAAGGATCGCGACCTCGAGCATCCGTTCAATCTTGAACGTCCGCATCTCCTCCCGGGTGTGGCAGTAAGCCCGGACGCCCTCGAAGCGGCGGCCGGCGTATGTCATCTCCTCGATCGACTCGGGCCGGATCCGTCGGCGGGATTTCGTGTCGTCCGGCTTCAGGTAGAGGATCTCGAGGTCCAAGCCCTCGGCGATGGCCTCCTCGACGAGCCGGCGCTTTTCGGCTCGTCCCACCCGCTCTTCAGCCTTGTCCGTTTGGAACCGAGTCAGGAACCTGACGACCCGCCAGTCCATCCGGATGTGGTGCCGGTCGATGGGCCGGCGGAGGACGAGGCCGCCGAAGCTCCGGCACCGGCTCAGGGCGACATAGACCTGGCCGTGGGCGAAGGCCCCTCGGCCGAGGTCGATGACGACCTTGTCGAACGACTGGCCCTGGCTTTTATGGATCGTGATCGCCCAGGCCAGCTTGAGGGGATACTGGGTGAAGGCGCCCACGGGTTCGCTGACGATTTTCTCGGCCGCGGCGTCGTAGCGGAATTCGAACAGCTCCCAGAGGTTGGGGGCGATTTCGATGACCCCCCCTTCCTGGAGCTCGACGACGACGATGTCGTCCCGCCCTTTCTCCCGGACGATGCCGTCGACCCGGCCAATCGTCCCGTTGACCCAGCGTCCCCGGGGGTCGTTGGTCAAGAGCATGACCTGGGCCCCGGCCTTGAGCTCGAGGATTTCCTCGGTCGGGAGGGAGGAGCGGTCGAACTCGCCCTCGATGAGGCCGGCGTAGCGGCGCGTCCGGCCGGGGAGCCGGGCCAGCTTCTCCCTGTTTCGGACCGCGGCCAGGTCGTTCGTGCTCGTCAGGACGACGAAAAAGCCGTCGTCGGGCGGGACGAAGGCGGGGTCGGTCAGGGCATTGAGCCGGGCCAGCTCCTCGTCCGTGATCGACCGGTTGCGGATCCCGTTGAGGAGGCCGATGAAATCGGATTCGGTCTGGCGGTAGATTTTCTCGAGCTCGATGAACTCCATCCCGAACTTCGGGTCGGCCATGATCCGGGCCGAGAAAAAGTAGGGCGTCTCGTAAGGGGCGGCGAAGAGTCTCCTCTCGGCCGAGGTGACGACGGGCGGGAGCTGGTAGAGGTCGCCGATGAAGACCATCTGGAGGCCGCCGAACGGCTTCTTCGGGCGCGGCCCGTTGAGTCGAAAAAACTTGTCGACACAGTCGAGGAGGTCGGCCCGGACCATGGAGATCTCGTCGATGACGACGGTCTCGAGGTTCCGGTAGAGGGATTCTTCCCCCCGTCTCGGCCGGAGCTTCTTGACGGTGTCCAGGGTGATGCCCGGCTTGAAGCGGCAGAAGGAATGGATCGTCTGGCCCCGGACGTTGAGGGCGGCCACGCCGGTCGGGGCGACGACGGCGATCCTCTTGGCCGTCGCTTCCCGGAAAACTTCGAGGAGGGTCGATTTGCCCGTCCCGGCCCGGCCGGTGATGAAGACCGACCGGCTCGAATTCTCGAGAAGATCGAGGGCCCGGCGGAACGCCTCGTTGAAATCGATCACCGGCGGCAGGGCTATGGGGGGGGTTCGTCAACGGGGGAGGCGGAACAGGATCCGCTTGCTCCGGGTGATCGTCGCCCGGCCCCCGATCGGCACGGCCATGAGGTCGCGGACGATCTCGTGGCCGAAATGCGAAACGGCGAGGATCGGAAGGGGGTCGCCCCGCCGCCGCCGGGCGTCGATGATGTCCCGGACGTAGGTCTTGATGAAGGCCAGGGCCTCCTTTTGGTTCCGGCGGTAGTTGTGGTTGCGGCTGTAGGCGAAAAGGGAGCCGACGACGATTCCCTTGACCTTGGCCAAGACCTGGTGCCGCCGGAGGGCGGCCAGGAGCCGGTGGAGATCCTCGACGTCGATGTTGACGTCCTCGACGAAGAGGATGTGCCGCCGCCAGCTGAAGCGCGGCGGCTTTTGGCGGTTGAGGAAGTTGACGAACGTCGTCAGGTTCCCGCCGATGGGGATGCCGGTCAGGCTTCGCGGCGGGGGAGGGGTCAGCCAGAGAGAGCCGCGGTCGACGACGATTTCCCCGCGGATGAGGGAAAGGATTTTCTTGAAATTCCCCTTGCCGAGCTTCAGGGAAGGGAAATAGATGGCCGGAATCCGGGCCGAGTAATAGATCTCGCTCAAGAGGAAGGTGAAGTCCGAGAAGCCGATGAACAGAGGGCGGCGCTGGCGGATGAGGCGGTAGTCCTTGCGGTCGATGGCCAGGGCCAGGTCCTCGGCTCCGGTGCCGCCGGCGACGGACATGATGAGGTCGGCCTCGCGGACCATTTCCTTGAAAAAAGACGACCGCTCCGAGGCCGGGGCGGTGACATGGTCGATTTCTACGTCGCTCGAGAACAGATGAGGACTTTCCCGGATGGCGGTCACCCCCAAGCCGAGCTTGAGGAGGCGGGCCGTCTTGCGGAGCATCCTTCGCGCGGGCCGGGTGAGCGGGCTCGATGGGGCGATGAAGGCCGCGGTTCGGATGGAACGCTCATTCATTTTCGGGAAGAAATAGGGTAGCAGAAAGCGGATGATGTATCAACACGCCTTCCGCTTGAATCGGATTGAAGGCCGCCGGCCTGATAATCAGATGTATTGAGTCATATCAAGGCATATCTTTATTTTTTATGTCCAGCGCGGGCTCTTCATAACGCGCACGCGCCTTTCTTGTTCTTCTGATAGTACTTCTGGTGGTATTCCTCGGCCCTATAGAACTCCGCGGCCTCCCGGATTTCGGTGACGATCTTTTTCTTGAAAACTTTCTCCCGGGCGATCTCATCGCGGACTCTCTCGGCCGTCCGGCGCTGCTCGTCGTTGGCGGTGAAGATGACCGATCGGTACTGGGTCCCGAAATCGAGGCCCTGACGGTTGAGATGGGTCGGGTTGTGGAAATTGAAAAAGGCCCTGACCAAATCCTCGTAGCTGACCCGGGCGGGATCGTAAACCACTCGGACGGACTCGGCGTGGCCGGTGAAACCGGAGCAGACCTGCTCATAAGTCGGGTTGGCGGCGGTTCCCCCGGAGTAGCCGACGGCCGTCTCCAGGACGCCGGGGATCCGGCTGAACTTGTCTTCGACGCCCCAGAAGCAGCCGGCGGCGAAGACGGCCTCCCCCGGCTTCGGGCTCGTCTTCTCGGAAGCGGGGGCCGATGACGCCTGGAGTTCCGACTTCGGGGCGAAGGTCATGGCCACGGAATTGATGCAGTAGTGTTTTCCCGACGGGGCCGGACCGTCGTCAAAGACATGCCCGAGGTGGGCTCCGCATGAGGCGCAGCGGACCTCGATTCGGCGCATCCCGTGCGAGAGGTCATCATGATAGACAAGGACCTTCGGTTGGACCGGAGCCGTGAAGCTCGGCCAACCCGTCCCGTGCTCGTATTTTGTCCGGGAGGAGAAAAGAACCTCGCCGCAGGCGGCGCAAGCGTAAGTCCCTTCCTCCCAAAAATCGTCGTACCGCCCGCTGAAGGGGGGTTCCGTCCCGCACTCGATCATGATCCGGAAAGCCTCGGGGGAAAGGATCTCGCGCCACTCCTCTTTCGTCTTCCGGACTTTGTTCGGAACCATGGCCTGGTCTCCTTTCAAACTCGCCGCGGACAGGGATTCCGGGCTGAACATCAGGACGTTCAGACCCCGCCAGCCGGCGAGGCCCAGGACAAGGCTGACGGCCAGGACGGCCGCTTTGACCGTTCTGTTCATGAGCGACTCCTTTAATATACATAAACCCTATAGTAATAATATAGTTTAAAAACGGAAAAAATCAAGATCCTCGCCGAAAAAACCGCGGTTATTCTTCTCCCAGGACGGCGGCCAGGACGACCCGGAGGCGATCGTCGGAGAGACGGTAGCAGATCTTCGTCCCCTGCCTCCGGCCGGCAATCAGGCCGTTTTTCTTGAGGATTTTGAGGTGCTGGGAGACGTTGGGCTGAGAAAGGCCCAGGCAACGCTCGATCTCGCCGACGCAACAGTCGCCCTCCTGAAGGCGATGGACAAGACGGAGCCGCGCCGGATGGGCCAGGGCCTTGAAACACTCCGCCGCCCGGGTATACAGTTCAGGATTCTTTTTCGCCGGACCGGCCATGGGACCTTCTTATATTAATCCGATGATATATATTTGGTTCTTTATATGTCAAGCGTTTTTTTCCTTTGACATTTCGATTTCGTTTTATCTATAATCCGGGGTGATGATGCTGGCTGGAGAGGATCCTCCTTAGCCCCGCTTCCTTTTCCTTTTCAAACCTTGGCGCCTCGACAGCCAGCGCTCCTCTATTTCCCTTCCCGAGGCGAAGCCTTCATTTCTTGGGGGGCCCTGTTTTCTCCGGATCCTTTTTCTCCTCCGGCTTCCAGGCCTTCATCCGTTCCTGGAGATGGTCCTTCATCTTGAGATGGGGGATGCCGTCGGCCATCCACTCGGCGGGCGGACGGCCCATGAGCCAGTGGTCGAACCACTCCTTCATCCGGACGGTGTAATCCTTCTGGTTGGCGGCCTTGGCCAGGCCGTGGTTTTCGCCGACGTACTGGAGCATGATGACGGGCTTTTTCAGCCGGCGGAGGGTGTTGTAGTATTCAATGCCCTGGTTCCAGTCGACGGCCCCGTCCTTGTCGTTGTGGAGGATGATGAGCGGCGTCCTGACCTTTTCGGCGTGATAGACCGGGGAGTTCCTCTGATAGGCCTCGAGGTTGTCCCAGTAGCCGCCCGCGAACCGTCCCTGGCTGCTTTCGAAAATGGCCATGTTCCCGCCGCCCGTGTTGAAGTAGATCGAGCTGTACATGCTGATCATGTTCGTCAACGGCGCCCCGGCCACGGCCGCGGCGAAGTCGGCCTGGGTGATGAGGAAGGCCGTCTGGTAGCCTCCCCAGGAATGGCCGTGGAGGCCGACCTTGGAGTGGTCGACGACGCCCGTCGCCGCGGCGGCCTCGAGGGCCGGCAGGACGCACCAAGCGGCGCTCATCCCGGGATCGTTGACCTTGTAGGCGATGTCGGGCATGAGGACGGCGTACCCGTTCGAGGTGTAGGCGGACTTGTTGAAGCCGTTGGCGCTCGGCGAGGTGTAGCGGTTCAGGCCCTGGGAGGTTCTCTCGTAGTAATAGACAACGGTCGGATACTTCTTCCCTTTTTCATAGTTGGCGGGGAGGAAAAGGGCGCCCTGAAGCTTGACGTCCTTGCCGCTCCTGGGGTCCATCTTGTAGTCGACGAGGATCGAGCCCGAAGACCAGAGGACATCTTTCTGCTGGGGGTTGGCGTCCGTGAGCTTCGTCGCGTTCTTGAAGGCCGCGTCGGTCACGTGCCAGTTCGGATAATCCTGGAAGGTGTCGCGGGTATAGAAATAAGCCTCGGCCTTCCGGGCCTTCAGCGGGAATCCGAAGCCGGCGTCCTCCCAGAGGAGGACCGTGACCCCGGGCTTCCCCTTGTCGATCCGCCCGACTCCGCCCTTTTTCGTCCATTCGCCGTAGAGGGCGACGTATTGGGGCTTGGACAGATCGATCCCTTCGTCCTCGGGATCGAGGGAGGACAGCGTCCGGTAGCGGATCTGGTCCTTCCGGCCGTTGACGGTCAGGTTTCTCCCCGGCCCGCCGTGAACGGGGACGGCCCAGATGTCCCAGCCGTCCCTCAGGAAGACCGTCTTCCCGTCGGCCGACCAGCCGATGGGAAAATCGGGCGGGTTCTTGACGTTGTGGTCGTCGTCCTCGTTGATGAAGTCCGCCGGGGTGTCCCGGGTGATGTTGTGAGACAGGCCCGCGGCCATGTCATGCGTGAAGAAGGCCCCGTCCTCGAAGTAGAGAAAGTGCGTCCCGTCCGTCGAAGGCATGAACATCCAGCGGTTTTTCTTCAGGGCGAGCTTGCGGGACCCCGTCTTGAGGTCGACGACATAGACGTCCTGGTGGCGCCGCCCGTCGAGGTTGGCGTCGAGCTCGTAGTCGCGGTTGTCCCGCCCGACGGCGAAGAGGCCCTTGGGGGCGGCCTCGACCTGGCGGAGGTCGTCGTCGGCCAGGCGGAGAAATTTCTTCTCGGCGACGCGGTATCCGGCCAGGTAGCTGAAGCTTTGATCCCGGCCGGCCTCGACCTGCTGCTGGGACTGGAGCCTCTTGTCGAGGTGGTGCCAGAGGACGAGGTCGGGCATGTCCTCGTCGGCCTCGCTCCCGGGTCCGGCGGATACGCCGGTTCCGGTCCCCTCCGCGGGCCCCGCGGCTGGCCCGGCCGGCGCGCCCTCGGCTTTCTTCTTCGGCTCGTGAATCCCGAAGAGGAGAGCGTCGAAAGACTCCGTCCATTGGGGAGGCCGGTTGGGGCTGATGGTCATGCCCGCCGGGAAGCTCTTGTCCTCCTTGGGGTCGTATAAGACTTTTTGGATTCCCGCCGGCTTTCCCTTGGCGGATGGCGGCCCGGCGGCGAATCCGGTGAATCCAAGGAGGGCGTGGAATTTGTCCTCGTAGGCCTTGTCCTCCTTGCCCTTGAGGCAGGCCAGGGCTTCGCCCTTCGGTGACCAGCGGAGGCTCCTGTAGATGGCCTTGTCGTTATCGAGGGGGAGAATGACTCCGGCATTCATGTCCCGGACGGCGACTCCGTTTCCGGACATCCCGTAGGCGTCGATGACCATCGCCAGCCAGCGGCCTTTCTTGTCGAAGGCGAACTCGGCGACGTTGCCCAGCATGGTCTCCTTCCCCGTCCCGAGCTCCCGGAGGAGGAGGTCGGATCCGGACCACTTCTCCCGCTCGCGGTCCTGCCCTTCCGGAGCGGCCTTGTGGAGGGCGATCCAGCCGGGATTTTCCCCCGAGAAGGAGAACCCCCGGATCTTCTCGTATTCGGCCTTATCGCCCGTCGCCAGGTCGACGACGACGGCCTTGTTGTAAAGGCGCTTGCGCTCTTTCCGCAGCTTTTTCGCCTCTTGGAAGTCGGGGGGGGCGAGGAAAGCCCCGAATTTTCCGTCTTCCGATACGGCGACCTGGCCCATTCGCCCCGCCCCGGCCGGAAACTTGTGCTCCCTGCCTCCCCCCGTTTCGCGGAAGAGGACCTCGCCGTCTCCTTCCTGAGGGGCGATCCGGCAGCCGATCCACTTTCCGTCGGGCGATACCGTGAAGCCGGATATCGACCGCCAGGCCAGGATGTCGAGAAGGCCGATCGGCCGGGGCGTCTGGGGCGCCGCCTTGGTTTCGGGTTGGGGCGCTTGCGCCTGATCGGCCGAGACGGCGACGGCCGCCGCCAGGCCGACGACAAGGGACAGCCGGATCATCGTCTTTTTCATGGGTCCTCCTTGAGCGAGATGTTTCATCGCGGGAGCGAAATCCTCATCATACCCAAAAGCGGAGGTTGAGACAATGAAACGGCCGACCGAGGCCGGCGCCGAGGAGGGAGAGGACGGTTGACCTCGATTTTCCGGTATAATGCTCGATGGACGGTTCGCGGCGTCGGTAACGCGCCGCGGCCGGCCGGCGTATCTCATGTGAGAGGAAATCCAAGCCGATGAAAAAAAGGGCGATGACGCTGTGGCTGGCCGCGGTCCTGGCGGGCTGCGCCCCCGCGGTCAAGAACAAGATCGACGCCGGGCCGGCCGCGGCCGAAATCGAAAACGCCCTGGCCGCGGCCTCGGCCGCGGCCGAGCGGGGGACCTATCTCGGTTTGAAGGAGGCCGGCCGTCTCTACGGGGAACTCTACGGATCGGCCCGGACGAGAAGGGCCGTGGCCCCGGCCTATGCCCATGCCCTCTTTCGGCTGGCCCTGCGGGAGAAGGAAATCGGCATCCCGGGAGGAGCCTCTCTCTTGGCCTGCAGCCGTCTCGTCGAGGAGAATCCCTCTCTCGCCGGCTGGGCGGCATGGCTGGTCTTGGCGGATACGATCCCTTCGCGGATCAAGGGGGTCGTCAAGGACGTCGTCTTGTCGGCTTCCACCCTCCCGGCCCGGCCCGAAGCCGCCCGGAACTGGCAGGAGGAGATGAAGAGGCGGGCCGAGGAGGCGCAAAAAACAGAGGACGACCTCAAGCAGAAATCGCTCCAGGACGAATTTTTCGCCTACCTGTTCCTCGCCCGTCGCTGCGCCTCGGCTTCCCTTTACGACAAGAAAGACGATGTGGACCAGGTCCTGCGGCGGTTCCCCGAATCGCTCCAAATCCGGTACCGGGCCGCCTTTTGCCCCCAGCAGGACGAGGCGGCCTTGAAGGCCGTCCTCGAGGCCGAGCCCGATTTCGTCGAGGTCCACGGGCTTTTGGGCGAGGCCGCCGTCGGACGCGGGCAGCTCTTGACGGCCGAAAACAACCTCCTGCGGGCCTATGAGAAGATCCCCGAGTCGCCCCACTACGCGATCCTCTTGGCCAGCATCTATTTCTTGACCGAGGAGTTCGAGCGGTCGATCGAGTTCTGCGACCGGGCGATCGACATCGTCCCCGAGTACCGGGACGCCTACCTGACCAAGGCCATCAGCCTGAGCTATCTCGAACGCTGCCGGGACGCCGTCGACGTCCTGAACAAAATCGTGGCCATGCAGTACTATCTCCTGGGCGAAAGCCACTACTGGCTGGCCTGGAACCACCACGAACTCAAGGACAACGCTCAGGCCCAGCTCCATATCGAGGAGTCGAAGGGACGGCTGCCGACGAATTCCGAGGTCTTCGGCCTGGCCGGGACGATCGCCTTGGAAAACGGCGAAATCGACCGGGCCGAAAAGGAATTCACCGAGGCCTTGAAGTACAACGAGGCGAACACCGAGGCCCTCTTCGGCCTGGCCGCCGTCGCCGACAGGCGCGGGCGCTGGGCGGACGGGGCGGCCTTCTATGAGAAGGCGGCCGGGGCCCTGACCAGGAACGAAGCCGCCCTTGAGGACAAAATCGCCCAGATCAAGGCGGCCGAGATGGACGACACCCGCCGGGCGAAGATGATCGGCAGGCAGGAAAAGCAGCTCCGGGTCGTCCGGGCGACCCGGGCCCTGGCCTATTTCAACGGCGCGGCCGACTGGGCCAACGCGGGAAAAGCCGAGCTGGCCCTCCCCCTGGCCGAAAAAGCGGCCGCCCATCCCCAATTCCGGGAGAAGGCGGCGGACCTTCTCTCCCGCCTCAAAAAAACAGCCTAAACAGAAAAAATCCGAGCGGCGTACTATAGACGGGGCCCGCCAATGGGCATGAGCCTCGTGGAAGAGAAGGCGACGATCGCGGCCTGTCTCGCGGGACAGGGAGAGGAATTCCGTCTTCTCGTGGACGCCTACAAATCCCAAACGATGGCCATGGCCATGAACGTCCTGGGGAACCGTCAGGACGCCGAGGACGTCTGCCAGGAGGCCTACATCCAGGCCTACCGCCATCTGGCCCGGTTCGACCCGGCAAGGAGCTTCCGGACCTGGATCCTGACCATCCTCTACCGCCGCTGCCTGGATGTCCTGAAGCGGAAAAGACGCTTCCGGACGGCCTTCCAGAGACTGTCTCACGAACCCGCCTTAAAGAACAAAACGATGGACGAGGTTCCGGCCGAACGCGGGGACCTTGCCCGGATCGTTCAAGGGAGGCTCAGCCCAAAGGAAAGGGCGGCCGTTTCTCTGTGGGCCAATGAGGGTTTGAACTCGGCCGAGATCTCCGGGATCATCGGCTGTTCGCCCTCGACGGCGCGGGTCTGCCTTTTCAACGCCCGCCGAAAAATCAAGACCATCCTGGAGAAGAGAGATGCTGGGGCACGCTGAGGTTGTCGGGTTTCTCTTCCGCCTCGTCCGGTTCCGGAGACTCCGAGACCGGATTTGGCGGCACATCGAAAGCTGTCCGTCCTGTCAGGCGCGGCTCGCCGGCCGCGAGGACGCCCGTCGCGTCCTCTTCCGGGCCGACGATGCGGGCGGCCTGGACGGACTGTGGCCCGCCGTTCGAAGGGCGATCAGCGATGCGGCGGTCAAGCCGGTCCCGGCGTCCGCTTTCACGGCGGCGCCCTCCGGCCGCCGGAACGCCTGGCGATGGGCGGCAGCCGTTGGAGGCCTCGCCGCGGCCGCTCTTTTGACGGTCGGGATAATCCGGACGTTCATGTCGGGGACGGTCCGGGCTCCGGCCTTCGCCGGGGCGAATGGGGGATTGCGGATTGAATATGCCCGCATCGCCGGCCAAACGGCCCAGACGATCATCGTCCGCGAGAAAAACCCGGACATGATCATCGTCTGGGTCGAAAAGATATAAAAGGAGGTCGCCTATGTTACGTCGAGGATTGTTTTTTGGGATTTTCGTATTCGCGACAATGACGGCCGTTTCGGCGGGGGCCCAGACAGGCCCGCTCTATCTCGAGCGATGCAACATGAAGATGAGGGTTTTCGAAGGCCTGGCCGAGGGCCAGGCCGCGCCGGCGACGGCCGTGACGTCATCGTCGTTGACGCACACGGTTTCGGCCACGATCCAGCCCGACGAGGACCTCGAGGCTCAGCGGAAGCGGATCCAACAGGTCTTCAACCTGAAGTCGGTCAAGCAGCTGACCGAGACGAACCTCGTCTGGGAAAACGGGAAGCTCGACAAGGCTTTCCATTTCTTCCGGATCGGCGATAGAACGTATCTCGTCCAGGTCGCGCCGACCGACGTCGCCCAGAGGAAATTCCGGGTCGAGGTCCTCGAGCAAAACGACGGTTCGAGGGCCGGCCTTCTCGACACGGAAGCCGGCTTCCCGAAGAATATCTGGTCGGTCTTCGGATTCCGAGACGCCCAGGGCCGGTCCTATTTCGTCTCCCTCCACATTCTCGAATGGGTTGTCGAAGGGAAAGCTCCCGTTCCGCCGAAGCCGGCCCTCGCCCCCGGGACTCCCATTCCGGCCGAAGGCCCCGTCCGGGCGGTCGGCGAGGTTCGCCCGCCGCGGCTGGTCAAGATGGTCGAGCCGGTATACCCTCCGCTGGCTCGCCAAGCCCGGGTCGAGGGCATCGTCATCCTCGAGGTCACGACCGACATCCATGGCCGGGTCATGAACGCCAAGGTCCTGCGCTCGATCCCGCTCCTCGACCAGGCGGCGATCGACGCCGTCCGCCAGTGGGTCTACGAACCGGCGGTCATCCAGGGACGGCCGCGCGAGATCACCTTCACCGTGACCGTCCGCTTCACCCTCGATGAGCGGGTCATGGGGCCCCAGACGGCGATCACGTATCAACCCGCCGATGCCCGGTTCGCCCTCAGGGCGGCCAAGGAGGTCCAAGCGGTCTACCCTGAAACCGCCCTCCGGGTCAACGCCCAGGGGACGGTCCTCCTCGAAGGGGTGATCGAAGAAACCGGAAAAGTGTCGGCCGTCAAGGTCCTCCGTTCCGTCCAGCCGGCCCTCGACCGGGCGGCCGAGAACGCCATCAAGGAATGGAGGTTCGAACCGGTCCTCGAAGGAGGGAAGACCAAAACCGCGGCCGTGATCTTTTCGGTGAAATTCTGGATCAGTGAGAGTCCTTCGATCGTCGCCCGGGTCGGCGGGGTCATGGGCGGCGTCGTCGGCGGAGTCATGGGCGGCATCGAAGGCGGCGTGGAGGGAGAAGTTGTTGGCGCCGTGCCCTGGACCGTGACGGGTCACGCCTATTCCAAGGAGCAAATGGCCGAGTTCGCCAAACGGCCTCCCATCCGGGCGGAAGGCGAGATCCAGCCCCCCCGGCAGGTCAAGCGTGTTGAACCCGTTTATCCGGAAGTCGCCCGCCAGGCCCGAGTCGAAGGAGAGGTCATCCTCGAGCTGACGACGGACGTCTATGGCCGGGTTCAGAGCGTCAAGGTCCTGCGCTCGATCCCGCTCCTCGACCAGGCGGCGGTCGATGCCGTCCGGCAGTGGGTCTATGAACCGCTCATCGTCGACGGCCAGCCGCGGGCCTGCGTCTTCACCGCGACCGTCCGCTTCGCCGGGAAATAGCCGAATAACGGATGTTACCCGCAAGGTCCACGAAAAAAACGACATGCGGGCCGTTCCATATTGTCATAACAGATAGAAAACAAGATGCGCTGATATGTCTTGACTATCGGTCTAAATTTAGTATCATAAAAAGATCGGAGGCCGAAGGACATGAATATTTCGACGGATATCAAGCCGGTGACCTACCTGAAGGCCAATGCCGCCGACCTCTTAAGACGGATTAACGAAACGCGGCGCCCGATCATCATTACCCAGAATGGGGAGCCGCGGGCGGTCCTGCAAGATCCTCAAAGCTACGAAAACATGCGCAACGCCATGGGCATTCTCAAGCTAATTTCGCAGGGTGAACAGGATATCAGAAAAGGGCGGGCAAAAGCTCAGGGGGACGTATTCGCGGACATCGAGATCTTCCTGAAAGAGAAGCTGGGTTGAAGTCGGAGTACAAGGTCCTATGGGCCAGCGTGGCCGAGAAGGATTTCAAGGAAATTATCGAATTTATCGCCGTGAGCAATCCCCTCGAGGCTTTGAAAATCCTTGAAAACATCCGGCATAGAGTTTCCGCCCTTCATTCCCTTCCTGAAAGAGGGCGCATTGTCCCCGAGCTTCAGAAAGAGGGCGTTTTCTTGTATCGGGAATTGGTCGTCGCTCCCTGGAGAATTATCTATCGGATATCTCAGAGCGAAGTCTTCGTCTTGGCGGTATTGGACGCAAGGCAAAACGTCGAAGATATCATCCTCAGGAGATTATTGACTCGTCCTTAGCGCCTCATTTTCCGGTCTGACCTCCCGTTGATCTTTTTAAGAGTGTCATTTCGGCAGCTTCGCGTAGTCGAGCTCCGAGCCGAAGAGGCTGTGGGGGATCGAATAGACGGCCAGGAGGACGACCGAGGCCGCCAGGATCCAGCCCCGGGCCGGCCTTCCTTT
>Ga0194112_10006740_pt1 | contig 15121 bp, 14 predicted proteins | sample TA2MahC400mmetaG_FD_146191 | JGI IMG/M metagenome (GOLD analysis project Ga0194112, IMG submission 146191) | Freshwater microbial communities from Lake Tanganyika, Tanzania - TA2015016 Mahale Deep Cast 400m | ecosystem: Environmental > Aquatic > Freshwater > Lake | place: Tanzania: Lake...
AGATCGACCCCGACTATGGCAACCTCATCCATGGACACCTCTCCTCTGTGGCGATTACGACATCACCATCAGCCCACATTGCGATGCCGTCGGGCGGGGGTGTCCACCCCATCAGAACTGGATCGCCGCATCAGAGAACACCGGCGGGCGGCCGGGACGTCCCGCCCTGTCCGCCCGCCACGTCATGTCCTTGTCCCGCCAGATCAGCAGCGAGCCGAGCCGCCTCAGGGCGTCATGGCAGGAATGCAGGATCAGCCGCATGTATCCTCCAGCAGCCCGCGTTTTGCGGCAATGTCCATCCGAGTCGGACCACCAGAGCAGATTGCCTCCGCTGTTCCGCAAGGTATCCGAAGCCCAGGTGTCACCACGGCACACGGTCTTGTCACCCAATGCAGTGTGGTATGACAAGCCCGCTGCTGTCAGCGGGCGCTTGACTTGGCGCTTGGTCCTGCCCGTTCGAAGGCCTCATTTATGGCCGCCATGACGGCCTCGGGGTTGGTCTGGTGCACCATGTGCCCGCTGCCCGGAACAGGATGGAAGCTGCTGTGGCTGATGGCATCGTGCAGTCGTCTCGACTGGTCGGCAGGGTCGATCAGCCGGTCTCCGGTGCCGGCGACAATGACAACGGGCATCGTCAGTGCAGCATAGATCTGCGACGAGGCAGCGGCAAACGGGATCAACAGGGCAGACTCCTCGGCCTCGGCACGGATCTGCGAAGGGCGCACTGCCATTTCCTTGGGAAAGCCGTTGAACTTGGCCGGGACCGGTGCTGGTCCAAAGATCTTGCGCATCAGACGCGGCCAGACAAGCCTGCTGGCAAGGGGCGCGACCGTATATCGGGCGATGTCGCCCACCACCGGCACCGCAGGACCTGACAGCAGCATCATGTCCACCCGCGCCGTCGGATAAAAATAGCCAGAGGCCAGAACGAGGGCGCTGACAGTGTCCGGAAATCTCGACGCAAGCGCGACGGCGACCGAAGCGCCCCAGGAATGCCCCAGAACCACGGCCCGTGTAACCCCAAGCTGCTCAAGCGCAGTTTGGAACAGACGGGCTTGTGCGTCCGGAGTCCAGACCCGGTCGCGCGGGCGCGTGCTGTGCCCATATCCGGGACGGTCAAAGACGATGACGCGATGCTGCCGTGCCGCCAGATCAACAAGTCCGCTGGAGGCGAAATCCTGGATCATGCTGCCGTTGCCATGCAGGAGAACCAGCACCGGACCCTCGCCCTGCTCAATGTAATGGAGGCGGACGCCATCCACCTCGACAAAACGCCCAAGTGGGGGGTTATGTGTCTCGGCCCGTCTGGCAAGCCGTTGATTGACAAAAGCCGTTACGGCCAGGGCGCCGGCGGCAACGGCAAGACCTGTGGCCCGCTTGCGTGGCCAACCCATTGCACCAGAGCGCCCGGAGGCTGAATGATGTCCGGAAAGCGAGTATCTTGTCACGAGGTCAATACCATTTCGCATGGGATCCCGGCCATAGTCCCAAGGGAATACTATGATCGCGATGTTGCAGTGACGATGATCCGGAACATCCGCGTGACAAGCGGGCAGAGGGGGCGGAAAGAACAGTTTCGTTCCATCCTGTCCGCGTCTGCCGCCTCAAGCTGCGAATCCGGATCATCGGCAGGCGGCTGGCGCCCAGGCTCAGCGCCGGGCGACCAGAAGCCCCATCAGCAGGCCAATCCCGGCCGCAATCCCAAGGGCCTGCGCCGGATTGCTGCGGGTCCAGTCACGGGCCTCCTCATAGCCAAGCTCCGCATAGAATGCGGCTTCCTCCGCCTTGCGGTGTCCGGCTTCATAGACCTGTCCGGCATAATCCTGCCCCGCATCCCGGATGCGGCCAACATAGTCACGGCTCGCCTCCAGGGCGGCGGATGCAGTGGCGGCAGCTTGTTCGGTCAGGTCGGACGCTTCTGCCTTCAGGTCGTCAGCCCCTGCGGCACCCGCTTGCTTGCCTTGCTCCAGTTCAGCAGCTGGGGTCTGTGTCATCATCTGTTCCTTCTACGGTAACCATTCATCATCGGAAACAACAAGAGGCGCGGTGACTCGTTCCATCTCCCTTCCCAAAGATCTTCATGGACCCGCGACACAAGGGCCATGTGCTTACGGTTCCACGCCAAGCCGCCAAGTTCCGCTGCGCAGCCGTCACGCTGCCACGTCACCGCCGTGAGCGACGACCGGCTGCCGCAGCCAATTCGGGCAAGTTGACACCATGTTGCCACGGATCTGCTGATCTTGCAGCAAGGATCCTGCCTGCTCTCATGGCGCGCCCAGAAGAACCAAGCCTCCTGGGCCGAAGTTCATGCTGTCCGTGATCAGGAAACCGTTTTACCGGAACGCTTCCCGGTCTTCCCTCTTTGCCCTCTCTGCCGTCCGAGGCCGCTTTCCCGACACGCGGGATGGGCAACGCGCAACCCACCTTCAGATGACATCCCAGTGTTCGTGACCGTCCCCTGCGGAACAGATGGTCGCGCAGAGCCTTTACCTGACAGTGTTGGTCCGGGGTCCGGCGCAGCAGCGTGGCCATTGCGGTTGACCAGGATCATGCCGACGGGCAGGCACCGGCCGTCAGCCCAAGAAGGGCCGCGGCACTTGGGCAAGAACGGCTTCACGCGCCCCATGTGCGCACCGCACAGACATCAAGGATCGCCCGCCGATCAGGTCGCCTTGCGGAGCCTGAACCTCCCGAGCCAGCAAGATTGATGAACCCGCAGCCTCAGGTCTGTTTGCGGACCAGGTAGGACCGGGCAAGGGAGGGCCCCCGGCTGGTGTCCCGGACAGAGGTAGGGGCCGAGGCTCCGGCAGCGGGCGAACCCGAACCGGACGCGTCGCCGCCGTCATCTTCGCGGGGGTTCGTGAACGCCATGTCCCGTGTCGTGCCACGGATCCCGGAAGGAAGCGCATCCCGCGTCACCGCGTCGTCCTGGGCATCTGCCAAGGGCTCCGCTTCGGGATCGACAGGCCCTTCCTCTTCCAGGATCGCCAGCGCAAGGTCATGCTGGGCGTCCGTCATATCCGTCGCCACGACCAGATGCCCTCCGCCAGCCACGCGGGTGGCAAAGCTGCGTCGATCTTCCGCGGGCAGCGGCAGGTGCTCCAGCATCTCGCGGTCGGCTTCGAACGATCCCGCGGACATCAAGGTCCTGGCATGGGGAATGCCGCCCTGCTGCAGCCGTGCGTGGGCATGTTCCGCCGCCTCGTGCTGGCGGAAAAGTGCCGCGACGGCTCGGGTGTAGCCGCTCCCAGGGGTATCTTCTTGCACGTCATGGCTCATCGTCATCCTCCGCTGCGGAACATCCCGGGGCAGTGAAACCACATCGCACCGCACTTGTTCCTGCGACACATCACAGCGCTGCTTCCGCAGGCACGACCGGCCGGTGATCCTGCACCGGCAACATCTCGTATCCTGACGCCCCAAAGGCGCCCTGCGAAAAGGAAAAGAAGGGCGATCAAGGTGCCAAGAGCAAGCAGGCATGACTACAGGCTCGATCAAAGCGGCTGCGCCTTGCACGATGGGCGCCCCGGCGCCGGAAAAACGCGGCGCGGCCGCATCGGGCCGCCAGTGCATTTCACATACGGCCGAGGCTCTTGCCATAGCCAGGCGATCGTTCCCCTCATGCGCTGCATCTGCCAGATGCACAAAGGATCATCATTGAAGGGAACCATCACTGCTCCGGCGACGGCTGGCGCATCTGTTTCGATGCGACACCACCGAGGCCCGCCAGTTCTCCTGCCGATGCCAAACGAACAGAAGGCGCAGGGCGGGAAGATGCTATCTTGAGACATCTTCTACAACACGCCTTGCCTCTTATTGTTACGTTATATAATCACGATCCGTGAAACCTTGGAAACGGATCATGTTTATCAGATTTTTGAGCAGCGCCGCCCTGACGATGACCTTGGCTGGCCCTTCATTTGCCACGCCCGGCGTTCTTGATGTCGTGGCCCCTTTCGAGATCAAGGGCGCAGATCCCGCCCTTTCGGGCAACGTCTTCATCAAGATGGACGTAGCGGAAACCCTGGTGAACAGCGACACCGAGGGGCGGCTGCAACCGGGTCTGGCCACCGAATGGGAGGTTTCCGAGGACGGCCTGAAGTGGAGCTTTGCGCTGCGCGAGGGTGTGGTCTTTCATGACGGTACGCCCTTGACGGCCGAGGCGGCCGCCCATGCGCTGATCGTAGCCCAGGGCAAGCCGGGCCTGCTGGAAACCGCCCCCATCACCGCGATCGAGGCCGAGAGCGAGCATCGCCTGACCATCACCCTGGCCGAGCCTTTCGCGCCCTTGCCGGCCTTTCTGTCCGAGTACCGGTCGCTGATCTACGCGCCCTCGGCTTATGACGCAGACGGCAACGTCACGGCGGCGGTCGGCACCGGCGCGTACCGCGTCACCCGGCTGGACCCGCCGCTTCGCCTGGATGTGGAGGCCTTCGCCGCCCACTGGCAAGGCGAAGCCGCCATCAGGCAGGCCAGTTATCAAGCCGTCGGGCGTGCTGAAACGCGCGCGCTGCTGGCGGAAAGCGGGGATGCGGATTACGTCTTCAACCTTGATCCTGCTTCGATGGCACGACTGACCGGGGCCGAGGGACTGGAGGTCATGTCCGTTCCCACCCCCCGTTCGCTGCTGATCAAGGTGAACGCGGGGCATCCCGCATTGGCACAGCCCGAGGCACGGGCAGCCGTCTCGATGGCCATCGACCGCGAGGGGCTGGCCTTGGCAATCCTGCGTTATCCTGCGGGCGCCGACCAGATCCTGCCGCCGTCTCTTCCGGACTGGCATGTCGAAGGGCTGGCGCCCCTGCCCTATGATCCAGAGGCGGCCCGCCGGCAGCTGGCGGATCTGGGCTGGACGCCCGGCCCCGACGGCATCCTGATGCGGGACGAAGAGCGTTTTGCCCTGACGCTGACAACCTATCCCGACCGACCGGAACTGCCGCTGAGTGCCGCCGTGCTGCAACAGATGCTGGCCGAGATCGGTGTCGAGATCACGATCGACTCGACCAACTCGTCCGAAATTCCGGCCCGTCATGGCGATGGCTCGCTGGATCTGGCGCTTGTCGCACGGAACTTCGCGCTGGTGCCCGACCCGATCGGGACCTTCCTGACCGATTACGCGCCCACCGGGGACTGGGGCGCGATGAACTGGGAGAACGAGGAGTTCTCCACCCTCATCCGTGGCCTGGCGCGCGGCGAAGGCGGCCAGGCCGAACGTGACCGCGCTGTCACCATCCTGCAAACGGACCTGCCGGTGATCCCGGTGGCCTGGTACCAGCAGACGGCTGCCGTGTCGAAAGGCGTCATCGGAGCCGTTCTCGACCCCTATGAACGCAGCATCGGGCTGAAGGACATGAGGTGGGCGGAATGATGCGCCTGCTGGGATACCGGGCGATGCAGGCGCTGCTGGTCGCGCTGCTGGTCGGAGTTCTGACGTTCCTGATGATGCAGGCGCTGCCGGGGGACATGGCGTTCCGCATCGCGGCCGGGCGCTATGGCTATGACATGGTGACGGCTGGCGCCGCAGATGCCGTGCGGGCCGAGCTGGGTCTGGACCGCCCGGCTCTGCAGGCCTTCGGGCTCTGGTTCCTGGATCTGTTGCGGCTGGACCTGGGCACCTCCGTCCTGTCGGGCGCGCCGGTCATCGACGAGATCCGGCACCAGCTGGGGGCAAGCCTGCAACTGGCGGGGGCCGCGCTGATCCTGTCGCTGCTGATGGGCCTGCCGATCGGGATCGCCGCAGGACTGCGGGCCGGCGGCTGGCTGGACCGCGCGCTGCTGGTCGGCTCGACCGCGCTGCGGTCCGTGCCGCAGTTCCTGATGGGGCTGATCCTGATCGTGCTGGTCTCGATCCAGCTGGGCTGGCTGCCGGCTGCCGGGCATGGACGTCCCGAGCACTTCATCCTGCCCGCCCTGACGCTGGCCCTGGGGCTGGCCGCGGCCTCGGCCCGGATCACCCGCGATGCGATGGCCGGGGTGGCGGCCAGCCCGTTCTATGCCTTTGGCCGCTGGAAGGGCCTGTCCGAGGGACAGATGCTGCGCCGCCACGGGCTGCGCAACATCGGCGTGGCGCTGATCACCTTTCTGGGGCTGCAATTCGCCATGCTGGTCGAAGGCGTGGTGGTGGTCGAGACGATCTTTGGCTGGCCCGGCATCGGCCACGCGCTGGTGCATGCCATATTTGGCCGCGACGTCCCGATGGTGCAGGGCACGGCGCTGATGCTGGGCCTGGGCTTTGTCGCGCTGAACACGCTGATCGACCTTGCCGCCCACCGCATCGACCCAAGAGGAGCCCGTCCATGACTGTTGCCGCAACCGACATTCCGCTGGCCGCGTCGCGCGGCTGGTCCCGGACGCAGGCCACGGGTCTTGTTCTGCTGCTGGCAGTGGTGGCCTTTGCCTTGCTGACGCCGCTGCTCGTGCCGGTTGATCCGCTGAAGCAAAGCCTGCGTCATACTCTGGCCGGCCCGGACGCGGCGGCTCCCTTCGGCTATGACCATCTGGGCCGATCGCTGATGGCGCGGCTGGCGGCGGCCTTGCGCCTGTCGCTGCTGATCGCGGCGGCCGCAGTCGGCACGTCGGCGCTGCTGGGCGTGGGGCTTGGCGTGCTGGCGGCGTGGCGCGGCGGCCTGGCCGACCGGCTGGCCAGCCTTCTGGCCGACAGCGTTCTGGCGCTGCCGGGGCTGCTGACGGTGCTGATCATCATGGCTATCGTGCCGAACACGCCCCTGGCCTTCTGGATCGGCCTGTCGCTGGTGCTGTGGGTCGAGTATTTCCGCCTGACCCGCGCCACCGTCAGCCGCATGATCGTGGCGCCAGGTGTCCAGGCGACGCGGCTGCTGGGTTTTGGCCCCTTCTACATCTTTCGCCGCCATCTTTGGCCGGAACTGGCGCCCATGCTGCTGACCGTGGCGGCCCTGGGCGCGGCCACGACGATCATGACGGTCGCCGCGCTTGGCTTTGTCAGCGTGGGCATGCGCCCGCCCACGCCCGAGCTGGGACTGATGATGGTCGAACTTCTGCCTTATTACCGAGAGGCTCCGATGGCGCTGATGTCGCCGGTGCTGGCCACTTTCCTGACCCTTCTGGGCCTGAACCTGATCGCCGGAGGCCGTCGCGCATGACCATTCTGTTGAAGGCCGCCGATGTCGCCGTCCATGCCGGCGGCCGCAGGTTTGCGGGGCCGGTCTCGCTGACGCTGCAGGGGGGACGGCCGCTGACCATCCTGGGCCAGACGGGCTCCGGCAAGACGCTGCTGGCGCAGGCCGTGATCGGCACGCTGCCGCAGGGTTTGTCCGCGACGGGACAGGTGACCGTGGACGGGCGATGCCACGATCTGTCGTGTCCTGCCGAACTGCGCGCCCTGTGGGGCCGCGTCCTCGGCATCCTGCCGCAGGAGCCCTGGCTGTCCCTTGACCCGCTGATGCGCGCCCGCGACCAGATCGCCGAAGGACATGCCCTGGTGCGCGGCATGGGCAGAACGCAGGCGCGCGCCGCCGCCGAACGCGACCTGGAGCAGCTGGGCCTTCGGGACGCGGGCGACCGCCGCCCCGACCAGCTGTCGGGCGGGATGGCGCAGCGCGTGGCCTTTGCCGCGGCGCGCACGGGGGGCCGGATCGTGATCGCGGACGAGCCGACAAAGGGTCTGGACGCGGCGCGACGCGACGACGTAGCCCAACTGCTGCTGAGCGAGGTGCAGAAGGGCGGCGCCTTGCTGACCATCACCCATGACCTGGCGCTGGCCCGCGCCCTGGGTGGTGATCTGATGGTGGTGCGGGAGGGCCAGGTTGTCGAGGAAGGCCCGGCCGCCCGCGCCCTGTCCCAGCCAAGGCACGACTATACCCGACAGTTGATCGCGGCCGATCCTTCGTCATGGCCTCCGGCCCGCCCGCGCCCGGTCAAGGGCGCGCCGCTGGTCGAGTGTCGCGGCATCACGATGACCCGCGGCGGCCGGAGGCTGTATTCGGACCTGCATCTGGTCGTGCATCCGGGCGAGATCCTGGGCCTGTTGGGTCCGAGCGGCTGCGGCAAGTCCACCTTGGGCGACGTGGCCCTGGGACTGGTGCGGCCGGATGCGGGGCAGATCCGTCGCGCCACGGGTATCGCACCCTGCCGCTTTCAAAAGATCTACCAGGACCCGCCAAGCGCCTTTCCCCGCCATGTCAGGCTGGGTCAGGCCCTGGACGATCTGGTCAGGCTGCACCGGCTTGACGGCGGGCGGATCCCTCTCCTGCTGGACCGGATGCGCCTGTCGCCCGTCCTGCTGTCCCGTCGGCCGTCCGAGGTGTCGGGGGGCGAATTGCAGCGGCTGGCCCTGCTGCGGGTCCTGCTGCTGGACCCGGTGTTCCTGTTCGCGGACGAGCCGACCTCGCGGCTGGACCTGATCACGCAGGCCGAGGTGACACGCCTGCTGGTCGAAACCGCACGGGATACCGGGATGGGGCTGCTGCTGGTCAGCCACGACCGCGATCTGATCGATGCCTCCGCCGACCGCTGCCTGATGCTGGATGTCACGCGACCCTCGATGGCTCCCGCCGCACGCCTGGCGTCGTGACAAAGCGGGGGATCGAACCGTTTCGCCCCTTGGCCCTTTCCACGCCTTGGGCGAGGCGTGGTCGGCCTCCGCAGGTGGAACAGCCCCGATTTCCGCGCGATGAGGGGGTGGTTGGGAACATTGGCCCCGTTAACCGGTTGTGACAACCATCAGGGGCCGCGTCTGATCCGCAGGCCGCCCCTTATGTCGGAAACGACCCTACATTCGGGAGCAATCACATGAGTACCGATAAGACCGGTCTGCCACACAACAATCAGGTCCAATCCACCCTCGAGTCGGTCAAGGGGCAGGCGACCGATACCGTCAGCCAGTTGGCCGATGACGTGAAGAAGGAAGTGTCCCGCCGCGAAAAGTCCATCCGAGGCAGCCTCGCCGGCAGCGCCGACGACATCGCTTCGGCTCTGCGCAAGGCCAAATCCGATCTGGATCCGGATTCCGCCATTGCCCCGATGCTGGACAGCGCCGCCGAAAGCGTCGGAGGCATCGCCGACAGCCTGAACAAGGCCGACACGGCCGAAATGATCAACGGCATCCGCAACTTTGCGCGCGAACGCCCGGGCGCCTTCCTTGGCCTGTCGGCCATCGCAGGCTTTGCGGCCGCCCGCTTCCTGCTGGCCAGCACGCCCCGCGGCGCCTCGCGCTCGACCTCGTCCTATGGCGGTCCGTCTTACGGCGGTTCGTCCTATGGCGGCAGCTCCTATGGCGGTTCGGGCAGCAGCGCCATGTCCGGATCGACCGGCAGCGGCTCGGGCAGTTCTTCAACCTCCTCGGGCGGTAGCGGCATGGGTAAATCCTCGCCGGCCTCGGGCGGCAGCGGGATGGGCTCGACCGGCGGGACGGGCGGTTCCTCGATGGGGCAGTCAGGCGGCACCGGAGCCGGCTCGGCAGGTTCGGCCGGATCGTCGTCCGGAACCCAGGCCTCCTACCCTGCGTCCTATGGTGCGTCGGGCTCGACCAGCACAACGGGCGGCGGACTCGGCACGGGCGCCGGCGTTGGCGGTACGGGCGGCAGCAGTGGCAACCCGGACGCCACGCGCGGCAGCGGCACAGGCGGCAGCAGTGGCGGCATGGGAAGCAGTGGTGGGACCGGCACCACGGGCAGCTCCGGAACTTCAAGCCCGGGCCTTGGCAGCAGCACGATCAACCGCCCCGATGGAGGCCGTCATGACTGATCCCAACCGCCCGGATACCGTCCACGTCGAAACGGGCCGAACCGACACTGGCCGGTCCCACAACCCGGCCTCGCTGGCGTCCGAGGCGCTCAGCCTGTCCGGCGATCTGGTTCGCAAGGAAGTGGCGCTGGCCAAGGCCGAGATCAGCCAAAGTCTCAGCCAGGCTGGCACCGCGATCGGCTTTATCGCCGTCGCCGGCGTGATCGGCATCGTCACCATCAACGTTCTGGTCGCGGCACTTGTCGCAGCCCTGGCAGAAACCGACCTTGGCCCGATCTGGAGCGCGGTCATCGTCGGTCTGGTCCTTGCCCTGCTGGCCTATATCCTGCTGCGCAAGGGCATGAACGACCTGAAACCCGAATCCCTCATGCCGTCGCGGACGGTCAAGAACGTTCAGCGCGACGCGCAAACGGTGAAGGAGGCTTATCATGACAAATGAATCCCCCGAGCAGATCGAGCGCGAGATCGAGCACGACCGCAACGAACTGCGCCGCACCCTGGACAACCTGCAGGACGAGCTGTCGTTGGACGGACTGTCGCGTCGTCTGACCGGCACCTTCCGCGAACATGGATCGGAATGGGCCAATTCGGCCAGCGAGGCCGCACGTTCGAATCCCGTGGCCCTGGCGCTGACCGGCATCGGTCTGGCCTGGCTGATCTTCGGCCGCGGCTATGACCCTGCCCACAGCGTCCGTGACGCGGTCGCCAACCGTCGTCACAACCGTCATGATCACGACGACGATCGGTCCTGGAACCGCGGCTCCATGAACTCGCGGCCCGGCAGCACGGGTATCGGCACGGGCACGGGCACGGGCACGGTCAGCAGCGGAACGACCGGAACCACGACCTCCTATGCGGGCAGCACCGGAAGTTCCGGAGGCATGGGCAGCTCGGGCAGCACCGGATCGTCCGGCAGCTCGTCCTGGCGCGACTATGCCGAGCGGTATGCCCCGAGCCGGCTGATGGGTGGCGGTTCCCACGGCGATCATCAGGGAATGACCGACCGTATCCGAGACCAGGCCCAGCATCTGCGCGATCGTCTGAGCGACGGCACCGAAGGATTGAGCGAAGAAGCACGTCGCCGGGTCGAGGACGCCCGCCGCCGCGCAATGGATGCCAGCGAGGCGACCAGCCGCCGTCTGCGTCAGGGCTCGCGCAGCGTGATGCGCGGATACGATACTGAACCCCTGTTGTTCGGCGTCGCCGCCTTGGCACTGGGCGCGGGCCTGGGCGCCGCCCTGCCCCGCACCGCGCGGGAAGACGAACTGATGGGCAGCTACAGCGACCATCTCTTTGACGAGGCCGAGTCGATCTATCAGGAAGAAATGGCCAAGGTCAAAAGCGCGGTTTCCGCAGGCGTGGACCAAGCCAAGAGTGCCGCGTCCGACGTCGCCAAGGCGGCGCAGGACGAACTGAAGAGCAGCGGAGGCGATGACCAGGAACGGGCGGACAAGGGAACGTCCTCCTCGTCTTCGTCGTCCTCGACGGGCGGTTCTGGCAGAAGCGTCTGACATCGCAAACATCCGGCAAAGGCCCCGCAGAGCTGCGGGGCCTTTTTCATGGGGGGCTGCCGCTCCTGAAACCGCCGGAGTCTGACGCGGGGCGACATGACGCGGGTCGATGCCGCAACGTTTGTGTGACAGGTTCAGGCATGAGATCCCCGCGTCGGAAAGAACCGCATCATCGTGTCGGTGGTTGCTGGTCCCTGTCCTGTGTGGCTGCCGTCCGACGCCCTTCCGAGCCCGGCATGGCCGAAGCCCCCACCCGACCCAGTCTCAATCTGCAGCCGGTCGCCGCTGCCGCGATAGCGGGCGATCCGCCCGGTGCGTCCGCGGCCGCGCCGTGTGTCCGTTTCTGTCGGGCCGCACAGCCCTTGCTGAAGTGCCGCGTCGCCTTCCTGGGCGAACGCCGCCTTGTCGGTCGACATGTGAACAGTGAGCATCCCCCACCCGTGCCGCAGCCCGGTTTCCTGCCCGACATGGCGCGGAACGCCGAATCCATGTCCGGGGCGCGTCATGTGCGCAGCCCGAATGGCAGGCGCCTGCCGCAAATCGCCGACAAGCAACATGCCTTGGACGGCCGACATCGCTCCGCCTGTAGGAAGACCAACCGAGAACGGCAGGTCGGACAGAGCAGCGAACTGATGGCTCTGGGTTCGCGCCAAGCCGGTCAGAAGGCCACCTTGCTGCCTTGGCCGCAAACAGCCGGAACTCCGTGGATTTTCAGCAGCGGTTCATGTTCGCCGAGGTCGTTTGTCCGCGCAACTGATCAACTGGTGGCGCTTGGTCACCGCATGAATGCGGGCGCCCCCGGTGACATCATCGGAATCCTGTTGCAATCGTGCAGCAGCAGGATGCCCGTCGGTACTTCGCCACCGGCCAGCGACCGGGCACGTAAAGGAAGTTCCCGCAACTGACCCGCCTGATGTGGGCACCACGTCCACCGTTCGCCCTGCGCCAAAGTCGCTAGATCTTGGTGATGCGGATGCCGGCATCGACAAGGGCAGCGGAATGCCGGACGCAACGGGCGCCAGCCCGATGACCCGCAGGACCAGCATCTGGTTTTACACATGCAAATCCTTAAGTCCGGGCAGCGTGATGTCCCGCGGGCAGAGGGCCAGTCCGTCGCGAACGATGCTGGCTATAGCCATGGGATCATCTCGGTCCGACTGTGCCCGGACGAGGTGCGGATCAAGTCGCTGCGGCTGCCGTTGAAGCCGCCGTCCACCAGCCGTGCCTTATTCGACATCATTTCAACGTCCACAGGGACGGAGCGAGAAGTGAGGTTCAAATTGCGATACGATCAACGTCAAGGTGCCGCGATCCGGCCTGAACCCGGTTACGCTTGGCTGCGGCAGAAGTTGTCTGCGTCAGCCTTTGGCAAAGGAAGTTCCGGCCCGTTCAGCGGATGGCGTTGATCGCGCATTCTAGGGCTGTGGCATCGAAAGGCTTGACCAGAAGCCCCGTCATGCTGCCGGGCACGGCACCTTCGACAGCGCTGTGGCCCGTGGCGAAGATCACCGGCAGGTCTGGTCTTGCGGCCCGCGCCTGTTCGGCCAGTTGTGTTCCCGGCATGTCAGGCAGACCCACATCTGTCAGCAGCAGATCGACATCGTGCTTTTCCAGATGCGCCAGAGCGATCCCGGCATTCCGGGCCGGAAGCACGGTATGACCCAGATCCTCCAGCATGTCCGCAACCGACATGCGGATCAGGGCATCATCCTCGCACAGAACGATCACAAGGGGGCGCGGGCCGACCGGGACTGCGGGCGTGCCGGCGGCCGGTTTCGGCATCGCGCGCTGCGCGGCATTCGCGAACTGGTGGCGCAGCTTGCGCGCCAGGTCGTTGCGGCCATAGGGCTTGCTGAGCAGTTCGACCCCCTCGTCCAGCCGACCCTCATGCACGATGGCGTTTTCGGCATAACCCGAGGTGAACAGGACCTTCAGACCCGGCAGCCGCTCGACCGCAAGCCGGGCCAGTTCGGTCGAGCGCATGGGACCGGGCATGACGACGTCGGTGAACAGCAGGTCGATCTGCGCTCCGCTGTCGATCACGGCCATGGCAGATTGCGCATCGACGGCCTCCAGCACGTGATAGCCCAGGTCGGTCAGGGTATCGACCACGGTCTGGCGGACCCCCGGATCGTCCTCGGCCACCAGGATCGTCTCACTGCCGCCCCGGACGGGCTGTGCGTCCATATCGTCGACCATATCCTCGGCACCCGCCGCGCGGGGCAGGAACAGCGTGATCGTCGTGCCCTGCCCCATCATGCTGTCAATGCGGACCTGCCCGCCCGACTGCTTGACAAAGCCATAAACCATCGACAGCCCCAGCCCGCTGCCCTTTCCTTCGGGCTTTGTCGAAAAGAACGGGTCAAAGACCCGCTCCAGCAGATCAGGCGGGATGCCGATGCCTGTATCTGTCACCGACAGCAGCACGTAATCCCGGGGCGGCGCCGAGTCATCCGCGCCGTGGTCCTGCGGATCGGCGTTGCAGACCCTGATCGACAGTGTGCCGTGCCCATCCATCGCGTCCCGGGCGTTGATCGCCAGGTTCAGCAGCGCATTTTCCAGGTTGCTGCGGTCGATCAGAGTGTTCCACAAGTCCGGCGCCATGCTGGTTTCCAGCCGGATTCCCTCGCCAAGGGCGTGGCGCAGCATCTCGTCCATCCCTCCGATCAGACGGCCCAGGTTGACCACCTTGGGGGCCAGCGGCTGACGGCGGCCAAAGGCCAGAAGCTGGGCCGCCAGACGCGATCCGCGGGCGACACCCTCCATCGCGTTCTGCAGGCGGCGCTGAGTCTGCTCGTCGTTGCCGTCGTTGCCCGCAAGCAGTTGCAGGCTGCCGCCGATCACCTGCAGCAGGTTGTTGAAGTCATGGGCGATGCCGCCGGTCAGCTGGCCGATCGCCTCCATCTTCTGCGCCTGCCGCAGCGCCGCCTCGCTGCTGGCCAAGGCTTGGGCGGCCGTTTTCTCGGCAGTGATGTCGCGGCCAAAGCCGTAAAGCATGTCGCCATCCATGACACTGGTCCATTCGACATGGCGAGGCTCGTCCTGCCGCGTGCGGACGGCGGCTTCCAGCGGTGACACTGGAACGCCATCGGCCAGGGCCTCCAGCAGCCGACGCAGGGGCAGCTGAGAGCCCTGAAGGTCGTTGGGGACCGTGAACTCGTCGATACGGCGCCCGACGGTTTCCTCGCGCCGCCATCCCAGCAACTGTGTCCAGGCCGGGTTCACCGACGCGACCCGGTCGTCCCGCGTCGCAGTCAGCTGAACGACCGGCGACAGGCTCCAGATCCGCTCGCGCTCGCGCGCAAGCCTGCGTTCCTGCGTGATGTCGCGGCCAACGGCGTGGACGCGGCCCTGGTCCGGGACCGCGGTCCAGTCCAGCAGGCAATAGCCGCCGTCCTTGCGCCGGTACCGGTTCTCGAAGGCCAGGGTCGATGCGCCGCGGGACAGCTGCGCCATCTCGGCCTGCGTGCTTCCAACGTCGTCGGGATGGATGAACCAGCTCAGCGTCTGGCCCAGCATCTCGTCTTCGCTCCAACCCAGCAGCCGCAGTGCCGAAGGGTTGATGGCCGTGATCCGCCCTTGGAAGTCGCAGACCAGCATCAGGTCCTGCGACAGGTTCCACAACCGGTCGCGGTCCTGAATCGTCTGCACCTCGGACAGCTTCTGCTCGTCAATGTCGGTGTTGGTCCCGATCCAGCGGGTGATCGCCCCGTCGTCATCTGGAATGGCCAGCGCCCGGACCAGGTGCCAGCAATACTTTCCGTCGCTGCGCCGGATGCGGTACTCTGTCTCGTAGCGCCCCCCCGAGGCGATGGCGGCCTTCCATTCCGAGAGTGCATTCACGCGATCCTGGGGATGGATGATGTCCCTCCAGCCGCCGTCGGAAA
>Ga0194112_10006758_pt1 | contig 15089 bp, 12 predicted proteins | sample TA2MahC400mmetaG_FD_146191 | JGI IMG/M metagenome (GOLD analysis project Ga0194112, IMG submission 146191) | Freshwater microbial communities from Lake Tanganyika, Tanzania - TA2015016 Mahale Deep Cast 400m | ecosystem: Environmental > Aquatic > Freshwater > Lake | place: Tanzania: Lake...
CCAAAGGGATAGTAGAAGTGCAGGGTCGGCACCCATGGCAAGAGGTGCCTGTGCTTCGCCCCACGAACGGCGCGCATGCCGACAAAGATGCTGAGCACTTCCGAGGCCACGAACAGGCCGAACAGCAGCGGGATTGCCCATCCCCCCAGCAGCCCGTCCAGCGGTTCGCGCAGCGGATGTGGCAGGCCCAAGGTCAGGAGCCAGAAGCTCCACAGCACCGGAGCTAGCAGATATTGCGACACGGCGCCCAGGAACTGCACCTGAAAGCCCCAGAACCTCCAGGCTCCCAAATCCCGGTACAGCGCCGCCGGATCGCGCATATGGACGCTCCAGGTCATCGCATAGCCCTTGAGCCAGCGCGACCGCTGCTTGACCCAAGGCAGGGCGCGACAGTTCGCCTCTTCGTCCGTCGTGGTGTCGATGATCTCGGTCCGATAGCCGCGGCGGGCCAGTCGCACGCCCAGATCCGCATCCTCGGTCACGTTCCACGAATCCCAGGCCCCGACCTGCTCCAGGATCGGGCGGCGGAAGAACAGCGTCGTGCCCCCCAGGGGCACGACCAGGCCCATTCGCGCCACGCCCGGCAACAGCACCCGGAACCAGCCCGCGTATTCAACCGTAAAGCAGCGCGCCAGCCAGTTGGTGCGCGGGTTGTAGAAATCCAGCGCACCCTGAAGGCAGGCCACGTCCGCGGGGGCGAACTGGAACCGGCGGGCGACCTTGTGCAACTGGTCGGGATCAGGCCGATCCTCAGCATCCCAGATGCCCACGATCTGGCCGCGGCAAAAGTTCAGCGCATAGTTCAATGCCCTTGGCTTGGTCTTGATCGGCCCATCGGGCACACGCACCACGCGGATCCAGTGCGGCAGGCGCACGCCTTCCAGCGCCTTTTCCGTTACAGCATCGCTGGCCTCGATCACCAGCAGCAGGTCGGTCAGGTCCCGTGGATATTCCAGCCGCGCCAAGCGGGCGACCAGCTTGCCGGCAACGTCACTTTCCTCGAACAGCGGCACCATCACGGATATCACCGGCAGCGGCGCCTCCATCGGGGGTGGCAGCATGTGCCCGTCGGCCACGGCCTGCGCGATCTTGGCCTGTTCGGCTCCAGCACGCCGGGCGGCCAAAAAGGCCATGAGCTTGAGTCCGCTTTGCGACACCAGCGTCACGGCCGCCCAAGTTGCCAGAACCCCCGCCACCAGGGCTGGGGCCGCCACAACTCCAGCCGCAAGTGCCGCCAGAATCAGGATGGCCATGCGGCTGGTGCGTGCCTGGTTCTGGGTGCGGCAGCTTTCGGCCGCCGGCACGCGGGCTTCCGCTTCCCTGATCAGGCGGATGCGGCACGAGCTCAGGACGCCGGCCTCGGCCTGCTCCTCGCTGCACAGCAGCATCCGTACATGGCCAAACTGCGCAGGAAGCTGCGGCAGCAGCGCGGAAAAGTCGTCGGGCCGGGCCGTCGCGATCCAGGTGACGCCGCCGATGCGTCGCCACGGAAGAATGCCATGGGTCAGGCAAAAGCCCGCACCCGCCGCGTCGATCAGTCGAGGATCGGCCGGTGTTTGTTCCGGATCGATGGCCGTCGTCCGCCACTGGCGGGACAGGGCCCGCGCCAGGGCCTGCGGCGTCACCATGCCCTGCGCCAGCAGGACTTGCCCCAGCCGCGCCTTCAAGCGCTGCCGCATCACCGTCGCCTTCAGCAGATCACCGGGATCGACTGCGCCGTCTTCCAGCAGGATCTGGCCCAAGGACAGCTTGCTGCGTTCCGCCAGCGTCGGCCCCCGCAGGACAACACCTTGGGAGATTTCCATGTCGGGAAGATTGGCAGGCCGGGAAAGGGGCACAAGCTGAGCCATGAGCGATTCCCTTGTGGAACGGCCCTTCCTGACATGGCGAAGCTTAACAAGGAGTTAAGGATAAAGCTGCACGGGACGGATTTGTGCCGACCCGTGCAGAAAAGTCCTAGCCGCGCCGCGCGCGCATCGAGTCCGCGAACCGCTTGAACAGGTAAAGGCTGTCCTGCGGTCCGGGCGCGGCCTCGGGGTGATACTGGACTGAGAAAACAGGCCGATCCGTCACGCGGATGCCGCAATTGCTGCCGTCGAACAGGCTGACATGGGTTTCCAGAACCCCCATAGGCAAGGATTGCGAATCCACTGCAAAACCATGGTTCATGGAGGTGATCTCGACCTTGCCGGTTTCCACGTCACGGACCGGATGGTTCGCACCGTGATGGCCATGGCCCATCTTGACGGTCTTGGCGCCAAGCGCCAGGGCAAGCATCTGGTGCCCAAGGCAGATCCCAAAGATCGGCAGATCGCGCCCCAGCAGGTCCTGGATCATCGGGACCGCATATGCGCCTGTCGCCGCCGGATCCCCCGGACCGTTCGACAGGAACACGCCTTCGGGTTCATGCGCCATGACCTCCTCCGCGGTCGCGGTGGCCGGCAGCACGGTGACATCGGCCCCATGCGCCACCAGCGAGCGCAGGATGTTCCGCTTGGCGCCGTAATCCAGCGCAACGACCTTGAAGGGCTTGTCCTCGGGCGAAGAGCCGAAGCCCTTGCCCCATTCCCACGCACCTTCCTCCCACCGATAGCTTTGGGCACAGCTGACACCGCGCGCCAGGTCCAGCCCTACCAGCCCCGACCAGTCGCGAGCCCGGGCAACCATTGCCTCGATGTCGAAATTGCCCTGCGGATCATGAGCCAGCACCACATGCGGTGCGCCCTGCTGGCGGATCGCGCGGGTCAGGCGGCGGGTATCCACGCTGCCGATCCCGATCCGGCCACGGCGGACCATCCAGTCGGTCAATTCGGCCGCCGCGCGCCAGTTCGAGGGTTCGGTCGGGTCCCACCGCACGACGATGCCGCTGGCGACCGGGTCCTGCGCCTCGTCGTCCTCGGGGGTGACGCCCGTGTTGCCGATATGGGGAAAGGTGAAGGTCACGATCTGGCTGGCATAGGACGGATCGGTCATGATCTCCTGATAGCCGGTCATCGCGGTGTTGAAGACCAGTTCGGACACCACTTCCCCGGTGGCGCCGAAGCCCTGGCCATAAAAGACTGTTCCGTCGGCAAGCGCCAGGCAGGCGGTCGGTTTTGCGGCCATGTCGGCACCTCTGGTGTGAAATCAGCCGGTGCATAGGGGGGGCAGGCCACAAGGTCAAGCCGAACCCGCGCCCCCGCGCGGGGCGCCATGCTTGATTTGCGCGCAACACAGGCCTAGATCGCAGTCTTTCCGGTGCAACCACGCGCCGTGTCATGGAGACGGGATCATGGAACTGCGCACCAGGCTGCAAGCCGCGACCAAGGAAGCGATGAAGGCCAAGAACAGCGCTCGGCTGTCCACATTGCGGCTGATCGGAGCCGCGATCAAGGACCGCGAGATCGCCGCGCGCGGGGATGACGGGGACGGCACCCTGACCGAGGGCGACCTGATCCTGATCCTGTCGCGGATGGTCAAGCAGCGGCAGGAATCGGCGAAGGCCTATGAAGAAGGTGGCCGGTTGGAACTGGCCGCCAAGGAAGAAGAGGAAATCGGCATCATCCAGGAATTCCTGCCACGTCAGATGGACGCCCAGGAAATCCGTGCCGCGATCGAGGCCGCGATCATTGATCAGGAAGCCGCCAGTCTGCGGGACATGGGCCGCGTCATGGCCCTCCTGAAAGAGCGCCATGCGGGCCGGATGGACTTTGGTGCCGTCGGTTCGATGGTCAAGGAGCGGCTGCTGGGCTGAAACCCTGACGTTCCTTTGGCGTTGTCTGGGCAGGAGGTGAACCATGCCCGCAACATCGAAAGCCCAGCAACGTGCCGCTGGCGCCGCCTTGTCCGCCAAGCGCGGCGAAACAAAGGTCAGCGACCTCAAGGAGCCGTCGAAGGACATGTACTACAGCATGTCGGCCGCGGAACTGGAGCGTCTGGCCTCATCCGATCTTGACGATCTGCCGGACCATGCCGCGGATGAAAGCCAAGGCTGACGATCAGCCCCGTGCGCGCCCGAAGGCACGGGTCAACTCGTCGCAAAGGCTGCGCCGTTCGTCCGGCGTCAGAAAGGCGCCTAGCTCGATCTCGCGGGTGCCGTCGGTCAGCGTGAGGTAGTTCTCGACCGGTCCTTTGCGCAGACTGGCCCGCACCCAGTAGCTGTTGGTCTGCCATTCGCGGTCTGGGCGTCCCGGATCGTGACGCCGGACCTGCAGCCGGTTCCGGTCCAGTAGCAGTTCCTCGCAGGTGCGGCCGGTGCGATAGCTGTGCTGTATCGCGAACCACACGCCCCCCACCGCCAGCACCATGAAGGGCAAGAGCCCCCACAGCACCTGTGTCCCCAGAACGGCGAGGATCGGCAGCGACAGAAAGACCGCCGTTGTTGCGATGAACCAGACAAAGCCCCGCCGTGGCAAGGACCTGTGCGGCCACAGGGTCAATTTATGCAAAACGGCCCCGGATGCGTCCGGGGCCGTTTCTGTCCATCGATATGGCATTGTTCGACGTGGCGATCAGTGGTGGGCCGGACTGCGGTCCCAGTCCTCGCGCTTGGGCAGTTGCTCGAACGTATGCTCGGGCGGGGGCGAGGGCAGGGTCCATTCCAGCGTGTCGGCGTATTCGTTCCAGTAGTTGTTCTGGGTGACGCGCTTGCCGGCAAACAGGGTGTAGGCCACGATACCGATGAAGAACACGAAGGAGGCGAAGGACAGATAGGCGCCCCACGAACTGATCGCGTTCCAGTAGGCAAACTCCACCGGATAATCGATGTAGCGGCGCGGCATGCCCTGGCGACCCAGGAAGTGTTGCGGGAAGAAGGTCAGGTTCGCACCGATGAACATCATCCAGAAGTGCAGCTTGCCGGCCCATTCCGGGTACTGGCGACCCGACATCTTGCCCATCCAGTAGTAGATGCCGGCGAAGATGGCGAACACGGCGCCAAGCGACATCACGTAGTGGAAGTGCGCCACGACGTAGTAGGTGTCGTGATACACGCGGTCCAGCGGTGCCTGCGACAGGACGACACCGGTCACACCGCCCACGGTGAACAGGAACAGGAAGCCGAAGGCCCAGAGCATGGGCGTCTTGAACTCGACCGAGCCGCCCCACATCGTCGCGATCCACGAGAAGACCTTGATGCCCGTGGGCACGGCGATCGTCATAGTGGCCAGCATGAAGTAGCTCTGCTGGGTCAGCGACATGCCGACCGTGTACATGTGGTGCGCCCACACGACAAAGCCCAGGATGCCGATCGCGGCCATGGCCAGAACCATCGGCAGGTAACCGAAGATGGGCTTCTTGGCAAAGGTTGCGATGACGTGGCTGATGATGCCGAAGCCGGGCAGGATGATGATGTACACTTCCGGATGGCCGAAGAACCACAGGATGTGCTGGTACAGCACCGGGTCGCCGCCGCCGGCCGGGTTGAAGAAGTTCGTGCCGAAGTTGCGGTCCATCAGCAGCATGGTGATCGCGCCGGCCAGAACGGGCAGGGCCAGGAGGATCAGCCAGGCGGTGATGAAAACGGACCAGGCGAACAGCGGCACCTTGAACAGGGTCATGCCGGGGGCACGCATGTTCAGGAAGGTGGTGATGATGTTGATTGCACCCACGATGGAGGACGCGCCCGACACGTGGACGGCGAAGATCGCCAGGTCCATCGAGTAGCCGCCTTCGTTCGTGGACAGCGGAGGGTACAGCACCCAGCCCACGCCCGAGCCCAGCTGCTGGTTGCCGCCCGGAGCGAGCAGCGAGGCGACGCCCAGGGACAGGCCCGCGACATACAGCCAGTAGCTGAGGTTGTTCATGCGCGGGAAGCTCATGTCCGGAGCACCGATCTGCAGCGGCATGAAGTAGTTTCCGAAGCCGCCGAACAGGGCCGGAATCACCACGAAGAACATCATCAGGACGCCGTGATAGGTCACGAGGACGTTCCAAAGGTGTCCGTTCGGGGTGCATTCGCGGCTGGCATCCGCAAAGAAGCGGGCACCTTCCTGGCACATGTACTGCACGCCGGGCTCGTGCAGCTCCAGGCGCATGTACACGGTGAAGCTGACGGCGATCAGGCCGGCAAGACCGGCCGTGAACAGGTAAAGGATACCGATGTCTTTGTGATTGGTGGACATGAACCAGCGGGTGAAGAACCCGCGCCGGTCATGATGGTCGTCGTGGCCGTGTGCGGCTGCGTCTGCCATACCCGAACTCCCTCAAGATGTCGTCGAGCCGGCCTGGCAGACCGGCGTTATCACGCGTTCTTTAGACCACCTGCGAGGACCGGGCAATGCGTCACTGTGGCCTTTGGATACGCCTTCCCGCCAGAATCCAAGTTTGCCGGGAAGGCATGTTGATCGCGCTGCGGCGGATCGCCGCAGCCCGTCTTCACTCTGCGGGTGCGTCCGGCGACACCGAGGCCAGATAGGCCGCCACGTCCGCCTGGTTGCGGTTCAGCTTGAAGGTCATCTTGGAGCGTGCCGAGTCGTCGCCCGACTTTTCCTTCACCCAGGCGCCCGGGTCCGTGACATAGGCCGCAAGTTCTTCCTCGGTCCAGACCATGTCCGGGTTGGCTTCGCGCGCGGCCAGGAGGCCGTCGCCATAACGGAAGCCTTCTTCATGCGCGATCGGCGCGCCGACGATGTTCCACAGATTCGGGCCGGTGGCGCCGCCCTTGACGATATCGGTGCCGCTGGCGTCCTGGATCATGTGGCAGGCCCGGCACTTGCGGAATTCGGTCTCGCCGACGGCGGGGTCGCCTGCCTCTTGTGCAACGGCGGGAATGGCTAGGGTGATGCCCAGAAGGGCTCCGACGATCGCTGGCTTCATTCGTATCTTCCTCGCTCAACCCGTGAGGGTGGTTTTGTCCCATCGGCCAGTCTATAAACGCGCATCGACAGGAATCCAGCCACCGAAAGGTCGCATTGGAAGAAGTGATCGATCTTCAGGGAAAAAACGTGGCGAAATTGCGCCGAAGCGTCACGTCCAGATCCGCCATGCCGACCGGAAGGCCCAGATCGACCAAGGAGGTCACGCCATGCCCGCTGATCCCGCAGGGAACGATTCCGTTGTAATGCTCCAGGTCCGGATCAACATTGACCGAGATGCCGTGAAAGCTGACCCACCGGCGCAGCTTGACCCCGATCGCGGCGATCTTGTCCTCGCGCATGGTGCCGTCCGGCAGCGGAGGCTTGTCGGGGCGGGCCACCCAGACGCCCACGCGCCCGTCGCTGATGCAGGCTGTCAGGCCGAAATCGGCCAGCGCCGCGATGATCCACGCTTCCAGTTGGCCGACAAGGGCGCGCACGTCACGCCCCCGCCGGTTCAGGTCCAGCATCACGTAGATGATGCGCTGGCCCGGCCCGTGATAGGTGTACTGCCCGCCGCGGCCGGTGGCATGCACCGGGAATCGCGCATTCAGCAGGTCCTGTGCCTTGGCGCTGGTGCCTGCCGTATAGAGGGGCGGGTGCTCGACCAGCCAGACGGCCTCGTCCGCCGTGCCCTGATGGATCGAGGCGACGCGCGCCTCCATGAAGGCAACCGCCTCGTCATAGCCGGTCAGGCCGTCGCTGATGATCCACTCCACCATGGCCGCGATGTGTCGCGCGCCGGGGCGGCCGCGTCAATCCGCAACTGTTCTGCCGGAACATGCAGCGGGTCGCAGAAATCGCTTTTCTTTGTCGTCTGCCTCGGCTATCAGGCGCGCACTGCCCGGATGCGGTCGTGGCGGAATTGGTAGACGCGCAGCGTTGAGGTCGCTGTTCCTTAACCGGAGTGGAAGTTCGAGTCTTCTCGACCGCACCAAACTTTCCCTGATGATTATGATCGAATTGGCCGGCGCGGCTTGCGCCAGGTCGTGCTGTCGCCATGTGCCCTTTCGGGCGCCGGATTGTGCAGCGGTTCGCGCGCAGGGCCACGAGCTCCTACGATCTTCAGACCGTGACAGGCAGGGTACAGTCCTGTCTGCGCAAGCCCCTGTTCCTGCAGTGGACGATGCCGCGCGCCTGAGGGTGCAGGCGCGCGGCATTGGCGCGGGGACGGCAAGGGCCGCCCGGATCAGGCGCGCACCTTCCGGCGCGTCAGCATCTGCCGGATCCTCAGCACCGCGACATAGAAGACCGGCACCAGGAAGATCCCGATCACGGCCGAGGAGGCCATGCCTCCCAGCACTCCGATGCCGATCGAGTTCTGCGCACCGGCGCCCGCACCCGAGGCGATCGCCAATGGCAGCACGCCAAGCATGAAGGCGAACGTGGTCATCAGGATCGGGCGCAGGCGCTGGCGCGCGGCAACCAGCGCGGCCTCGACGACCGTCTTGCCCTCATGGACCTGGGCTTGGGCAAACTCGACGATCAGGATCGCGTTGCGTGCCGCGAGTCCGATGGTCGTCAGCAAGCCCACCTTGAAGTAGACGTCGTTCGACTGTCCAAAATACAGCGCCGCCAGCAGCGCACCAAGAATGCCCACCGGCACGGTCAGCATGACCGCCAACGGCACCGCCCAGCTTTCGTATAGCGCCGCCAGTGACAGGAAGACCACCAGCGCCGACAGGGCGAACAGAAGGGGCGCCTGGTTGCCGGACAACCGTTCCTGATAGGACAGGCCGGTCCAGGCCGTGCCATAGTTGCCGTCCAGACCGGTGACCAGCTCCTCCATCACCTGCATCGCCGCCCCCGAGGACAGGCCCTGCGCCGCGGCGCCGCTCAGTTCCAGCGCGCGGGTGCCGCCATAGCGGGCCAGGGCCTGCGGTTCCTGCTGCCAGCTCTGGCTGGAAAAGGCGCCGAAGGATACCATCTCGCCCTGCGCGTTGCGGGCGTACCAGCGGTTGATGTCCTCGGGCTGCGATCGCGCCTCGGCCTCGCCCTGGACGATCACCGGGCGCAGATCCGTGCCAAGGGCAAAGTCGTTCACGTCGCGGCCGGCAAAGATCACCGACAGCATCGCGTTCACCTCCTGGATCGACAGGCCGAAGGCTGCCGCCTTCTGCTGGTCGATGTCCAGGCGCAGGGCAGTCTGACTTGCGGCTTCGTTGCCGCGCAGGTTGGTCACGCGTCCGTCGGCCTGGGCAGTGGCGACCAGCCGGTCGGCCGCGGCCGTCAGCGCCTCCTGCCCCTGGCCTGCCTGGTCAACCAGATACATGCTGAAGCCGGACGAGGTGCCCATGCCCTGGATCGCGGGCGGTTGCAGGACAAAGATCATCCCCTGACGGTTGGTCATGAAGAAGTGCCCGTTCGCCCGCGCCACCAGCGAAGCGATGTCCAGACCTTCACGCTCGTGGTAGTCGCGCAGCTTGACGAAGACCATCGCGTTGTTCTGGCCCGATCCGCCGAAGCTGAAGCCAAGGGCTGCAAAGACGGACTCGACCGTCTCGCTTTCCTCGTTCAGAAGATAGCTTTCGACCTTTTCGACCAGCGCCTGCGTCTGCTGGGTGGTCGAGCCGTCGGGTCCCTGGATGATGACCAGGGCCACACCCTGATCCTCGTCCGGCAGGAACGAGCCGGGCAGCTTGTTGAACAGCGCCGACACGCCAAAGCCGATGGCGACCAGCACCAGCAGCATCCGCAGCGGGCGTTTGACCAGCCGCGTGACCGCGCCGACATAGCCGTTCGTCGTGCGGTCCATGTTGCGGTTGAACCATCGCGCCGGCGCGATGCCGTCGCCATGCTTGCGCGGGCGCAGCAGGCTGGCGCACATGGCCGGCGTCAGGATGACGGCCACGCCGAGGGACAGCACCATCGCCGTGATGATGGTGATCGAGAACTGGCGATAGATCACGCCCGTGGCGCCCGTCATGAAGGCCATCGGCAGAAACACCGCCGACAGGACAAGCACGATGCCCACCAGCGCGCTGGTGATCTCGTCCATGCTCTTTTCGGTGGCCTCGACCGGGCCCAGCCCCTCTTCCTCCATCACGCGCTCGACATTCTCGACCACCACGATGGCGTCATCGACCAGAAGGCCGATGGCCAGGACCATCGCGAACATCGTCAGTGTGTTGATGGAATAACCCGCCGCCGCCAGCACCGCGAAGGTGCCAAGCAGCACGACCGGGATCGCGACCACCGGAATGATCGTCGCCCGCCAGCTTTGCAGAAAGACCAGGATCACCAGAAAGACCAGAACCACGGCTTCGGCCAAGGTGTGATAGACTTGGGTGATCGACTCCTCGACAAAGGGCGAGGTGTCGTAGGGATAGACGATCTCGGCTCCTGCGGGCAGGGCGCTGGCCAAACCGTTGATCGTGGCGCGGACGGCCGCCGCGGTATCGACCGCGTTGGCGCCGGTGGCCAGGTTGACGGCAAAGCCCGCGGCGGGGTTGCCGTTGTGGCGCGAGGCGCCGCCATAGCTTTCCTGGCCGATCTCGATACGGGCCACGTCCCCCAGGAAGACGGTCGAGCCGTCCGGATCGACGCGCAGCAGGATGCTTTCGAACTCCTCGACGGTGGACAGCTGCGACTGGGCGGAAACGGACACCGTCAGCCGCTGGCCCTGCGCGCTTGGCTGGGCGCCAAGGTCGCCGACGGTCACGTTGGTGTTCTGCGCCGCGACGGCGGCCGTGACATCGGCCGGGGTCACCTGGTACTGGACCATCTTCATCGGATCCAGCCAGATGCGCATGGCATAGCCAGACCCGAAGGTGCTGATCGAACCGACACCCGGGGTCCGCTTGACCGGGTCCTCGATCAGCTGGGCGATCAGGTCCCCCAGTTCGACGGTCGAGAACCGCCCGTCGGGCGATGTCAGCGCCCCCACCAGCAGGATCGAGCTGGTCGAGCGTGCCACCTGCACGCCCTGCTGCTGCACCACGTCGGGCAGCTGCGAAGTCACCAGTTGCAGCTTGTTCTGCACCTGGACCTGCGCGATGTCGGCATCGACCGAATCGTCGAATGTCAGCGACACCGAGGCCGAGCCTGGCGTCGAGTTCGAGGTCATGTAGATCAGCCCGTCGATGCCGGTCATGGCATCCTCGATCACCGTGGTCACCGAGGATTCGACGATCTCGGCCGAGGCGCCGTTATAGGCGGCACTGACCCTGACCGTGGTGGGCGAGATCTGGGGATACTGCTCGATCGCCAGGCTGCTCAGGCCCAGGGCGCCGACCAGCATGGTGATCAGGGCGATCACCCAGGCAAAGACTGGGCGATGAATGAAAAAGCGCGCCATCTGGGATCACTCCGTCGCGGCGGCGTCGGCCGGAGCGGCCTCCGCTTCGGCAGGGGCGTGGGCAGGGGAGGGGGCAAGCTCGCGAACGACCCCGTTCTCGTCAAAGGTGACCGGAACCGGAACAACGTCCATGCCATCGGCCAGGCCGGTCAGCCCGTCCACGATCAGCATGTCGTCCTCGGCCACGCCGTCCGTCACGATCCACTGGTTCTGATAGCTGCCATCCTCGGTCAACTGCCGCTGGATGGCCTTGCCGTCCTGCACGACCCAGGCCGTCAGGTTGCCGATCTTGTCGCGGCTGGCGGCGGATTGCGAGACAAGAAAGGCCGAGGTCACGCCCAGTTCCACCTGCCCGCGCAGGAACATGCCCGGCAGCAACAGATTGTCGGGATTGGCAAATCGGAATCGCGTGTCGATCGAGCCGGTCGTGGTCGAGACCGTGACCCCCGGCGCGACCAGCTCGCCCACCGCTTGATAGGTACGTCCGTTTTCCAGCGTCAGCGTGGCGCCCAGTTCGTCGTTCAGGCGCAGGCTTCCGTCATTGATGTCGTCCAGCACCGCCAGAAAACGCGAGGACGGCTCGTACATGTCCACCTCGATCGGGTCGAGTTGGGTCACGGTGGCCATCGGCTCCGCCTGACCCGCTGTCACCAGGTCGCCCACGGACACTTCGGTGACGCTGGCGATGCCGGAAATCGGGCTGGTCACGGTGGTCCAGGCCAGATCCGCCTCGGCCAACGTCCGTGCGGCCTCGGCCGACTGCTGGGCGGCACGGGCCTGGTCAAGCGCGGCGCGGGCGGTTTCGACCTGCGCCTGCGTCGTGCCGGACCCCAACAGCTGCTGGGTGCGGTTAAAGGAGGCCTCGGCCTGCGTCACCTGTGCCGCAGCCGAGGCGACTTGCGCCTCGGCGCTGGCCAGATTGGCCTGGTAGGTGGTGTCCTCGATCCGAAACATCGGTGCGCCCGCCTCGATCGACTGGCCTTGCCGGTACAGGATCTCGGTCACGATGCCACCGACACGGGGACGGATCGCCGTGGACGAGGCCGCGACGGCGCGGCCGGGCAACGTGACCACGCGCGGCACGTCCTGGCGCGCGATCTGGATGACGCCCACCTGCTTGGGCGGCATGCCGCCCGGGGCCTGGGCCAAGGCCGGCACTGCGAAAAAGACGGCGGCGGCCAATGCCGTCGCGGCCGAAGGGGTGAATTCGCGCATCCTGTGAAATCCCGATAGCTCGCGTCCCATTGCGACGCTTTTCCGGCTGCTCATTGCACATAAATGCATACTGTGCAATATTTGCTTTCCCTGCATTGAAGAGGTGCTCGATCCATGAACAATCTGCGCGATCGCCGCCGACGCCAGACGGCCCGCGACATCCAGCAGGCTGCCCTGCGCGTGGTCCTGCGCATCGGCTATGGCGCGGCCACCACCGACGCGATCGCCGCGGAGGCGCAGATCAGCCCGCGCACGTTCTTCAACTATTATCCCAACAAGCAGGCGGCTATCCTGGGCCAGCCGCCCAAGCTGGACCGCGATGCCGGACAATGGTTCGAAACCTCCGACCAGCCACTGGTGGGCGACATCCTTCGGCTGCTGGCGCAGATGCTGGGTGACGATCCGCTGGACCGGACGATCATGTCGATGATCAAGCAGGTGGTGGACCGCACCCCCGAACTGCTGCCGCTGTTCCGCATGTCCCTGGACGAGATGACGCAAGCCCTGTCGGATCTGCTGCTGGCCCGCCTTGGCCCCGACAGGACATGGGAAGCCATGCTGATCGCGGAACTGTCGACCCATGCCCTGTCCAATGCCGTCCACAGCTGGGTCGCCGACGACAGGATGACGGTGGATTGCGTTCTGGGTCTGGTGCGCCAGCAGCTGGACAGGATCGGGGCGCTGCTGGTGGCGGGCGTCAAAAGCACAGAAAGGTCCTGCGGCTGACCGGATCCTGCATGACCTTGCACTCGGAGCCGATCCGCGCGGCAGCCCCTTGCAGCAGGAGATCATCAGGGTGTCGCGGTGGGTCCTGCAAGGCGCGCGCAGGTCCGGCGGCATGTCGGCCATCGCGCTGGCAGGATAGGTGCCGGCGCAGGCGACCTTGATCATCGTCTTGCCGACGCCCGAGGCATGGGTCGAAAGGCGCGGGCAGAGGCGCGCGCATCTTGGCCTCCAACGGAATCGTACTGCGATGGGCTTTTTGGTTGCTGGAACAGCCGGGCACCCAAACCCGCAGTTCGTTCCCTTCGCCCCCGCGACCATCGGGCGGATCGCCTTTAGCAGCAGCACCTGGAACATCGCGGGATGGCGGAAAAGGCGTGTGACGTTCATCAGGCACTTGTTCAACGGGACCTTGAATCCGTCGGGCTGCTGCTGCAGGCGCAGCTGATCCGCGGTTCCGGCAAGGTTCAGCACCTGCAGGCCCCGCCGGATGCGGCGCACAAGCGCCGCCATCCTGCGGCCGGAAAAGTCATGCCGGAATTGGTCCAGCAGGTGCTGGCAGAATAGCACCCATCATCGCATTCTCGGCCAGGTCGGCCTGGCTGATCCGAAGAGCTGCAGGATCGCCGGTCCGATCCGGTCGGGCAGCGGAGCCAGATCGACCATCCCCGTTGCCTCGGCGGACAAGTGCATCCCGTCACCGCAGGCGGCTCTGCCTTGGGGCCGCTCTATCTGGACATGGAGATCAGGTTGGTGACTGCCTGACCATCGGGGGCCTAGTTAAGTGGAAAACCGACCGTCGTCGGCGGCATCGTCGTGCAGGAATCCGGCCATCGCCGCGACCTGTCCCCGCTCCTTGCAAGAGCCGGCAGTTGCGACCGATCGGCCTGTCCGAAGTGGAGCCAGCCAGCCTGCAAAAGGCGTCGTTGACGCAGACCAGTGGCAGGCCACCTGTTGCAGCGGTCAGCGGCAGGGCAATGCGCGACTGCAGGATCAGCGCCTGCAAGGTGTTGGGCAACGCGGCATCTCCCAAAGGCAATCTTTCTCTGGAGCCGCTGGCCGTATGTGTAACAGGCAAGCCTTTTGTCATGCCCCCCGGGGCGCCGGACCCGTGCTGGCGCGCGCCAGCAGTTCCACGTCAAGGGTGGTGCTGTCGGTGACCGTGTCCCCGCGCATCCGCGCCAGCAGCACTTCCGCAGCGGTGCGGCCCAGGCGCGCACGGTGCTGGCGGACCGTGGTCAGCGGCGGCAGGCAGTAGGCCGACATCTCGATGTTGTCGAACCCGATGACCGAGATTTCCTCGGGCACCCGCAGTCCACCGAGGATCAGGCCGTGGAGCAGGCCGATCGCCATCTCGTCGTTGTCGCAAAAGACCGCCGTCGGCCGTACCGGCAGGTTCAGGATCCGCTGGGCAATCTCGACGCCGCAGCGTGCGGTAAAGTCGCCCTCGATGCTGTCCTGCGGCCCGGGGGCCGGCAGCCCGGCCTCCTCCAGCCCCTGGCGGAACCCTTCACGGCGCGACAAGGTCAGCGAATTTCCGGCCGGTCCCGTCAGGTGCAGGATGCGGCGATGTCCCAGTTCCGTCAGGTGCCGCGCCGCAAGGCGGCCGCCGCCCACGTTGTCGGCCAGGATGCGGGGCGCCGACAGGCCCTCGACCCATTCGCAGGCCTGCACCAGTGGCGGACATCCTGGCCGGTCGAACAGCCGCGGATCAAGACTTCCGTCCAGCACGATCACCCCGTCCGACCGCGAGCGGTTCAGGTAAGGCCCCAGCACCTTCATCGCCGGCTGGTCCGGAACGGCGGTGGTGTCCAGCACCAGCAGGCTGAGCCCCTGCTTGCGCAGCACATCCGACACGCCGGCCAGGATCTGGGAAAAGAAGGGGTTGGCCAGCTTGGGCACCAGCGCCAGAACGCCGCCCACCTGCTGCTGGCGCAGGTTCCGGGCGGTGAAGTTCAGCGTGTAGCCGGTTTCCGCGATCGCCTCCTCGACCGCCTTGCGGGTGGTTTCCGACACGATCG
>Ga0194112_10006760_pt1 | contig 15088 bp, 12 predicted proteins | sample TA2MahC400mmetaG_FD_146191 | JGI IMG/M metagenome (GOLD analysis project Ga0194112, IMG submission 146191) | Freshwater microbial communities from Lake Tanganyika, Tanzania - TA2015016 Mahale Deep Cast 400m | ecosystem: Environmental > Aquatic > Freshwater > Lake | place: Tanzania: Lake...
GCCGCCGAAGAGGATGAACTGGCGGACCGGGTGGCGGCGGCAGGCCTCCAGGATGTGAAACGTCCCGCGAATGCTCACGTCGAAGAACGTCGCGGGGTCCTCCTTCGTCGTGGCGAGCTGGACCACGGCGTCCGCGCCCTTCACCACCTCGGCCACGGCTGCGGGATCGGTCACGCTCCCGCGAACGCAGGCCATGCCGTCGTCCTGGACAGGGCGGTTGTGGACGAGCGCGCGGACGCTCAGGCGGCGCTGCGCCAGGATGCGCAGCACGTGGCGACCCAGCTTGCCGCTTGCGCCGAAGACCGCAACCGTGTTGAGCTCCATGCCCGCTTGTCCTCTTCTGCGTCTGCCCGGCCTGCATTGTAGTCTCCCGCCCGCCGGTGTCAAGCGCCGCTCTTGATCTCAACAGGGCATTTCCTTAAGCTATGTGGTGCGCGGTGAAGGCCAAGGCTCAACAGGAAAGGAGAGCTGCGATGCGTGCGAGGTGGCTTGTGGTGTTGCTCGTGGCGGGACTGGCGGCGGGCGCGGCCTTCGCCGGCGAGGGCGAGGCGAAGCTCAAGGTGCTCGTGGTCGTGGGCGGCCACGGCTTCAACGAGCCGGCCTTCTGGCAGATGTTCAAGGACAATCCCGACATCGCCTACACCGAGGTCAAGCACAAGAAGACCTCGGAGGTCTACGAGCGCGATGACCTCCTGACCTTCAACGTGGTCGTGCTCTATGATTTCTGGCAGAACATCACAGACGAGCAGAAGGCCAGGTTCCTCTCGCTCTTCGACAAGGGGATCGGCCTCGTCGTCCTCCACCACGCGCTGGCGACCTATCAGGCCTGGCCGGAGTTCGAGAAGGCGGTCGGCGGCAAGTTCCTCCTCAAGCCCGAGGAGGTCAACGGCGTCAAGGTGCCCGGCTCCGGCACGGGCGGCGGGCCGCTCAACATCCACGTCTGCTCGAAGGACCACCCGATCACGAAGGGGATGGAGGACTTCAAGCTCCAGGACGAGTACTACAACAAGTGCCGCGTGAGCCCGAACGTCACGCTGCTCCTGACGACCGACTGCCCTGGGAACCAGAAGGAGGTTGCCTGGTGCCGCGAGCAGGGCAAGAGCCGCGTGGTCTACATCATGAGCGGCCACGACCAAAAGGTCTACAACGACGCCAGCTTCCGCAAGGTCCTCGCCAACGCCATCAAGTGGGCGGCGGGGAAGTGAAGAAGAGTGTTCGGTGTTCGGTTTTCGGTTATCGGGTACAGAGAAGGAGATGATGCATGGTTCGAGGGTTCTGGTTGGCGTGCGCGGTTGCTGTTGCGCAACTCGGAGCGATGGCGGCGGATTGGCCGCATTTCCGTGGCCCGAAGTGCGACGGCATCTGCACGGAGACTGGGCTGCTGAAAGAGTGGCCGGCCGAGGGGCCGAAGCTGCTCTGGACCGCCACGGGCGCCGGAAAGGGCTACTCGAGCATGTCCATCGTCGGCGGCAAGCTCTACACGATGGGCGACCTGCGCGGCGAGACGGGCGGCGACGCCCAGCACATCATCGCCTTCGACCTCGAAACGCAGAAGGTGCTCTGGACCGCCAAGGTCGGCGGACCGCACGGCGACGGCTCCCGCTGCACGCCGACCGTTGACGGCGGCCTCGTCTACGCCGTCGGCACCGATGGCAACCTCGTCTGCGTGCAGGCCGCCGACGGCAAGGAGGTCTGGCGCAAGAGCTTCGGCTCCGACTTCGGCGGGCGCATGATGTCGGGCTGGAAATACAGCGAATCACCCCTGATTGACGGCGACAAGCTCGTCTGCACCCCCGGCGGCGACAAGGCGGCCATCGTCGCCCTCAACAAGAAGACGGGCGAGACCATCTGGAAGTGCGAGCCGTTGAAGCCCGTCGGCGGCGCAGGCTACGCCTCCATCGTCGTCTCCGAGGGCGCGGGCGTCCGACAGTACATCACCCTCTTCGGACGCGGCGCCCTGAGCGCGAAGGCCGACGACGGCAAGTGCCTCTGGCAGTACCCCCGCATCGGCAACGGCACCGCCAACATCCCCTCCCCCGTGGTGGACGGCGACCACGTCTTCGTGTCCACCGCCTACGGCACGGGCGCTGCGCTCCTGAAGCTCTCGGCCGCCGACGGCGGCGTGAAGGCCGAGCAGGTCTACTTCCTCGACGCCAAGACGTTCCAGAACCACCACGGCGGCATGGTGAAGGTCGGCGACCACATCTACGCCGGCAGCGGCCACAACGCCGGCGCCCCAACCTGCATCGAGATGAAGACCGGCAAGGTCGTCTGGCAGGAGAGCCAGCCGGGCGGCGGCTCGGGCGCCGCGCTCTTCGCCGACGGCAACCTGATCATCCGCTACCAGGGCAAAGAGGTCTGCCTCATCGGGGCCAGCCCCGACGGCTACAAGCTCAAGGGCAAGTTCACGCCCCCCAACAAGCCCGGCATGGGCGGACCCGCCTGGCCCCATCCCGTCATCGCCGACGGCAAGCTCTATCTCCGCCACTCAAACTACATCTTCTGCTACGACGTGAAGGGGCAGTGAGAAGAGCGGTGTTGGGTTTTGCAGGAGAGTTCGCACCATGGCGGAGGTCCTGATCGCCGTGAAGATCGAGCCACTCGACGAGGGTGGATACTTGGCGACGAGCGACGAGCTTCAGGGTCTTGTGGCCCAAGGCCGCACGGTGTCCGAGACGATGGAGATCGCGCAGGACGTCGCCCGCAAGCTCATCGAATCCTGCATCGAGCACGGCGACCCGCTCCCGCCCTCCGTCACAGCCGCGCTGCGCAAACCCCAACGCGCCACGCGGGTGCGGATTCCCGTGGGACTTGAGGCGGAGACACCCGTCCGGCGAGACGTGTTGCGGGGCGTAGCTGCATGTCCTGCCCCGGTTCCCTTGCCTCGCCGCGTCAGTCCAGGAATGCTACATGCCTCATGGCTCTGGCCTGGGACTCTGTGTTGGGGACCACCTGGTGCCATGTCGGGAGTTCGACGGTCTTGTGGTCGGGATGGGTGATGCGCCCCTTGACGAAGACCGCGGCGTCACGGACCATGTTCCGCCAGGGGAGGTGCTTAGCCTCCGGTCTCTCGCGGACCACTTTCGCATACTCGTCTTCAGTCAGCCCGTTCGGGTATTGTGAGCACACTCGAACGGTGGTCCCACCCCGCCGGAACACAAACTGCGCGACGTGGGGTTTCCCGCCGCGCGCCAGCGGCTCACCTCGCAGGACCAGCGCCTCGTCCGGCTGAATGCCCGGGCTCGGCACAAAAAACCATTCGCCCTGGCGAACGAACGCCTGGTTGCGGCGCCTATTGCGGTCTTTCGTCTTCACCTTCATCCGGTCCTGAGAGGACTGCACGGCTGCCGGCTTGAGCGCCTCCTTTGCCTGGCGCACTGACGACACGTGGGCGCCCTCCGGGACCGCCGCGACGAACCATGCCCGCTCGTCGTGCCCGCAGAGGAAGAGCTCGATGTCCTTTGTGACCCCCGGCCGGACCTTCTCCTCACCGGCCCCGCGCACGAGCAACAGCAAGTGCCGGTCCTTCGGCCGAGCGTCCCGCACCGCCACGTCCACGGCCGCGTCGGGCCGCACCCGCATCTCAAAGAACTTCCCCTTCTTATCTCTCTTCACGTCAATGGCGAAGCGAGGCGGCCTGGAGATGCTCCCGAGTCTCCTATGGGCATCAGCGAACTTCACGCGCGCCCCGATGCTCTCGAACTTCTCCCTCAGAAGCTCAGTGTCCATAGCGAACACCTCCTTTAGGGCCGTGCCCTAACACCGAACACCCTACACCTAACACCGCTTCTCGTCGAGCGCAAGCGCGACGTACTTGGACTCCAGGTATTCGTGGATGCCTTCGGTGCCGCCTTCGCGGCCGATGCCGCTCTCCTTCCAACCGCCGAAGGGGGCCTGCACTGTGGCGGGGGAGAAGTCGCCTATCGAGACTATGCCGCACTCAAGTCCCTCGGCGAGCTTGATGGCCGCCGCAATGTCACGCGTGGCCACGTATGAGGCCAGGCCATAGCTGGAATCGTTCGACATCTCCAGCGCCTCGTCGAGGGCCTTGAACGGGATGATGGGCATGACGGGGCAGAAGGGCTCCTCCTGCATGATGGCCATATCGCGCGAGATGCCCGTCAGCACGGTCGGCTCGGCGAAGTAGCCCTTGGGCAGATGCGGCGGGCGGCGGCCGCCCGTGAGGAGCCTTGCGCCCTTGCTGACCGCATCCTCAACGAAGTGCAGCGTCTTGTCGCGCTGCGAGGCCACGGCCATCGGCCCCATCGTCACGTTCTCGTCCAGGCCGTTGCCCAGCACCCGCTTCCTCGCCTCTTCAACGGCGACCTCGACGAAGCGGTCGAAGATGTCCTGGTGGACGTAGAATCGGCTCGCGGCGATGCAGGACTGGCCGGCGTTTCGGAACTTGCTGAGCGCGGCGAACTTCGCGGCCTCCTCGGCCCCGTAGTCCGGCAGGGCGATGAAGGGCGCATGGCCACCGAGGTCGATCGAGATCTTCTTCACCTGCTCGGCGGCCCGCCGCATGATCTCCTTGCCCACCCCCGTGGAGCCCGAGAAGCTGATCTGGCGGAGCTCGCGCGCGGCGTAGAATGCCTCCATGCACTCGTCGGCCGGCCCGATCACCAGGTTCGCCACGCCGGACGGCAGCCCGGCATCTTCCATGCACTCGAAGAGCTTGATGAGGTTCAGCGGCGTGGAGGTTGATGGCCGGGCCACGCACGTACAGCCCGCCGCCAGCGCTGGGGCAATCTTGCGCCCCTGGAGGAACAGCGGGAAGTTCCAGGGCGAGATCATCGCGCACACGCCCACCGGCTGATAGAGGATGAAGAGCCGCTTGTTGCGGAAGCTGGCCGGCACGATCTCGCCGCAGACCCGCTTCCCCTCCTCGGCGAAGTACTCGAAAAAGGTCGCCGTCGCCAGCACCTCGAGCTTCGCCTCGGAAAGCGGCTTCCCCTGCTCCATCGTGAGGGTGCGGGCGATTTCATCGGCCCGGTGGCGCAGCAGCTCAGCCGTCTTCTTCAGCGGCACGGCCCGCTCGTAGGCCGTCATCGCCCGCCAGGACTTGAGGGCCGTCGCCGCGGCCTCGATCGCGCGCTCGGTCTCCCCCCGGCCCCCATAGCCCACCTCGCACACCCTCTCCTCCGTAGCAGGGTTCGTCACGGCAATCCGACGGCCGGAATCCGCCTCGCACCATCTCCCATTCACGTGTAGCGAACCGCGGAGCGCGGGAGCTGTCATCAGTCAGTCTCCAGGAAAGAAAACCCTCGCCGGCCAGTCCTCAGTCCCAAAGGGACGCCAGTGGTTAGCCGGCGGCTTCAGCCGCCGGATCGGGGGAGCACCCACAACTCAGTCCCGAAGGGACGGCAGTGGCTAGCCGGCGGCTTCAGCCGCCGGATCGCGGACGCACCCACAACCCAGTCCCGTAGGGACGGCAGAGCCCGACAGCGGGGCGCTGCGCCCCCCTCTCTGCCGTCCCTTCGGGACTTCTCCACTTCTGTCGCCCGCCTCCGGCGGCTGAAGCCGCCGGCCACCCACTTCGCTCCCTTCGGGAGCAAGACCCCGAACAGCCATGGTCTTGCGCCCCAGTTCGTGGGGCAGCGTAGTCCGGGCCAGGCGTGGGCAACTCTCACTCGAGCACGAGCCTGAACACCTTGACCTGTACGTTCGGGACGGCCCTCACTCCGCGTGAAAGACAGGTGAAGGTTGCTCCTGCCCGCATTTCAGAGCCGTCCGCGTGGCTGTGAGTGATGATGGCTTGAAAGTAGCGGTGCATCTTGTAGACGGGCGTGTGCGGCTTCGCGATCACCGCGTGGTCAACGGGTTTCAGGTTGTCGAGGTCTTTCATTTCGTCGGCCGTGTCGGCCTCCCGAGGCTCCACGTCGGCACCAGTCGCTCGCAGGAAGCTGCCAGTGACATATCTTACCCAGTTGCGGGGCCTGCCGCAAGGTCTTTTCGTTGCTTGAAATGAGAGCTGGGCGCCGGCGGGCGATTCGCGCAGGCGGCCTCGATCTCTCATCCGCGCCCGTCCAAGCTATCCGCGGTCCGGGCATCTTCTCTGTGGTTTCTCTGTGCTACAAACATCCAGAATCGTGTTTTTCGGAAAGATTTTTGCGTGACGTTTGGTTGCGGCTTGCCGCGATGGGGACTCGGTGCCCTCTGTTGTGAGGCATCCGTTTCGTGTTTCGCGTTCTTTCGCGTGCCCTCGGCTTCGCTCGGGCCAGGGTTTCGCGGGCAGGAATCGGTGTTCGGTTTTCGGTGTTCGGGTACGGAACGGCCGGGTTTGGCGTGTTTCGCGGGCAATGTCCGTGGTCCGTGGTCGGTGGTCCGTGGTCCGTGAAAATTGTGTTGCATTGCAGGGTGAAAAGCGCTAGATTGCTGGGAACGTTGCGGTCGGCCCATGCCCCGGTTTTGAGGTGAGTCCAATGGCGAAGGTGCTGTGGTTGGGTGTGGTTGGGGGCCTGCTGGTCGCTGTCGCGGCTGCCCTGGCCGAAGACGTCAAGCCCGCCGATGACCAGAAGGTGCTGGCTCTCTCGGACTCGATCATGCAGGAGGCGGAACGCCAACACATGGTGAACCGCCGCATGGATGGGACTATCGAGGCGTTCCTGGCGACCGTGCGGGACCTGGAGTCGAACGAGCTGCTGAAGGAGGGGAAGGCGGAGGAGCTGCGGCGCATCGCCCAAATCCTCAAGAAGCTGGCGACCCAGCACGTGCCCGACGCCGCCCGCCACCTGGAGGACGCGAGGCGGAAGCTCGCCGAGATGAGGCCGTTCCTCAAGGCGGCGGGGGTGGAGATTGACATCACGATCAAGGAGCTGGAGCGCATCCTCATCCAGGCGGCATCGTCCCAGGCCATCCAGGACCTCCGCCGCGAGCTTCAGGAGCTCATCCAGAAGCAGGAACAGGTCCAGCAGGAGACCAAGGAGCTGGGGAAGAAGATGCTTCAGGAGCCCGAGAAGGCCGATGAGCAGAAGAAGGAGACGGCGGATAAGCAGGAGCGGCTGGCCCAGCGGGCGGAGCTGTTCCAGAAGCAGCTTCAGGAGACGATCAAGGAAGAGGCCGACCCGATGAACCGCAAGCGGATGGAGGCCGCCCAACAGGAGCTCAAGAAGGACCAGCCCGTCGAGAAACGCATGGAGGAGGCGGCGAAGGACATCGAGGAGAAGAAGCCCGTCGCAGCCGTCGAGGAGCAGGAGAAGGCGCTGGAGGCGTTGCGAAACGCCGACAAGCAGCTCCAGGCCAAGGACGCCCAGGACGACCTCCAGGCCAAGAAGGAGCTCCGCGAGAAGCTCGAAGAAATCCGCAAGGAGCAGAAGGAGCTCCGCGAAAAGGGCGAACAGAAGAACGAGCAGCAGTTCAACCAGGACAAGAAGGACTTGCAGGTCGAGCAGCGGAAGCTCGAAAACAAGCTCGAACAAGCCGAGAAGGAATACGCCGAGACCCAGAAGGAGCAGGCCAAGAAAGAGGACGCCGTCCAGCAGAACATAGACAAGGCCGAGCAGCACATGCAGCAGGCCGAGAAGTCTATGGAAAAGTCGGAGAAGCAGGAGACATCGAACCAGCAGCAGAAGGCCGAGGACGCCCTCACACAAGCTATCAACGAACTTGACAAACAGATCGCCCAGGCCGAGGCGCCCCAAACCCCCGAACAGCAAGCCGCAAACCAACTCCAGGAAATGCTCAAAGAGCAGCAGGCCCTCCGCCAGGAAACCGAGAACCGCCAGGAGCAGAAGCAAGACGTCCAGGAGCTCTCAAAGCCTCAGCAGAACCTCCAGCAGCAAGCCCAGCAAATGGCCCAGAACACCCCGCACCAGCAGGTTCAGCAGGCGATGAACCAGGCCCAACAGGCCATGCAGCAGGCCGCCCAGGAGCTCCAACAGAACCAGCCCCAACAGGCCACCGAGCAACAGGCGAAGGCCGAAGAAGCCCTTCAGAAGGCCCAGGAGGCGATGCAGCAGGCTCAGGCCCAGCAGGAACGCCAACAGCAACAGGCCCAGGCGCGTGCGGAACTCCAGCAGAAGATGCAGAGCCTGCTCGAACGCCAACAGCAGCTCTCGCAGGCCACCGAGCAGGCACAGCCCCAGGGTCTCCCCGAGCAGGCTCCTCAGCAGCAGGAGTTGGGGAACGACACCCAACAGGCTCAGGAACAAGCCCAGCAGAATGCCCCCGAGGCCGCTCAACCCCTCCAGCAGGCCGCCCAGGAAATGCAGCAGGCCGCCGAAAACATGCAGCAAGCCCAGCAGGAGCAGGCCCAGCAGCACCAGGCCGCCGCCGAGCAGGCCCTCCAGCAGGCTATGGAAGCCTTCGAGAAAGCCCAGGGCCAGCCCGAACAAGGCCAGCCCGAGCAAGGCCAGCCCGAACAGGGCCAGCCCGAGCAAGGCCAGCCCACCGAGCAGCCCATGCCCCACGTCGGCCCCACGCTCCAAACGATGGACAAGGAACGCGGCCTCGGCGACAAGACCGACCCCGCCGGCAAAGACGTCGCCCGCACCGACGCCAAGTGGCAGTCCCTTGGCGACCGCAAGCGCGACGACCTCTTCCAGGTCTACGCCCGCGAGCTCCCCATCGAATACCGCGAAATCCTCGAAGGCTACTACGAGGCCCTCTCCAAGGACGCCTCCTCCAAGAAACCCGCATCCAAGAGATAGCCCCCAACCCCCCCGAGGCAGCCCCCATGCGTCGAGCCGCCCTCCTCGCCCTCGCCCTACTCCTCGGCGTCGCGCCCCTAGCCCGCGCCGCCACAACAAGAGTCCAGGTCGCCGAGCTCTCCCCCCAGGCCGAATCCGCCATTGACAAGGGCCTCCGTTACCTCGCCAAAGCCCAGAACCAGGACGGCTCCTGGGGCGCCCGCTACCCCGCCGCAATCACCGGCCTCACCATGATGGCCTTCATGCTCAAAGGCTACTTCCCCGAACGCGGCCAGCACGCCAAGCCCCTCGACCGCGGCCTCGCCTGGCTCCTCAAGCGCGGCAAGGAGGGCGGCGGCTACCTCGGCGGCACCAACCAGGGCATGTACGAGCACGGCCTCGCCACCCTCGCGCTCGCCGAAGTCTGGGGCATGACCAACAAGGAGGAAGTCCGCGACATCCTCAAGCGCGCCGTCGGCGTCATCCTCCGCGCCCAGCACCCCGAAGGCGGCTGGCGCTACCAGCCCCAGCCCATTGACGCCGACATCTCCGTCACCGTCATGCAAATCGTCGCCCTCGCCTCCGCCGCCGAGGCTGGCATCCTCGTCCCCGCCGAGACCATCCGCAAGGCCACCGCCTACGTCAAGAAGTGCCAGGACCCCCTCAAAGGCGGCTTCGGCTACACCCCGGGCGGCGGCCCCAACGCCTCCCTCTCCTCCTCCGCCGCAGGACTCCTATCCCTCCTCATGTGCGGCGAACGCGACTCCACCGTCATCAAGAAGGGCATCAACTTCCTCACCCGCCTCCCCAAAGAAGAGTTCAACCAGACCAAGTTCTACCACTACGGCCACTACTACGCAGTCCAGGCCATGTACCAGGCCGGCGAAAACTACTACCAGGACTGGTACCCCAAAATCCACGACGCCCTCCTCCGCAAGCAGCGCGACGACGGCTCCTGGCTCGGCGACGGCGGCGAAGGCGACCCCGCCTACGGAACCTCCATGTCCATCCTCATCCTCGGCGTCCCCTACCGCTTCCTCCCCATCTACCAGCGGTAGAATCGTCGGCGTCGTCGCTTTCGAACGCGTGCGGGGAGGGACCTCTCTGGCAGAAAGGGCTCTCGCCGTTCCCGTCTTCCAAAGACTCTCACCCTGGGGAGTTGGTGTTTCCGGCAGGTCCGAAGTAGAATGATATTGGAGCCCCCCAAGTAGGCCAGACATGCGTACGACCGCGGCTGAATCCGGGGAGCTGGTCCGGCGGGGCCAGGGGTACTGTGACAGGTTCCTGCGCAGCAAGCTCGAGCCCGCCCACCGCGGCGGATTCCTCTACCCTGACGTTGAGACCGGGCAATACGAGCTTGACGCCGACGAGGTCGCGCCCATGGAGTGCACGACCGCCAACCACCCCGACAGCACCTTCTACATCTTCCGCGTCGGCAATGCCGCTTCCGCCTACCTCGGCGCGCAACTTCAGGAGGGGCGCGCATGATGGGCGGGTGGGCGACCACAGAACGTGAAGCGGTGGCCCATTTCCCTGCAGAAGGGCATCGCTGCAAGGCGATGGCGAGCATTCGGTCGGCAGGGAACCGTTCGACCGAGCGGCGCCTGAGGGCGCTTCTGGCACTATCCGGATGTCGAGGATGGACAGTACGGCCCCCCAACATCCAGGGCAGGCCGGACTTCGCCTTCCGCCGCGAGAAGTTTGCCATATTCGCCGACGGATGCTTCTGGCACAGTTGCCCGAAGTGCAGAATCCGATTGCCAGCGTGGCGGGAGTACTGGCATCCCAAGCTGCTAGGCAACAAGCGGCGGGACGCGAGGGTGACAGCCGCTCTGAGGCGTGAGGGTTGGCTTGTGTTGCGGATCTGGGAGCACGATATCATGCGTTCACCGCAGAAGGTGATGCGCCGCGTCCTCTCCTCCGTCAGCCGCCGCCGGAGAACCGCCGTGGGCCGCTCTTTGGCCAGTGTGAGTTCTGCTACTGGCGAACCAACACTTCCAGCAAGCGAGGCAAGCCATGGCAATCAGCAAGAAGATACAGTACGCCGAACTGGATGAACTTCGATTGGACCCGAAAAACCCCCGTCTTGGCAGGGGCAACTCCGGCGACGATGTAACCCAAGAACGCGTTCTAGAGTTGATGAGTAGTTGGACACTGGAGGAACTGGCGGTCTCCTTCCTCGAGAGCGGCTTCTGGCCACAAGAGGCGCTTGTAGTGGTCAACGAGGAACTCTATGGAGCACCCCACCTCGTCGTGGTAGAGGGCAACCGCAGGCTGGCCGCGCTGATCTACCTCAGAGACGCTATCAGCGGACGGGCAGCGTCGAGGAAGTGGGCCGAGCTTGCGGCATCAGCGCCGGCCCAGACTTCCTTGCTCACCGAGATCCCCTATCTGCGTGCCGACTCTCGGCAAGAGTTGCAAGCCTTCCTTGGATTCCGGCATGTGACAGGCATCAAAGAGTGGAATCCTGCTGAGAAGGCCGAGTACATAGCGAAGCTGATCGAGGAGCAGAACATGACCTACCAGCAGGTCATGCGGAAGATAGGGAGCAAGACGCCGACAGTGAGACAGAACTACATCTCCTATCGCTTGCTCCTCCAAATGGAGGACCAGGAGGGCATCTCTATACAGAACGTTGAGGACAAGTTCAGTGTCCTGTTCCTGTCACTGCGTACCTCGGGAGTCCAGAAGTACCTACAGATTGACATCAGGGCAGAGCCCAAGGAAGCAAGGCTACCGGTACCTCAGGACCGGCTAGAGGGTCTCAAGAACTTTGCACTGTGGCTCTTTGGATCTGAAGAGCGGCCCCCGCTCTTCACGGACTCGCGACTCGTGGATGATTTTGGCGTCATCCTTGACAGCCCAGACGCGGTTGCGTATCTGGAGCGTGCCGACAGACCGAGCTTCGAGGTCGCATTCCGGATGGCCGGCGGCGATGAGCCCGAGCTTGTAAGGCTTGTTGATAAAGCAGCCGATAATGTGGAACTTGCCCTCTCGCGGGCGCATCTGCATAGGGATTCGGAGAGACTACAGTCTGCCGTCAAGCGCCTCAGCGCCGATGCCAGGCAGTTGCTGCGCATCTTCCCGGCAGTCAAGAGCCAAGTTGAGAAAGAGGACGAGCAGGCATGCTAGCCATACCGGAAGCAGGATTCGCCCGTTCGATCGCCGAACACAATGTGCGCCTGGATGCCATGTGCGACTGGCTTGAGGGCAGTATCCTCTTTAGAGATGAACGCATCGATGCTCCTGATGTGGTTGATGCCCTGTGCGAGGGGCAGATCTACAGGTCACAGGACTTCGCATGGGAGATGGTGAGCACCGCTTGGCGGGAACTCGGGCGGCGCGCTGCCCTCTTGCGAGCAGGGACGCCCTTCAGCGTGGCCAGGAATAGCGTTAGCCGAACATGCGACTGGACTGAGGTGACGGGCCACGGTTTCTGTGTCGCACTCGCCCTGGCTGCGTGGTTCCCCAAGTGGGCTTCATCCTTTGGCTCTGACTACACAGAACAGGGAATCCTCTTTGAGAGCATCGCAAGAGAGGCCGTAGAGTGCCTTTTCCGCGAGTGGGAGGTCTACCCAACAGGGTGGAGCCGTAGTAACCCGGTTGAACTGCAGGACTTGGTTGAGCAGATCGCAGCCAGACTTGGTGAAGCGCGCGGCAACGTGGAGAAATGGACGACCTCGAAAGCTCATGAAGCTGGGGTGGATCTACTGTGCTACCGGCCTTTCCATGATGGGCGCGGTGGATTGCCAACGTACCTGATGCAGTGCGCGAGCGGCAGGAACTGGGACAGCAAACTCCATACGCCTTGCCTCTCCGTCTGGAGGAAACTCATCGACTTCGCGGCCGAGCCTGCAAAGGCATTTGCGACACCGTACGCTCTTCTTGACAGCGATTTCCCTGAGAAGTGTATCGTGGTGAATGGCTTGCTGCTGGACAGGTACCGACTCCTGCAGCCGGCAAGGGACAACCGCGGGTGGGTCTCGCCAGTGCTGGCTGCCCGGCTCAAAGCTTGGTTAGCGCCCCGTATCCAGGAGCTTCCCTATGCCGAGGAGTAGCCGCGTCTGCACAACCGCCTCACGACTTGGGGGCGCGTATGAGGTTCATTGACTTGTTCGCTGGACTCGGCGGGTTCCACCTTGCCCTTCGGCACCTCGGCCATGAGTGTGTCCTCGCCAGCGAGATTGACGAGCATCTGAGGGATGTGTACAAGAACAACTTCGGGGTAATCCCCAGGGGAGATATCCGTCACCTGAGAAGCAACGCCATCCCTGCTCACGACATCCTCTGTGCTGGATTCCCTTGCCAGCCGTTCTCCAAAGCTGGGGAGCAGCTTGGGATGCAGTGCCCCAAGAGCGGCAACCTGTTTAACTCCGTCCTCAGGATCGTGCGTGACTGCCAGCCGCGCTTCCTGATTCTCGAGAATGTGCCGAACCTCGGCAAGCATCGCAACGGCAGGACGTGGGCAAGAATGCGCCGTGGCTTGCAGCGCCTAGGGTATACCGTGGCCGAGAAGGAGTTCTCTCCCCACCAGTTCGGCATACCGCAGATTCGCAATCGCCTGTTCATCGTGGCGTGCCGTGACGGCCTGAGTTCCTTCACGTGGCCAGTCCCTCTTGAGAAGCCATCTCTCTCGATTGAGCAAGCTCTGGACAGCGACTACACGAAGGCCAAGCCACTGCCTTCCCGAGTCATCGACTGCTTGAGCGCATGGCAGGATTTCCTTGGCCTCTTCCCCAGGGAGACGGAACTCCCGTCCTTCCCGATATGGACCATGGAGTTCGGAGCAGACTATCCTTGCGAGCGCGAGACTCCCCATGCCATTGGCGCCGAGGGTCTGGGGGAGTACACCGGTGCCTGTGGTGTCAAGCTCGGAGACATCTCGCCCCACGCCAGGCTTGGCCGGTTGCCTGCCTACGCAAGGACCAAGCAAGAGACGTTTCCCCACTGGAAGGTCCAGTTCATCAGGCAGAATCGAGAGTTCTACGCAGAGCATAGGAGGCTGATTGACCCTTGGCTCCCAAGAATCCGCGCCTTCCCGCCGAGCCTGCAGAAGCTCGAATGGAACTGCAAAGGTGAGGCGCGGAACATATGGCAATACGTCATCCAATTCCGAGCTTCGGGTGTTAGAGTCAAGCGTCCAACCACGGCACCATCCCTTGTCGCGATGACAACGACACAGGTTCCCATCATCGCTTGGCAGAAGAGGTACATGACCCCCGGCGAATGCTGCCGGCTCCAGAGCATGGGGGATCTCAAGTGTCTTCCGTCGAACCCCACACGGGCATACAAGGCTCTCGGTAACGCGGTTAACGTCCGTGTTGTCGAGTTGATCGCTCTCGCCCTTTGCGGACGTGACCACACACAGACACAAGATGCGCCTGCCTCGTTGTGAGGCCCCGCTTCGCGACAGGTGGTCATGTGGTGGGCATGGTGCCTGGTGGGTGGGCATGTTGTCTGGCACGCTAACGGCAGTTATGGCTGGGCATGTCATTTCGCCTGGCGGGGGGAGCCGGGCGGCAGGCGCTAGCCAGTCGGCAGGAGGCAGTCGGCAGCCCGAAGAACGGTGTTCGGTTGTCGGTGTTAGGTGTTCGGGTATGAAAGCCTGGCCGGCCCTCCTATCATTTTGCCCGACAATCATTTTGCCTTGACCTCTTCTCCCCTCTTCTCCCATCCGTGCCCATCCGCGTAATCCGCGGTCGAGAATCAGTCGGCAGTAGGCAGTAAGCAGTCGGCAGCCCAGAGGTCAGGATTCGCGCAGATTCGCGAGATTCGCGGTCCCCTCTGCGACCACTCCGGCTCCGCGTGAGACGGCTCCTGGCTCGGCGACGGCGGCGAAGGCGACCCCGCCTACGGAACCTCCATGTCCATCCTCATCCTCGGCGTCCCCTACCGCTTCCTCCCCATCTACCAGCGGTAGAATCGTCCTCGAACCGCTCTTCCACAGATTCCACAGATTCGCACAGATGTGGCAATCTCCTGTCCATCTGTGGACGCCCCCTCCCCCATATCAAGTGTCCGACACGGTGCGGCAGCCTGTTGGAGTGCGGCAGCTTGATGCCGCTTTTCAACCAAGCCCGCAGAACGGAGCGGACGTCTTGACCGCGGATAGCGCGGATGGGCGCGGATAGGGAAGGGGGGGCAGAGCCGCGAGCCAGGAAGCGGAGTCTGGCAAGGGAATGCGGGCAAGGGAATGAAGAAGCGAGCATGAGGCCGAAGCCCGCGGACCGCGGACCACGGACTACGGACTACGGACCGCGGACTGCGGAGCACGGACCACGGACCACTGCCGACTGCCTGCTGATGTGTGCCCACTGTCTACTGTCCGCTGTCCTCTTCCCTCTGCCCTCGCCCCTCCTCCCCCTCTGTGCTACAAACATCCAGAATCGTGTTTTTCGGAAAGATTTCAAGCGGCCTTTTTCGAGAGGAGGAGACGGAGGTCGCTCCGACGAAAGAGGAGT
>Ga0194112_10006763_pt1 | contig 15087 bp, 11 predicted proteins | sample TA2MahC400mmetaG_FD_146191 | JGI IMG/M metagenome (GOLD analysis project Ga0194112, IMG submission 146191) | Freshwater microbial communities from Lake Tanganyika, Tanzania - TA2015016 Mahale Deep Cast 400m | ecosystem: Environmental > Aquatic > Freshwater > Lake | place: Tanzania: Lake...
ATTTCAGGTGGACACAAACCAGGCATCAGGCATATTCCTCCTCAGGCTTTTTGGGATAGGAGCTTATTATACCTCTGCCTGGCAAACACTCCAAATTGGTAGGTCTATTTACGCCGCGATGCACTAGTCCCTGATCTCTCACTTAGGAGGAGACAATGACAACTGAAAACGAAATTTTGGTCAGAGTGGAGAATCTAAAGAAGTATTTCCCCATCACTCGGGGCGTGTTTCAAAGACACGTAGGTGACATCAAGGCCGTGGACGATATCAGCTTTTTCGTCCGACGGAACGAGACCCTGGGCCTGGTCGGAGAAAGCGGCTGCGGCAAGACGACCACCGGTCGCACCATCTTGCAGCTCTACCGGCCCACCGATGGTCACGTGTATTTCGAGGGGCAGGATCTCAGTATGTTAAAGGGAGAGCAGCTCAGGCGCATGCGCCGCAAGATGCAGATGATCTTTCAGGACCCCTACGCTTCTCTCAACCCCCGCATGACCATCGGCGCCATCATCGGCGAGCCCCTGGAGGTACATAACATCGCCAAAGGTAAAGAGAAAAGGGAGCGGGTCCAAGAGCTGCTTCATGCGGTGGGGCTAAACCCCTATTTCGTGAATCGCTATCCCCACGAGTTCTCCGGCGGACAACGGCAACGCGTGGGCGTGGCTCGGGCCCTGGCGCTGAATCCCGATTTTATAGTTTGTGACGAGCCGGTCTCGTCGGTAGACGTTTCCATCCAGGCTCAGCTCGTTAACCTTTTGGAGGACCTGCAGGCCCAGTTCGGTATGGCCTATCTGTTCATCGCTCACGACCTGAGTATGGTTCGTCACATCAGCGACCGGGTGGCGGTGATGTACCTGGGAAAGATCGCGGAGCTCACCGGCCGTGACGAGCTCTACAGCAACCCCCTCCATCCCTACACCCAGGCCCTGCTCTCGGCCGTGCCCATCCCGGACCCCGTGGTGGAGGAGAGGCGGCGGCGCATCATCCTGGAGGGTGACGTCCCCAGTCCGGCCAATCCGCCCCCAGGCTGCAACTTCAACACCCGCTGCCCGGTAGTGATGGACATCTGTCACGAACAAGACCCGGAGTTCAAGGAAGTGAGCAGCGAGCACTGGACAGCTTGTCACCGGGTGGGGTAAGGGCTTAGCTTGATTTTTTTCGCTTTTGTTGGTAAAATACGAGCGCTATCTCAAGAGTGAACCTTTTACCCAACTTATAGGTATAATAAGCGAGACGATGTCCTTGAGTTGGTGACCTTTAACAACATAGAGTAACACTAAGCCATTTCCTGGAGAGAGAGGTTCTCTCCGATAACAGACATCGGGAGAGGAGGTGAGGAAACGGGTCAAAAAGAAAAAGATAGGGGCAGAGGGACCTTCTGCCCCCAGGTTAATTTGCACGTCGCAACACAAACAAACTAACAAACTAAAAGGAGGACGAAATGTTTACCGACAAAAAGTGTATGACCTTGATCGCCCTGGTAGCGATGATCGCCACGATACTGGCGGCCTGCGCTCCGCCGGCCACCCCTGAGGTAATCGTGAAGGAGGTGCCCGTCGAGAAGAAGGTCGTCGAGACGGTGGTGGTCGAGAAGGAAGTGCCGGTCGAGAAAGAGGTGGTCAAAGAAGTACCAAAAGAAGTGATCAAGGAAGTGGTGGTCACGCCGACACCCGTTCCACCGCCGCCCAAGAAGAAGCTAGAGGGCCTGTGGTATCCCATCGGCACCGAGCCACCCACGCTGGACATCCAGTTGGCCACCGACACCACCTCGCACCTGATCATCCACCAGTGCATTGAGGGGCTGTTCGAGTACCGAGGCGACGGCTCCATCGAGCCCACGGGCGCAACGGCCTACGAGGTCTCCGACGACGGCCTGATATACACCATCACCCTGCGCAAGGAAGCCGTGTGGTCCGATGGCGTGCCCGTCATCGCTCAGCACTACGTGGACGGCGTCATCCGTCTGTTGAAGCCGGAGACGGCGGCTGAGTATGCCTGGCTGATGTACGACATCGAGGGAGCAGAGGAGTTTAACATCGGCGAGACCGACGATCCTGCGCTGGTCGGTGTCAAGGCTCTGGATGACTACACCCTGGAGGTCAAGCTCAAGGCGCCGACGCCTTACTTCGAGACCGTCCTGCCCTTCTCCACCTTCTACCCCGTCCGCCTGGACATCGTGGAGAAGTACGGCGACAAGTGGACCGAGCCGGGCAACTACGTGAGCAACGGTGCCTACTTACTGGATTACTGGGAGCACGAGGCCGAGGTAGGGCTGGTGAAGAACCCCACCTACTGGGGCGCCGCCAACGTCAAGATCGAGAAGATCACCATCCCCATCATCAGGGAGTCAGCCACCGCATTGGCCCTCTATGAGAATGATGAGCTTCATGCCAGCGGCGAAGCCGGATTTCCATCCGAGGAGATTCCGCGCATCACGACCGACCCCGTCCTCAGCAAGGAACTCCGTATCCTGCCGCGCCCCGGTGTCTACTACATCGGCCTGAACACCCTGCGGGAGCCCACGGACAACTTGCTGGTGCGCAAGGCCCTGGCTTCGGCCATTGACCGGGTGTCCATCAATATCAACGTGGTACAGCGACCCTGGCAGACGGCTCTCTGCTGCACTACCCCGCCCAAGATCCTGGGCTACCAGGAATGTGGTACGTGCGGTTATGACTTCGATCCTAAGAAGGCCCAGGCGTATCTGGCCGAGGCCGGCTACCCGGACGGCGAGGGCTTCCCTGTCCTCAGCTTCTGGTTCAACCGGGCCGACTACAACGAGGACGTCATCGAGGCCGTGGCCGCCATGTGGGAGAAGCACCTGGGTATCTCGGTAGAGTTGCGCACCAACGAGTGGGCCGTCTACCTGGACTATCTGGACCAGTGCAACAACACCAAGGAAGACCTGGCGGCCTGCGAGTTCAACGCCTACCGCATGGGCTGGGTGATGGACTACGGAGACCCGCAGAACCAGCTCGAGGTGGTGTTCGCCCCCAGGTCAACCTTCCAGTACACCGGTTGGGAGAACGCACGCTTCGACGAGCTGATGGATCTGGCCAGGAGCGAGTTCGACACCGACAAGCGCGAGGCCTACTACATGGAGGCCGACAAGATCCTGTGCGAGGATGAGGTCTCGATCATCCCCATCCACGGGTACGAGCGGAATACCCTGGTCAGGACTGGCGTCAAGTTCGAGTACCCGCCCTTTGGCGCGCCCAACTTCGCCTATTGGGCATTGCCGTAGGCTAGTGAACCCTCTGAGCTATGTAGCTCTCTTGGCGAGAGCTACATAGCTCTTTTCTGCTATCATTCCTGCAAGCTTATCAAATCATCATACCTGTGGTATGAACCAGCGTTGACAAAAGATAATGGTCAACGCTGGTTGAGTGGCATCTCACACCCTGAAGCCAAGGGGGAGGGAAAAACATGATAGCATACATCATCAGAAGGTTTATGTGGTTGATCCCTGTCATATTGATGGTGACCGTTGTCGTCTTTGGGGCCATGAAGTTGGTGCCCGGAGGGCCCTTCAGCACCGAGGGTCGGCCCATGTCGCCGGAGATCCGGGCCAACTTCGAGGCCCGCTATCACCTGGACGAGCCAACCTGGAAGCAATACATCCGCTACATGGTGGGCGACATCGTTGACACCGGTGACATACGAGACTTCGGGAAGCACGGTCTGTTGGGATTCGACCTGGGTCCCTCCTACAAGTATAGGGGACGTACCATCAACAACGTGTTGTTCGATGGTGGGATAACAAAGGCGGCCGTCTCGGTCTCGGCCCAGTTGGGCATGTTAGCCGTCATTATTGCAGTGAGCATAGGCATTCCTCTGGGCATCATCTCGGCCCTCAAGCAGAACACCATTTTTGACTATATCAGCATGTTCCTCGCCATGCTGGGCGTATCCATCCCCAACTTCGTGCTGGGACTGATGTTGATACTGGCCATGCTCTGGCTGAGCTTGCGTGGTCTGCCAGCTCTCCCCCTGGCCCGTTGGGGCACCAAGGATCTCTGGGATTGGTTCAGCCACATGATCCTGCCGGCCATCACCCTGGGCACGGGAGGGTCGGCCCTCATCGCCCGCCTGACCCGAGCCAGCGTGCTGGAGGTGATCCGGCAGGACTACATCCGCACCGCCCGAGCCAAAGGGCTGCGGGAACGGGCGGTGATTTGGGGCCACACCCTCAAGAACTCGCTGATTCCTGTGACCACCGTCCTGGGCCCGCTCATGGCCGCCTGGTTGACAGGCTCTTTCATCATCGAGCACGTGTTTTCGATACCGGGCATCGGCCGCTTCTTTGTCACCAGCATCGCCGATCGTGACTACACGCTGATCATGGGTACCATGCTGGTCTATGCGGTGATCCTGGTCATCATGAACATCCTGGTGGATATCTCTTACGCCTTTCTCGATCCGCGTATCCGTTTTGAGTAATCATCGTGCAAGGGACAAGGGGCAAGGGACTAGGGACAAGCCCCTGATCCCTAGTCCCTGATCCCTAGTCCCTGATCCCTAGTCCCTGATCCCTAGTCCCTGATCCCTGATTTCCTGATCACTTTTCGAGGAGAATTATGAGTAGTGAAGCAGTGGCCATAGTTGAGGGTAGAAAAAGAGCCGCGGAATGGGAGTTCACCCGCCCGCCAGAGAGTCTGTGGCGAGATGCCTGGCGGCGGCTGCTGCGCAACAGAGCAGCCTTGGCAAGTTGCATCTTTATCATCATCGTTTTCGTGGCCGCCGTCTTCGCCGACGATGGCTTCATATCCTGGGCCTTGAACCGTCCGCCCCAACCTCTGCTGGCCCCGTATGGCTACAAGGAGGTTGATTTCGAAAACACCAGGGCCAGCCCCAGCCTGCAGCGCGTAGACGAAGGCAGGTTTCCGCACATCATGGGCACCGACAAATATGGGCGGGATGTCTTCAGCCGCATCATATACGGCGGCCGCGTGTCCCTGGCGGTAGGCATCTTCTGCTCCCTGGTGATCATGACCTTCGGCCTGGTCTATGGCTCCATATCTGGCTACGCGGGCGGTCGGGTGGATACCATCATGATGCGCATCGTGGACATCTTGTATGGCCTCCCCACCCTGTTGTTCATCATTCTGATCATGGTCATCCTGGGCTCTACGACCGGCCTGCCGGCCATACGCAACCTGGTGCTGGGCATTGGGTTGGTCAGTTGGATGGGCATGGCACGCCTGGTGCGCGGCTCATTCCTCTCCCTGCGGGAAAAAGAATTCGTGGAGGCAGCGCGCATGGTCGGAGCCAGGGACGTCACCATTATCGCCCGTCACCTGTTGCCCAACAGCCTCGGCCCCATCATCGTGGCCGTCACCCTGAACATGCCGACCCTGATCATGTTCGAGGCCACGTTGAGCTTCATCGGCCTGGGTGTGCCGCCCCCCTTCCCCAGTTGGGGACAGATGATCAACGAGGGCTGGCGGGCCATGAGAACCGATGCCCATCTGATCTTTTTCCCGGCCATCACCCTCTCCCTGGTCATGCTGGCCTTCAATTTCCTGGGCGACGGCCTGCGCGATGCCCTGGATCCGCAAATGCGGGGCATGATGTAGCAAACACACGGGACACAAAGTCTGGATACTACTCTCGTCAGGCGGGGAACCACGTTCTCCGCTTGTGCATAATAAGGTAAGCATTGACGTGCCAGGCACTTTCATGGGCTTCTTCAAGGTTGCAGTGCCTCCAAGCCAGGTGAGATCGCTCAATCGCTCGGCTATTCGCAAGTGCCTGGCACGTTGAGGCTCGCCCCTGCCGTCCACCCAAACAGTTACAGAGGTAGGATATATGGAACGAGGTAGAAATCCCTGTCTACGACTCCCCCTGGTGGCCGGGTTGATCTCGTTAGCTCTGATAGCTACGGGCTGTGGGCTGACCCCTAGTACGACCCCCCGCGCTTCGTCCCAGTGGAGCAACGGAAAGCTGCTGGGCACGGCCATCCTGAACAACCAGGTGGCCTTGCAGGTGGACGAGGCAGGGAATAGCTTCCTGACATGGGTAGGACCTGCACGTGAGCTGCAGTTCGCCCACTTGAATGAACACGCTGAAGTCGTCACCCAACAGCCTCTTGACCTGAGCGTCAAATCCCCCATGAAGCCCCAACTGCTGCTAGACCCTAGCGGTCAATTGCACCTTTTCTGGCTGGATAGGGGGGAACAAAGCGTGCAACTCTTCTACGCCCGCCTATCAGCCGATGGCGAAGTGCTCCAGGAAGCAACCGCCCTCTCGCCGCCCGAACGGCGGGTGTCCCACAGTTCGATGGTCCTCGATCCTGTGGGCCAGACCGTAGAGCTCTTTTGGTCTGACAACGTCTACGTCCGCCCTGGCTGCTACCACGCTGCGCTGGACTGGTCGGGGGAGGTCGTCGTCCCGGCAGAAATGCTGATCCCATACGGACTACTGCCGGCGGCCCAGATAGACCAACATGGTTTCGTGCACCTGGCCTGGAGAGCGGAATTGGAGCCAGACAAGCCCACATTCCACTACGCTGTCTACGATCCCCAACGCCGCTTGCTGGGTCCAGACATCCTGGCGAGCGAACCCCTGATCCAGATGAGCCTGCTGGGCCGGCCAACGGCCGGCGCAGCATTCGACGGGCCGTGGCTGGGACTGGACGAGAGCTCGGTGTACCTGGCCTGGGTGCTCGAGGTGCGCGAAAGGACAGAAGTTCTAAACCTCACCTTCTACCAGGTGTTCCCCCAGCCTGTTTTGGGCCAGCGCCAGGCCACGGAACCATTCGACTACAACCCGCCCACGGTGACAAACGAGCCAGTCCACGTGCGGGGGGTTGACCCGAGTATGACAGGCCAGCCACAATTCCTGAGGGGGCAGCCAACCCACCAGGCGTTGGCCTTCTTCACCCAGGTGCGCGGCCCGGGCAACGTGGAAACCCTCCAGATGGCGACGGTTGACGTGGAGCCAGAACGGACCACGGGGCAGGAAATCGTCAATGCCAGCCGCAGTGCTTCGGTGCGGCCGAACATAGCTGTTGATAATGAAGGAAATCTCCACCTGGTGTGGATCGACACGGCGGGTTTCGAGCGTTACCACGTTGTATACGCCAGCACCTCGCCGCAGGCCAAAGAAACACTCAACCGCATCACCGCCTATGACGTGCTGGACAGAATCCTGGGTGGGGTGATGCGTGTCTTTTCCGCTTTGTTCTTTGTCCCCCTCATCTTGAATTGGCTGCTCATCCCCTTTGGATGGCTGGCCCTTTTCGCTTTGACTACCCAGGAATCCGAGGTCTCAGATCCCCACGGCCTCAAGGCCCTGGTTCTGGCCATGCTCTTACAACTGCTCGCCAAACTTCTCATCTTCCCTGACCTGCTGAATCAACCTCCACTCGGTTCTCTGCTATCGCCTTCATTGGGCCTCGTCCTGGGGCGGTGGATCCTTCCGCTGCTTCTGGCCGCTGTAGCCGCGGGGGCGGTGTGGGCCTACTTGAAGCGCGCCCACAGCCAATCCATCTTTGTCGCCTATTTCATCTACGCCATTGTTGACTCCTTCCTGACCCTGATCATCTACGTGGCCCCTCGCATGGCATAGCTCTAGTTTCGGGTTTCGCAACTCAAAACTCGAAACAGGAATGGATGTAATGAGACCTCTCGTTGTCGCTGGCATCGCTCTCTGCCTTCTTGGCTGGGTGATAATGGCCTGTCAGTCCCCCCCGCCAACCCCTACCAGCTCTCCCCTGCCGACTACTGCACCACCCCCGACCCCTACTCAGCCGCCTACGCCCGGCCCGCTGACAGATGCCGAGGCCATCGCGCTGATCAAACAGGAGATAGCCGCTCGCGGGATTGCCTCCCACACCCTGAGGATCAGCATAGGACAGGAATCGCGATCAGCCTCCATCCGCTACTCGAGTTCCTACGACGTTGACAGCAGCGTGTTTAACGCCCAGACGGTGCTTATCGCCCTGACTGCGGCCCGAGCCATAGCCAGGGTTCAGCCCCCAGTCAATGGTGGAATACGCCTGGCCGTCATGCCCGCTGGGGAGGGCGAGGTGGGGCTTAGAGTGACCGCCATCGGCTGGCCAAGCCTGGAGGCGTGGGGCAATGGCGACATCTCCGATCAGGAATTCGTCAGCCAGTGGACGGTGGGGGATGTGACCAGGGAATGAAGGCATGAAACGTGAAAACGTGTTGCGTGTTGCGTGTTGCGTGTTGCGTGTTGATGCAACAGGGAGGTTGATGTGCTTCTGCGATTTGGCTTGCGGCTGCTTTCCATTCCTGTGCTGTTGGTCGCTCTGGTCTTCCTGGTGGCGTTGGCCGTAAACCTTGGGCAAGAGGGCAACCTGCAGGCGCTGCCGTCAGCGGTGCCCCCGGCCGCTGGCTTCACCGCTGATTACCTCAGAGGGCTGGCCCAGGGCGACATGGGGACCATCGCCTCCGGCCACCAGTCCATCGCGGGCACACCCGTAGCTGAGGATGTGGGCCGCGCTTTGCCCAAGTCGTTGGGCTTGCTGGCCTTCGCGTTGACCCTGGCCGCGCTGCTGGGCCTCATCCTGGGGATCATTGCCGCCCTCCGACGGACCAGCAACCTGTCTAAGCTGCTGCTCTTTGCCTCCGTGCTGGGCATCTCCACTCCCAGCTTCTTCGCCGCCATGCTGCTGATCTGGGGTGCCGTCTGGCTCTATCAGTCCACCGGCCAGCACATCGTCCCCATCTCCGGCTTTGGCTGGGACTTGCACTTAATCTTGCCTGCTCTCGTACTGGCCGCCCGCCCGGCCGCCGCGGTGACGCGCCTCAGTTTCAACGCCCTGGTAGAGATCCTGGAATCCGATTACATCCGCACTGCCGTAGCCAAAGGACTGCTGCCCCGCCTGATCCTCCTGCGGCACGTGTTGCGCAACGCGGGGGTGCCCCTCATGACCACCGTGGGCGTCTCGCTTCGCTTCAGCCTGGCCGTGCTCCCCATCGTGGAGTACATCTTCAATTGGCCGGGCATCGGCCTGCGGCTGCTGAAATCCATCGAGGCTCAGGATGCCATCGCCGTGATCGGCATGACCATGCCCCTGGTTCTCCTCTTCGTCCTGGTCAACCTGCTCCTGGATATCCTCTACCTGTTGGTAGACCCCCGCCTGCGGGCTGCGGAGGGAGGCACAGTATGAAACCCCTCACCTTCTGGCAGCGATTGGGGCGGGCGGTGCGGGATCCCTACTTCGTCATCGGCTCGCTGCTGGTGGCTCTCCTGGTCCTGGCCACCGTCGTAGGGCCAGACGTTGCTCCCCACAACCCCTATCTGGTAAAGCGCTTGCAGTGGATTGACGGAGAGCTGCACAAGGCGCCTTTTCCCCCCAGCGAACTCTACCCCCTGGGGACCGACGACCTGGGCCGGGATCAGCTCTCCCTGCTCCTCTACGGAGCCCGGGTGACGCTGGTCATGGCCTTCGTGGCCACTATAGTGCGGCTACTGCTGGGACTCTTCCTGGGGACGTTCGCCGGCTGGTGGCCGGGGAGTCTCTTCGACCGAGCCGTTGGCGCCGTCGCCGAGCTCTGGGCGTCCATCCCCAGCCTGATCCTGGCCATGTTGGTGCTATCTGCCATCGGCGTCGGCAGGGGACAAACGGCCTTCGTCGTGGCCCTGGCGGTGGTTGGCTGGGGGGAGATCGCCCAGATCGTGCGCGGCCACGTCCTGACCATCCGCAACCGGCTCTACATCACCGCCGCGCGGGCGGTGGGGCTGAGCTCGCCCAGCATCCTCAGCCGCCACGTGTTGCCCAACCTATTGCCGACCCTGCTGGCCCTGGCGGCGCTGGAGATGGGAGCTGCGCTGCTCCTGCTGGGGGAACTGGGCTTCCTGCACGTTTTCATCGGCGGCGGGCGCACCGGCTTCGACATGGCGACGTGGGAGGTGCGCCACTACTTCGACGTGCCCGACTGGGGGGCCATGCTAGGCACCTCCTGGCGCTGGTTCCGCTCGTACCCCTGGTTTCCCCTGGCCCCGGCCCTGGCCTTCTTCGCCGCCATCCTGGGCTGCAACCTGTTCGGCTACGGCCTGCAGCGGTTCATCGAGCGGGGACGGTTCCACCCCAGCGGCTGGTCGGTGCTCCGCTTGTTGATCGTCGTGGCGCTGCTCCTCCTGGGCGCCCGCGCTCTCCTGCAGAACACCGGCGTCGAGGCCCAGCTCGCCGGGCTGGCCCGCCAGTTCGACGTGAACCGGGCCTGGGATGACATCGCTCATCTCACCCAACCAGCGCTGGAGGGGCGGCCCACCGGCTCCGAGGGCGGAACCCAGGCCGCTGACTACATCGCCACCCAGTTCGAGCAGGCAGGATTGACCCCTATCACCCGCGAGGGGACCTACTTTCACCCCTATACCGCCATTCACGGGCGGGTCAGTGCCGCTCCGCTCCTGGAGCTACTGGACGAGAGGGGGGAACCGCAACTGCGGCTGACCAGCGGTCTCTCCTTCGACCCCCGGCAAGCCTTCCATGCGGAGGGGAGTACAGAGGGGGAACTCAGGGTGCAGGGGAACATCGGCCGCAACATGATATTCGGCGGTGAAATCCTGCTGTTGCTCGATCCAGAGGAGGAATTGGGTATGCCCTGGCATGGCCCTGCCCCCTACTTAGGGGTGCTCCGCCTGGTGCCCGACGACGAACTGGCGGACAACGATCAGGCTCCCCCCTTCGACCGCGGTCGCTTCATGGGCATAGAATCCCTGCCCTCCTTCCCCAACCTCCTCATTGGCGAGTCCGCCGCCCGCCAACTGCTGGCTGAGGCAGGAATGGATGTGGGGCAACTACAGGCGACAATGAAGGCCGGGGAGCAGATTATGTTGCCCACCGGCCTGCGTGTCCGGCTGACATACGGCCTGCTGTACGAGGAAGTGTCAGCCACCAACATCATCGGCTACATCCCCGGCCTGGGCGGGGAAAGCCGGGGGGAACGCATCCTGGTAGCGGCCACCTACACCGGACGCCCCCCGCAGGATGGAGTGATCTACCCCGGCGCTGACGACAACGCCAGCGGCGTCGCCGTTTTGCTGGAGACGGCCCGGCTGATGCACGACCTGGAGCTGATCCCCAAACGCACGGTGGTCTTTGCAGCCTTCGATGAAGGGGGAGGCAGCCAATTCGTCACCGACCCGGTCTTCCCGACTTCCCGCTCAGACATCTGGACAGCAGTGATCGTCCATGAGGTGGGAGCGGGTGAGTCGCGTCTGGCCCGCCTGGAAGCGGGGACTGGCCCGGCCCGCGCCTTCGACCAAAGTGCGCGTCGCTTCGGCGTGCGCACACAGCCATTGGACGACTGGCTGTTCTTTTTCGTCTCCAACTACAGCCGCTTGCGCCACAGTGAGCCACAAGCTCACAAATCCTACCAGGGCCTGGTCGTGACCCGACCGGGGGACGAGCTCTCCGGCACGCCGGCCGACACACTGGATCACCTGGACCCGAAACTGCTGGAAGAAGCCGGCCAGGCGGTGGCCCACTTTGTGATGGTGCTCAGCCAACGCTAACCTTCGATTTTTGATTTGCGATTGCCGATTTGACAAATCAAAGATCGGCAAGGGGGGCTCTAAATTGGACATCGCAGGCCTGATCAACCCAGAAGAAATCGAGAACTTGGCCAGGCGCTACGGCCCCATCGAGCGCCGTAGCTATTCTCTGGAAATGGGCAGGAGGTACTTCGAGGATTGGCAAAAGGCGCTGGCCAAAAGACGTGGCGAGGTAGTGCTGGTCGTCCAGCGGCCCGCTGGCGTGATCTTGCACACCAAGGATTTCTACCTATCTGGCACCTACCGCCTGCCCAGCGGCGGAGTGAAGTGGGGGGAAAGGATATTGCAGGCCCTGCATCGCGAAGCTCAGGAAGAGATGGGACTGGACGTAGAGGTGGAACGCCTCCTGGGCCTGCTTGAGTACGAGTTTCGCTACCAGGAGGAAACGATGCCCTTTGTCTCCTATGTCTTCCTGGTAAGGGGAGGCGAGGGAGGGCTGGTTCCGCAGGACGAGGGGGAGCGCATCACATCATTCCGCCAGGTACCGTTGGCGGAGCTGCCAGCGGTGGCCAATCGCTTGCGAGGTCTGGAGGGGGATTGGCGCGACTGGGGAGAGTTTCGGGCCCTCGCCCACGATTTCGTGGCCGAGATGATGTAATGAGGCAACGAGGCAACGAGGCAATGAGGGAATGAGGCTTTGAGATGACGATGACACTGCAGAAGTACGTTGACCAGCGCATACCATCACAGTTGAGGGAAGCGTTCGTGGAAATGATGGGCACACCGACCGGCCGCCGCCTGGCCGAATCTTCAGCCCGGCGGAGAGCACGCTACATCCTCGACCCCACCGGCAAGCTGGGCTGGGGCTCGATGACCGTGAATCTGGTGAGGCTGGTACTCATCGGCCGGGAAACGCTCCAACATCGCCCCACCCTCATCAACAGCCTGGCTCACGAGGCCTCGCACATCGAGCAGAAATACATCTCGGATTCATTTGAGCAGGAGTATACGGCCTTCGTGACCGCTGCTCAGGTGATGACCGAGCTTGGCCTGCCGGATTCCTTCGGCTGGGATGCCCCAGAGCTCCAGAGCCTCTCTCCTGAGCAGGCGGCACAAAAAATCATGGAGATGTTCCCCGACCACCCCCTCTACGGCATAAGCCCCGCCATCCCCGTGTATCAGGTGCGAGGACCGAGGGGGCTCATCGAACTGGCCAAGCAGGCCTGGGCGCTACTCAAAGCCGCTTAACGTTAAACCCAGCAGATAGAGATTAGGCACGCCGTAGGGCAAGTTGCCAACTTGCCCTAATCCACCACGCCATTAGCGGCGATGACCCCCCGATACCAATGCGCGCTGGTCTTCCACACCCGCCGCTGTGTCCGATAATCCACGTACACCAGGCCGAAGCGTTTCGAGTAGCCGTGCGCCCACTCGAAGTTGTCCATCAGCGACCAGACGAAGTAGCCCCGCAACGGCACCCCGGCGGCGATGGCCCTGGCCGCTTCGGTGAAGTGGGCCTTTAGATACGCTACCCGTGACGGATCATCCACCCGCCCATCGGGTCCGATCTGATCCGCGTAGGCGGCGCCGTTTTCGGTGACGTAAAGAGCCGGGAAACGGTAGTCGAAATGCAACCGGCCCAACAGCTCGTAAAGCCCCTGCGGGTAGACCTCCCATCCCATCTCGGTTCGCTCCGGGTTGGGGAAGACTGTTTGAGGGACATTCTCGGCCTCGGGCGCCACGCTGCTGCGCACCACGCCGCGCGTATAGTAGTTCACCCCAAGGAAGTCGTTGGGAGCGGCAATCGCCTCCAGATCACCAGCCCGCACAAAGTCCATCGGACGCCCGTAGTGCTGCACGACGTCGGGCGGGTAGCCCCGCGCTGAGAGCGGGTCGAGAAACCAGCGGTTGACAACGCCGTCCCGTTGCCAGGCTGCGGCCCGGTCGGCGGCGCTGGAGGAAGCCGGGGTCTGGCCGCTCAAGTTTAGCGCGATTCCCACTTGAGCATCCGGGCTGTTGCGGCGGATGACGGGAACGGCCCAACCGTGGGCCAACAGCAAGTGATGCGCCGCTGCCAGCGCCTCGTCGAGATCGGAGTGACCTGGGGCATGCCGCCCCTCCAGATACCCAACAAACGCGCTGACGAAAGGCTCGTTGAGCGTCATCCAGTACGTCACCCGGTCCCCCAGGGTACGGGAGGCCAGGTCCGCGTACTCCACGAAGGCTTCAGCAGTGGCCCGGGTGGGCCAGCCGCCCTGATCCTGCAGAGCCTGCGGCAAGTCCCAGTGGTAGAGGGTGACGAAAGGCTCGATCTGGATTTCGAGCAGCACGTCCACGAGTCGGTCATAGAAGTCAAGCCCGGCAGGGTTGACGCGCCCACGTCCTTCTGACAGCAGGCGAGGCCACGCGATGGAGAAGCGGTAAGCGTGCAGCCCCATTTCCTCCATCAGAGCCACGTCCTCACGCCAGCGATGGTAGTGGTCACAGGCGACGTCGCCCGTGTCGCCGTTGGCGACCTTGCCGGGCGTGTGGCTGAAGCGGTCCCAGATGCTCTCGCCCTTACCGTCCTCGTTCCACGCCCCTTCGATCTGGTACGACGCAGTGGCCGCCCCCCAGATGAAGTCAGGTGGAAATGAAATGATCTTTGACATTAATGTTCCTCCTTCATTATCAAGTCAGAATGGCTTTAACTACCACCTCGGTCTGTCCCGCAGGCGGCAGGGGGACGATGTTTCCCTCAATCGGCTGGCCGTCCACGGTCAGCGAAACCACGTTTCCCTCGCCAGCGCGCTCCACGGAGATGTGGTAGGTCACGCCCCGAAAGATGCGACTGGCCTCGAAGCCAGGCCAGTTGCCGGGGATGACTGGCGCAATCTGCAAACCAGTGTAGGTGGGCCGGATGCCCAGAATCCACTGGGTGATGGCCACGTAGTTCCAGGCCGCCGTGCCGGTCAGCCAGGAATTCTTGGCCTCGCCGTGCGTCGGGGCGTCGCGCCCGGCGATCATCTGGGCATAGACGTACGGCTCGCAGCGATGCACCTCGCTGATGGCCTCCCGCGCCGATGGGTTGATGCGCAAGTAGTAGTCGTGGGCCTGGTCGCCGTGCCCGACCAGGACCTCGGCGATCATGATCCACGGATTGGTGTGGCAGAAGATGCCGGCGTTCTCTTTGTAACCTGGGGGATAGGATGTGATTTCGCCCAGGTGGAGGTAGTAGCGTGAGTAGGCAGGCTGCTGGAGGATGATACCGTGCGGCGTGGCCAGACGTTCCTTCACCGCCGCCAGCGCTTTCTCGGCCCGGCCATCGTCGAGGCCCAGGCCAGCCATAACGCAGAACCCCTGCGGCTCGATGAACACTTGCCCCTCCTCACATTCGTGCGAGCCCACCTTGTGCCCAAAGGCATCGTAGGCCCGCAGGAACCACTCCCCGTCCCAGCCATGCTCGAGAATGATCGCCTCCATCCGCTGCGCCGCTTCCCCGTAGAATTGCGGATCCCAGATTCGCTGACTCATTGATTCGCTGATTTGCTGATTTGCTGATCTGCTGATTTGCGCCATCTCCTTCGCCGCCAGCACGAACAGCCCGGCGATGAACACCGATTCGGCCACCTTCCCCTCTCT
>Ga0194112_10006766_pt1 | contig 15086 bp, 9 predicted proteins | sample TA2MahC400mmetaG_FD_146191 | JGI IMG/M metagenome (GOLD analysis project Ga0194112, IMG submission 146191) | Freshwater microbial communities from Lake Tanganyika, Tanzania - TA2015016 Mahale Deep Cast 400m | ecosystem: Environmental > Aquatic > Freshwater > Lake | place: Tanzania: Lake...
TCGAGTACCGAAACACATGTCGGCCCTGGTCGGTGTACTCATACGTCTCTCCCGGCTGCACTTGCGCCGGATCGTGGAACGCGTAGATCGGGCTGCGCACCACGCTCATCCGAATCTCCCCGTCCAGAACATCGAACCCGTACTTGCAGTCGTTCAGCAGCGCAACGCCATGGGCGGCATCCCCGGCCCTGCCTGACACGTCCACCCAGCGCTGCCCCGGCTCCTCATCGCCCGACTGAAGCCGCGAGATCGCGCCGTACGCGATCTCGAACGTGGCCGTCTCAGCCTCCACCCTCGTGGGCACGCTCAGCTTCGCCATCCGATGGCGCTCGTGCCAGTCCAGTTCCACCCGAACGTCCACCTGCCTCCGCCCTTCGCCGAGGCTGATTTCTTGGCATATCCAAGAATTACACCACTTCCCCCTGACCCGGGCGGTCCATCGCAGGGGCCCACACTCCACAAGTTCCGGCGTTCCCACTATCTCGAATCGCCCGATCTCCTCCCGGAAGCGGGCGACGTCATGGCTCCATGTGTCACTCGGATCGTCAAGCACGACCACGCCACCACAGCCCGGATTTACTGCGCTGATGCCCGTTTCGAGGTCCACGATCTCGCGGATCCACTCGGTCCCGGAGCCCAGCCTCACCCGCAGCAGACCGTTGCTGACCTCGGTTGCGTCGCCGGTTGCTCCAAAGTCCTCTCCCCTAGCGGCGGGGACCACGCGCAACGTGGTGTAGCCGCAGCCAGGAACACTTGGTTTTACCAGGAATTGAACGGACCGCCCGCCTCCACTCCAGGCAGAACCGGCGATCTGGCAGGCGATCGGCTCCCCTTCCGGCGTCTCGACGGTAAGCCCTGTTGCGCCTTCCCTCCAGTTGACTTCGGCCGCCACGACCTCTTCTCTGGCCCAACCCAGCGGGTTGAACACGACCAGGGCCTGGCCGGGCGGCGGCGCGTCGATCCGGGCCGCCACGGCTCGTGCGGCGGCTGTCGATGTCGCGCGGCACTGGTCGATGGCCAGGCCGTTTTCACGCAGAGCGTCCTCGCAGGCTGCCCGGATCGATGTGCCGGCCAGGATGTCGTGGAACTGGTTGAAGAGCACGGTTTGCCAGCAGTCGCGGAGCCGCTGGCGATCAATGACGCGGTCGGCCAGGTGTTCGGCCAGGCAGGAGTAGAACTCCGCATCCTGCAGCGCATTCTCGGCGCGGCGGTTGAGCGCCTTGATCGCCGCCACGCTCGTGTAGCAGCCCCTGGCGTGGTGCTGCAGCTCATCCCGCACGACCGGCCAGTCCGCCGTCTCCTGCAGGATGGCCTCGAAGAAAGCCTCGGGATGGCTGAAGCGGATCTCCGGCAGATCCGGGTCGGCCATCAGCCGCTCGATGGACCGGATGTTCTCGCGCGTCGGGCCCCCGCCATGGTTCCCGACCCCGTAGAACGCCATCCCATCCCGCCCGGCCGAGGTCATCTCCGCCGCGGCCTCGCGGATTCGGTGCTCGATGTCGTTCGGGCCGGTGTTGTAGTGGCCTGGCGGGCGTGCCGTGAGTGTCCGCGTGCCGTCCGACCCTTCCCACCAGAACAGCCCCCCCGGGAGGTCTTTCTCGTGTGGTCCGGGACGGAAGAAGACGTAGTACTTTAGTCCCATTCCAGGCAGGAGTTGGGCCAGAGTCCAGGGATGACCGAACGTGTCCACGTTGTACCCGACCGTGCAATCAGCGCCCAGGCGCTCCTTCACGTACCGGAAGCCAACCAGCCCCTGGCGGATGAGGCTCTCCCCTGAGGGGATGTTGCAGTCCGGCTGCACCCACCATCCGCCCCTACCACCCAGCGCCCCTCGGCGATGCGCCTGGTGATCTGGGCGAACATCCCGGGGTCGGTCTCCTCGATCCACCGATAGCCGGCCGCCGTGCTGCAGCAGAACACGAAGCCCTCCGTCTCCTGCATTCGCTCCAGAGCGGATCGGCATGTGTCGAGGGTCTCTTGCCGTCCCTCGGCTGCGGTCCAGAGCCAGACCGGGTCGATGTGGGCGTTTCCTACCATGTGTAGAGTGCGTCGCTTCATCTGCGCACCACCTGTTATGGGAGCGGCGGAGCCGAGGCTCCGCCGCTCGTCGTCGTAGGTCGAAGCGCCAGCGTCGGCGCCGCCGTCAGCCAAGCTCCCCATACCGTGAGACCGGCGGGTCCAGAAGCCGGAGCAGCCTGTCAAGCTCGTCGTGATTGTGGAACCAGATCTGGATGGTGCCTCCCCTTCTTCGCTGGCGGATACGGACCTTGGTCCCAATCGCGCGCTGGAGTCTCTCCTCGATCTCCACGCGATCAGGATCATCATCCCGATCAGGCGCCTGGCGTGGCGGCCTGGGCTCGATCCCGGCTGCTTGCTGAGGGGTGCTCTGATCCCTCACGTAGTCCTCGGTCTCCCGCACGGTCAGTCCGTTTTCGATAACGTGCGTCGCCGCGCGGTCCATGGCCGCGTAGTCCTTTCCCAGACCCAGCAGGGCGCGGCCATGCCCCTCGCTGATTTCCCCTTTCTCCACGTGTCTTTGCACTACCGGCGGGAGGTCGAGCAGTCGCAGCGTGTTGGCCACGGCGCTTCGGCTCTTCCCGATAATCCCCGAGACCTGCTCCTGGGTCTTGCCGAAGTCGTCCATGAGTTGCCGATAGCCTCGCGCCGCGTCAATGGGGTTCAGGTCCTCCCTCTGCAGGTTCTCAACCAGCGCGAGCTGGAGCGCCTCCGAATCGTCCGTGTCCCTCACCAGACATGGGATGATATCCAGGCCTGCACGCTGAGCTGCCCTCCAGCGGCGCTCGCCGGTGACGAGTTGGTACCCTCCTCCGGACGGACGCACGACAAGCGGCTGGACGATGCCATGGCGCTCTATCGACCGTGTCAGTTCCTCCAGTTCGTCCTCGCCGATGGCCGTTCTGGGCTGGAACGGGTTCGGCTCGATCTCGTGTGGCCTCAGGTGCAGTAGAGTCGCTCCCTTCTTCAGATCGTCGGAGGAGATCAGGTCCGCTAACCCCTTCCCCAGACCCTTACGTTGCATGTCCGAACACCTCCCGAGCGAGGTTCACGTAGGCGCGAGCCCCACGGCTTTGTGGATCGTACAGGATTCCCGGCATTCCATGGCTGGGTGCTTCCGCCAGACGCACGTTCCTGGGGATGGTCACGGTGAACACGCGGCCTCGGAAGTGCCGTCGCACCTCCTTGGCCACTTGGCGCGAGAGCGAAGTGCGCCCATCGTACATGGTGAGCACGATGCCCTCAATCGCGAGTGCCGGGTTGATCTGGGCCTGAACGAGGTGGATCACGTCCAGAAGCTGTGAGAGGCCTTCCAGAGCGTAGTATTCACACTGAATGGGCACCAAGACGCTCTCGGCCGCGGCCAATGCGTTGATCGTTAGTAGGCCCAGCGATGGACCGGTGTCCAGCAACACCATATCATACAGTCTTGCCGCGGGCTGGAGGCCTCTTCGGAGCTTGGTCTCCCTGGCAATTGCGGTTGCTAGTGATACTTCGGCTCCCGCCAGGTTGATCGTGGCAGGTATCAGGTCCACGTTGCGGACGTCGGTGTGGACGACGGTCTCGGCAAACACCCGACCGACGTCGTCCTCGGGCGACGTGACCATCACGTCATAGACGCAACTCTGCAGCGCCCGCCGGTTCACACCGAATCCGCTTGTCGCGTTCCCCTGGGGATCGGAGTCCACGACCAGCACCTTGGTGCCGTGGAGGCCAAGGGCGGCCGCCAAGTTCACCACGGTAGTAGTCTTCCCAACGCCGCCCTTCTGGTTGACGATGGCAACCGTCTTTGCGGCTCGGCGCAATCGCATCACCCTCTCATTCTGGGTTCTGAACTGCTTCCCTGTGCCTATCGCCCGTGGTTCCCACAGCCTCCAATGTTTCACGTGAAACATTGGCGCGGCCAGCGACTACCCACAAGGGCAGGTCCCCGCAGCGGGCTGCTCGGCCACCAGGCTCCAGGTCTGGATCGGGTAACCACCGAACCCGCACACCACCTGGGCCCAATGAACCTTCTGCAGCCTCACGCACGCCTTTGGATCGCGGCGTGCCTCGCAGTAGGACTATGTCGGCCGGGCCCGATACTGTTTCCCCAGCAGTAACCCGAGCGCCTGCCTCCTCTATTCGACACCGAGCCAAGGCATACCTGCAGAAGGTGATCTTCTTCTCGTCGTGGTCGACGAGCGACCAGGTGCCTGTCCCCGATGCCAGTGCCAACGCGATCCCGGTGCATCCGTTTCCACAGCCGAAATCCACAATGTGCATTCCCTCTGCGATGTCAACCACCTTCATCGCGTACAGCGCCGGCACCATGAGTTGCTCGACCACCGCCGGCGCGCTCCTCAGGCTCGTGAGTTGGGCTGCTTTCCGCCACTCAATGACGAGTTCAGCCCAGCACGCCAGGGAGCAGGCTGCAGCGCCGCTCAGCGGGTGGCCGACGAGTTCAGCTGTACGGACGAGGCACGACAAGTCCGGTTCAGCACTCATCGTCAACATCATCCTCTTCCGCCATTGTTTCACGTGAAACACTGGATGCCTGCGCCGACAGGAAGGCTGCGAGCGTCGCTGCGTCCGCCTCGGTCACACCTGGGATGCCCAAGGCCTCCCCGACGGTGGCAGGCCTCGCCCTGAGCAGACGTTCCCGCACTTCCGCCTTTACCGGAACACGGTCGAGATCCGTCCCTTCCGGTATGCGGATGCGGGCCCACTCCTCCTGTCCTCGCCGTCCGCGCACCGATTGCAGCCTGTAACCCTCGTACACCTTGTGGTCCTCGGATAGCTTCGCGGCGAGCGGGTGCGACTCCTTCTCTTCCTCCCGCGAACGAGCGTGCTTTGAGGCCTCCTTGAGGCGTTGGACGGTCTCCTGTCTCTCCAAGGGCACCAGACCGCGGCTTGCTGCAACATCCGTCAGCCTCGCGTGGGCGGTGTCCTGGCCCAGGTGAAGCCGCCATTCGGCCCTTGAGGTCAGTATCCTGTAGGGTTCATCCGCGTGTCGATGCACGAGATCGTCCACCAACACGCCGATGTAGGACTCATGCCTTCCCAGCACCAGAGGCTCTCGCCCGATCAGCGACAGTGCCGCGTTCGCTCCGGCCACCAGGCCTTGCGCCGCGGCCTCCTCATATCCGGAGCTTCCGTTGATCTGCCCGGCCAGGTAGAGCCCCGGGACGTCTCGCGACCCCAACGAAGGGCCTAGCGAACGAGGATCGACGTAGTCGTACTCAATCGCATACCCCGGGCGCGTCATGACCGCGGTCTCCAGGCCCGGAATCGACCGCAGCATCTCCAGTTGAGCCTCCACGGGCAGGCTGTTGGAGGTTCCCTGAACATAGGTCTCCTCGGTATCCCAGCCCTCCCGCTCAAGGAACACGCCGTGTTCGTCCCTACCGGGGAAGCGCATCAGCTTCGCCTCAATGGAGGGGCAGTACCTGGGCCCCGTGCCCCGGATGCGGCCGCTTCCCAATGCCGAACGGTCCATCCACTCCCCCACGACCTGCATGGTCTCGCTCGTGGTCGAAGTTCTCCAGCACGGAAGCAGCGCTTGTGGGGGCCTTGCGACTCGGTCGAAGGCGAACCTCAGGTCTCGCGTGTCGCTGGGAGTCTCACACAGCCGGTCTGTTCGGATTGAGCGCAACGCAACCCGCGGCACGGTCCCCGTCTTCAGGCGCCCCATCCGAAGCCCCAACCCACGCAGACTCTCGGCCAGCTCCACAGACGGGGGCTCTCCTGCTCTACCGGCACCGTGGGAGTGTTCGCCCATGTGGATCGCTCCGTTCAGGAACGTCCCGGTCGCGACCACGACCCTCCGTGCCTCGATCCTCACTCCTTCCTGGGACCAGAGGACCAGAGGAGCAGCACCTCGGTCGCGGGCGTCAATCCTGACCACGGTCTGCTGAGTCAACCAGAGCCTCTCGTGGCGCTCAAGCGCCTGCTTCAGTTGTCGCCGATACCGCACCTTGTCCGCCTGCGCCCGCAGCGCCTGCACCGCAGGGCCCTTCTTCGTGTTGAGCATCCGGATGTGAGTGTAGGTCCGGTCGATGTTCCGTCCCATCTCCCCGCCCAGCGCATCGATCTCCCGGACGAGATGCGCCTTTGCCGGGCCTCCAATGCTGCAGTTGCAGGGCATGGCGCCGATCATCTCCAGGCTGCCTGCCACCAGAAGCACGTCGCAGCCCACTCGGCCCGCCGCGAGGGCCGCCTCGCAGCCCGCATGCCCTCCTCCGACCACAACTACGTCCCAGATTTCGCTCACCTTCGCGGCCCCCTTAGCTATGGCCGTCTCCTGCGTCGGACTCCTTCTCCGCCCGGAGCCGATTCCCCTGCGCCTATCGGTGCCCTGCGAGTCGATGCCCCTGTCGAAGAAGGCACTCCACAACCTATACCTCCGACAGCCATCAAAGCAGTATCTGTGTAGGTTGTCCTGCCCTACTCTCGCCCCCCGCCCAAGGCGGAATCCAGCCCCGGCCAACCTACGCCGGCTCTGCCGCCGGGCCCAGGAGCGAGGTGTTTGCCCCCCTGCGGTGCCTCGGTCTCAGCTTCTTCCTGCTACCCAGACCCGCCCTTCCCCTCGCCCAGACGACGCGGGACTCAACCAACGGCGAGCGCGCTCTGGGCGGGCCCCCATCAGAACGAGGTTCCCAGCACTGTGGGGCCTGGCACGGTTCGACGAGGGAGAGCGCACGGCCTTCCGGATCCAGGGCGCGAAATTGGGCCTTTGGTACTACAAGAAGGGCCTTGCGTTGTCCCGAATCCTCTGCTATACTGTCGGCTGCGGGAGGGGAACCGCGCGTCCGTGTGCGCTATGCGGGGTCTGCAAGCCTGGTTTCCACAGTGTTGAGAACTAGGTTGAAATCCCACTTAGCGCCTGAAATTGCGCCTTCAGCGCACTTCTGACAGCACCTGGCATTGCTCGCAGTCCCGGCACACACCCTCCTGAGGACCGTTCCTGACGTTGTAAAGCCCGATTGGCACCCAGACTAGCGCCTTTGTTCGACTTTTCGCATCATTCTACGCGCCCAGTGCGGCCGGCGACGCCCGCGCTGACCTACGGGAGGGGTACGCGCAATGGCAAGTGCGCTCCTTGCCAGCAAGACCGACCTCTGGGAAGCGGCGCTGGGGGTATTGCCGGAGAAGGTTGGGCGGGTCACCTTCGATAGTTTTCTTAGGACTTCTGTCCCACTCTCCCTGGATGGAACCGACTTCGTCCTCGGTGTGCCCAGCGATTTCGCTCGCACATGGATCGCGGAGCGGCACCTTCGTACTCTCGAGCGCTGCCTCACCGAGCTCGCGAAGGAACCCGTGAGCGTGCGGCTTGAGATCGTGCCCCCTGAGCTGCTCACACCCCAGGAGCCCCTGCCCGCGCCGTCCGCGGCCCGTGATGTGATACCCGCTCGCTCGGCGTTCGCCTCGCTGCCTCTGAACCCGAAGTACACCTTCGGCAACTTCGTCGTGGGGACATGCAATCAGTTCGCGCACGCCGCCGCGACTCAGGTAGCGAAGGCCCCGGGGACCGCCTACAGCGTCCTGTTCCTCCACAGCAAAGTCGGGTTGGGCAAGACGCACCTCATGCAAGCCATCGGGCACTTCGTCCAGGCCTACCGGCCGGACTTCCAGGTCGTCTACATCTCGGCCGAGCAGTTCGTGAACCACCTCATCAACTCCATCCGCGACAACCGCACCGAGAGCTTCCGCCAGCACTACCGCTCCGTGGACATCTGGCTCGTGGATGACATTCAGTTCATCGCGGCCATCGAGGGACAGACCTCCGAAGAGGAGCTCTTCCATACGTTCAACGCGCTCTACGAGACCGGCAAGCAGATCGTGATCGCCAGCGACTGCCCGCCGCGCCAGCTCCAGATCATGAATGAGCGTCTTCGTTCCCGCCTACAGCAGGGAATCGTGGCTGACCTTCGGCCTCCGGACGTGGATACCCGGCTCGCGATCCTGGAGAAGAAGGCGCAGACCGAGGGCGTCGCGATCAGTCGTGACATCCTTGTCCGCCTCGCGCAGCAGATCGAGTCGAATATCCGCGTCCTTGAGGGCGCTCTCATGAAGGTCTGCGCGTACACGTCGCTTTATGGGGTCGAGCTGACGCCCCAGACCGTGGACGAGATGATCCGCGACTATGCGACCAGCTCGTCTCAGCCGCACGTCTCCATCGACGAGATCGCCAGCCATGTCGCGAAGCACTTCGACGTTTCCGTCGAGCAGCTCAAGAGCGCGCGACGCAGTCGGGCCATCGCCGATGCGCGACAGATTGCCATCTATCTGGCCCGTGAGCTAACTGACCACTCACTGCACTCCATCGGTAAGTACTTTGGCGGGCGCGACCATTCGACGGTCATCCATTCTTACCGCAAGGTGACCGAGGGTCTCGAGAAGGACCCGCAGATGCTCTGGCTCATCAACAACATGAAGACAGCGCTCAGCGAGTAGAGGCGCCAACGTCGGACAGGCAGGAATGCCTGTCCTCCTGTATCTGCTAACCGAGAACGCCTGTCCTTAGACGGGACAGGAGGACAGGCATTCCCGCCTGTCCACTCCAAGGTCGTTGCAGAAGCGCGTGTATGCGATGTGCACAGGGCGGGGGAGAGGCCGTGTAGCGGAGGCGAGCGAGGGTGGACAGCGCGTATTCCCCAAGAGACTCAACGCGTCGTCCACGCACTTCTTCCGCGCGAAGAGGTTGACCCTGCAGTCTCGGTGCCACCTTTGCACCGTTTCGACAGGTCTACTACTACGACTAGATTCTAGTATTCAAAGAAGGTCCTTACGACGTTGCACGGCGAAACCCATCTCAACGCGTTCGGTGGCACGCCATCCGCCTCCTGCGGACGGCGCGCTCGCACGCTAATTCTCGGAACCCCTCCGTCAAGCCGAAGGAGGCTTCGCACTTATGCTGAGCGCAGTCTGTGGGCGTGACGCCCTTCACGAAGCCGTACACACCGTTGGTCGCGGCGTCTCCGGGCGCAGCACGCAACCGGTCCAGAACAACATCTACCTGTCGGCCCAGGCCGACCATCTGCGCCTGGTCGCCACGGACCTCGAGTTCATCAGCCTCGAGGCCTCAATCCCGGCCACCAACACGGAGCAGGGCGCCATCACCGTGCCGGCGCGCTTCTTCCAGGAGGTCACCAGCAATCTCCCGGAGGCCGATGTCGCGCTGAAGGAGATTGAGAGCAACGGCCTGAGCGTCCAGTGCGCGCGCTCGCGCTACCAGATCCGGGGAATGGCGGCCGAGGACTTCGAGATGCTGCCGCCCTTGGCCGATGCAACCACCTTCGAGGTGGAGCAGGCGCTCCTCCGCGACGTGATCCGCCAAACGCGCATCGCGGTCTCGACCGACGAGACGCGGCCCACGCTCACCGGGGCGCTGTTGTCGCTCCAGCCCAATCTGCTGGAGGTCGTGGCGACCGATACGCACCGTCTGGCCCTGCGCCGGGCCGCCATCGACCAGCCGAACGTCCAGCGGCGCGATGCCATCGTCTCAGCGCGCGCTCTGACCGAGGTCGAGCGCATCCTCCACGCTGAGGCCGAGATACCGGCCAAGGTCTCCGTGTCGGACAACCAGATCGAGTTCGTGGTGGGTACCGTCACGATCGCCTCGCGTCTGATCGAGGGCCAGTTCCCCGACTACCAGAAAGTCGTCCCCGAGAGCTGCGACAAGCGCTTGACGGTGAACACGCGCGAGCTTGAGGCCGCCCTGCGCCGCTCGGTGATCGTGGCCCGCGAAGACGCCTACCGGATTACGCTGGACGCCGAGATGGACCTACTGAAGGTCTCCGCCGAAAGCCCGGATGTGGGGGTCGTCGTGGAGGAGATCGAGGCGGAACTGGAGGGGGATCAGGTCACGGTCGCGTTCAACTCACGCTACCTACTCGACGCCATCGCGGTGATCACCGCGGAGAAGGTGCACCTGGAGCTCTCCGGTCCGCTGAACCCAGGGATGGTACGGCCCGCCGGCGGGGCGGACTATACGTACGTCCTCATGCCGATGCAGAAGTGAGCTGAAACGCGAGTAGTTCGTGCCTGCAGCTCACCAGAGCTGCAACGTTGACGTGGACGTGTGTCGCGGGACGACCTACTGAGTCTCGGACAGACACGGGAACAGTGGGGCGGGCATTCTTGCCCGCCACAGCCTCTGGCGGGCAAGAATGCCCGCCCCACTGTTCCCGTGTTTCTACGAAGCGCAGTAACGTCCCAGCTCTGGTGAGTTGCAGGCAGGGAACGACAGGACCCCTCACGGCTTGACGCCCTCGGCAGGCGGTGTATCCGGAGTGCCGGGCGCCGTGGGCGGCTCGTAGTGCGTGGGCGGCTGGTACTTCTGATCCCTCTGCCGCTGCGTCTCCTCGAGCAGACCCCTCGCATAGCCGGCGTTGTAGTCGTCGCGGCACTTGCCCCGATAGCCCGGCGTCTCACCCTTCACGTAGTGGCGCGGCCGACCGTTGAGCGCGTCATCGCGACCCAGATCGTAGGCCGCCTGCGCCGCGGCGCTGCGGCCGTGCGAGTGGTCCACCTCCAAGTACAGCCCACCCGGATAGTACCACGGGTCCCAGAGGTCGTAGAGCCCCCCGTAGTACAGCCCCAGTCCGCCGCCCCACCGATGCGAGCCTCCCCATCCGCGCCAACCGTGCCACCCACCTCCACGACCCCCGCCCGGTGGCCCGGCTCGGTCACGCCCGGCCCGCGCGCTGACCTTGCCGCCGCCTTGCGCCTGCGCAACGCTCGCCACGAGCGCCGCGCTCACGACCAATACGGCGATCAACCCGACTGACCACATGCGCCGCCGCATCGTAGTCATCGTGAACACCTCCTCGGGATGTGCCAATGCCCGCACCGTGCTGCACATCCTCCTGATTCAACGCACAGAGAGGCTGCGTTGTTCAGCGGGGCGATATGCGCCACCACACACCAGACTACACGTAAGGACTGTGCGCGGCGCGGCGTTGTTCCCTTGGGCAGGGGGCGGACGCAGGCGGGCGGAACAACCAGGACGCCGTGACACAACGCTCCAAGCAACGCAGAGGAGAGTGGCTCCGGTGAGCGCCAGGCTGCGGAAGACGACATATCTGGTTGCGGCGCTGCTTGGCGTGCTGTTCGTCTGTCTCCTTTGGCGCGCTTCCATTGCGGCGTCCCAGAGCGTCGTGCTGCCGGCGCTTCTCGTCTGGTTTGTGGCGGCGGTCATCGTTCGGTGGCCGGTGTACGCCAACCACTTGCATCTCTCGCCACGTTGGGCGCTGCTGTGCGCCGTGGTGGGCACTATCGCCTCCGTGCCGGGGGCAACCATCGTCGGCGTTCTGCTGTTTCCGGACGCGCTGACGAACCTCTACCAGTCACTCGTGGCTCGAGGGCTGCCCGCGGCCGGGTTCGTTCGTGCCCTTGCAGTCCTCGCGTGCCCCCTCATCCTCGCTGCCCTCGAGGTCGGTGGCATACTGCTCTTGAGTTGGGTCTGCCGCCGACGCTCACGCACGCTGAGGGCTAGGCCGCTCCTCGCCTTGGCCGGCTGTGCCGCGCCCCTGTTGGCCTTGTTCCTACTCCCGTCCCTCAAGCGCTCCGGCCCATCGGGTGACGCCACGCGTCTCGTGGCGTCGGGCCACCAAGCGACCGTGCTGTTCATCGCTGATGAGCCTTGGTTCGTGACATGGCGTGCACCAGTCCGGATCGGCCCATCCACGCTGATCCGCTTCACGCTGGTCACAGAGGGCATCGTCGGTGATCTGCGACAGCGGGAACTTCGGATCGTGCGCCAGTCGGAGGCGCACCATGAGGGTGCCACCGAGGTCGTTCACCAGGTCGGGGTGTGCCGGCTGAACACCGAGAGCGTCGGCTACTGCCGGATCGACATCCGGCGCGCCTCCCAACCCGACGTGAGAGTCACCCCGGGGGCCATTGGCACGCATAGGATGCGCGGCGTCCTTGGCACCTCCGCGAGCTTCCGCTTCCCAGAGCCATTGGAGAAGTGGCGGGTCGAGCAGCTGGTTGCCGCATTGGAGGACTCCGACGATGACGCCCGCCTCGTCGCCGCCAAGAGCCTGGTTCAGGCCCCCAGTCCGCGAGCAGTGCAACCCCTGATCTCCGCGCTGAGAAGCGCCAACACAAACACGCGCTCATCGGCCGCCCTGATTCTGGGTCAGATCGCCGACGCGCGATGCGTTGAGCCCCTGGTCGCAGCCCTGGGGGCTGACAGCGACGAGGGCGTTCGGGTCAGGGGCGCATACGCTCTGGGTCAGGTTGGCGACCCGCGAGCGGTCGAGCCACTGACCGCCGCACTTAGGGGAGGGAGTGAGCGCGTCCGCGCGTCCGCCGCCGCCGCGTTGGGCGAGTTCGGCGGGGGGAAAGTGGTCGAGGCCCTGACCGGCTCGTTGAGCGACAGCAGCCGGGAAGTGCGCGAGCGTGCCGCTGTGGCCTTGGGGATGATCGGCGACGAGAAGGCGGTCAAGGCCCTGGTGGCCGCGGCGGCGACCCCCAGTCTACAGGCAACGGCACGTGACGCGCTGGTCTTGCACAGCGGGGAGTTGGCCGTGGGGCCTCTGGTCGCGGCGCTGCGGGACGGCGACCCGCCTGCCCGCCGGGAGGCTGCTGACGCGCTGGGGCTCATCGGTGACGAGCGGGCCCTCGAGCCCCTCATCGCCACGCTGTGGGACGATGACCCCGTCGTGTCCCGCGAAGCTGCTGAGGCGCTTGGGGCGATCGGTGACGACCGCGCGCTCGAGCCACTCACGTCCGTACTCGAAGACTCGGAGAGCAGGCAGCGCGTTTTCGAGGCCCTCTGGCCGCGTGAGACGGCGCAGCACACGACGGCGGAGGAGGCTATGGCCAACACGGCCAGAAGGGCTCTCGACCGGATCCGCGCACGCCAGCGCGAGGCCAAGCCATAGGCCTGCGGCGCGCCGCCGCATCCCGCGGACCCCATCCGAGGAGCCGCAGTTGCCCGGCCTCCGGCGCGTGGCTCAGCTGAGTTCCTCCTCGATCCGCCGCCCCAGCCAGTCATCCGCGTTCGAGGCCAGGCGGTCGGCGGCCCAGGTGCGAAGCTGCCGCGCCAGTGAGATGGCGTCCGCGTCGCGGCCGAGGGCCTGGAGGGACTTGAGCTTGTAGAGATCGGCTTCGCAGGTGTGGTCGTGGCGCTCATCGGCGGCGGACTCGAGGAGCGCGCGGCGCTTCGCCTCGTCGCCGAGCTTCGCCGCGCACTCGGCGGCGAGCCAGAGAAGGCGTGCCTCCTGCGGGTAGGCGGCGCGACCCACGCCGAGGTTGCGCGGGTAGGTGAGCGCAAGTTCGTAGTCGGCCAGGGCCGCCGCGTGGTCGCCCTCCTGCTCGCGGTCGGCGGCGCGACCGGTGAGGGCGCGGGCCCAGAGGGCGTGCATCTGCCGCGCGCCCTCCCACGGCAGGAACCGGTGCGTCCGCATCAGCTCCAGGGCCTCGTCCCAGCGGCTCAACTCGACAAGACACTCCACTCGACGCGCCGCCATCTGCCAGCGGTCGGCCACGGCCGGGGGCGCGGCTTCGAGCGCCTCGAGACGCGCCTTCGCGTCGGCACCCGAGGCACGCAGCACGTTGTCGCGCTCCAGGTAGAGGCGGAACTCGTTGGGGCGAGAGGCGATGGACTTCGCGTACCAACTGAGCGCCGTCTCGTGGTCGCTCTTCCAGAGGTGGTGCGCCAGGCCGAGGTTGCGGCAGAGGATGGCGTCCGTGTCGTCGATGGCGGCAGCAGAGAGCCACGCCCGGAGAGCCTCGTCGCGGCGGCCCACGGACGCGAAGAGGTTGCCAAGATAGAGGCGGGCCTTCCAGTTCTCCCGGTTCATCACGCAGGCCAGGATGAGCAGCGTGCGGTCCTCGATCCGCGAGGGGAAGCAGAAGGCTGGGGTCGTGTCCCGCACGAGGGCCTCGAGGTCAAGCTCCGAGTCGCGGTTGGCCGAGAAGGCGAGGGAGTAGAAGACCATCGGGGACCGGCGGACGCTCGGGATCTCCTTCGCGGCGCGTGCGAGCAGCGTCCAGGCGTCCGCGGGCATGCCGTGCCCGTTGTAGAGAGCCGCCAGTTCCAGCCACAGCTCGGGGTCATCGAGGAGCAGTTCGCGGAGGCGCTCCCAGGCGTCGTCGGCCTCCTCCCCATCCTCCTCTTCGAGTGCACCCAGGTACTCCTCCGCGGCCAGTTCGGGCGCGAGGGGGTCCTGGTCCGGGAAGATGTAACGAGTGTCCGGCGCCGGCAGCCCTTCGGCGCGGTAGCTTGCCACCCACAGGAACCGGCTGGTAGGGCTGTCGGGGATGTCGGCGAGAAGCTTGCGGGCCGAGTCGGGCGCGAGCTGCTTCGTCAGTTCGAGCGCCGCCTCCGTTCGGCACTTGCTCCCTCCGAACAGCCGCATCCAGATCATCTCGGCCGTGGGGAACTCGGTCAGCTGCCGGTAGGCGATCCCGAGGTAGTACCAGGCTTCGTCGCAGTCTGGATCGCGCGAGACGGCCGCGCGCAGCGCCTCGACGGCCTCCTCGATGAGCCCCTGCCGCAAGCGGACGAGGCCCAGCCCGAGGTGCGCGGCCGCGAGACCCGAGTCCTTCTCCAGGGCCTTGGCGCACAGCTCTTCCGCGCGCTCCCAGTCGTCGAACCTCTCCGCCCTTGCCGCATGGCGGGTCAGCTCCTCCGCAGTGGCCCAAGGGTCGTCCGGCGGGCGGAGCGCCTCCTCAGGCAGCTCGACCGGCGTGGTCTTGCTGGCAGAGCGGATGAGCTGCTCCGCGATCTGCTCAAGCTCCTCGCGGGACGGGCCGTCGGCGGCGGTCCAACGATCAAGCAGCAGCGCCGGCGGGGCCGGCCTCTCCCGCAAGTACTCCGGCGGGTACTCGTAGCGGACCACGGCCTCCTCATCATCCTCAATTCGGATCGAGAGGCCGACGGTCGAGCCCTCGGTGGGCGGGAAGAGCAGCGCGATGTCCCGCCGGACCGGGCGACCGGGCTCGAACGCCTGCGAGCACCGCCACACCTCCTGCCCGTCTACGTCCAACACGAGATCAGCCTCGCCGATTGGGACGGTGGCGAGAGCCGCGATCTGCGCCTGGTGCCCGCTCAGCTTCAGGTCCAGAGCGCCAAA
>Ga0194112_10006767_pt1 | contig 15086 bp, 9 predicted proteins | sample TA2MahC400mmetaG_FD_146191 | JGI IMG/M metagenome (GOLD analysis project Ga0194112, IMG submission 146191) | Freshwater microbial communities from Lake Tanganyika, Tanzania - TA2015016 Mahale Deep Cast 400m | ecosystem: Environmental > Aquatic > Freshwater > Lake | place: Tanzania: Lake...
GGAACTATCAATGGGTTCCTCGACCATACCCAGTCTTCAACATCCTGGTACAATTACTCCGTGAACGGACGTAAAATGGGCGAACTGGCGCAATGGGCAATGGTTGCCGGCCACTTCGGCGTTCCCTTAGTAATGGTAAGCGGCGATGAGGCTGCTTGCGTGGAAGCGCGACAATTCTTCCATCCTGTAGAAACTGCCATAATCAAAATGGGTATCGGTAGAAACCGCACCCAACTGGTTGACCTTGATGAAGCACGTGCGCGCATTCGCGAAGCGGCTCGTCGAGCAGTTGCTGTCATCCCTAATGCTCGTCCCTTCGTTCCGTCGAAGCCAATGGAAATTATCCTCGAATACACACGCGCAGATTACTGCGACAGCGCTGCCGCCAGAGGCGTGGAACGCATTGATGCGCGAACAGTCAGAAAAGTAACAGACAACGCGCTGGAACTATTCCCTTAGTAGCAAAGGGGCAAAGAGGCAAGACGGCAAGAGGGCAAGGGGGCGAAGGAGTTAAGCAGCAGAAAGGCAATTGCCTTCTTACCCTTTTACCATTTTGCCCTCTTGCTTCCTCGCCATTTTGCCCTCCTCTTATGCTAATTGCGCAAATTTGCTCAAATCAACCGCGCCAGGAACCGGTTTGCCGGCAAAGAAATTCTCCAATGCTTCAACAGTAGTGGAACCGATTTTGAAATAGCCGTAGTAGCCTGCGCCGGAGATATGAGGTGTAATGTATACATTGGACAGTTTTCTCAGCGGACTGTCCGCCGGCAGCGGTTCAGGGTCAGTGACGTCGAGAGTCACCAAAATACGCCCCGTTTTTGCCTCGGCGAATAACGCTTGATGGTCAATGACTTTTCCGCGCGAAGTATTGATTAATACCGCGCCGTTCTTCAGCAACTTCAACTGTTTTTCGCCTACCATGCCCCATGTCTCGGGGATGTTTGGCGCATGAATGGTCACAAAATCCGACCGCGCGAATACATCATCCAACTCTACTTTCTCCACATTTAAGCGTCCAGCTTCCCAATCTGACAGGTATGGGTCATAAATCAAAATCTTGACATCGAATGGCTGAAGCAATTTGATGACTTCTCTCCCGACTTTACTCGCGGAGACGATGCCAACAATGCTTCCTCTGAGAAACTGACCATGCCCAGGAATATCTCTATCTTTCCAGACGCCTTTCTCGCGGATGACCATCGCGTGGTCTACAAATCTACGGCTAGTCATAATCAGCGCGCCGATGGTATGTTCCGCTACATTGTAGGCAATAGCGCCATTAGCGCTGAACACGCAGACGTTCCGCGGAATGAGATAGTTCTCCACAACATCTGCTAACATACTTTTGACAGAACCAGCCGAGTGAGCCATGATGCGCAGCTTATCCGCATTTTCAAACACTTCCACAGTCAAGCGCGGCGTACCCCATCCGGTGACCAACCCATCGAACCCCTGAATTTGCGCAGTGACCTGTTCAGTGTTGTAGTTAGCGCCGGTTTCGTTGAGAGTTACATCGAAGTTTCTCAAAAATCGCTCAAAAACTTCTGGTTTGAAAACTTGTTGGGTGTGACCTGGTGTGGGTAGATACAAAATTTTCGGTTTGCTCATGATGTTTCTCCTTATAACTTTTGGTTCTTCCAACTTGAGTTTGGAGTGTTCGCTACGCTGATGCTTCGCAGGCTCAGGAGTTTACTTCGTAAACCGCCAGAAGTCTTTGCTTCTGCACAATGCGTCAGCAGAGACTGACGCACTCCAAATGTTTTAAAGACCGCTCCAATCGGCGTTGTCTGAAAATCAGCGGCTATGATAACGATATTGTACGATAATATTTCTACCATGTCAATAATTTTGTCATGGAAATTTACAATTACTCCTGAATTTTCTCCCCATTATGGAGTTTATACAATCAGAAACCCGTTTTCTCGGAGAAAACGGGTTTCTGGTTATTTTTCACGTTTCAATATGGAGGTAGAATATGACAATAACCCGGACTTTCGGGAGACAGCCGACGTTAGCGGAGATGAATGAATATTATGCGCGAGATGATGTGCTGGATTTTTTGTACGATGAATGTCAGCGTCGTAACATTGATATTGCCTTCAGAAAGAAGCGTTGGCCGATTAAACCGACCAGCAAAGCCCACCTCAAAGAGATTATTGATGATACTATAGAACAAAAGATTAAAAAGGCTTACCAACTAAATGCTGGCAATATCGATAGTATTCGTCTTGAGAAGTACGATTATCTTTCATTTCACGCCCATACGTGCATCACTAAAGGAAAAAAGTTGTTAGGATTTGACTTAATCTTTGAAGCCGATATGCAGGGCTGGCGCAGGGCGTTTGAGGATTTATGCGGAGTTGTTAAAATATTGGATGGCTTTGATGTTTGCTACCGCATAAAATACAGCGGTGTGCGCAGCCTTCATCTGATGATTCCGTTCGAGACCTTCCCTCAACAGTTCAACGGCGAGTCTATTTTGAGCCAGTGCGCTGAAATCCATAGTAAAATCCAGAATTATTTTCGACGACATGGCGGCATGGAGAAAGCGCATGGCGGCGGCGTTCTGCGCCTCGCCTACAGCCTCAACGAAGACAACGGACTCGTCAGCCTCCCCATCCTATCCCATCAATTGTCGGACTTTCGCCCCTGGGAAGCAAATATCTATCAGGTTACTATTGATAAGCCCTGGCATGGTGATGTGCCTGCAAATGCGAGCCGAAAGATGTTCAATTTTCTCAGAGAAGTGTACGATGATGATGCAAAAGCGAATAAGCCACAAAAAAAGCAGATAAGTTTCGGGTTGGAAATCTCTGAAAAAAAACGTTCCAATGATACAGTGCCTTCAAACGAATCCATTGACCAGTGGACAGCGCGGTTGAAATCGGATGAACCGGCTGTCCGCGTCGAAGCGGCGTTTTCCCTTATGACCGCGCCCAACCCCGTCTCAGAGTCAGTTCTAAAGGCAGGATTGTCGGACCATAATCCAGACGTCCGCTGGTTCTTAGCAGAATCATTACAGAAGCGTCTGGCCTCAGAAGCAATTGAACTTGCCGGAAAACTGCTCTGGGATGATGACCAGTTCGTCAGGATAAGCGCAATTGATGCGCTTGCGTTATCTGGTGAAAACTCGCTACCAGCCCTATCGAATGCCATGTCCGCTGATATCAGCGCTTCGATGGAAGCGCTCAATGACGTCGTCTACGCCATTCACAAAATCTGCCCGGAAGGTGAACCAAACTTTTTCTTTTCCGAAAAGAAAAAGTTCCATCATAAAGAAAAGAAGAGGAAGTTTTGTGAATCTAAAGCGGTACAATCATTTGTCGAAGCAAACGGCGACGCTATTGCGCGTTTTCTACAAAATACCATCGACAGCGGCCAGCCATACTGGAGAGTCCGTGGATATATCCGACAACTGAGGGAACTTTGCAAGCAGTATAGCATCGCGGAAATCGCGCCTTTCCGCGAATCGATAAAAATACTCGTTCCGCGATTGTTGAAGTCTTTCAGCTCAGAAGAACCCGAATACCATCAATCCCCCTTACCAAAGGGGGCAGGGGGTTGTTCGATTTTACAGGAGATTCGCAAAAACCAGGCAATACCGCTAATGACCATGCGCGAGATAGCCGATTCGTTCGGCATTGATACGGTTAAAATTCCGTCGAACCGCATGCCAGAGGAAGAGCGAGCATTTCTAACACAAGTCGTCCGCGAGTCTTTAATTGGCATGACGGTGGAGCAAAAAGCGCGAATTTTGGTTATGTTTTGGCTGCATTCTACGAAAAAATTGAGTGAGCCGGCGGGGAGTCTCTTGTTATATATCGACAAATCAGCGGCGGCCACAGCAATCACACAAGCAATAGCGCGCAGAGAGTTCTGGGCAGGTAAATTGAAAGGTGCGGTGGAACTTCTCAAGCACATTGACCCATCTGCGGCGGAATCTGTCACTGAATGGATGGATGATGTTTCCTTTCAATTGAGCGTAGTATCTAACGAAGCGAGCAGGAAATTAGCGCAAGAGAAGGATATCGACGAATTAGTTGAAATGCTCGCGTCTCAGAGTTGGAGCATGCGCAGAAACGCGGCAGACGCATTGAGTCAAAAGTGTGAGAGTAACGAAGAGATTGGCAAAGTTATCGACGTTTTGAGACACAAGAATTATAAAGCGCGGGAGGCTGCTTTGTTCGCTTTGGGGGCAATGTCGCGTCATGCACAGGCGCGTGCGGCAATAGCCGGAGCGTTAAACGCGCCATACTGGCAGGTTCGTCGGGACGCACTCAAGATTTACCTCCGCTTAAATCCCCCTGATGCCATTGATGTCTTATTCCATATAATACAAAGGCGGGATTCCCGGCAGGTAAAACTCGCCGCTGTCAAGGAACTCGGTCGATATATGAATGATGAACAAGTAGTGCATAAACTTAAGGATATTCACGCTGATGGACACTTCAATCAGCGGATTCGCACAACAGCAGAGAGATTGTTGCGAAAGATTCCGAAATAAATTTACTTCCTCTTATTTCTTTTGCTCAAACTTCCTCTTCTTTTCTTTTTGTTCAAACTTTTTCTTTTTCTAAAAGAAAAAGTTTGGAAGAAAAGTTTGGTTACGACTCTTTCCAGATTCAGAGCCGCTGATTATCGCATGGCAAGCAGACCGCGCTCAATATAGCCGCTGGTTATCAGACCGCGCTGATTATTAAGGTTCTCAAATCAGCGTTGTCTGTTCGCTTCGCTCAGTGGTTTACTTCGTAAACCACTCAATCAGCGGCTATAATTTTATTGACTTTATTCCTTCCTTTTGCTATACTTTTAACAAACTATGTTTCACGGAAAGCAGGCAAGTGGAATGAATTTTTAAATTCCGAAATCCGAATTCCGTTCACCAGGAGATATTTTTATGCAAATCAGTATTATCTTGATAGCAGGCTTAATATTTTTATTTTCGTTCAACTTCACTCAAAACGATGGGGAAGTTAATCTCTTGTTAACGATTACAACAACCTTAACCTTTACTTTTTTGCCTGGAATCATCGCCTACTTTTGGGGGATAGCAGCGACCAGGCATCTTTCGGACGAAATGGAAGATCGAATAAGACAGGTATATCTTGCTAAAAGAGTATTTTCCAGCTTTGAAATCATTATTCTTGCGGCATTTATCGCCGAAATTTACTATTTTAATCTTCCACTCCTAATTGACCAATGGTTAGGATTTCTGACCTTTAATTATAGTCGTAGATTGCTTGCGATGCTTCCCTTAATGATTGGGATGCTTCTGGTCCGGTTGTCACACTATGAATTAGATAAACGGGCGCGTCTGACCGGATGGACGCGACGGGGGTTCTTATCTTTCAATGTGAAGATGACGTTGTTGCCCGTAATTCCTCTGTTTATTTACCTCAGCTTTATAGATTTAATCGAACACTCTCCCATACAAATCCGCACTTTCTTTATTTCTCATTCTTATCTCAGTCTACTAATCCTGGTGATATTTATTCTTTTGGCGTATATCAAGGCTCCCATGATATTGAGGTTTATTTGGCCGGCAAAACCGCTACGAGACCAGGAGTTATATGACAAAATTGACCAATTAGCTCATAATCATGGTATAACATATAAACACCTATTGGTCTGGCAGACCGGAGGCGCAAAGATCGCCAATGCTGGAGTATCTGGGCTCTTGCCAGGCTCCAGAAGCATTTTTATGACGGATTATCTTTTGGAAAATTTTTCTCATGACGAGATAGAAACTATTGTCGCTCACGAATTTGGGCATATCAAATATCGGCATATTCATGTCTACCTGATGTTCTCCCTGGCATATTTTTTGTGCTATTTGTTATTTTACATTCATATTGGGCCGTTTCTGGAAAAGTTTGTAGGGAATGGGCCAATTGCCGGCGCGACTATCACCATCAGTTTCTTTTATCTGTATTTCGTTCTGCTTTTCCGGTATTTCTCCCGCAAATTTGAACGACAGGCGGACTTATACGCGGTCGCAATAACCGGTAAACCGGTAGTATTCCAGGAGGCGTTATGGCGGCTTTCCGAGGTCAATTATATACCACGTGCGATAAAACGGCTGTCTGAAATGTTGCACACTCATCCCTCCATAAACCGGCGATTAGAATTTATAAACCGGATGATTGCGGGTGACCGAAAGGCCGTGAGATATAAAAAACCTTTAGTCGAAGCTAAACTTATATTGTTTGCTACACCTATTTTGTTTGTCCTACTTATTTTCGGCGGCGCTGATATGTTTTTGCCGCCTGCGGATGTTCATTATGAGATTGGACGCCAGTATTACAATGAAGCCCTGAAAGAGGAAGAGAATAATGCTAAACTCCCAAGCCCAGCATCCCCCTTACCAAAGGGGGTTAGGGAGTTGTCTTCGCCCAAGAAGCGTTCAGCAAAACTGGACAAGGCATTTCAGGAATTTCAGAAGGTAATCGAATTAGACGCTGAACATGAAGATGCCCATTACGCTTTGGGGGCCGTCTATATGGAATTGGGGGATTTGAAAAAAGCGGTTGAAGAATTCAAACGGGTATTGGAAATAAATCCTGACAACACCAACGCTCAAAAAACCTTAAAAATAATCGAAGCGCAAGTGGAATGATGCGTGAGATGTGAAACGTGATGCGTGATGTGTGAAACGTGAAAATCCGTTAATTGACTATATTTCCTGAAGACAATCTGAATAATGTGATTGTGGAGGAATAAAATTGCAAAGTACACACCCTGATGTTCCTTCATCCTATGATTTTACGCGTAATCCGGCGTTGTTGATGAAATTCTTTCATTCGGCACAGCAACTAAGAGATTCGGAGATTTACAATCGGATTCGCGCTTGCATCCATCTGATTGATGATAAATTTCGCGCCTCACCTGACGTTGCGAGGTATTTCTTTGACATTTTGCGCGACCGCGAAGCAGGGCGGCTTTTGCGTTGGATGCATGAACTGGAAATTTTGGATAAATACATTCCGGAGTTCGGCGCAATTAAAAACCTGGTACGGCATGAGATGTATCATCAATACACCGTTGATGAACACACGCTTGTGGCAATTGAAAATCTTGATGAGTCAACTTTATCAACAATGCTGAACTCAGGGGGTTCCCGGCAAAATGGCAAAAGGGCAAGGGAGGGGGATTTTATGGAAATGCTCCGTGCTCTTCAGAAGCCGGAATTCCTGCGGTTGGCGATTTTGCTTCACGATGTCGGCGTGGGCGCCAAAGGGCCGGGAGGGCATGAAGATAAAAGTCTCCGCGCTGCAAAAGCTGTCCTGGAGCGTTCATCAATTCCTGATGAAGCGGATGAGGAAATGGTGTTGTTTTTGATTGCTAATCATCTACAAATGAGCCAAACTGCGCAACATCGGGACCTTGATGATGAAAAAGTCATTCAGCGTTTTGGAAAACTTGTGAAGGATGAAAAGCATCTGGTTATGCTATATCTTTTCACTTTTGCTGATATGCGCGCTGTTGGGCGAGGTGTGTGGAGCGATTGGAACGCCGCTTTGCTATGGGAATTATATGCCAAAACATCACAGGTATTGAAAGGTGAATATGAGGCTGATAAGCTTCAACTGACTGCCATTCAGGATGAAGTCAATAATTTAATTGGCAAGTCAGTTTCCGCTAAATCCATCCAGAGACATTTCAATACAATGCCGCCAGAACAATTATTATCCTCCAAACCCGATGAGATTGCAAAACATATCACATTGATAGAACAATTAAGAAATTTTCCCCTTGTCCTGGATTGTCAGAGAGAAACCAATAATTATTCTCAAATAATCTTAGCTTGTGCTCACGATGAACTGGGGTTCTTCAGCAAAATGGCGGGAGTTTTGGCATCGCAGAATATCAACATCCTTAGCGCGCAAGTCAATACAAGAGAAGATGGAATTGTTTTAGATATTCTCAATGTTACAGATGGAAATACAGGAGAAAGTATCAGTGATAAAAAGTGTCAGCAAGTTGAGGCGTTGCTAAAATCAGTATTGGTGGGCGAAACAGATATCGAAATTCGTTTGAGCCGTCAAGAATTTAGCCGCGATAGACATGCAGCAAAAGCAACCATCGCGCCAGGAATCACCATCAACAATGATGATTCTGACATATACACTATCATTGATGTGCAAACCGAGGATAGAATTGGTTTACTTTATACGATTTCTCGGGCATTTTATCAACTACGGTTAAATCTTTATTTAGCGAAGATTTCCACTAAAGGCCGACGCGCTGTAGATGTTTTTTATGTCCAAGACGAAAAAGGATATAAGATTTTGAACCAGGAAAAGCTCCATGAGATTAAGACGGTGCTGGAGAAAAGTTTAGGTAATTTTGACGAATAAACTTAACATTTCCTCTATTTGAACCACGAAGGCACTAAGACACCAAGAAAAGAAAGAAAAAGGCATCCGCTAATAACGCTAAGCTTCACAAAGTTTATTTGGGTTTTTTTCTTCGTGTAACTTCGCGTTATTCGCGGATAAAAAATCTTTGTGCTTTTGTGTCTTGGTGGTTTAAAAAGTTCAACTTTAATCATCAAAGCTACCTAACGACCCAACGTTTCTTTTTTCCTTAGTGTTCCTTTTGTTCACGCTTTTCCTATTATATTTTAGAGATTGTTTCAATAATGGAAAAAACGCCAATCGGAACTACCATAAAAATTCCCAAAAGAAGGGACAATATTTGTGTGCGTTGGCCTCGGCCATGATGATAGTGAGACTACGGGGAATCTAACAAAGTCAAGTTAAGCAGAAAGGAAATTTTATGAAACTCGGCTGTAATACGATACATCCAACTGAACGCCTCAAGGATAGTTCCAGGCAGTTTGGGAAAGAGATGCAGATTAAATCTCTCGAACTCATCGCCCAGGCTGGATTCGACGCGGTTGAATATTCTCACATAGAACATCTGAATGATGACGACCTAAAGATAATATCCGCCGCAATGAGAGACCTGGGTTTGCTTTCATGGTCGGCGCATTCCTGGCAGTCTATACCGGGCAACATCTCTGGGCTGGAAAAAGCCTTAACGGAATACGATAAGTTTCTTCACAAAAGCAAACTTTTGGGCGTAAAGGTAATTGTCGTTCACTGTGATGGTGAAAACAATAATTTGGAAGATACCAACGTTAAGCAAAAACGACTGGATGCCAACCTCACATGCCTTGAACCACTGGCTGACAAAGCCGCGGAGATAAATGCTAGTGTCGCAATAGAAAATGGCACCAACTGGGCGGATTGGCAGTTCATCATTGAAATGGTGACAAATCTCCAACATCCCAGTGTAGGACTCAATATCGACACTGGACATGCCAATCTGGGCGAGATGAAACCTGCGAGGGCAATTCGCGCGGCCGGTTCTCTCTTGATAACGACTCATTTGCAGGATAATTACGGAAAGGTAGACGACCATCTTCCGCCTGGATTAGGTACTATTGATTGGTTTAGTGTAGTTAGCGCGCTTGCAGAGGTTGGATATGCTGGAACATATATGGTGGAGATTTCTGACTGCCCGCCTGAACGTGAACCCCAAGCGGACAAAGATATTCAAACCTCGTATGATAACCTCGCGCGATTTTTGGGTACGAAGTGATTAAACATGGGAGATTCTTCATCAGGAGAGCTCTTCTGAAGAGCAAAAGGGTAAAACGGCTACGGAACGCGGAATTAAGGAATTTTCAAATAATTCCGAAATCCGAATTCCGTTTTGCCACCTTGCCATCTTGCCTCTTATGTTTTCATTCAATTTGATATTCTTTGAGTTTATTTTGTAGTGTTTTGCGCGTAATACCAAGGAGTTTAGCAGTATTCGTACGGTTGCCGCCTGTTTGCTCTAATGTTTTTATGATTAAATCACGTTCTACCTCTTTGAGTGTTCGTCCGGGCATAACGTCCCGATGAAATCGGGATGTTTTTAAATCATCCGCTAACGCTTGAATGTTGAGGGGCAAATCCGCTGGGGTCAATTGTTCGGTGCGGGCGATTATGACGGCGCGTTCCAGGGCGTTTTCCAATTCTCGCACATTCCCAGGCCAATCGTAACGCATCAATAAGTCTAACGTGCGGGGAAGAATACCCTTGACTGGACGGTGATTTTTTTGGGCGTAATATTCTAAAAAATACTCTGCTAATAGTAGAATGTCCTCTTTCCGTTCCCGTAGGGGCGGCACGACAATCGGTACCACGTTCAACCGATAAAATAAATCTTCTCGGAAGTTATCTGCCTTTATCTCTTCTTCCAGGTTTTTATTCGTCGCGGCGATAATACGTACATCAACGGTGATGGTTTTGCTGCCTCCTAAGCGTTCAAATTTCTGCTCTTGCAATACCCGTAACAATTTCGCTTGTACCGCGGGATTCATGTCGCCGATTTCATCAAGAAAGAGACTTCCGCTATCAGCGAGTTCGAATCGTCCTTGTTTACGTTGATATGCGCCGGTGAACGCGCCGCGTTCATAGCCAAAAAGTTCGCTTTCCAACAAGGTATCAGGCAACGCTGTACAATTGACCTTGATGAATGGATTGTTAGCGCGCGTGCTGTTTTCATGAATTAAGTCAGCGATTAATTCCTTCCCTGTGCCGCTTTCGCCTTGAATCAATACGGTTGCATCTGTGGGAGCAATCATGGCGACATTGTGATATAACTCCTGCATTTTCGGGCTATTACCAATGATTTTCGACGTAGAAAAAGTACGCCCCAAGCGCTCTTTGAGCAGTTCATTCTCTTTCTTCAGCGTATTCAGTTCCAGCAGATTAGCAATAGTCACTTTGAGCTTTTCTATGTCAATGGGCTTCTGAATATAATCTTTGGCGCCCAGTTTCACGGCTTCGATGGCTGTATCAAGTTCGGCGTATGCAGTTATCAATAATACAGGAATTCCCGGACTAATCTCCTTTATTTCTTTGAGCGCGTCAATGCCACTTTGTTTGGGCATTTTGATATCCATCAGGATTAAATCAAAAAAGCCATCGCGAACTGCTTGTACAGCGGAAAGTCCATCACCAGCTTCATACAAATCATATCCCTCTTTAGATAGATTTGCTTTCAACATCATCCGGTGTGCTTCATTGTCGTCAACAATTAAGATCTTTTTCTTTGGTTTCATCCGTACATTCCTTTGGATTGTCGATTGTCGATTGATGATTGAAAAGATTTTTTGTTTTTTCAATCGACAATCATCAATCATCAATCCAGGGTAAGCTAATAATTACCGTTGTTCCTGCGCCCAATTGGCTTTTAATGTCAATAGAACCTTCATGATAGTCAATAATTTTTCGCACAATCGCGAGTCCCAATCCTGTCCCGCTGGATTTCGTGGTAAAAAACGGGTCAAACACCTTCGGCAAATCAGCTTCGGCAATGCCAACGCCGGTATCTGCAATGACAATTTCAACTGTATCGCCTTGTTTGCCCCCCCCCACTATCCCCCCCGTATACGGGGGGGAACAAGGGGGGGACGCATGCGTGGGTTGCCTGGCGGTAATCGTCAACGTACCGCCATCCTCCATAGCAGCAATGGCATTGAGACACACGTTCAACAGCGCCTGAATGATTCTCTCTGAATCTACCCGGAGGGGCGGAATATTTGCGGAAAATTCACGGACGATTCGAATACCTTGTTCGGCGGCATCACTTTTGATTAATTGTATTGTGCGGTTAAAGATGTTCTCAATAGATGTTTCCTGCAGTTTTAGGGTAATTGGGCGAGAATAATCCAGCAATTCTTCGATGATTCGATTCAGATGGTCAATTTCGTTCATCATAACTGTTGCATACTTCTGTTCATCAGTTCCATCCCGAAATTGGGCGGCGAAATATTGCGTAAAACCGCGAATTGATGACAGCGGATTGCGAATCTCATGTGCGATTGTCGAGGCTAAGTGTCCTATTGAGGCTAAATGTTCGGCTCTTTGTGCTTTTGCTTGAAGTTCTTTAACCTCGCGTAAATCGCGCAATAAAATAACCGCGCCTAACGGTTTGCCGGTATCGTCTAAAAGTTGCGTAGCACTGAGACTCAAGGGTATTATTTCACCAGCCTGTCCCGACGAAGAGGGGGATTGTTGAGTATATCGGGTTTCCCTTTCAATTATTGCTTCACCGCTTTTGAGTACCGATTCAATTTCCTTAGCGTTCGTCTTGAATATATTACTAAAATGTTCTCCTTTGACCGTAGAAAGGGAAAGGGAAAGCATTTCCACCGCCGCCCTATTGAAGGTAGTGATGTATCCACTTTCATCAAGCGAAATTAACCCATTGGGCATACTTGATACAATATGATGAATGTAAGTTTTCATTTGGCCCAACGTCCGGTCAACAAGATAATAGTTTTGAACAACCATAATAAAATAGAGCGATGCAGAACCAATAACTAAGAGCATTACCGCCATGAGAATGGTGTGTTTGATATCTTTTGCATGAACCTGTTCAAATTCCGTTGTTTTTAAGCCCAGTAATATGAAACGCGTTGACACTTGGGGAGTAGGCAATGCATCTATGTTCACTTCGTTCACCGACGGCTTCGCCTTACGGTTCGCTTCGCTTACCGACGCCAAAGGCTTACGGTTAAGTTCTGTGATTAACTCGAAGATATGCTCATTTTCTTTTAGACGGGTCAACGTTTTTCCTGACTGGGGCAACTGGAACTGAAATCCCAACTTGTCAACGCCGTTTTTATTTAAACCACTTTGAGCAATTACCTCCCCCTGCGAATTTAAAAAGGCTATGTAAGCAATCTTCTCGGTTCTTGCGACTCCTTGCACGAGCTCCTGAAATACCATTTTTGAGCGCATCAGTTCAGAAAATACATTGATAATCGCAATGCCTTCATTTTCAAGAGTTTCTCTCATATATAGATGCTCTCGGTGAATGTTGCGATAGAGCGAAATAGCGACAATAAAGGTCAATGTCAAAGAGAGTGCTACGATAGTAATAGCGGGAATATATAACATTTTTTTGCGAATTGAGCGATGTGAGGATATAAATCGGTTCATATTAACTATCACCGTATAAGGTATATTTTCTATGAAAGCTCATATTCAATTTCTGGTTCCAAACAGTATGAGGGCCTTTAAACTGAAGTTTTCCATCAATTTCTGCGAATCTCGTTGGATGTAATAGTTTTAGTGTAGCATCGCGTACGATTTGGCGCGCGCGCTCACGGGACACTTTAAACTTCTTACCTATTTGCGCATAAGTTAATCCACGTAACCGAAAGATTAAAAAAGAGCGTTCGCGCAGTGGAAGAGATTCAACGCCTTGAAGCAAATCACCGTTGCTGATAGTATGTATCATTGGACTTATGTTCGGCAGTTTATCTATCATGGACATTTTCAAACCTCCCATCAATCCGTGTCTTGATTTTGTACTTCCATTATTTATTATATCTGAAGCCAAGAGAAAATCAAGTGAATTTTGACAACAATTGGGTGCTTCTTGCAACCTTTTCTTTTAAAAGAAAAGGTTGATCAAAAGAAACAGTGAGGAATTTCTATTCTTGCAATTTGCGCTTGAAAAATATAGATAGATATGCTATCCTTCAAAACCAAAAAAACAAAAATATCGAAATGTAGGCAAAGTTTCGATACACCACTTTGTGGCTACTCAACCCATTTAAAAACCCCAGAATCTCATAAAATTCAAGGAGACTAACTATGCTTTATCGAATACTTTATATGTTTAACCAGATACTTTACGCTTTAAAACTCAAGAAACGGCCCCCAAATATCGGTAGGGAGAACGTCATGCAATCAATCCCATTGCGTAATACTGTCATAAAGTGGGAGATGGATGATAAAAATGAAGTATCACTTGTGATTCCGCAAAAGGACAAACTCTGGGTCAAAATTACATCTAAGATATTCATGATTCCAGACAAACGAGTTGTGGTTTTGGATGAAGTTGGGTCTTTTGTTTGGACGTTATGTGATGGGAAAAATTCAGTAGAACATATCGTAAAACGTCTTTGCAACAAATACAACTTGACGAGAAAAGAGGCGGAAGTATCTCTATTGACGTATATGCGACAGCTTGGAAAGAGAGGTTTTGTTGGATTTGCAGTATCTAAAGAGCAATATGAAAAAATGGAAGAGCGAAAGAAGAAAAAATGATGAGTGAAACGTGAAACGTGATACGTGAGTGGGTAAGGAGGCTACAATGTTAAGGAAAACTCATGTCCTAATTACTTATGTATTCGCACTTTTTCTTTCACTGGATATCAGTGTTTATGTTAGTGAAGCGGTTCGAGAAGGCACAGCCAATGCGAACATGATGATTCGGCGCTATGAGCGCAAAGAGCAGTTTGGCAAAGCCGCGCTGTGGCGTGAAGCCGCCGCGGAATGTTTGGAGGCGATTTCTATACCGCTGACGGAAATAAGGTTAAAGTATTATCAAAATCATGGCAATAGGGAACTTGCGGAGGAAGCAAGCGGCGAATTGAAGGACATTGAAGCTCAAAGAGAGGAACATCTGCGGCGGGCAAAGTTGAATTGGGAAAAGGTTAAGGAGAGTAAAGAGGAACTCGGCACGGAAAGAGAGAAAATCGCCAAGTTCATCGCTGAATGGGCGCCGTACTATCCTGACCGATTTTATCAGTTTGGCGTCTACAAAAATATCTTTGAAAATCGCATTGAATCGCTGAAAAAGGAGGGTAAGTTTGAGTCTGCGCTCATTATAGCAGCGGAAGCGGCGGAGATGGCCGCGGAACAATACACTGTTGTAACAATCGCATATTTTACTCGCAAGGCCGTAGAAGCAGAAAAAGCAGGTTTAAAAGAATTGGCGGGACGATATTTAACTCAAGTTGCCGATTATGAGAAAGTGCGTGACAATCATCTCAGGCGTGCTTCGATGTTACGCGCTTTGGCAAAGCAAAATCCCAAAACCTGGCCGGAGGAGGCTGATAAAAGAGATTTCAATGTTCCTCAATCTCAACATAAACTCACTGAAAAGGATGTGAAGGAATTGGTTCGGTTGGATGAAAGAGTACAGGAAATTATTGGTACATCCCAGTGTATGTTCGCAAGGCTCACCGACGCCAAAGGCTTACGGTTAGAATTCGCGATGTTTCAAGGTTT
>Ga0194112_10006769_pt1 | contig 15081 bp, 12 predicted proteins | sample TA2MahC400mmetaG_FD_146191 | JGI IMG/M metagenome (GOLD analysis project Ga0194112, IMG submission 146191) | Freshwater microbial communities from Lake Tanganyika, Tanzania - TA2015016 Mahale Deep Cast 400m | ecosystem: Environmental > Aquatic > Freshwater > Lake | place: Tanzania: Lake...
GATCTTAGCGATTTTTTTCCACTCGCCGGGCTTCAGAAGATCGATTCGCAACGCACCTGCCGGATATGGCTTTTCGATAGGAGGAGGATCGATCCCTCTGTTCTGGTCCGTCCGCGAAAAATCGACTCGCTTTCGGATACTATCTTTTAAGAAAAACCTGTACTGTTTGAATAAGTTTTTGTCCATTTCCCTCAAATAGTCTACCAGAAATAGAATGGAAGTTCAAATTATGAGGAGATTTTCGAACCCAACTCCCCCTTTCGAAATATTTAAGTTTTTGACAAAAATAAGGATCTGAAATATTATAACGAGCAATAAGGAGGGTATATGAAAGAAATTCTGTATAAGAAAACTGGCAAAATTGCATATATCACATTAAATAGGCCAACAAGACTGAATTCTATAACCATTGATATGGTGAATGAATTACAAAAAATCTGGAGGGATTTCAAAAGCGATGATAAATGTTGGGTCGGGATCCTATCAGGGAAAGGAAAAGCATTCTGTACGGGTGCTGCGATCGATCGGTTGCCCACAGGGAATTGGTCAATTTCACAATCAATAACAGTTGGAGATCGCACTGTTGGACCAGCGGCTCATAAAATCTGGAAACCTATAATTGCTGCATTACACGGTTACGTATTTGGAGGCGGCTTATGGATTGCTCTTGAGTGCGATTTTAGAATTGCAGCGAAAAATACTCTATTCAGCCTTCCAGAGCCAAAAATTGGAATTCCTACTTCATTTGCTGGATTTTTATCCGATTTTTTACCTCGGGGAATCGCAGCAGAACTTCTTCTTATTGGAGACAGAATTGATGCACCGAGAGCTTATGAGTTAGGATTAGTCAACCGGATAGTAGAATCCGACAAGTTGCTGGAAGAGGCGACAAATCTCGCAGAGCGTATATGTCAAAACGCTCCCTTAGCGGTGCGAGCAATGAAAGAAATTATATTTAGGAGTCAAAACCTCTGTTATGAAGATGTTTTAAGTTTAACCGAGGAGATATTTAGACCAGTCTATGATTCGGTGGATGCTGAGGAGGGAAGAAAGGCTTTTAAAGAAAAGCGACAGCCTAAATGGAATGGTAAATAGAGTATCGGGGGGGAAATCGATGGTTGGGCGAATTGAATTCTTTAAAAACACACAAATTCATTATTAGTCTCTTAGCAATAATATTGTGCGCGTAGATGTCACAATATTTTTAGAACCATCATTTAAGCCCCTAATCATGGGCATTTTAGACCAATTTTTAAAATCTCAACTTTTTGAATTTAGAGATTTCCTTTTTGGTTCTGGCTTGGCCAGGTTAAGCCCATAGTAATCCATTATAATTAGAGGTTCACAAATTTTTCAATGATGGTACTCAACTGATATCAAAATGATCTGACAAAAAGATTAAAAGTTAGATCAGGATGGAGAAAAAAATTTTGGATTACAAAAAAATCGTAAAATACGATAAACCCTTATATTATGAAATTTATTGCTGGCTAGCCAGGGCCTTTGTATTAAAGGTATTTTTTATATGTTATCCAGGAAATGAGAGGCCCCCGTTAATACTAAAGATTTGACCAGTGATGCGATCAGAATCTTCTGAAGCTAGAAAAAGTGCTAATTCGGCAACATCATTAGGTTTGAGGGGCCAGAAAGGCATTCGCTGTGCCGCTTTTTCGAAGACTTTCCCCATTCCGCTTTTAATGGCCTTGTCATAGGCTGGTGTGTCTATAGTAACTGTGACACAAATGGTATTAATGTGGATCTTCCAACGGGACAACTCTTGGGCAAGGGCTTTGGTCACCAACACCACTCCAGCAGCACCAGCACCGATTAGGGATTCCCCCGGTGTCGGCACCCGACCCGCGTCCGTCGTTATAATTATTATTTTCCCAGTTCTCCTTTCTTGCATATGGTTGAGGACAGCCCTGATCGGAAATAAACGCGATATGAGTCTGGTACGCAGGTATTCCAAGTATAGCTCGGGAGGAATTTCGTGAAACAACCTTGGGGGTGGGACAGCTCCACCGCCGCTAACGACTAGAATGTCCATCCTACCCCACTGAACTAATATATCGTCTACCGAACGCTTAATATCCTCATAGATCAAGATGTCCCCACGGCTAAAGATACATCGCCGGCCAAAATTAATTATCAATTCGGAGACTTCTCGGAACCGCTCAGGATTTCTTCCATTTATGGCGACATCAGCTCCGTTTTCTGCTAGCTTTAGAGCAATAGCCTTGCCGATTCCATCGGTGGACCCTGTTACAAGCGCAACTTTCCCATTGAGGTTTGTGTTCATAATGGACCTTTCTATTTTTTAAATGAAAAATCCTTCATGCTTTTCTTTTTCAAGACATATTCTATCTCAATTTTCTAAAGGAGCCGTTTCTTCATATCCACACTCTTGACATTGCCAATTGTCTTAAACTTATTATAGTGTATTTTAACTCATATATTCAAGAGATTGAAAACTACCAGATTTATAAAGTATCTTATGCTTGATGAACTCGTAAAAAGTCAATTTCCCCCTATTTTGTCATTCCTACGAAAGCAGGAATCCAGTCATTTCAAATAGTTCTGGACTCCGGTTTACGCCGGAGTGACGGTTTTGGGACTTTTTACGAAACCATCATACTTGCATTCAATTATCAATTACGATATTCTTGCATTGTCAAATCAGGATAGCATTAAGGTCAAGAGATGGTTAAGCGCTCGCGTTTTTTTTACGGCTGGATTATTGTCGGCATTAGCTTCATCAGCATGACTTCAATCTATGGCATAAGACACTCTTTTTCAATCTTCTTTCCTCATATTTTAGATGAATTTGGTTGGAACAGAGGTATTACCGCCATAATGCTATCCCTTAATATTCTCATATATGGTTGCTTGGCACCTGTAGCCGGTAGTCTTGGCGACCGATGGAAGCCGAGGAGAGTCATGCTGATTGGCTTAATTGTTCTTGGTCTTGCTACTGCAAGCTGTGGCTTTGGTAACAGGTTATCCCATTTCTACCTTTTCTTCGGCATCCTGATGCCCATCGGAACTGCTTTTTGCGGCTGGCCTCTCTTAGCTCCAGCACTTGCAAATTGGTTTTACAAAAAGAGGGGATTAGTAATAGGACTGGGCCAAATGGGTGGTGGCCTCAGCTTTATCTATAGTATTTTCGTTGAATTTACGATTTCAAATCTTGGGTGGCGATATGCCTATTTTGTGCTATCAGGGGCTCTAATTGCACTTATTTTGCCTCTTTATCTCTTTTTTTATTATCGACCTGAGGAAAGAGGCCTGAGGCCAGACGGGGCTACTGAACTGCCACTTCCCAAAGACTTGAGGTCAAAGGTAGGAAAAGTTAAGGATACCATGTCCCGCGACTGGACTCTGCGCCAGGCCTTGGGAACCAGACAGCTATGGTTCATGGCCTTTTCCCTCTTTTTTTATTGGGGTATAGGAGTCTATATGGTATTGGCCCATCAAGTCAAACTCGCGGAAGATAAGGGATACAGTGGTATGTTCAGCGCCTCTATATTTGCACTCTATGGGATATTCATGGTCGTGGGCCAAATCTCTTCGGCCCTATCTGATTGGATTGGCCGAGAGAAAACAATTACCCTTGCAACAATTTTGTCCATAGGTGCTTTAGTCGCTTTAAATTCAGTAAGGGATACCTCTCAGCCCGCACTGTTATATCTTTATGCTATCTGTTTTGGATGTGGGGCCGGCTTATTTAGTGCAACACTCTATGCTGCTACAGCAGATATTTTTCATGGTCGGCATTTCGGTGAAATAGCAGGATTGTTACTTACTGGCAACGGAATAGGTGGCGCAATTGGCCCTTGGCTAGGTGGCTACATATATGACGTTTCAGGTAGCTACAGAATTGGTTTATTTATCTGTATCTTTTGCTTTGGATTAGCCTGTTTAATGATCTGGATTGCGGCTCCTAGAAAAATGCGACAAGGAGTATAGAAAAAGCCCCCAAAGAAGTCTTTTAGAGTTCTTGCGGGCTATGTACGTATTCCGACGCAAATCGGCCACCTCTAAATGAGGTAAGCGGCGTTAGATCATTGAATCCATAGACATTACACTCCTAAGAAAAACTTCAGGAGGGATGAATGGCTAACAGGAGATTAATCCATGCGTAAAATCAAAGAGGTTCTAAGCCTCCACAAAGAAATTGGCCTATCCAAAAGACAGATTGCTAAAAGTTGTAGGATTTCACGAAGCACTGTCCAATACTATCTTCACCGTGTCTAAAGAACAAGGTTGAGTTGGCCCCTCCCTTTCGATCTCGATGACGCTCAAATGGAGAACCTGCTTTTCCCTCCCATGGATTATCTTTAGGAGCTCAAGAAGAAAGGTGTCACCCTTCAGCTTCTGTGGTGCGAATATAAACAATCTAATCCAAAAGGGTATCAATACAGTCAATTTTGTAAGCGTTATCAGAACTGGGTGGATAAACTGGATATCTGCCTCCGACAGGAGTATCGGGCCGGAAGAGAAGTTGTTTGTCGATCATGCCGGCCAGGAGGAGGAAAGACTAAGCAAGCCATTAACCAGATTAATATATTAATTAAAATCCGACAAAGATGGATTACGAAAAATGGTCAAATCTTAATGAGTTTATTAAGAACGTACCTAAAAACTCCATCCTGTGGGTGGAGTTCTTTAGTCGAGTCTTAATTTTAATCTGAACATTGTTCATTTAATTCCAATTTAATCGGAGACTTACAGCAGGATTCTAAACAAAAGTATTATTCGAATAATATTATGTGATTCTTTGCGCAAGCCCAAAAATAACTTGACATGGAAATAAATTTTATGATAAAAGAAAATCATTGATTATGAACATTGTTCATTTCCTCATTTTTTAATGCATACGAGAAATGATGGATTTTGAACATTGTTCAAAAAATCTAAGTTTTGGTCCAAATGAGCTTTTGAGTTGTGTAGAGCGAGGACTTTTGAAGTGGTAAACCGACGTGAGGATATTGCAAAACGGATAATAGAGGTTGGAGAAAAGATATTCGCTGAGAAAAGTTTTGATAAAGCAACAATCCGAGACGTAGCCAAGGAAGCTGGGATTGGGGTAGGAACAATCTATCAATACTTTTCAGACAAACGGTCGCTTCTATTTGGTATACCTGCTTTAAGGATCCAAGAAATTATCGACGGTCTAATGGATTCTATGCATGGTGCTGTGGGTGGGTTTAATAAATTAAGGAAATTCTCCTATTTCTTATTGAGCTATCTTGAGAGGAACAGCAATTTTGCTAAATTAATCTATTTGGTCGTAATGCCTTATGGGGGGTGGAAAGATTCGCCGTCATACCAATTAGCGAAAAGTGTCTCAGATATGTTTATAGAGGTTGTTAAAGAAGGCCAGGCTCAAGGGTTGTTTCGAACAGACATAAATGTGCACTTGATAAGGAGCGCTTACTTAGGTGCGGTAGAAAGATTAACTATTAGTTGGCTTCTTGGCAGAAGAAAAATGAGTTTGTGTAGTTTTTCAGACGATTTGACAGATCTCTTCGTAAGTGGGTTAAGCCGAGCGAATACTGATGGGTCAGTTGCTGAATGTCCTTTCTTGGGTAGGCAGAAAATTGTTGAAAAAGCGATATCGAAGGTAGGAAAAAATTGAAATAATATAAAAACGTGATTAAATCATATAAAAATTCCCAGATAACTAAAAAAAATGAGAAATGCGTTGTAAAGAAGGGTATGGATACCATAACGAATTGTAGGGTAATTGGTGATAATTGCGCATACAACCAGTTAAAAACATAGAGCTATTCCATAGAGTTATTATTGTTAAGAACAGCAAAACCAAAAATTTCTTTCAAGGGGAACGATTATGATTGGCAAAGATCTTCAATCCCTTCAGGATTTTAATAAGATCTACAAGGCTTTTTCGTGGGACATTGCACAGTCCTATAATGTTGCTTGGGACGTTTGTGACAAACATTCCTCTAATCCAGATAAAGTCGGTCTCTACTATGAGAGTGAGGACGGAAAACAGGCTGTTTACACGTTCTCTGAACTTAAGAGATTGTCCAACCGCCTTGCTAATGCTCTTAAGGGGCTTGGCATAGAACATGGTGACAGGGTGGGTATTTACCTTCCCCAACGACCAGAAGCTGCCCTCGCACATCTTGCAACACTAAAACTCGGTGGAATATCCGTTCCGATGACTCCAATGTTTGGTCCGGAAGCCATTTCCCATCGGATGAACAATTGCCAGGCCAAAATATTGGTCTTTGCTATAGAAGATAGTGAAAAAATCCTCGACACGCAAAATCAATTGGAGACCATTAAACATTTGATCGTAGTTGGAGGTAAGCAAAAGGGGGCCAGGGAATTTGATTATCTTTTAAACGAGGCTTCAGAAGATTTCGAGATTGTTAAGACTTCTGCAGATGATCCAGCATTCTTAGTTTACACGTCTGGAACAACTGGCCTTCCTAAGGGGGCACTCCACGCACATCGGTGTATACCTGGAAGACTAACCGGACTGGAGATGGCGCACAATTTCTTACCTCAAGAAGGTGATCTTTTCTGGACCCCCGCAGATTGGGCATGGATTGGTGGACTTCTTGATAGTCTCATCGCTCCTTGGACCTACGGAATTCCTGTATTGGCTGCTGAAAGAAGAAGATTTGACCCCGAAAGGGCCTTCGCTTTAATTGAGAAATACAATGTACGAAACGCCTTCCTTCCTCCACTCGCTCTTAAGATTATGAGCAGTGTAATGAACGCGTTTAGCCGTTACAGGATTTCTATGCGATCGGTTCACAGTGGTGGAGAATCACTTCCGATTGATGTTCTGAGTTGGGGAAAAGAAACGTTTCATAGTCTTATTGAGATGTATGGAATGACGGAGATGGGTTTTGTTGTTGGAAATTGTTCTTCTATTCTGCCTATTAAACCTGGCTCTATGGGCAAGGCTTATCCGGGTCATCGAGTTGAAGTTGTTGATGAGATGGGACAGGTTCTTCCTCCAGGGCAGCAGGGTGAAGTGGCGATCCATCGAAGTGACCCGGGTATGTTTCTTGGTTACTGGGGGAATCGCGAGGCCACAGAGGCAAAATTTATTGGTGACTGGATGCTTTCTAGTGATTTGGCTATCAAGGACGAAGATGGGTATTTTTGGTTCAAGAGCAGAAAAGATGATGTGATTACCAGTGGAGGTTATCGGATTGGTCCCGAAGAAATTGAGAAATGCATCTTCAGGCATCCTTTAGTACAAGATGTGGCGGTGATCGCTAGTCCGGATGCCATCCGGGGCAGTATCATAAAGAGCTTTATTATACTTAAGCAGGGAGTACCTCCTTCAGAGGCCATTCGAGATGAGATTCAGATTATGGTAAAGAAGAATCTTGCTGCATATGAATATCCCAGAGAGATAGAGTTTGTAGATGATTTTCCAAGAACAGTGACGGGAAAGATTCAGAGAAACCTTCTTCGGCAGTGGGAGATTAAGAAAAAGGGCAAGAAAGAATGATGCTATCTGATTTGCGTGTCATTGAATATGGTGAATTTATCTCGGCTCCTTACTGTTCCAGGCTTTTCGCTGACTTAGGGGCCAAAGTGATTAAAGTGGAACCACCTGATAGGGGTGACATGGCCCGTTTATACGGTCCTTTTCCTGGGGATTTGCCCCATCTTGAAAAAAGTGGTCTTTTTATCTTCCTTAATACCGGTAAACAATCTGTAACCCTCAATCTTAAGAATGCAGAGGGATGTAAGATTTTTGGGGGACTCTTAGAAGAAGCCGATATCTTTATTACCAATGCTTTTCCAACTTTTATGGAACAATCGCAATTGGATTATTTTTCTCTGTCAAAGGCATATCACAAATTGATTTACTGTGCCATTACTCCCTTTGGTTGGGTGGGCCCGTACAGAGAATATAGAGGCTTTAACATCCATGCTTGCGCTTTGGGCGGGGCAAGTTGGGTCATCGGGGACCCTGCCAGGGAGCCCCTTCAAGTCCCGCTTAATCAGTGTGATTTTCAAGGGGGCATAAATGCAGCCGCAGCCATTTTGGTGGCACTCCAAGCACGAAAGAAAATTGGTCGTGGGCAATTCATCGATATCTCTGTTTCTGATATCATTGCCACCTATACAGGGAGTAATTCGATGTCCTATTTGTTCTATGGCCTGAACTGGCAAAGAGATGGGCGGCGTGCATGGGGTTCAGGAGGTCCATACCCTTATGGACTATTTGCTTGCAAGGATGGGTATGTGTGCATAATCGCACGTACTAAGCGGGATTGGAACAGATTACTCGATGCCTTGGGTCATCCAGATTGGGCCGATAATCCCCGGTACCAGGATCAGATCGCAATGGCTCGAGAGTATCCAGAAGAAGTTGATGCCCTCTTAGAGTCTTTGTTGAAGCATTATACGAAAAATGAGCTTTTTCAAATGGCGCGAAAATGGGGATTTCCCTTGTCTCCAGTCAAAGAGGTCCATGAATCGTTGGAGGACCCTCAATTAAAGCAGAGAAAGTTTTTTGAATTCATGGAGATCCCAGAAGTCGGCAAACTCTGTCTTCCAAGACTGCCTTTCCAGCTATCGAATATGTCACTTAAACCGCTTCACGCAGTTCCTCGTCTTGGAGAGCATAACGAAATGATACTCGTTGAGGAGTTAGGGATATCCAAGGAAAATATGAAAGAACTTAAAGAAAAAGGAATTGTCTAAGGTGATGTGGGATGGAAACAAAACCTCTGCCTCTTGAAGGCTTGAGAGTAATTGATCTTGGGTGGGTTTGGTCCGGCCCTATGGTGGCCTATATTTTTGCAGATTTCGGAGCCGAGGTCATCAAATTAGAGCATAGCGAGCGTTTAGATAATTCCCGGCTTAGGGGAAGTCCTATCATTGATGGTAAGAGAGTTCAAGGTGAGTCGATAGAGCTTGGTCCTTATTATCACAACGTCAATCGAAACAAACTAAGTGTCAGGCTCAACCTGAAGCATCCCAAAGGACGTGAGCTTTTTAAAGAATTGGTAAAAGTAAGTGATGTGATTATTGAAAACTTCACGCCTGATGCCCTTAAGAAATTAGGGCTTGGCTATGAATCTCTTAGAGATGTGAAGCCAGATCTGATCATGCTTTCTCTTTCGACGGCTGGCCAGGAGGGACCCATTTCGGATATGCGTGGTTATGCCCCGGTGATTTCAAGCTACTCAGGGTTGGAGTCCCTTGTAGGTTACGAGGGAGAGCTTCCTATTGGGATGATGACTTTTGGCCTTAGCGATCCAAACGCTGCTAACCACGGGTTTTTTGCCGCTATGGTTGCTCTTTACTATCGAGATAGGACCGGTAAGGGGGTCTATATTGACATGTCCCAACTCGAAGCTTCCTGTGCAATGTCAGCAGAGGCGATGCTGGAATATCAGATGAATGGGCGAATTATGGGACCGCAAGGCAACCGGCATAGAATTCAGAGTCCTCATGGGATTTATCCTTGCAACGGAGAGGATCGTTGGGTGGCTATTAGCATTGATTCTGATGAGAACTGGAGGAGGTTGGTTGAGATAATGGGAAATCCAGATTGGGCAAAGGATCCGACCTATCAAGAGTTAAAGGGCCGACTTGTGCAAAGAAAAAAAATAGACAGAGGACTTGGTGAATGGACATCACAGCGAGAGAGGGAAGAAATAGTAAAAACTTTACAAGCACAAGGGATTGCGGCGATGATGGTTTCGACTGTTGAAGAGCAATACACTGATATACACCTTCAACATCGAGGGATCCGACAGGAGGTGATCCATCCTCTGCTGGGAAGAGAACTCCTCACATCAACCCCTTGGAATCTAAGTGAAACTCCGGGAGCCGTTCGAAAATCGGCTCCACTTTTGGGTGAGCATGACGAGTATGTCTATAGTTCTATTCTGGGACTTTCCTTTAACGATATCGAAAAGTTAAAAGAAGAAAAAATCATCTACTGAAATATCAATGGAGGATTTAAATATGAGTGTAAAGAGTTTGGATTCATCCAAGATGAGGAGGCATTTCCCTGTTATCACAGAAGAAGCCTTAGAAGACCTCCGCCAAAGGATAGGAATTAAGATTACGAAGACTCTTGAACCCTGGGTGGAAGAGGCCAACAAAGACGCTATCCGTCATTTTGCTTACGGCATTGGGGACGATAATCCTCTATGGACTGACATGGAGTATGCGAGGAAAACCCGCTTTGGAACAATAATCGCTCCACCTTGCTTCCTTTATGCTACCAACCGGGTGATCAGTGGCTATGTGGGAGGGCTTCCTGGTATTCATGCGATGTTCGCTGGCACGAATTGGACATGGTACCTCCCAATCCGTCTCGGGGATCAAATACAGAGTGAAGTTTACCTCAAGGAACTTGTTGAGCATAAAACTCAATTTGCAGGCGAAGCCATCCAGCAAATCTATCATGCCGATTTTTTCAACCAGAAGAATGAGAGGATCGCTGAATGCGACTCATGGTGTTTTCGGACAGAAAGAGGGACGGCCCGGGAGAAAGGACAGAAATATGCAAAATTGAAAGGCCGGAAAATCTTTTCTGATAATGAAATCAGTCAAATTACCCAAAAGTATGCTGAGGAAAAGATAAGAGGGGCGACTCCACTTTGCTGGGAGGATGTTTCCGAGGGGGAAACATTACCTTCCATTCTCAAAGGTCCAATGACCGTAACAGGATTCCTTGCCTTTGTCCAGGGATGGGGGGGGCTTTACATCCGAGCCCATAAACTCGCATTTCAACTCTACGCTAAACACGAAGGTCTCGGCATTCCAAATACTTATAATATTCCTGATGTGCCTGAACGAGTCCACTGGGAGGATGACCTCGCAAAAGCGGTAGGAGCTCCTGGCGCTTACGATTATGGCCCGGAACGTGTTTCATGGATGAGTCATCTGATGACAAACTGGATAGGAGGTGATGGGTGGCTTTATAAGCTTAATGCAAAGATAGTTCGACACAACCCCGTTGGCGACCTTTTGACAATAACTGGGAAGGTAACGAAAAAGTATAGAGAGGGAGATCAATGTTTTGTAGACTGTGAACTTCTTGCTGTCAATCAAGACGGGGAACACTCCTGTGAGGCCACAGCCACAGCTATTTTGCCATCGCGAACAAGCCTTTAGTAGGCGAAACGAGACAAGAAGGGAGGATATGAGTATGCCTAGATATGCATATGAAGTCTCTACTCAGGCTCCTAACATAGCGGATCATAGCTTAAATGAGGCAAGAGATTTAATTGGTGTGGAATTAAAGCGAGAGGGGCTCCAATGGAATGAAGTAGCGAATCACGACGCTATACGTCACTTTGCTTATAGTGTTGGAGATGATAATCCACTTTTTTGTGACAAGGAATATGGCAAGAAGACAAAATACGGGTATACCATTGCCCCCGGATGCTTTCTGTATTCTGTGGATTCAACGATTGTCGCTCCAAAGCTTCGTGGAGTCCAGTGGATCTATGCTGGAACAGATTGGGAATTTTATAGGCCCATTCTTGTTAACGATAGTTTCAAAGTGGTAGTGAAATTAGTGGATGCCTGTGAATTGAAGGGCCAACATGCAGCAAGAATGATTCTCCAAGTGGGTGAAATTAAATATTTCAATCAAAGAGGGGAACTGGTGGCAAGGGCGTTAGGGAAAACGATGCGGATCGGGAGAGCCAAGGCAGAAGGGGGGCTTAAATATAAGCCGAGGGAAATATATCGCTACACCAATGAGGAATTAGAAACGATAGAAGGTGCCATTGCAAATGAACAAATCCGCGGAAGCGAGCCGCGCTATTGGGAAGATACCGAGATAGGTGAACCAATAGAGCCTCCAGTAGTGAAAGGACCACTTTGTATTACGGACATGATTGTGTATTATGCGGGTGCTGGAACTATCTACCGAGCTCATGAGATTGCCGTTCGATATCGCTGGCAGCATCCTGCGGATGCCTACAGAGACCCAATTACGGGAGCTCAAGACCATCCCGCAAGAGGGCATCAACAGAAACACATGGCTTTGGAGGTGGGAATGCCCGCGGAATATGATGTCGGTCTTCAGAGAATATCTTGGTTAGGACATTTAATGACCAACTGGATGGGTGATGATGGATTTTTAAAGAAGTTGAATGTAGAATTGAGGAGGCCAAATATCTTTGGCGACACAACCTGGTGCAAGGGAAAAATAATTAGAAAGTATATAGACAAAGGTAATGACCATTTAGTTGATTGCGACCTCTGGACAGAAAATCAGTTAGGCGAGAAAACAAGCAAAGGGTTAGCCACAGTTCTTCTTCCCACAAGACAACAATAGGAAGGGGAGTTTATAATGAGCACCCTGACAAACGACATCAAGGCTTTTATCAAAGAAAAGGGCGCAGCATTAGTAGGTGTGGCTCCGACGGACCGTTTTGGGAGTGCTCCTGAAGGACATAGGCCATGGGATTTACTTCCTTCAGCCCAGAGTGTGCTGGTATTTGCCTTTCCTTTTCTTGAATCTACCTTCCTTACCCCTAATCCTCGTGTCTATGTTTTGAGATACGAACAGCTCAGAAAACATTCTCAGGATATTGGATATGAAGTTTGTAGATACTTAGAAGAGTTGGGATATATCGCGATTAACTTACCAGGAACTGCTCCAATGGATGTCTTCGAAAAAAACCTGCTTTTTGCCGATTTTTCCTATCGACATGCTGCAGTTGAGGCTGGGCTTGGTGAGATAGGTTGGAATCAGTTGCTATGCACGCCTGAATTTGGCCCTCGAGTCTGGTTAATGGCAGTTATCACAAATGCAAAGCTCGAACCTGATCCACGCTTCGAGAAAAAGGTTTGTCTTCGTGAAGAGTGCAATCTATGCATCCATTCCTGCCCCCAGAAAGCATTGACCCCAGGGCAGAGTACGGATAAAAAGAAATGTACCAGCAAACCTGATCAATTTGGACTCGGTGACACATTGCGTCATATCAGAAACGTATTTAAGGAAAATGATCCCGAAGCCCGGAATAAATTGATTTTTGGCCCGATTACAAAGGCGATTTGGATGCATTTGCAGTATGGGGGCCCCCCGGTCCGATGCAATTACTGTATCGGAGTTTGTCCGGTAGGAAGAAAATTAGGATGAGTTAAATTTCAAGGAATGTAACTCTAAAACAAAAATTCAAGAGAAGGAGGATTAAGAAATGAAAAAACAATTGATTATCGGGCTCGTTGTTGTATTGTTAACCTTTCTAATTGGTTCAGGGAATGCTCCATCTCAACCCAAGGAAACGATAACCCTAAAATTGACGGATCATTTCCCAGCAACCCACCTCGTTGGGAAAGCAGCTATTTCTCCTTTTGCAAAACGAGTGGAGGAACTTACAGGAGGGAAAGTGAAAATGCCATATTTCCCTAATCAACAGCTTGGAAAAGCCCCAGAAATGCTTTATTTGGTTCAGCAAGGGGTAGCAGATATTTCCTATATCGCACCAGTATATATGGCCGGTAGGCTTCCATTCAACTCAGTAATTAGTCTGCCATCCCCGGCTGGTAATTCAATGGAGGTTTCGAAAATAGGTGTAAAAATAATGAACACGGGGGAATACTTAAAAGAATGGGAAATGAATGGTATTAAACCCCTTTGGGTTATAATGACACCTCCCTATGATATTCAAACTACTAAAAAACCCGTAACGAAACTTGCTGATCTCAAAGGATTGAAGCTAAGGACCCCAGGAGGCATTCAAGATACTTTTGCTCCTTTGGTCGGGGTTGTCCCTGTGGCTGCTCCGGGGCCAGAGCTTTATGAAGTTATATCAAGAGGAGTGGCTGATGGTTCAGTAATGAGCTATGCAAGTTTGAGATCTTATCATATTGACGATATTATTAAATACAGTACTTATGGGGCAAATTTTGGAATCTTTGGAGGCATGTATGGCATCAATATGAAAAAATGGGTATCCTTGCCGGAGGATATCAAAAAGGCTATTGATAAGGCATCAAATGAAGCGACTATAGCTCAAGCCAAGGCGTGGGACGATGCCCAGTCTACCCTTCGAAAGGAATTTGAGGCTAAGGGAATTAAGATATATGAATTAACTAACGCAGACAAGAAAGAATGGGCTAAAGCATTGGTTCCGATGAGGGATAAATGGATTGAGAGTATCCAGAAGGTTGCTGGATGGGAGAAAGCTGTAAAGGAATTTGAAGAGGTTATTCAATCATTTGAAGAGGGTCGGTTAAAATAGCTCGGACTGAGAAAAATCGAAAGGTAGGTTTGAACACTGATGCATTATATGCGAAAATTACTTGATCATATCGAGGAAGTGGTTACCCTTTTTGCTCTCGTTTCAGTGTTCATCATGGTCTGTTTGACGGTAGTTGATACAGGAGGAAGGTATCTCTTAAATCAGCCTATTGTTGGAGCTTACGAAGTCACGGCAAAATATCTTATGGTATTTTCCGTTTTCTTTGCCTTCTGCTACGCCTACCGCCAAGGTGCAAACATACGAGTGACCTTTATAGTATCTCGACTTCCAGGAAAAGTAATACTCTTAATTAACTACTTCGCTCAAATATTCTCCGTTTTACTTTGCACATCCTTATTTGTCACCTCAATCATATTTGTTATTCGCCGTTTTCACGATAAATTGCTCTTAACTAATTATAGTATTCCATTAGCTCCAGCTTATATTTCTGTACCTGTAGGGCTTTTCATTCTCGTCGTGCAAATGACTCTCGATCTTTGGGAGGTGAAGGGGAAAAAATCAGGTCTCTTCAAAGAGTAATTTATGGAAGGGTGTATTCGTTTAACTCTTACTAACGCAAACGAACGGTGATCGGATGGACTTTCTACTACCTTTTATTACGATGGTCATTTTGCTCGCCCTGGGAATACCCGTAGCCTTTTCTATTGCAGCAGCTGGCATTGCGGGAATCTTCATGGTCACATGGGATTTGAACATGTTGATAAGTATCTTGGGGATGGTGAGCTACAACACTGCAGACGATTACATCCTGACAACGATACCGATGTTCATCCTGATGGCTTTTTTAGCTTCAGAAGGTGGACTCGCTAACAACCTTTTTAGAGCTGCCTCTAGTTGGATT
>Ga0194112_10006770_pt1 | contig 15080 bp, 10 predicted proteins | sample TA2MahC400mmetaG_FD_146191 | JGI IMG/M metagenome (GOLD analysis project Ga0194112, IMG submission 146191) | Freshwater microbial communities from Lake Tanganyika, Tanzania - TA2015016 Mahale Deep Cast 400m | ecosystem: Environmental > Aquatic > Freshwater > Lake | place: Tanzania: Lake...
TACTTCGCCGGTGTGCGAGTCGAGGTTGCCGGTGGGTTCGTCGGCGAAGAGAATGCGCGGATCATTGACCAGTGCGCGCGCGATCGCGGCGCGCTGCTGCTGTCCGCCGGAGAGCTGCGAGGGACGATGTTTGGCCCGGTTATCCATTTCCACCAGGCGCAGGGCATCCATGGCCTTCTCGCGACGACGACGCGAGAAGGCGCCACTATAGACCATGGGAAGCTCGGTGTTCTGCAGGACGGTCAGCTTCGGCAACAGATTGAAGAACTGGAAGACGAAGCCGATCTTCTTGTTCCGGATTTTGGCGAGTTCGCGGGCGGAGGCGTTCTGAATCATCGTTCCGTCCAACTTCATGGTGCCGCTCGTGGGAGAATCCAGGCAGCCGAGGATGTGCATCAACGTGGACTTCCCGCTGCCCGAGGGACCGATGATGGAGACGAACTCGCCCTCTTCAATGTCCAGATTGACGCCGTCCAACGCCCGGATCTCTTCGCCTCCGAGGCGGTAGAGCTTGGTGATATCGCGCAATTCAACAAGTGGCATGGCTCACCCACGCAGCTTGAAACTCAGGCTCCTCCTGCGGGCGCGGAACGCTTCGAAGCTCCCGATTTCTTTGGACGAACATCCTTGCTCTTGGCTGGAGCGCCCTCTTTTGCGGAACTGGCAGCGCCGGGACGCACTCCCGGAAGCGGTTTGTTGGCCAGTTCAGTCGCTGGAGGTTCCAACGCCACGACATCGCCGCTCTTCAAGCCGTCCAGCACTTCGGCGTGAAAATAATCGGCGATCCCGATTTTGACAGTGCGCTTCACGAACGCGTCGCCTTCCTTGATGTAAACGTAGCGCTCGCCTTCCAGCGTGTCGGTGTAAACCGCCGCCAGCGGCACGCCCAACACGTTCTCCGCCGAAGCCACCGGGATGGTCACGTTGGCCGTCATGCCGGGCTGCACCCGCGGATCAATGTCCTTGATGGCGACGCGCACGGAGAAACCCTTGATGTTGTTCCTCACGGTTGCCTGGGGAGCGATGCGGTTGACAATGCCCTTGACCTTGAGTCCGGGCACGGCCTCGACTGCCACCGTGACTTCCTGGTCCATCTTCAGACGGGTGATGTCCGCCTGGTTCACGTGGGCGTTGATGACCATGTTGTTCAGGTCCGCGATGGAAAGAACCTCGGTCCCGCCGCTCATGCCGCCGGCCCCGGCTACCGCCTGGCCAATCGAGACTGGTCGCACGAGAATGGTGCAATCGAACGGCGCCAGAATCACCGTCTTCGTCAGCCGCTCCTCGATGAGCGCCAACTCCTTTTGAGACCGGTCCAAGGCGTTGCGGGCAAGTTCCAGTTGAGTTCCGCTGTCATCGAAAAGCTCCTGCGAAACCACCTTTTCTTTCGAGAGCTGCTCGTAGCGTTTGTAGTTACGCTCCGCCTGTTCGAGTTGAACCTTGGCACGATCAATCTCCGTGATCTTGGAAGCCTTGGTGTTCTGCAGTTCCTTGTCGTCCAGCGTAAACAGGGGAATTCCCTTTTTCACCTTGTCTCCCACGTCCACGGCAAGAGTGGCGATGAGGCCATTGATCTCCGGACGGACAGAGACCTGCTCGGCGGGCGCGATTTCACCGGCGACGTTCACGGCGAAAATAATGCTCCGCGACTCCACCAGCGCCGTTGCCGGCTGCTTGGCGGCGGCGCTATCGGCGGCGGCCTTGGCGGCATATTTCTTCCATCCGAAGTAGCCGCCCACCGCCAACCCAACCACAACAATCAATATGAGGATAACCTTCATGCAAAAAAATCCTTCCAACCCAAATCATCAATCCGCAAGACATTGATGAACAAGGCAACTGCCTTCCCTCGTGGGCGCGGATTGTAGGCAACCCCAGCCGCCAAGCAAGCACGGAATCCATGCCGCGCAGGCCATCGGCGAGAACAATGGTGGCCACAACCAGATGAAGGGGAGTTTCCTACTTGATTCGCGTTCCTGTCCACTCGACAAGCCACAGCGATAGACCGGGTATGTACGTGACAAGAATCAGCAGCACGCACAGCATGAAAAGGAACGGCCACACATGTTGCAGGATGTCCCGGACCGATACGCGACTAATGCCTGACATCACGAACAGCAACATGCCGACGGGCGGCGTCAGCAACCCGATCATGATGGCGAGTTGGAAAATGACGCCGAAATGAATCAGATCAATCTGGTACGCCTTGAGCACCGGTAACAGCAGCGGCGTCAGGATGATCATGATGCTGCCGCCTTCCATGACGGTTCCGAGCGCCAAGATAAGTCCCATGAGCAACAACAGGAGAACCGCGCGACTTTGCGTCAGCGACTGAAATCCGCCGATGAATCCAGCAGCGTCAATCGCATGCGTGATCAGAAATCCGAAACACGACGCGCACGCAATGATCATCATGATGGAGGCCGTGCGGCGCGCGGTGACTAGAAAAATTCCGGGAAGATCGCGCCAGCGCAACGAGCGGTAGATGACCAGACCTGCCACCAATCCGTAGCCAACCGCCAGCGCACCGGCCTCCGTTGGCGTGACCAGTCCGCCGAAGATGCCGCCGAGAATGATAACCGGCATGAGCAGTGCGGGAATGGCGTCGAGGAAACTCTCCCAGAGTTCGCGGCGACTGTGGTGTTCGCCGGCGGGATGGTTGTGCTTGCGCGCCGCCCACGCGCACACCAACGCCGTCCCGGCGGCGAGCAGCAACCCCGGCAGCGTGCCGGCGATGAACAGCTTGCCGACCGAGACGCCCGACAACGACGCGTAGATGATGAAGCCCACGCTCGGCGGAATAATCGGCCCCATCGTCGCGGCTGCCGCGTTGAGCGCCGCTGCAAAGGAGCGGGGATAACCTTTGCGCTCCATCATCGGCACCATTGTCGAGCCGACTGCCGCCGCGCTGGCAATGGCCGCGCCCGAAACCATCGCGACGAGCACGTTGACCGTCACCACGACATACGACAGCCCGCCGCGCGGCGGGCCGATGACCGCCAAGGCCAGGCGCGTCAGACGCCGCGTGATTCCGGCGGCGTTCATAATCTCGCCAGCCAACAGGAAGAACGGCAATGCCAGCAGAATAAGCGAATCCGCGCCGACGCAGATCCGCTGGGCAACGATCATCGGCGAGATATCCGTGCAAACCACCACGTAAATCAACGAACTGAGTCCGAGCGCATAGGCGATGGGCATCCCCAGCAGCATCAACAACAGCATCAGCCCGATCAGGAGTGTCACGACGCGCCTCCTTCGGGAGAACCGGCAGCCTCATCGGGGGCTGAGCCTGACTCGACGTATTCGCCGCGCGCCAGCCGTCGCAAGCCGTAAGCGAGGCCGAGCAACATGGACACGGGCAGCGCGGCGTAGAAGAACCAGTTCAACGGCCACTGCAACGCCGACGTCAACGCGCCGCGCATGGACCAGACCCACACGAAGCCGAGCACGACCATCGCGAGTTGGAACAAACACACGGCAACCAGCAAGGCGCGCTCGACGCCGCGCCGGATGCGCATCGGCAATTTCTCGGCGAAATACTCCACGCGAATGTGTTCGCGTTGCCGCAGGCAAATCGCCGCGCCGAGCAGCGTGAACCAGACGAACAAATAACGCACCACCTCGTCGCTCCAGTACAGCGCGTGGCCGAGCGCATACCGGAAGAACACCGCCACCAGCATGATGCCCACGAGCGACACGCTCAGCACCGTCAACAGAACGTCAGTCGCTCGATCCAACGCAGAGTTGTTTGTCTTATTTGCTTTCATGGGTGGCAATGATTCGCTCATACAAGCCGGGTTTCCAGACCTTCGCAAACAGCGGCGGCAACTGTTCGTGCGCCAACCGGCGGAACGGTTCCGGGTCCACCGGCACAAACGTCACGCCGGCTGCTTCGAGTTTCTCGCGGTATTCCGTCTCGGCCCGCATGACCTCCTCGTTGTGCCAGCGCGTCGCATCGTCGAGCGCCCGATAGAACAGCTTCCGTTCATCGGTTGTCAAAAGGCGTTCCACGCGCGGCCCGACCGCCGGCACGTAGAAGCTGATCAGATGCCGCGTCTCCATGATGTATTTCTGGGTCTCGTACAAATGACTCGCATAAACAGTAGCCAACGGATTCTCCTGGCCGTCCACGACGCCGAGTTTCAACGCCATGAACATATCGGTGAACGGAATCGGCGTCACGTTAGCCCCGAACAGTTGCCATGTCTTGATATAGACTTCCAGTTCCGGCACGCGCAGCTTCAAGCCTTTCAAGTCCTCCGGACGCAGCACCTTGCGCGAGGTGGTGGTGAGATAACGCGGCCCGCGAAACCACGGCTGCGTCAGGCGCACCGACGCGCGTTCCTGCATGGCGCGGCGCAATTCCTCCCCGACCGGGCCGTTCCAGACTTTTTGTAGATGATCGTAGTCGCGCCAGAGGAACGGCACCTCGAACATCCCATATTCCGGCGCATACCAACCGATGATCGCCAAGCCGGTCACGGTCAAATCAATACTGCCGAGCTTCAGTCCCTCCATCAACTCGCGCTCGTTGCCGAGCTGGCCGCCCGGATAGAGTCGCACCTCCAGCCGTCCACCGGATTCCGCGCGAACCTTTTCGGCAAAGTGCACCGCCGCCCGGTGCAGCAGTTCCGAAGGCCCCGGCGTGTAAGCGAGACGGATTATCTTCGGCTGATTGGCGGGGCGTTCGCAGCCAACCCCGAGCAACGCAACAGCCAGACAACATCCAGCCAGTCCAAGTCCACCCCACCGTTTTCTCATGAGATTCATTGCGGTTATGAATACCTCCGTGCCTCATCCAGAACGGCAAGATAATTGTCGGCGGGAATGTAGCTGGTCACCCAGTTGCCGAGGCCGAGACAGTAGCCGCCGCCGGGTTGGCAGATGTCGAGCGTCTCGCGGACGCGACGGCGGATAGCGGCTTTGTCGCTGCGCGCGATGAAATCCACGTCCAGCCCGCCGAGCAACGCCACGCGGCTACCCCAGCGCCGTTTCGCTTCCGTCACCGGCACAACCGTGTCCTCGAACGAATGTTTCGCGTCGATCTTCACGTCGTCAATCAACGCGTCCATGATCGGGTCGGCCTTGCCGCAGCAGTGGAAGAAAAAGAGTTTGCCGTGCTCGTGCGCGTGCGCCGACATCCGCCGGTGCCACGGCAGGAATTTCTCGACGATGATCTGCGGCGCGAACATCGTTGCCGTTTTGTAGGCGTAGTCGTCAGCGGCATAGACCGCGAACACGCAGCGGAAATCGCACAGGCCGCGCGTGAGCGCCATGTGAAATTCGCCGACGCGCCGGATGACTTCGTCCACCAGCGCCGGGTCTTCGTGGAGCTTGAAGCAGAACGTCTCGAAGCCAAGCAGTTCGCGGACGACCTCCCAGACTTTGACGACGTGGATGATGCCCATGTCCGGCGGCAAGTATCGTTCGTGCCATTCCAGTTCGATCCAGTTGATCGCTTCCGGTTTCGGCCACGGATATTTCTCGATGTCCTCCCAAGTCTGGATCGGCCCGGTGTGTTCCTCGCCCCACGTGATGCCCCGTGAACCGGCGACAGCAAACTCCGCCCCCGGCAGCCAGACGCGGAGCAGTTCGCTGCCGATGAACCGCTGCACGGCGACGTCGCGTTGCCATCCAGGTGGCGGCAGGTCGAAGCGGCGGGCGAGTTCGTCTTTGACTTCGTCGGCAATGCCGTGCTCGAAGATGTGGACTCGCGCCGGTTGTTTCTGCCGCAGCAGGTTCAGCCGCAACGCTTCGAGATCAAGGATGACGGGTGGAAGGTTCACTTTTTGTCAGCGAGAGGAACGCCGCCGTCCCGGCGGCGTTCCTGTGCAAAGGTGCCAAGTGCATTCCTATGTGCGGCACAATCTGCGTCGGCACGCTTCATGAACAACCGGCACGGAAGTGCCCGACGGCTTCGCTGGTGCGGAGTGCGCGATTGTAGATGCGTAACGACTGGACGGCGGATGCAATCTTAAGCGTTACGGCTCCATTTGGTGTTCGAAGGTTGGGGCTGTAACGCCCCCAGCCGAATTGACGCTCGTCGCCGCCGTCGCAGAGCACGCCGTTGACAACGAAGGTGATGATCTTCGGGCCACCGTCCACGGTGATGACGACATGGTGAAGCTTGTCAGGTTTCAACACGCCTTTGTCGCTGTTCCAAGACGCCTCGGTGCGTCCGTCGTTGAGGATGATGCGGACAGCGCCGGAGGTTGTCGTTGCGACATAGATGCCTCGACCTGTCGAGTCGCGGCTGTCGAGAAGCGTCGTGCTGGTCTTGAGCGAGTCGGTTTTCAGCCAGAAATCGAGGCTGAACCCGGCACGCGCGTCCTTGCCGCCGTGGTCAGCGCGTTTCGTGTCGCGAAAGTTCAACCCCGGCAGCTTGGGCATCGGTGCAGTTTTTGGCATCGGTTTGCCAGCCGCCAGATTCAGCGACAAGCCCTCAGTGGCGACGCGGCGGTTGTCCCACTGGCTGAACAGGCCGTCGAGGATCGGCTTCGGAATTTCATGGACGCGGCCGACATTCTTCTGCGTCTCGGTGACGTAGAATTTGCCGCCGTCCTCGACGAGGTCGGGATAGCTCATGCGGATATACGGGTCGTCGTCGTAGAGCAGGATTTCCGGCTGCGACCACTCGATACACTTGCCCTGCGGCGTGTTCACTTCGCGACCAGCCACGAGCCATGCGGGATTGCGGTCGTCGTAGGGACTGCGTCCGGGTTCTTTGCCAGCTTGGAGGTCGGCGATGATTTGTCCGCCGTGGTTGTGGAACCAATAGAGGAACTTTCCGTTGGAGCAGTTCCACGCGAAGTTTGCCGCGCGCGGATGTTTCACGCGGCGTCCGCCGGGCGCGTAAGTCATGTAGGCGGGTGCTGTCCACTTGTGTCCGCCGTCACGGCTGTAGGAAATCGTTGGCCAGCCATCCACGGTTCGGTAAACGCAGAAGAGCGAGCCGTCGCTGAGCTTGACGATGCTTTGTTCCTCCGCGACGCGACCGCCGCCGGTGGGCGTGCGCAGGCCGATGTCGCCATCGGGCAACGTCTCGAAGGTGATCTTCGACGGGTCGCGTTCGGTGAGGATGTTCTTGCTCTTGAAGAACGCGCCTTCGGATTGCGCGAAGAAACCGTCACCCATCGCGCCGACCTTGTGCATCACCATGATGGCGGCGTCACCGAGGATGAGCGGGCGACCGACGTTCCAGAAGAAGCGCAGTTTGCCGCCATAGACGTTGTTGCGGTCGCACTCGAACTCGCGGAGCGTCACCTCGTAGCGTTTCGCCGACCAGGAGCGTCCGTGGTCGTCGCTGTATTTGAAGACGTAGTGGCCGAGGGAGTCCACGCGCTTATAGACGCCCTTGTCCTCGCGCTTCACTTCGGGCACGCGGTCGGTGTTGTGATTGTAGAAGACGTAGATCCGGCCGGAGGGGACTTTCAACATCACCGCGTAGCTCGCTTCCGGGCCGTCGGCCGGCTCGATGTCCACGGGCTTTTCCCAGGTGCGGCCCTGGTCGGTGCTGCGCATCGAGATGACGTGCTGGCCGCTGTCGCCTTCCTTGCCGGTGCCGGTGGTCATCACGCAAAGCCACGCGCCATCGTCGGTCTTCACGATGTAGGGTTGGTCGGCGTAGCCTTCGCTGGGAATGTTCCAGCCGCCGGTGATGTGGCGCGGATCGGAAATGGCGACGGGTGCCGCGGGTTTCTTGGGTTGCTCCGCGCCGATGGCGGCAACGGTTACGAGAAGAAATAGTAGTCCTCTCGCTCCGCGAGAGGATCGGGGGGAGGGGAGGGCGTCTCGCGGAGCGAGACGAGTACTTTGATTGCTGTTCATATTGAATGACCTTTCAACGTTTGTGTTTTACTGGTTTGCGGCGCTGCCGCGAGAAGACGCGGAGCGACGTATCGGAAAGTTTGTTGCTTGCCGTAAGTCGGCGCAGCACGGTTTCCATGCCAAAACGGACGTGTTCACGCATTTTGCGCTCGGCGGCATCGGGATCGCCGCTGGTCAGCGCCGCGGCAAGGTCGCGGTGCCAGCGTTTTGCCGGCGCGTGGAAATCAGCGGCGCTGTTGTAGAGCCAGTTCAAGACGAGGATGTGGCTTTTCTCGATGGCACGCAGCAGTTCCGGACAGCCGGCGCACTCGGCGATTCGATGGTGCAACGCCATATGGGTGCGGGAAGCTTTCTGCAGGTTGCGCTTCGGTTCGGCATAAAGCGCATCCAACTCCGCAGCCATCTCCTGCACTTCGTTCCGCTCGGCGGCAGCGGCCTTCTCGGCGAACAACCGGGCCGCCTGTGTCTCCAGCGCCTCGCGCACGACGTAATGGCCGCGAATGTCCTGACTTGTCGGCATCCGCACCATCGTGCCGGAGCGGGGACGGCTCTCGACGAGACCGTCGGCTTCGAGTTGCTTCAGCGCATGGGCGACCGGCAGCAGGCTCATGTCGAATTGTCCGGCAAGCTGGCGGCCGGAAATCGGCGAGCCGAGCGCCAAGTCGCCGCTGAGGATGGCGGAGCGGATGCGCTCGTGCGCCTGTGCGGTGAGACTGACGGCGGCTGACTTGCTGGATTTGGAGAACATCGTTGACATACTAGAAAACAGCGGGCATAAGTCAATGACAAACTGACATATCAGTTTAACCGCGAAAGGACAACCCAGAACATGAATCCCCGTCAATTCATCCGACATTCCACTGTTTTGCTTTTTGTTGTGGGCGTGCTCGCAGGTTCGCCTGTCTTGCTTGCGCAGATCAACGACTCCGGTTTCGACAGCACGCACCTCCACATCGCTAATGAGACACAGCTCTTCGTTGACAACTGGATCATCGAGTCAGCGCAGGGCGTGACGCGCCGCTGGCACAAACCGGTGCGCCACGGCAACAAGCCGGTGCTCGAAAAGGACAAACCGTGGGAAATCTTCCCTTACTTCTCCTACGCCGACTATCAAGTGCTGCGCGACTCGAAGGACAAACTGTTCAAATGCTGGTATGAAGACGGCGGCTTGGAGAAGGCGGGTGATTGGCGAAACAGCCACAGCCGCGTGCTTTATGCGGAGAGCCGTGACGGCATCCACTGGGAGAAACCCGAACTGGACATCGTGCGGCACAAGGGGAAACCGACCAACATCGTGGGTGGCTACGCGATGCCCGGCGAGGAGTCATCAGACAAGAATCCTTGGCCGAAAAGAAAGATTCATGGCCAAGTGGTCATCATTGATCCGAATCCGCCATCGCCGGAGTACCGCTTCCGTATGATCTTCTTTCCGCTTGGCTGTGCGCACTCGGCGGACGGTAAACACTGGATACCCGATGCCGAGCCTCCAAACTTCGGCAGTTCGACGCACCTCGGCGATGTCATTACGCTCTGGTATGACAACGACAGCCGCGATTTCGTGATGAACACTCGCAAGGGTATCATGGCAAGGACGGCCACGCCCGAGACGCACCCACGGCTGAAGCAGTTTACACGGCCCTACGCACCTCGTCGGCCTGACTTGATGAACCTCCGTCGCATTTACCAGACGCGCAGCCACGACTTCATCCACTGGTCCGATCCCGTGCCGATCCTGACGCCCATGGATGACTTCGACAACATTGACGATGAATACTATGGCATGGGGCAGTTCCAAGTGGGCCGGATGCACTTCGGCACGCTGGGCATCTTCCGCAAGGCTGACAACGAGCGCGACGTGCGTCTGGTCTTCAGCCGCGACGGCGTGCGCTGGTGCCATGCGGATCGCGGGACACCTTTCTTCACGCCTTCGGGCGGGAAGAATTGGGACGCCCACATGGTGTCCATCGTTCCCGCGCCCATTGAGGTTGGCGACGAACTGTATTTCTTTCATGGCAGTACCGCTGGCCACCACGACTACTGGCTTGGCGGCCGGGAGAAACTGGATCACCCCGAAGCGCGCGACATTTCCCTCACACGCTTCGCCATGGGTCTGGCCACGTTGAGGCGCGACGGTTTCGCCAGCCTCGACACCGGCGACGTGCGGCCCGGCGTCCTCTCCACGCGTCCCGTGTCCAGCCCGGGCACGACGCTCTTCATCAATGCCCGCTGCCGCGAAGGCGGCTCGATCCGAGTCACGCTCACCGACATTAACGGCAAGACACTCGAGGGCTGCGAACTGGAGAAGTGCGACGTCTTCACCGGCGACAACGTCCGTCACAAAGTCACTTGGCAGGGCCGTGACACCATCCCCGCCGCCGGTAGCTTTCGCCGCATAGTTGTTCATTTGAAGAAAGCTGAAATCTTTTCGTTCCGATTTGATGGCGGGAAGGCCAGTGGCAAAGGCCCCGCCCAAGACGAACCATGAAACACTGCAACAAAGAAAGGACAGTCAAGATATGAATCGTCGTCAATTCCTCCGTCATTCCATCGCCGCCACTGCCGGCGTGTTCGCGTTCCCCGCCATCCTTCGCGCTACGTCGCCGAACTCCACGCTTCAAGTTGCCTGCATTGGCGTCGGCGGCATGGGCGGCGGCACGATGAAAAGCGTGGCCTCCCATCCAAGGGTAAAGATCGTCGCGCTCTGCGATGTGGATGACAAGCCGCTCAATCTGGCGGCGAAGACGTTCCCGGAGGCATCAAAGTGCAAAGACTGGCGCGAGTTGCTCAATCGTCATGCGAAGGAGTTCGATGCGGTGACCATCGGCACTCCTGACCACACGCACGCGGGGCCGGCGGTCAGGGCGATTCGCGCGAAGAAACACGTCTATCTCCAGAAACCGATGGCCTCCACGCTGCACGAATGCCGCGTCATCACGCAGGAGGCCGCCAAGGCCGGGGTCGTCACCCAGCTTGGCAACCAGGGGCGTTCCAGCATCGAGAGCCGGATGGCGGTGGAACTGATACGCAGCGGCGCCATCGGCAAGATCAAGGAAGTCATCCTCTGGGAAAACAAGAACCTCAACTGGTGGCCAAAGAACACCGAGCTTCGTCCGACAGCCGATCCGGTTCCCGAAGGATTGGATTGGGATTTGTGGCTTGGCCCGTGCCAGCCGCGTCCTTACCTTGAGGGCACATATCATCCGAAGCAATGGCGCGCGTGGTTCGATTTCGGCGTCGGCGAAATGGGTGACATGGGCTGTCATCACTTCGACACCACTTTCGATGCGCTGAAGCTCGGCGCGCCGTTGCGTGTGCGGCAGACGACACCCGGCAGCAGCGGCCCTTTGTGGGGCAAGCAACGCATTGTTGAACTCATCTTCGCCGGCACGCCCATGACCGCCGGGAAGACCGTGCAACTCACCTGGCACGACGGCGATCTTCGCCCCGACCTCAGCCGGATTATTCTGCCGAAAGGGATCGAGAAAGTGCCTCTGTCGGGCACGTTCTGGATTGGCGAACGCGGCTCCATTTACAAGACCTATGGGAGCGCGCGTCCGTTCGTGCTGCCGGAGGAGAACTTCCCGCCAGAGAAATATCCGCGTCAGCAAGCTCGAAACCACTACCACGATTGGGTGGACGCAATTCTCGAAGGACGCAAATCCTGCGCCGATTTCAGCCACGGCGGCCCATTGACAGAGGCCGTGTTGGTCGGCGCAGTGGCCGACCGGGTCGCTGGACAGTGGTTGGAATGGGATGGCAAGGCGCTGAGGTTCAAGAACAGCGCCGAAGCCACCAAACTCGTCCGCCGTGCCTACCGCGAAGGTTGGAAAGTCGCAGGTTTGGGATGATCCGACAACATCTTATACTTGTTTGTGTGCTGCTGCCTCTTGCCGTATTGCAGGCGCGCGCGACGTTGCCGATTTACCAGCCGAAGGTGAAGCACACCGCGATCTACTCCTATCATCCCGGAACAAAACCGGCGCTCCAATACAACCACGACGTGGACATCGTGAAGTTCAAAGGGAGATTCTTTGCCGCGTGGAACGCCAACGAAGGCCGCGGCGAGGACACGCCGGGGCAGTTCAACTTCCTCAGCGTCAGCGATGACTTTGATAGTTGGACAGCTCCTGTGCGGATGTTTTCCAAGGAAGCCGGTTGCGAGAACCCGGTGGAGAGCGACAACCAGTGGCAGCCGATCTTCATCAACTGGCGCGACGAAACGCTGTTCTGCGCGTGGTGCGATTACAACGCCCGCAAGACCTACATCGCCACCTCCGCCGACGGCCTGCGCTGGCGCAACCGCGAAGTGCCCACTGCGCCGCCATCGTTACAGGGCAAGGTTGTCGGTTTCCCAACCAACCACGGCTTGCTCACCAGCAAGGGCGTGATGATGTTTCCGTGCAGCTTGCCGCCTATCGAAGAGAAGTGCCGACCGACCCGCACCCGCTACGCCGGCGTGTTGCTTAGCAGCGACGCCGGCAAGACATGGACATGGAGCGAGCCGATCGAGGCGTTGCCGTGGTCGAAGCTCGGCGATAAGCCCAAGGAGGTTCGCGACGACCTTGTCCCAATCTGGGAGCCGATGCTGTTCGAGCAGGGCGACGGCAGGATCGGCCTGCTCATCCGTAACAACACCGGCCCCGGGAAGCCGCATCGGATGTTGCTCTATTGCACGAGCAGCGACCACGGCCGCACGTGGACCAAAGCGCGCTCGGTCGAGGTGGACACGCTCATGTCGCGCAACTTCAGTGTCTCCGGCGTCGGCGGGCGCGACAGCCTGTTGATGGCGATGAACGACAACCACGTTGGGATTCCGTATCGGTCGCCGCTGGATCGCTATTTCCTGTCGCTGTTCATTTCGCCGGTCTGCGATCCGGATCTGCTCTTGCCCGGACCCGTCATCCAGCCTGAAGGTGGCCGGGGATATTACCCGAACGGCTTCGTTGACGGCGGCAAGCTCTACGTCGGCTACACCTATCCGCGCGGCATCCATGGCAGCGTCATTGAGCCGTTGCCGGATTTCACGCGCCCGTTTCTGTTGCCGCGTGGTGGACGCTCCGGATTGGAGATCGAAAACGGCATCGCGTGCTTTGCCCAGAAGCATGCCAGCCTTGGCCTCGTGCTGACGGAGCAACTGACGCGCCAGCCGAAACTGCGGCTCGCGTTCGATGTGAACATTCACAGTTACGACGGCACGGAGTGGCCGCTGCTGACGCTCGGCGGCAAGACTCGCGGGGGCAACACCCTGCGCGCTGTTTACAGCGAAGAGAAAAAGGCCGACGTCTTCCAAGTCGCCATCGGCGGCGACAAATGGGCCGACATCGCGCCGTTCAAGATGCAGACGTGGAATCACATCGAAGTTGAGATGAGTGAGACAGGTTTTTCGGTATCCGTCAACAAATCGCCCGCGCAGTCGTTCCCGCTGCCGTTGCTGCGCAAGATTTGTTTCGGTGGTCTCTACGTTGCACCCGAATGGCCAATGGGCAGGCAACCAAGCAGCGACATCCGACTGAAACTCGATTCCATCATCGTGGAGTAAACACAATCATGAAACACACCCTCACACTCCTCACCGCCCTGATGCTCGCGCCGCTGGCCGCGCTGCACGCCGCCGACAACACGCCTTACCCAGTGGCGAAATTCTCCATCGAGCACGCGGTTATCAACCAAGTGTATCCCAAGTGGTCGCCGGGCATGGGATACAACCATGATGCCGACATTACCTTGTTCAAAGGGCGATACATCGCCGCATGGAACGCCAACCCGGACATTCCGGAAGAATCACGACCGGGACAGCTCAACTACCTCTCGGTCAGCGATGATTTCCAGAATTGGTCCGTGCCGGTGGCGGCTTTCACGTCGAAGGGCGGCGCGATCAATCCGGTGGATTCAGCGGGGAGCGCCCTTCAATGGCAGCCGAATTTCATCAATCACAAAAACAGCACGCTGTTCTGCGCTTGGTGCGTCACCGGCCCCGGCGCGGCCACCTATGTATCGCGGTCGCAGGACGGTGTTCACTGGGAGAATGTCCGCATCACTGAGCCGTTGCCGAAGAGCTATGATCGCGCAGCCTCGCCGAACGCGACGCCGTTCCCATCCAACCACGGCCTGCTGACCAAGTCCGGCGCGATGCTCTTTCCGATCTGTCTGGCGCCATCGGCCATGCCCAAAGGCAAACCGCTCCAAGTCTGCGCGCTGATCAGCAAGGACGTGGGCAAATCATGGCACTGGGGCGAATTCACGCCTGTCCTGCCGTTGGAAAGATTCCTGAAGCCATCCGCGAACAACACCGGGAAACGCGGCGAAATCCATGTCTGGGAACCGCATTTCTTCGAGCATCCCGACGGCAAGATCGGCCTGCTGATCCGGGTGGGCGGCACCGCTCAGGAAGACGGCCTGACCGCCGACCAGATGATCCTCTACGCCGAAAGCAAAGATGGCGGCGTCAACTTCTCGTATCCGCGAGCGGTGGATATTGAGACCATCTCTTCCCGTCACCAGAGCTTCAGCATGGCGCGCTCGTCGTCCGACCTCATGCTCGTCGCCAACGACTGGCTGCCCGGCTATTCCCGGACGCTGCGCGACCGCCACTTTCTCTCGTTGTATTTCAGCCCGGTGTGCGATCCCGACCTGCTCATTCCCGGCCCCGTCATCCAGCAACGCGGCACCACCGGGCATTATCCGAACGGCGAGATCAACAACGGCGAGATGATCATCTCCTACAGCTATGGCGTGAAGCCCCGCGCCATCTACGCGAGCCGGATCAAGAACCTGCCGGACTTCCGCACACCCTTCTTCCTGCGCCGCGAAAGCCGGCCAGCGGTGGTCATCAATGAGGCCGATCGCGTTGCCTATTTTCCCGAGACCTTCAGCAGTCTCGGTCTCGTGCTCACGAAAGACCTCACGGAGCAGAAACAACTCACGCTCGAGTTCGCGGCCAAGCTGCTGACCGTGCCAGCCTTCTATCCCGGCCAGTCCAAAGATGAGGCGGTCAACGGCATGATACTCCTGACCATCGGCGCGGTGGATCACCACAACACGCAAATCCGCGTCACGCGCCCGCTGCCGCCGTATCACGTCGAAGTCCTGCGCGACCACGAATGGGTAAAGGTCACCGAAGTCACTCTGCGCGAGCCGATCCGCGTCAGCGTCGAGATGACGGACAAAGACTGCACCGTGCGCGTGAACGACGCCAAGCCTCTGACTGTATCCGGCAAGCTGAACCGCAAGATCAACTTCGGCGGCTTCTACAC
>Ga0194112_10006771_pt1 | contig 15080 bp, 12 predicted proteins | sample TA2MahC400mmetaG_FD_146191 | JGI IMG/M metagenome (GOLD analysis project Ga0194112, IMG submission 146191) | Freshwater microbial communities from Lake Tanganyika, Tanzania - TA2015016 Mahale Deep Cast 400m | ecosystem: Environmental > Aquatic > Freshwater > Lake | place: Tanzania: Lake...
ATATTTATTTTGTAAAATATAAAAATATGGTTTTTAATCTAATTTTTCAGGAATTTTTTTATAATCTTTAGTAAGTTATTTTGGACAGATGTGGTATATACTAATAATTTTTGATTTTGTTTTTCATTTAAAATCAAAAACATTATATGTATCTTTTAAAATTAGTTAATGGAAAATATACAGGATAATATCAAAACCGACTTACAGAGCAGGAAAGAATACAGGGCAAGTTTAGCAGAATACGAAGGTCCGCTCGACATACTTCTTCATTTTGTAAAAGAAGAAGAACTCAACATATACGACATACCCATTTCAAAAATTACAAAAGATTTTCTCGATTACATTAAATACATGCAAACGCTCGATATCGAACTTGCGGGTGAATTTTTACTTATGGCGTCCGAACTGATGAAAATTAAAGCAAGGATGCTGATTCCGTCGGTTACCGAAGACGGCGAGTTAATAGAAGAAGACCCGAGGGCTACACTCGTAAGAAAACTTCTGGAATACAAGAGATTTAAAGATATAAGCGAACAGATTTCGAAATACGAGGAAGAAGCAAGAAAAATAATATACAGAGGATATTTCAATGCAGACGCAAAAACAACCGAAACAGACATTCTCTCCGATTTAAGTTTGAGGAATCTGACTTTATACAATCTTATTTCCGAATACAAGAAACTTCTCGAAAAAACGAGGAGGGACATAGTACATCCGATAGAAATAATGGATGTAACGCCCGAGTCACAGAGGGATTTCCTGATCAAATATTTTTCAGAGCCAGCGCTGATAAAATTCGACGAATTAACATCGAATATGAGCAGCAAACTCGAAATAATATGCACATTTCTTGCAATGCTTCAACTCACACTCGAGGGTTACATACAGTTACTGGTTGACCCTAACGAGATTTCAAATTTTTCGATATTTAAATCATCGGAAACCACCTGATTTTGCAAAACGATGAAATTACAAATATAATAGAAGCAATTTTATACGCATCCGAGGAAGAACTCACCGTAAAACAAATTTCCGAAATTCTATTAAGTTTCAAAATAGATTTAAAACCTGCGGAAATTGAAGAATCAATCGAAAAACTGAATGAGAGTTACACAGCAAACGACAACTCATTCGAGATAATAAAAATTGCAGGGGGATATCAATTTGCAACAAAAGCAAGGTATGCACATTTTGTAGGTAAATTAAGAACCGAGACACAAAAGAAGAAATTATCTCAATCTGCTCTCGAGACACTCGCAATTATAGCATACAAGCAGCCGATAACCCGCTCGAACATCGAATTTATAAGAGGAGTAAATGTAGATTACATAGTAAATTCGCTTCTCGAAAGGGATTTAATAACGATTATGGGCAGGGCGAAATCACCGGGCAGACCGATATTATACGGCACTACAAAGAATTTTTTAAAGGTGCTTGGAATGAATTCGCTCGAAGACCTTCCCAGATTGAAGGAAATAAATGAAATTCTGAAAACCGAAAAAATCGAAGGTATAACCGAAGCGGACATAGATTTATTTAATTCGATGAACAATCCGGAAGCGATAAAGAATAATGCGGCAGAGGAAATGATACAAAATACCGAACAGGAAAAAGACACAGAACAGACTGAAAAGGACGAAAAAGAGCTCAAAGACCGTGATGACGACAGGACAGGGGAAATCGGAAGCAATACTTTATTCTCCAACAATTAACATCGATAAACATGGCGGATGAAAGTTTAATTAGAATAAACAAATTCATATCCGAAAACGGAATTTTATCGAGACGAAAGGCAGACGAATATATATTACAGGGGAGAATTACAGTAAACGGAATTACAATGACAATTCCGGGATATAAGATAAATCCGAAGACAGACAAAATAGCGATAGACGGCGAGCTTATCAGAATAAAAAACAGGAAGATTTATATATTATTAAACAAACCGGAGAAAACCATATCATCCGTAAGCAACGAGAAGAACAGGAAGACGGTGATAGATTTAATCAACATAAAAGAGAGAATATTTCCGGTCGGGAGATTAGACTGGGATACTACGGGAGTTTTACTTCTGACAAACGACGGTGAATTAACGAATAACCTACTTCATCCTTCTTTTAAAGTTTCTAAAAAATATCTTGCAATACTTTCAAAACCGCTGGAAGAAAAACACAGAATTCTTTTAATGAAAGGAGTTGTAATCGAAAAAAAGAAAACCGAACCGTGTAAAATAGAATTTCCGGATAAGAAAGACAGGAAGAAGGTAATGATAACATTAAGCGAAGGCAGAAAACATCAGGTAAAAAATATGTTTGAAAAATTCGGATACTACACAAGAAAACTACACCGCGAGGAATTTTGCGGATTAAAGACCGTAAACCTTAAACCGGGAAAATGGAGATATTTAAAAGCCGAAGAAATAAACAATCTGAAAAATTTTTTATAAAATTAAAAAGAAAAATTTGACCGAACAAAACGAACTAATAAAAAGAAGATTCGAAGAATTAGAGGAGATAAGGAAACTCGGAATAAATCCTTATCCGCATAATTACAAAGTAACGCATAATTCAGCCGAAATAATTTCAGGTTACCGCGACCCATCGGGCGAAGAAGAAGAGAAAATGCAGAGAGAGAACATAATCTCGGCGGCGGGAAGGATAGCGGCAATCCGCAGGATGGGTAAAGCAACATTTTGCCACATCAAGGATGAAACGGGCAGGATACAGATTTATATAAAGAAAGATGACGTAGGAGAGTTATCATATAAAGTTTTAAAACTACTGGATATAGGAGATATTATTGGTGTTAAAGGTTTTGCGTTCAGGACGAAAACAGGGGAGATTACCATACATGCTACTGAAATGACATTGCTTTCGAAATCCGTATATCCCCTGCCGGTAGTAAAGGAAGAAATCAGCGAAACTGGTGAAAAAATCATACACGATGCATTTGCGGATATCGAATTACGTTACAGGCAAAGGTATATAGATTTAATAGTAAACGACAATGTAAAGGATACCTTTATCAAGAGAACAAAAATTATTCAGTCAATAAGAAACACACTCGAAAAACACGGATTTTTCGAAGTCGAAACACCAACGCTTCAGACGATATACGGCGGAGCAAATGCAAAACCGTTTATCACACACCATAAAACACTCGGACTGGATTTATATTTAAGAATATCGAACGAACTTTTTCTTAAAAGGTTAATCGTAGGCGGATTTAACAAAGTTTATGAATTCGTAAAAGACTTCAGAAACGAAGGAATAGACCGTACTCATAATCCGGAATTCACACAGGTAGAATGGTATATGGCATACGGAGATTACAACGACAGTATGGACTTGTTCGAAGAAATAGCAGAGCAGGCATGTATAAGCATACACGGAACGACGACGGTAAAGTATCAGGACACCGAATTGAATTTCGGGCGTCCGTGGAAAAGATTAAAAATGACGGATGCAATAAAGCAGAAAACGGGACTGGATGTAAACAATATGAAAAAAGCTGAAATCATAAAATATATGACGGATAACGGAATCGAATTCGACAAGAAAATCAGTTTCAGCAAGGGACTGTTAATCGCCAATCTTTTCGAAGAGACTTGCGAGGAGGATTTAGTTCAGCCGGTATTTATAACAGACCATCCGCTCGATACAACGCCTTTGTGCAAGCCGCTGCGGGAATATACTCAGGAACAATTAGATGCGATGAAGCAAGACCCAGAGAAAGTAATATATGCGGAGCGGTTCGAGCCGTACATTTACAGGTGGGAACTCGGGAATTCATATACGGAGTTAAACGACCCGGTACTGCAAAGAAAACTTTTCGAGGAGCAGGTAGAAAGGGGCAGAGGCGGAGAGGAAGAAACACATCCGATGGATTATGATTTTATCAGGGCAATAGAAACGGGAATGCCACCGACGACGGGAGTAGGACTTGGAGTTGACAGACTCGTTATGCTGCTGACAAATTCACAAAATGTAAGAGACGTAATATTATTTCCGCTAATGAAACCTGTGTGAATTTAAGAAAAGTAAGGGTATGAAAGATTTGCGGTTAAGAATATCGAATACAATAATAATAATATTCGTATTAATTAATTTTTCATACGGGCAGGAGAAGGAATTCCGTGAGCCGCAGAATCTTGACGTAAAAATCTTCAGGGTGTTCAATAATTACCGTACATCATTTCTCGACGTAGCAATTTCGATAACAGACAAATCGCTTTTACCCGTATCTATACTGACTCCCGCAGGATTTTACGCAATTTCATACGCAAATAAAAATCATTACGACGAAAACACGGCGGTTTTATGTTTGCTTTCGGAAGCGACTGGAACAGTCACTACATTGGGACTCAAACATATCTTTAAAAGAAAGAGACCATACCAAACACTCAGCAATGTTTTCTATAACAAACAGAACTCCCCTACAGATGAATATTCGTTTCCTTCGGGACATTCGACAGTTGCTTTTTCCATTGCTACGACATTTACATTGAGGTATCCCGATAAACCTGTTCTGATATCGGGTTTATATTTGTATGCGTTAATAATTTCGTACGGGAGGTTATATATGGGAGTACATTATCCGTCCGACCTGCTGGGAGGGGCATTAATCGGCACAGGAAGCGCCGTGTTGATTTATTCACTCAGAAAGGAAATTATTAAAGGAAAAAATAATCTTTTTAATCAGTCATCTCATACCGATTCGAACCAGAATTTGCTTTCATCATATTTTCCGTTAATTGCAATAATATCCGCAGACATAATAAATCATTTTTTTTTATCGGAAAAGACAAGGTTCGAAGTTAATGCTACGGGTACGGGAATGACGATAGGAATAAATCAAAGGTTTTGAGCTGTGCCGCTCACAGGGGGAATTTCATTTTAAAAAAATGACCTTTACTTGTTTGATAGAGTAAAAAAATTATGAAATTAATTACATATTTAAATAAAAATTTTATTCAGGTAAAAAAAATCAGTATTTCCGGAAAATCATTTTCTAAGAGGATAAAGATTTCTACTTTCAAAAAACAGACTTAAGAAACCGGCAACGGTAACAATTTTTCCGTTATATTCCGAAGGATTTGCCATTAAGTCAAGAACAGTAAGATAATTATTTTTTTTGATTTGATCCGAAGGATATTTTCTTACTTGAGTAATATCGGTAATTTCTCCTTTCCATAAATTAAAATGTCCGTAACCTCTTTCGTCATCGCAATTAAACTTTCCTTTTATAATAACATTTTCACCATTTGGAATATTACCTTTCGATAAAATTTCATCAATCCAGATACAAGTGTCGGAATAAAAGGGCCATTTTTTTAATGACTCTTCACGATTAAGCGAATCAGAAATTTCATTTGCACGTTGTAATAAATTTTCAATATTCTTTTTATATAAATTTAAATCGCTATCAGACTCCGGATTTTTACACCCGTTAAGAAAGACAAGGAAAAAAATAAATAACAAAGAGTAAATAAAAAAAGAGAAAGTAAATTTTTTAAAACAGGTAGTATTCATATTCGAAATAAATTTTAAATAATTTAAATATGAAATAATATTTTAAAAAATAAATGAAAATTAAATTTTTACAAAAACGAATAAGATAATACCTGCGATGATAAGGACATTTGCGATTGTGCCGAATTTTGCGTCCTGCCAGTACATAAAAGTCAGAATTTGAGAATAAACAACAGAAACGATAGCAAGTATCCACCACACGGGTTCTATATTAAGCAAGAACAGAACTGCAGTAATGAGAAAGAGAAATGTAGTCAGGAGCCATAGTAATCCTCCTGTTTGGGAAATATCACTTTTAACGTCTTTGATTTCTGCAAGTTTAAATCCTTTGACAAATCCCATAAGAAAAATGAGTCCGTGAAGGACTGTGATAACTAAGAAGATGATTTTTAAAATGGTCATAACTAATTCTGTTTTAATTATTTATGTTGGTTTTATGAAAAAATAACAAATTGAGATGAAAGATGTAAGTTATAATTTGTATACTTTTGTTATGCTTTTGTTATACTTTTGTTATACTTTGATGTACTTTTTAATTTTACTATATTGCTGATAAATAATAACTTAGCAATTTTTCATAATTTTCAAAAACATCAAAAACAGGGGTATTTTTTAAATATTTCGAAAAATTGTATTACTTTTGTATTACTTTTGTTATACTTTTTTTTTATAATTAGTTGTTTAATCATTAATATATAAATATATATTTTATCCATTTCGAAATTTATTAAAAATTCAGTACAACCATGATTAAGGCAGAAATTTTCAGTATGGATAAATACGGGTTTTTTTCAAGCATATAATATTTCATAATTTTTTTTATATAAATATAACAAAAATTCATTAATGATTTTCGTATTTAAAAAATCTGTCATCAGGATTTCTTAATTCTGTTATATAAACACCTGCTACTCGATATTTCGGAATCTGATGTAAAAGGTAGGAGATCCTGAAACGAGTTCAGACTGAAAGTCAGGGATGACAAGTCAGAGATGACAAAAATCGAGGATAGGTCAAAGTCAGAATGATAAATGGAAAATCAGAAGGTTTTGGGGATTGGTTTTCCGAGCACACGGCATCCTTTTGGCTCAATAAGAACGTCGTCTTCTATTCTGATGCCGCCGAATTTTCTATATTTTTCTACTTTGTCATAGTTGATAAACTGTGTGAATTTCTTTTCACTTTTCCACTGGTCTATCAATGCAGGTATAAAATATATTCCCGGTTCTACTGTAATAACATGTCCCGGAAGCAGTTCTTTTGCAAATCTAAGATACGAAAGTCCGAATTGCGAACTTCTTTTAACTTTATCGTCATATCCGACATAATTTTCTCCGAGTCCTTCCATATCGTGAACATCGAGTCCGAGCATATGCCCCAGTCCGTGCGGGAAAAATAAAGCCGCTGCTCCCTGCTGTACGGCATCGTCTATATCTCCTTTCATCAAACCGAGTCCTTTCAATCCCTCAGCAATCATCTTCGCAGCAAGTAAATGAATCTGTCTGAATTTTTTTCCCGGTTTCATTGCGCCTATTGCCGTCAGCTGTGCATTCAGTACAATGTTATAAATTTCCGACTGTTTCTGCGTGAATCTACCACTCACCGGCATCGTCCTTGTTATATCGCTTGCATAATATTCAAAACTCTCGGCACCCGAATCACATACAACAATGTCGCCCACTTTCATTAAATTATCATACTTATGATTATGCAGTGTTTCGCCGTGAATCGAAAAAATTGTCGTGAATGAATTTCCCTTTCCCAACGAATGAGCAATTCCGTTCATCGGACCCGCTATTTCCCGCTCGTAAATTCCGGGACGAATATTAATCATAGCATATTTGTACATTTCATAAGATATATCGAGTGCCTTTTCGATTTCACGCACTTCTTCCTTCGACTTTATTATCCTCTGTGCAACAACAGCCCTTATTAACTTAGTAGATATATAATTATTAACAAAATCCGGTCTTATCCCCAGAAGTCCCCCGAGTTTAAGCAATGTTCTCGGCTGGTACTGCGGAAGAAAATGAATTTTACGTCCGGACTTCAGCGTATCTTCGATTTTTTCCGCAAGTATGCTCAAAGGATACGTATTCGAGATACCCGACTTCGATGCAAGAGATTTTATCGTCGGTTGATTTCCCATCCAGATAATATCCGCCACTGTAAAATCATCGCCGAATACCATATCTATACCGGAATCAATATCGATAACACCATACAATCCCGGTATGTCAATGCCGAAATAATACAGAAATGACGAGTCCTGTCTGAAATGATATGTATTAGCGGGATAATTTACCGGATATTCGTCGTTTCCGGGAAATATTATCAGTCCCGCACCGATATTTCTTTTGAGAATTTGTCTTCTGGTTTTATAAGTTTTTGAGTTAAACATTTTAATCAGATATTAAATTAAAAAATTTTATAATTATTTAGTTGCTGTCTCAAGACGTTTCATAACAGAGAAGATAAATATTCCGGAGATTAAGGAAGTAACAACGAGTAAAGTAAAAGTCTGCCACAGTTGAAAATTCGCATAAGGAATAGCGATAACGCCGGAGAGATAATTGCCGAGCGCGGTAGCACCGAGCCATCCGCCCTGCATTAATCCTTTGAATTTCGGAGGTGCAACTTTCGCAACGAAAGAAAGACCCATCGGACTTAAAAATAATTCCGCTATCGTTAATGTAAAATATGTGCTGATTAACCAGTACGGTGAAACAAGTATACTCGAAACCGAACCGCCTGTTGCCGATTTTATAAAGTGAGGACTATCTAGCATTCCGCCGTCTTTGCCGATTAGTGCAACAATAACAAGTATGATATATGCAGCAGCGGCTATAAACATCCCTATTCCGATTTTCTTGGGTGATGATATTTCTTTTTTCTTCCTTATTAAATAAGTAAAAAAGGTCACGACAACCGGAGTCAAAAACACTACAAATATCGGATTGAATGCCTGAAAGGTTTCCGGTGAAATCGGGTTAATATCCTGAAATGTGCCGTATTTTATGTATAAAATTATTGCACCCGCTATTGTCAACACCGCTCCGATAATTCTTCTCAGTACATTCGAGCTTTTAAGAACAAGAAAAACAATTCCCATAATGATTGCAATTATGGACAACAAAGCGGGTAAATCGAACAGTGCATAAGTAAATTTTCCCACCGAACTTGCTGTGAAATTTTTAGCGAAGTAGGTGAGCACAAGCCCGTTTTGATGAAATGCCATCCAGAAAAATATTACAGTAATAAAGACAAGAATCAGAGCGACTATTCTCTTCTTTGTCTGTTCCGCCGTTAATTCGATAACAGAAGCACCAGCCTGTTTAGATTTTTTATGAGTAACATCGGCATATTTATAATATTTTTTAAATGCCGTAAATATAATAAAAGATACAATAATTGCGGCGGCGGCGATTGCAAATCCCATATTGTAAGCACCGCTCAGAGAAGATACGTATTCTTTGCTGAAAGCCAGTAAATCAACGTTTGCGTTGCCCGTCATTGCAGCGGCAATTTGTTTGAATTCAATAAGTGCAGATTCTTTAACTCCGCCAATCGGGTCTTTAATAAAACTGTGAGCTAATACCGGAAGTTTGGCATTATAGATAAAGTTATCAAACGAAAGGAAAAGATTTCTCATCCCGATTGCGGCAAACGGTGCAAAGAATGCACCGATGTTTATACCCATATAGTAAATGTTGAATGCATTGTCCTGCATCGACCTGTATTTTTCGTCTTCGTAAATATTGCCGAGCAGTACAGCCATGTTTCCCTTGAAAAATCCCGTACCCAGGGCAATTATAAAAAGCGATGAAAATAAAAGCAGGGGGCTTGCCGGAGGATAAGACAAAAGCAGATACCCGATAAACATTGTTATAATTCCGAGAACTACTACTTTACCGTACCCGAGCCTGTCGGCAAGCAGACCACCGATTATCGGCAGTCCGTAAACGGCAGCAAGAAATATTCCCCAGATTTGCCCTATTTCCGATTCGGGAATACCAAGTTTTGCTTCAATGAATAAAGTGAATATGGCGAGCATCGTGTAATATCCGAACCGTTCTCCCATATTAGACAGGGCTAACACATATAGTCCTTTTGGATGTCCTTTAAACATAAAAAATAATAATTAATTTGTCAAAAAATATTATTCGTTCTTTTCTTTTTCTGTTTTCTTTTCTTTTTTCTTATGAATCGAACCGTATTCAAGTCCGTGCGGTTTTTTCCTCTCGGACATTCTTAACATAAAAGCAAAGAATAATCCAAGGAAGCCCAGTGTAGAAAATATCCACATTCCCGTATTGTAACCGGACGGATTATCAGCACCCGCAGCCGATATATCATTTGTATATCCGATTAATAAATTAAACAGAGCAAGGCCGATATTTTGTATCATCGTCATAAGTCCGTAAGCAGTACCGAGTTTTGCTTCTTTTACAACAAGTGCAACAGAGGGCCACATAACAGCGGGTATTAATGAAAATGCAAATCCCATTAACGCCATTGGAATAATCAGATAGAAAGGTATTTCTGAATCAATATCGAAGAATTTAAGTTTGATTTTCAATGCATCGCTGGTACCTGTATATATCCCGGAACTTAATTTTGTAATAGTTCTTACATTCGATCTACCTATTTCGTGGCTTGCATTCTGCCATTGATTCATATTAATTTTACATTTGTAAATTCCTTCATCGGTTCCTGCAAATATTTCGTCTTTATCAGAGAAAACCGTGTAAATCTCGGAAGCGGCAATTCCCTGACTTATCACCGTCCAGTTAAAATCATTTTCGTAAGCCTGAATTATACTGTTTTCCGCTACAGCAAATATTAAAGTATCTTTAATAAATATTGATTTAATTTTCGTCAGTGAATTTGAATTATTTATGTTTTTCCATATTGTATCATTTTTATTAAGCATAAAAATCCCTTGCTCCGAACCTGCATATATTCTGTTAACAGAACCGCAAAGTGAATATACATCAGTATTTTCAAGACCATTATTGAACAGTGTCCAATTTTTTCCCATATCGCCGGTTTCAAATACTCCTTCTGAGGTACCGGTATAAACTTTGTCTCCGAGGTTGCTGATCGTACGCACGTCAGTGCCTGACAGGCTCATTTTCGAAAATATCGATGATTCGGATTTCTGCTCTTCCTGAATGACAGTCTTTGAATATACATTGCTTTCGGATTTCCAGTTAATTCCATTATCCGTCGATAAAAATACTCCCCCGCTTGTTGCCACAAAAATATTTGTACCGATATTTGCAAATCCGAAAATTGTAGAAGCGGTTATTCCTTTGCTCTGCTGTTCCCAGCTTAATCCAAAATTGGATGTAGTATAAACTCCTTTATTTGTTCCGGCAAAAAGTTTATCGTCGATTGGATTTGTATAAAGTACTTTAATTCCCATTGTCGGAAGACCTTCGGTTGTTTTTATCCACATTTCGCCGGCATTTGTCGACAGAAAAGCCGTGCCTCCTCTGAAACCGAGCGGTGCGGCAATATCCACTTTATAAGCCATAATAAGATAGACCGGTATTATGACAAGCGAACCGAGCATCATTAACAAAGAGCGCTTCCCTATTTTATCGGACAGCAAGCCGAAGAGCGGAGTAAAAATCATTGCGGCAAGGGTCAGAATACTGGAGAGATTTCCGCCGACTTCCCTTGTTGTACCGTGTGCTTCCTGAAAGAATTTAATGGCAAACGTCTGAAACGGAAACATAGCGGAATAAAAAGTCACGCATAAGAAAGTGATAAACCAGAATGATTTGTCGAAAGAAAAGATTTCTCTCAGAACAATTTTGTCCTGCGAGCCTTCTTTTCTCATTTTATATTTACGGGATGCATACACATCCATAAAATAATAGAAAACGATACAGACAACGGCAAAGACACCCGCAGAAAGTGAAATCCACAACGGGTTTTGCCAGTAATTATAAAGAGGTTTGGCAAGAGACGGAGAATTCAAAGCAAGAAAAGAGCCGAGTCTTGCTACGGTAAGGTTCAGTCCGAATGCAAAGGACAATTCTTTTCCCTTAAACCATCTTGCAACAATTGTTGTAATGGCTACAATCATAGACTCGGCACCGAGTCCGAAAATAAGTCTGCCTGCAGCCATAGAATAAATACTGCCGTAAAGGACAGTCACAAAAGCGCCGAGCATTACAAGAAAAGAAAATATAAAAACCGAACGTCTTGTTCCTATTCTGTCAATAATAATACCACCTATAAGAACCATTATTATATTCGGAAGGCTGTAAATAGCATTGAGCAGACCGATATTTTTATCGGAATATTTCAGTTGTTCTTTAAGAAGGTCAGCAAGCGGGCTTATACTGTCGTAGATATAGTAATTTCCGAACATTGCGAAACTGATAAGAATCAGTGCAATCCATCTGACAAATGCTGGCGGTTCTTTTTTTATATTAATTTCTTCTGGCATTGTTCAGTGATTAGTATTTTGCGGTTATTAACGGTGTTATGGTTATATTAAATAACTGTGAACGGTTTTTTATTAAATCCGGTATTTTCCGATAATTATTCGACAAACTGCTTAGCATAATATTTTGCAGTAAGTTTTTCGCCGGTTGCTTTCTGAATCATATCATCCCAGTAAAACTCCGCACCGGGCATAAATATTTTTTCTTTCAGATATGTTCCTATTTCAGGTTTACCTACAAAACTCTGTGTTTTATAATCTTTTGTTTTCAGAATATTATCACAAATATAAAAATACAATTGTGAGGCAAGCAGCTCGCCGAGATGATAATTATGATAGTAGCAGGGATAAAGTGCAATATGAATTTTGGATGCCCAGTCGGGTTCGTTTCTGCCTTCGGGTTTTTTCAGCAGTTGATATTTTTCGACAAGATCCCACCATAATTTATTCAAATCCTGTTCCGGATTTTCGTACATTGCTTTTTCGAATCTATACATAACCTGCGACCAGCGGCTGAAGACAAGCTGCTGTAACCTGAGTGAACTGAAAGCAATTTCGCTGATTTTAGCGACGTCTTCCTGCTTAATTAAATTCATATCTTTCATCCAGTATGCGTTCGACGAAAACCTGCCGAATATCTGGGCAATTGCTTCGGTCGTAAACGTGTGTGCGGCATCTCTTAAAAAGAAAGGTAATTCCCTATTTGTATATTTGGAATATATTCCGTGTCCGTATTCGTGAAGCATGGTATTCATCCATTTTTCGTTCGGCTTGACATTGCAGAGAACCCTGACGTCTCCGTTTTTATTTATATCGGTACAGTAAGCATGCTGATTTTTTCCGGGCTTTTCAAAAAGGTCACTGTTTTTTATGATATCATCTACCGGTAGAGAAATACCTTTGTAAAAATCATCTGTTAACTTCACAAGGTCTTTGTCTTTATAATAAACATCCAGGTCAATTTCATATATTTTTGGTGCTTCCTGAAAGAATCTGTTCTGATAATGCCAGGGCATTAATTTATCTTTCGGAACATTATATCTTTTTGAGAAGTATTCGTCAATTATATTTTTTTCTTTGACAAATGCATCTTTTGTAAGGTTGTCCAATTCATCGAATAATTTCAAGATTTGCTCGGGGTCCTGCTCGCTTAGTTTAAGGCTCATTTCGTGGTAATTATTAAAACCGATTTCCTTTGCAACTTCATTTCTCATCCTGACAATTTTTTTCACATCTTCGGCAACAAGTGAACCGATTTTCTTATGTCCGAGCCAGGCGGTTTCGAGTTCTCTGGAATCTTTAGAGCTTGACAAGAGGTCTTCAATCTGGTTGTCTGTGAGTTGCTTTCCGTTTATTTCCGCTCTGAAATTATTGTATTTTTGTTCAATTTCATTGGCAAGCTGGTTTATGGCAGTCAGCTTTGCGGTATCTACCTGAGCACCGAGGAAATAGTTATAGAGAACCGTTAATTGCCTGTTCAGCAGGCTGTCTTTAACGTTTCCGCTTTCCTTGAATTTTTTTAATCTCTCGAAATATTCTTTATTTGCAAAGAAATTTGTGACGTCATTTTGTGCTTTCAGCATTTCATCGAAATCTTCTTTTTTACCCGTTATAGAAGCTTTCCAGGATGATTCCGTACTTTTTATATAAATCGGTTTATATTCCTTTTCAAGGTCGCCGATAAAAATATCAATTTGTTCATCTTTATTGGAGATGAAATTAATAACCGTAAAAATTGCAAGTAAAATCATAATAAAAATTAAAATTAAAAATGTTTTTTTCTTCATATTAATTCATTTAAAATTAAAAATTTAATTGATTAAGTTAGTTGATTTTATTTAAAATTTCAATTTACTTTGTACAGTAAATAACATTGATTTGCTAACGCAGCATTGAATATAGATTGTAAAGTAACCTTAAAATATTTTTTCTATTGCATAAAAAAAAATCGGATTATGATTTCATAATCCGATTTATATTATCTCAAAAAGCATTTATAAATCAGGAATTTCGTTTAATAAAGTCCAGAATTTTATTACATAATAAACTGTCTTTATCGTTAAATCCTTCGATAGCACTGAAGTGATTTTTTCCTTCCTGAGTATAAGCTTCCGCAGGCAGACGGTGTCCTGTCCAGCGGTTGAAGTAATCTTCAGACTGACGTTGAAATTCCGATGTTTCGTCGAAGCCGTATGAAATCATTAAAGGAAATGAATCATCGGGTATATTATAGAACGGGCTGTAACGGAATAAATCACTATAGTTGAGAAACAATTTCGGCTGGAGATAGGAATAAAAGAGAGGTTTAATATCGTATATACCGCTGACGGCAATGCCGCCTTTGATTATATTTTCAGGCAGTCCGAATTCCTTTTTCCAGTCAGTAATGGTAAGCATTCCGACCAGCTGTCCGCCTGCAGAATGACCTGCAACAAAAATCTGTTTTCTGTCTATGTCGTATTTATCCGCTTCTCTGTATATATACGCTAATGCAGAACGGCATTGTTTTGTTATATCAGCTATTGTGACTTTAGGGCAAAGTGAGTAATTCACTACTACAACCGAAACTCCGTTACTAACAAGTCCCCTGGCAATATAGCTATAATCCTTGCTGGAACCTGAAATCCAGTAACCTCCGTGAATAAATACCAGTGCAGGAGAAGATTTTTTACCCGACGGAAATATATCTAATGTCTCATCCTGTAGTGGACCATAATGGATATCCAGAATACAATTAAATTCCTGCCTTGCCTTTTCACTTTCGGTTTGATACCATTCTCCCCATTTTTTGATATCATTTACTGTTAATTCCAGATTATATTGTTTATCAATTTCTTCCTGAGATGTAAAATTCCTGTATAAGTAGGTAAACGAATCTAACATAATGAATTTATTTTGTATATTTTAAAAAAATTAAAAAAACTATTTCAAAAATTATCAAATATATTTTAAAAATCAATATAAATAGAAAATATAAGAGTCGGAGGCGAAGCTTTATTTAAAACTACAAAAGTCTAAATTTATTTAAAACTACAAAAGTCTGGATTCGCTATCAAACTTATTATGATGTATAAAATTAATATCAAATC